>Ga0209794_1002425_pt1 | contig 10004 bp, 8 predicted proteins | sample EBPBio232013_DNA_FD_185869 | JGI IMG/M metagenome (GOLD analysis project Ga0209794, IMG submission 185869) | Wastewater treatment Type I Accumulibacter community from EBPR Bioreactor in Madison, WI, USA - Reactor 1_5/23/2013_ DNA (SPAdes)... | ecosystem: Engineered > Bioreactor > EBPR >... | reverse complement strand
ATGGCCTGGCTGATCGACACCCTCGAGAAACTCCCCTCCTGGCCCAACAGCCGCATCGACGAGTTGTTGCCGCTCAAAAAACGAGAGTGATCGTGTGTGCGCAAAGGTGGGGGCGCTGAACGCTTACCATCGACCATCTTGCGTTGCTTGAACAAGCGATCCTTGGGTATCGCCGGCGTGGCTTTCGTGTCGCCATCGACGACTTCGGCGCACAGGATTCCAACTTTGACCGCCTGTGGCGGCTGACCCCGGACGTCGTCAAGATCGATCGCACACTGGTCGTCGAGGCAACCAGAAACCCAAGGGCACGGCGTATCCTGCCGAAAATCGTCGACATCATTCACGAGCTCGGTGCCACGGTCGTCTGCGAGGGCATCGAGACATGTCTGCAAGACGAACTGGCGCGCGATTCCGGAGCCGACCTGCTGCAGGGATTCCTCTACGGGAGACCGTCCTCGCTGGCAGCAATCGATCGCAGATCCGATGAGTCAGTCTGGCCCGTCCTTGGTGAACAGGTCGGAAGCCTCCCTGATTGACAACTCGTCGGGACGCTACCAGAGCGCGAGCCCCGACTTATAAGCTTGCCGGACAACTTCTGATATTCATTGCAGAAATAAATGGTTCGCCAGTGACAGGCCGCTCCCTAGACTCTGTCGGACGGGCATTGCCCGACCGTTCGACTGTCCCTACAGGAGCCCTGCCATGTCCAAACCCGAAAACCCCTTTCCCGGCTACAAGCACCTTCTCATCGAGCCGTACACTCCCAGCATCGGTGCGGTGGTGCACGATTTTGATCTTGCAGACATCAAGGACTCCGACGCGCGTGCCGAGCTGCGCAAGGCGCTGGCCGAATTCCAGGTGCTCTTTTTCCGTAAGCAGAAGCTGAGCCCGGCCGAGCAGGTGGCCGTGGCCCGCGTCTTCGGCGATCCCGACAGGGCCAAGGCCTTTTTCCCGCGGCATGAAGCGCAGAAGTTCATCGAGGTGCTCGAAGCCAGACCGGGCGTCAATCGCTACGGCACGGATCAGTGGCACGCTGACATTACCTTTGCCGCCAACCCGCCGACGGGTACGGTGCTCTATTCCCATATCGTTCCCGAAGCCGGCGGCGACACCGTCTGGGCTAGCGCGACGGCAGTCTATGACTCGCTACCGGCCGCGTTGCAGGTGTATCTCGAAGAGCTCGAAGCGATTCACAGCTTCGAACACAGTGGCTGGCCGCAGTACTTCGCGGCACTGCCCGACGGTGAGGCGCTTTACCGCAAGGCCAGGAATGATCACCTGCCAGCGGTCCACCCGGTGGTTCGCACGCATCCGCTGACCGGCAGAAAACTCGTCTATGTCAACCCAAACTTCACCGATCGCATCAAGGGCCTTTCGCGCCAGGAGAGCGACGCCCTGCTGACCCTGCTCTTCGCCCGCTTCCAGCGCCCGGAATTCCAGGCGCGCTTGCGCTGGCAGAAGAACACCCTGGCCGTGTGGGATAACCGTGCCACCGTCCACTACGCGGTCAGCGACTACTGCGATCAGCATCGCCTGCTGCACCGCGTCACGTTTGGCGAAGACAAGGCATTTTGATCAGGAATTACCGAATCTTCGAATCTCCCTTTGAAAGGATTCTCATGCATCAGCAAGCGTTTGCCCGATTGAGTCGGTTCGCGAGGCATCTCCAGCAGGCGGTAGCGCTTGCCGCTCTCGCGGCCGGAATCATCGTCAACCCGGCCCTGGCCCAGACCACGAGCAGCAGCGCGCCGAAGGAATTGCGCATCGGCTACCAGAAGTACGGCACACTGGTCATTCTCAAGGCGCGAGGCACCCTCGAGAAGCGGCTCGCCGGTCAGGGAGTGGACGTCAAATGGACCGAGTTTCCATTTGGGCCACCCCTCCTGGAAGCGATCAACGTCGGTAGCATCGATGTCGGTACGGTCGGCGAGTCGCCACCGATCTTCGCTCAGGCAGCCGGCGCCGATCTGATTTACGTGGGCAACGAGCCGCCGGCGCCGGCCGCCGAGGCGATCATCGTGCCAAAGGATTCGCCCATCAAGAGCGTGGCAGAACTAAAAGGCAAGCGCGTTGCCGTGGCCAAGGGATCGAACGCCAACTACTTGCTGATCAAGCTGCTGGAAAGGGCCGGCCTGAAATTCGGCGACATCGAGGTGATCTACCTGCCGCCGGCAGACGCCCGCGCGGCGTTCGAAAGTGGTCGCGTCGATGCCTGGTCGATCTGGGATCCGTTCCTGGCGGCAAGCGAGAAGCAATTGGGTGCGCGGGTTCTTGCCGACGGCAAGGGTGTCGTCGCCAATCACCAGTTCTATCTTGCCGCTCGTTCATTCGCCGAAAGATACCCGGATATCCTGAACATCCTGATCGAGGAGATCGACCGGATCGACCAGTGGGGCAGACTCAATCCCAAGGAAGTGGCGAAATTCCTCGCCCCGCAGATCGGTATCGATCTGCCGATCGTTGAACTGGCTGCCCGACGCCTCAGCTATGGTGTCAAGCCGGTCACCGACGAAGTCCTGGCGCAACAACAGAAGATCGCTGACACCTTCTACGAACTGAAGCTGGTGCCCAGGCAGGTCCGCGTGGCCGATGCGGCGTGGCCGGCTGCGAAGAGGAAGTGAGGGCAGGAGCCCGACCAGCCAGGAGACCGAGCGCTCCGTGGCCGTGCTCATCCTGCCCGCCGATACCCTGCCTCGGGCGACCCACAAAGCCAAGCGCGTGGAGGACCGGCGCGCAGCGTGCGTCAGCGCGCCCGCTGTAGCGAAATGTGGTGCGTTATCTTCCTTAGCTCGCCTTCATACGCCTCATACTCACCCAGGTGGGCGCGCATCAGGCTTTGCCAAAGTTTTCCATGATTCGGGACAGAGAAGTGGAGCAGCTCGTGGACGATCACGTAGTCCCATAGCTCGGATTTCAGGTTCGGTAGTTCGTCGCTGAAATTCAAATGCCCCGCGGTCGAACACGATGCCCATTTGTTGCGCATCGGACGGACAGCCAACCAGACGACCTTTACGTCCAGCTTGTCGGCCCATTGACGGACGCGCTGTTTGAACTCGCCTTTGTGATCGATCGGTCTCATTGTTCTAAATCCGATCCGCCTTCTCCAGCAGGGCGAACAGCTCGTCCACCATCGCTGTCACCCGGTCCAGTTCTTCCGTTTCGGCGAAGATGGCGAAGGTCACTTTCTTGCGCAATTCGCGAATGGCATTTTCGCTCCGCTTCCAGTTCGGAAAATCGGCGAAGGCCTGGCGAATCTTGCGGCTGACGGCCTCTGCGTTCTGGATGTTCGCGTCCAGCAGGCTGCGATAGACGAAATAGGTCAGGCCATCGAAGGACTTCTCGGCCTGTTCCTTTTTGCGCACCTCATTCGTTTCAACTTCCTTGAGCAATGCCTCCAGGGCCTCGGCGGTGCTGGTCTGGCGCTGCTCGAAACTCTCCTGCACCGCCCGCGCGCGTTCCGCCATGGCGATGAGGTAAGGGTCGTCGCTACCTTCCTCGGCCAGTTTTTCGATGCTCTTGATCAGGTTGATGACTTTGGTGCCATCGCCGCCGCTCTTGTTCTTGATCAGCTCGATGGTATTGCCATCGATCGCGAGAATCTCGCCCAGACCGCCCACGCCATAACTGCCGACCTGCTGCTGTACCAGATGGTTGGTCTTGGCCTGAAACGCGCGGTCGACCATCACGGTTCGGGTGTAGGCCTTGCGGACGACCTGGTAGATCGCCGATAGCGTTCCATAGTCGCCAATGAACGGGCGCAGAAAAGCATCGGGCGAGATGATCTCGTAGAGCATCTCGATCTCCTTGTACTCCTTGAACAATTCCTTGCGTCGCTCCGGGTCGCGGAAGTGCTCGATGAGGGTGTCCACGTCCTTGTCGTTGAAGTTGCGCTCGATCAGGCCGAGGTAATCCAGCGCCCTGGACTCCATCTTGTTCTTGAACAGCAGCTTCAGCAGCTTCAGGTCCTTGACGATGGCGTTGATCTCGTCGCTGTCGAAAGCCAGGGCTTTTTCCAGCTTGTCGAAGATGCCGACAAAATCGAGCACGAAGCCGTGCGGCTTCACCATCTCCTGCGCCTCGTTCTCGTAGGGGCGGTTCACCCGGGCGATGGCCTGCAGCAGCGTGTGGTCGCGCATTGGCTTGTCGAGATACATGGCGTAGAGCACGGGCGCGTCGAAACCGGTGAGCAGCTTCTCGGTCACGATCAGGATTTTCGGCTGCTGGTCGAGCTTGCCGAAGCTCTTGCGGATCTGCCGTTCCTTCTTCGGGTCGCGGTGAAATTCCTTGAGCAATCTGGAATCGTTGTTGCCGCCGGTGTAGACCACCGCGGAATACTCGGGCGGCAGAAACCGGTCGAGCGCGTGCTTGTAATGCGCGCAGGCTTCGCGGTCGACGCCGACGAGGAAGGCCTTGTAGCCGAGCGGCTCGACGTTCCCGCGATAGTGCTCGGCGACGAACTGCGCCACCTGCTGAATACGCTCCTTGCCCTTGAGGAAGTTCTTCAGGTTCACCGCCCGCTCGAGGATCTTGTTCAGCGCCTCGATGTCGGCCACGCCTTCCGCCTCGGCGAGCGAGAGGAACTCCTTGTCCAGCGTCTCGTGCGGCACCAGCATTTCGTTGGGGGCGAGCTGGTAGTAAAGCGGCAGCGTGGTGCCGTCCTCGATGCTGTCGGCGATGGAATACTTGTGCAGGTAGCCCCTGGTCATCCTCGCAGCCGAAGGTCTTGAAGGTGCCCTTGCCATACACTGTCTTGTCCACCGGGGTGCCGGTGAAGCCGAGAAAGCTCGCGTTCGGCAGCCCGGCCATGAGGAAATTGCCGAGGTCGCCACCGGTGGTGCGGTGGGCTTCGTCGATCAGCACGTAGATGTTCGAGCGCGTGTTCAGGTTCGCCGGCATGTCGCGGAACTTGTGGATCATCGTCACGATGATGCCGCGGTAGTCGTCGCGCAGCAGCTGGTTGAGCCGGGCGATGCTGCTGGCGTGCTCCAGGTTGCCCTGGCCCAGCGCGGCCAGGTTCTTGAGCATCTGGTCTTCCAGCTCGTTGCGGGCGATCATCAGCAGCACGGTGGGCTTGTCCGCCCCGGGTGCGCGGAATAGCCGCTCTGCCGCCTTGATCATGGTGAAGGTCTTGCCGCTGCCCTGGGTGTGCCAGACGAGGCCGCGCGTGCGCCCGGGATCGAGGGCGCGGCCGACGACCGCCTCCACCGCGCCGGTCTGGTGCTGGCGCAGGATGTATGTGTTGAGCTCCTCGTCCTTCTCGGCAAAGACGATGTAGTCCTTCAGGAAAGCCAGCACCAGCGGGATGGCGCAGAAGCTCTTCACCTTGGCCTCCAGCTTGCCAACCGCCTCGTCCTTCCAGTTGAAGATGTTCCGCCGCACCGTGTTCCAGCTCACCCCGTAGCAAAAGCCGATGGCGTCGGTGGCGGTAAACAACTGCTGCGACACGAACAGCTCGGGCGTCTCGCGGTGGTAACGGCGGATCTGGTCCACCCCCAGGGCAATGGCCTCGTCCTTGCTGGCGTTCTTGCACTCGATCACCAGCACCGGGATGCCGTTGATGAGAAAGACCACATCCTCCCGCGTGCCGTAGTGGCCGTTGTGAAAGGCCCACTCCTCGGTGACCTCGAAGACGTTGCGCGCCGGATCGTCGTAATCGATCAGGATCAGGTCGCGCTCGCGCTTTTCCTCGTGGTCGAAGAACTTGCCCCGGTTGCGCAGGTGCTCGACGAATTCCCGGTTGCCGTAGATGTCGGTGTGCAGATGGCGGAAAGCCCCGAGCAAGGCGCCCTCGGCCTCGGCGTAGTACGGGTTGAACTCCCGCAGCTTGGCGTCGAGCAGGTCGTCGAAAAACAGCGAGCGGTTCTTGGCGCGGTCAGCGGGCGGGACGTCCGGATCAAACCCGCGCCGTTGCTCGGCTTCCTCGCGGGACACAAATGTCCAACCGATGGCCTCGGCGTAGCCCAGGATGCGGGCTTGGACGGTTTTGTGTTCGGAGGGGGTGGGCATGGCTGTCTGGTCACTCTGGAGTGAAAGGGGCAATGTTCTCGGCCCCAAACCACGCCTCAAGTGTGCCTAAAGCTGCCCGCGTAAGCTCTTGAGTGAAAAGTAAGACGAGGTTAATTTTTGGCCGAGAGCAAGCTACGTAAAAGAGATTTCTGTTCCGTATATAGCTATCCTCTTTGTTACCTGGATAACGATTGGGAAACCACTCAAGAAATTGATTCCAGTTGTATTGGTTCCAGCCTCGGCCAAGGACTACTAAAACGTTTTCGAACTCCGCTCCTTTTACGCCGTGCTTTGTCGAGAATGGCGTGTGATCATTTATGAACGCCGCTAAGGCGATCAGCTCAGAATATGGGAGCGGTCGTAGCTTTTCGATTTGCAGGAGCGTCCGTGAAGCGTCGATCTCTTCGCGCGTAGCCTCCGCCAGTCGACGCTCGGTCCGGAGCACTGCGTCGGGAAGACGTGGCTTACGAGTCTCGTTCAACAGGTCAATGATATCTCCGATGGTCCCGTTCGCCCGGAGATCTACTAAGCGTTGCATGGCTGTAGTCCATTCGCGCTTCTCCGCGAGATTCGAGAGGTTCCCAGCCCTTCGCCCAATCACTGAAAACATCTCTCCAAACTTTCCAGCAGAAAAAGCTGCACATGCTGGTTCTACCGTATCCGCCAAAAATGCGATGTGGGGATCTTCTTTCTTGAGAAGCGAGTCATTGTATTCAAATACCCCGAGAATCCGACTGTAATGCTGCTCTGCTGCGAGGACGTTATGCGTGAGCATCAGGATCTTGGTCTTTTGTGGTGAGAAATCCCATCCGGCGGTGGTGAGACTTTCACGAAGCCCCGACAAGTATCGGTGTGCCTCATCAGCGGGCAGGTCGCCGCCCCAATGCCCTCCGCTTTGGCGCTGCCCAGCAAATTCGTTGGAATGAAAAACTTTGGCTGACCCAACAGCGCGAGGATCACTAACCTGTTGCGGCAGCTCCGGGCGGATGCGATTTAGGACGTCAACAACATTAGGAACCGAGCGGAAATTTGCCTCCTTTCCAATTAGTTGAAGGTTGGCATGATCGATAAGCCCCGCACCGGTTCGATAAATTTTTTGCCAACTATCCCCGAAGAGCCCAATGAGTGGGCCGTCTCCGGTTTCAACAAAGTTCCGAATCAGACTTCTCGCAAAGTCGGAATCTGTATCTTGATACTCATCGATGAAGAGCACCGGAAACCTAGCAGCGAGAATTCTGCGGAACTTTGAGTTCTCCAGCAGAGCCACCATTAGCTTCAATACGTCGTCATGATGCAGAAATATTTCCGTGTCTGTCACGCGACGGTGCCCTAAGTCGTAATCGATTCGCCGCGCTCCGATCTCGCCGACCTCGTTAATCTTGTCGGCCAACGGCGGGATGTTCATGACCTCCGCTCGAAGCACCGTTTGGAAACTTTTGCAAAGCTCCCAACAGAACGAATGGATCGTCGAAGCTTGGACGGCAGGATGGCCGTCTGTGCGTTTTGTCACTTCGTCAGTCGCGACGTTGGTATAGGTAATGCAAGCAACCCTTTGATGGCGTCTCAACAATTGAACCCCATCCTCTTCGATGATTAGCTGAAGTGCTTTGACGAGAGAATAGGTCTTTCCTGCTCCGGCTCCCGCTTCTAGTCGGAAGCTAATCCTCTCCCGAATACAACGGAATACCTCGTCAAGGGCGCGCTGTGCTGCGACCTCAGCCGGATTCGCAGCCAATAATTCAGACATTGGCACCACCCTCGGCGGGGAGTTCGATTGCGGCGGGTACAGTGGCGGCATCGTCAATCTGTCCAAGCCATCGCAACCCTTGGTCGATATAGCGTGGGATTGCCCATTCCGTGTCGTTGATCGCAAACCGCAGCGCAAACTCACTTTTCTTGACGTCTTTCGCCAAATCCCACGCCTGGGTCTCCCTTTCTGTCGCAGTTGGGCCGGCAAGACCAAATTTGTTCGGATTCGCCAAGATGAAAGCATCCTCAAAGCTTCGCCCGCATGCGTCGCCATCAGTGTGGGGGACCTGGTATGCGATACGCCGACTGCCTATCGATTTCTCAATGTCAGTCTTTGCAAGTAGCGCCGCAAGCGTGGGACTATTTCCGCCGTCAGGGTCAAACCACCTGTTGACTGACGCATTACTAGAGTGAGTTCCTCCAGATACCTTGCACTTCGTCCTATTGTTGGCGGCGTCGACGGAATCTAAGTCCGTGACAATCAGAGTTCGGAGATCTAGAAAATCGACAAGGTTGTAGAACAGATGGGCATAAGCTCCGCCCACCTCCATGATAGAAAGGTATTTCCCCCTGATATTGCTACCATTCTGCTCGTCGAACTTTCCAATCGCCGCCGGAAGAATGAGTCGTTCTGTCGTGCCCTCGACCAGGATGGCGCCGTCGGCGAACAATAGGTCACATCGGGTCAAAGTCATATACTGGTGGAGGAACTCGCGGTTCCCAGGCTCTTCTCCACTCAGCCCGGTGCGAAGGTCTTTCGATCGCGTTCTCAAAATCGTGGATCCAGTCTCCCGAGGCCTCGCCAAGAAATACCGCATTGCGTCAAATGACGCTTCATTGGCGATGTGCGACGAATGAGTCGTTACAACGAATTGCACCGGCCAAGCGTTACCTCCGTTGTACGTCGCCTCAAACATCACGCGTATGCGATTGAGCTGACGGATGAAAACAGACTGCATTTGCGGATGCAGGTGCGCTTCGGGCTCCTCAATAAAGATGAGATGAACTCCTGATTCCGGCTGTCTGGTAGTGAATTCGCGAAATAGCTCAAACAGCTTGAGCAAAATGAAAATCAGGTTTCTGGATCCGAGGCCGTTATAGGATTCCGGCAGGTTAATTCCTTCAGGATCGGGACCCGAGTAACTCACCGTTGTATGATTAGAGAGCAACTGCTGAACATCGAGCTGTGTCTCTGTTCGAAGCAGAGGATCCGAAAGGCCCGGGTAGCCGAAAAGCGAAAACGTGGGTGCCAAAGCCCCCAATTGATCGTTAAAATCGGTGTCGATTTGCGTCTGAATGCCTTCAACCGCAGTTTTGAGAGTCTCTGCTATCGTTTGATCACCTGGTCCGGCCCCAGCGGCAGAAGCAGACGTAAACAAACGTTCAAACACCTTCCCCAGAACTGCCTTTTCCTTGTTGGTCGCATCGTCCAACGCTCGTTGTGCGTTGATGAAGCCGAATTGCAGGACTGCCCGCAAATTGGCGCTTTCTAGTGTCTTTGTGTTTGAGGGATCGTTGGGATCCTTCGCTTCAATCTTGGCCTCAAATAGTTTAGGGACGCGTTCTCGTAGCGCCCGAAAGAAACTTCGCCGGTCGTCACCAAGGTCTGCAAAAAGATCACCAATTTTCCCTGCACCAACCGCGTAAGTAACAACGATCTTTGCGATCGTGCAAGCTTCGTTGAGATCGACGATAAAGTCGGAGAGTGTTCCGAGGTCTTCGTTAGCCGAGTATTCAATTCCCAGGGCAATCGAAATGGCGGGCAGTCTTTCTCGAATCACGTTCTCTTCTACGTCATTAGTGAAAAGCGCACGCGCCTCCCAAAACCTGTTGTGCGTTCCTAGGGAAAAATCTTCGAGTCGAAATTTGGGAGAGCTTTCGGCCAAGAGACGGCGGAACAGCTCCGTCAGAGAAGTCTTGCCACTATTATTGCGCCCCACAATCAGTGTGGTGTCGTTCTCGAGACATAGCGAAACGTCCTCGAGTATCCGAAAGTTCTGAATGGTGATGTCTCTGATTTTCATGGGATGGCAACGTTATTAACGCGGGTCTTCGCGGTCATCAGTTCGTGAAGGAGAGTGCGGAAGAGGTCTTGGAGTGTAAGCGTTCAGCGCCCCCACCGTTGCGCACACACGATCACTCTCGTTTTTTGAGCGGCAACAACTCGTCGATGCGGCTGTTGGGCCAGGAGGGGAGTTTCTCGAGGGTGTCGATCAGCCAGGCCATGGGCTCGATGCCGTTCAGGCGCG
>Ga0209794_1002424_pt1 | contig 10005 bp, 7 predicted proteins | sample EBPBio232013_DNA_FD_185869 | JGI IMG/M metagenome (GOLD analysis project Ga0209794, IMG submission 185869) | Wastewater treatment Type I Accumulibacter community from EBPR Bioreactor in Madison, WI, USA - Reactor 1_5/23/2013_ DNA (SPAdes)... | ecosystem: Engineered > Bioreactor > EBPR >... | reverse complement strand
AACGTCGCCTACCGCATGGGTCGCGCCATCCAGGCCGGCCGCGTATGGACCAACTGCTACCACGCCTACCCGGCCCACGCTGCCTTCGGCGGCTACAAGGAATCGGGTATCGGCCGCGAAACGCACAAGGTCATGCTCGACCACTACCAGCAGACCAAGAACCTGCTCGTTTCCTACTCGGAACAGAAGCTGGGCTTCTTCTAAGCAGCTGCTCAGGCCCGCCTCGTGCGGGCGTCTTGACAACAACCGGCCAGTCAGCGGTCCAAGGGGCGCTGATTGGTCCAGGCATCGTTTCACGCAAGCAGGCCGGATGGCGCAAAGCGCGTCTCTCGGGCGGTTTCGAAGTCTTTTTGGTGTTTTCGTTGAAAAGGTGTCGTTGAAGTCATGAAGTCAATTCAGGGAAGAATATCGGTCCTGGCAGGCGCCTGCCTGCTCGGGTCGGTAATCAGCATCGTGGCCTACAGCGTGGTTTCCGAAGGAAACACGCGCAGCCTGATTTCGCAGCGGGTCGGTGAGCTGACCCAGGCAAATACGGTCGAGAGCCTCAAGAACCTCGCCTGGGCCCACGCCGGTGTGATTCAAAGCAAGTTCGACCTGGCGCTCAACGCTGCCCGGACCATGGCCCACACCTTCGAGGTGAGCAGGAAGAACGGGGGGCTAGGGCGCGATCAGGTGAACGACATCCTTTACCACGTCCTGCTCAACAACCCGGAATTCAACGGCACCTATTCGAATTGGGAGCCCAATGCGCTGGATGGCAGGGATGCCGCTTTCCAGACCGGTCGGGATGGCAACAACGCCCAGACCGGGCGTTTCACGCCCTACTGGAACCGCGGCGAGGACGGCCGGATTGCCGTTCAGCCGCTGGTCGAGTACGACACCATGGATCGCCACCCCAACGGCGTGCTGAAAGGTGGTTGGTACATCGGTCCGCGCGAGAATCTGCAGGAAAGCGTGCTCGACCCGTTCCCTTACATCGTCCAGGGCAAGTCGGTGTGGCTGACTACCCTGTCGGTGCCGATCATGGTGAACAAGCGCTTCTTTGGCGTTGCCGGTACGGACTACAACCTTGATTTCGTGCAGAAACTCGCCGTCAAGGCGGACCAGGAACTGTTTGACGGCAAGGGTGGGGTTACCATCATCAGCAATGCCGGCCTGGTGGTGGCCGACAGCGAGCACCCGGAACGTATCGGGCAGGCCTTTTCCGCAGGCAAGTCGGGCGACGATGGCGATCTGCTCAGGAACGTCAAGGAAGGGCGAGCTCAGGGCTGGTTCGACGAAAGCAACAAGAGCATGAAGGCGGTCGCACCGATTATCCTCGGCCGCACCGGCAAGCCCTGGGCGGTGCTGGTGACCGTGCCGCAGGACGTGGTGCTGGCCCAGGCTCAGGCGCTTGATCAGGAAATCCAGGCGCGCGGCACTTCCAGCACCCTGTGGCAAGTCCTGGTCGGACTGGTCGTTACCGCTGTGGCAACCGCTTTGCTGTGGTTTGTCGCCGGCAACATCGCGCGTCCGGTTCGCGCTGCCGCAGATTTTGCCCGGGCCGTGCTGGCCGGCGATTTTTCGCGCCGCTTCCAGCACGAATCGAACGACGAAGTCGGGCAGCTGGCCAGCGCCCTCGATGAGATGTCCCAGAGCCTCCTGTCCCGGGCCCGACTGGCCGAGCAGATCAGCGAGGGGAATTTGGACATGAACGTTCGCCTGGCCTCGGAGCACGACCAGCTGGGCCTGGCCCTGCGCCAGATGCTCGATGGCCTGAACAGCCTGGTTTCCGAACTCAAGGGCGGGGCCGGGCGAATCAACAACAACGCCGGCCGCGTCACCACCCTGAGCAATACGCTCTCCGACGGGTCGGCCCGATCGGCCGAGTCGGTGACCCAGATTGCCGCGTCGATCGAACAGATCAGTGAACAAATCAAGCTTACCGCCCAGAACGCGACCAATGCCGAACAGTCGTCGCAGGAATCGCGGGACGCGGCGAGAACCGGCAGTCAGCACATGACCGAGATGATGGATGCGATGGTCGAAATGCGAGTGGCGGGCGAGCGCATCAACGACATCATCAACTCGATCAACGAGATCACCATGCAGACCAATCTGCTGGCGCTCAACGCCGCCATCGAGGCGGCACGGGCTGGCGAACACGGACGCGGATTTGCGGTCGTCGCCGACGAGGTGCGCAAGCTCGCCTCGAACAGCTCCGACGCGGCCAGCCAGGCGGCGAAGCTGATCGGCGAATCGGCTGCCAAGACCGCCCGGGGTATCGAGATCGCCGGCCGTACGGCGGAAACGCTGAACGGCATCGTGGTCAGCGCCGAGCGTGTTTCAGCCTTGATCACCAGCATTGCCGAGGCCTCGAAACAGCAGGCCTTTTCCATCGACGAGGTCAATGTCGGCCTGGCCCAGATTGACGGCGTCACCCGGCGTACCAGCGATACCGCCGAGGACTGCAAGGAGGCTGCCGAGGAACTCCTCCTGCAGGCCGAGCATCTCAACGGCCTAGTCGGAAGATTCAGAAGCCGGGGCGCCTGATGATTTGCGCCGCCCGGCAGCATTGATCTACATTCTGCGTGCCCTTGCGGGCTTTTCGGGGGGCTTCGTGCCCCCCCTTTTTTGGAGAAAACCATGGTCGATCGCGTTACCGCCACTCCCGAAGCGCTGGCCCTGATTCGGCAACTGCAAGGCCAGTACGGTCCCGAACTGATGTTCTACCAATCCGGCGGCTGCTGCGACAACAGCAGCCCCAACTGTTACCTCCAGGGTGAGCTGACCATCGGCCCCTACGACGTCCATCTCGGTGAGATCGGCGGCGTCCCCTTCTACATCAGCGCCTCCCAGTACGAGTACTGGCAGCATACGCAACTGATCATCGATGTCTTCGACGGCCAGGGCGGCACCTTCTCGCTCGAAAGCGGCAGCGGCAAGAGCTTCATCACCCGCTCGCGCCTTTTCACCGACGACGAAGCGGCACAATTGCAGGGCAGCTGAGCTTGCCGGCGGTATACTGGCCGCCTTCTACAAAACGGATCGACTTCATGGCCGCCAACGACACCGCCAGCATGGCGCTTTTCTGCGACTTCGAGAACATCGCGCTGGGCGTGCGCGACGCGCAATATGAAAAATTCGACATCCGCCCGGTGCTTGAGCGCCTGCTCGCCAAGGGCAGCATCGTCGTCAAGAAAGCGTATTGCGACTGGGAACGCTACAAGGGTTTCAAGGCGGCGATGCACGAGGCCAATTTCGAGTTGATCGAAATCCCGCACGTCCGCCAGTCGGGCAAGAACTCCGCCGACATCCGCATGGTCGTCGATGCGCTCGACCTCTGCTACACCAAGTCGCACGTCGACACCTTTGTCATCATCTCCGGCGATTCCGACTTCTCGCCGCTGGTTTCCAAGCTGCGCGAGAACGCCAAGAAGGTCATCGGCGTCGGCGTCAAGCAGTCCTGCTCCGACCTGCTGGTCACCAACTGTGACGAATTCATCTATTACGACGACCTCGTCCGCGACCGCGAAGCCAGCCGTTCCGGGCCACGCCGAGAGCGCGAGAAGCGTACGCCGGAAGAGGAAGCCAAGCGCACCGCCAAGGTCGAGGAGCGCAAGGCCAAGGCCATCGAACTGGTGGCGGCGACCTTTGCCGACCTCATGGCCGACCGCGGCGAAGCCGAACGGATCTGGGCCTCGGTGCTGAAGGAAGTGGTGAAGCGGCGCAACCCGGGGTTCAGCGAGAGCTATTACGGTTTCCGCACCTTCGGCAACCTGCTCGAGGAGGCTGCCGGCCTCGGCCTGCTGGTGGTCGGCCGCGACGACAAGTCCGGCACCTACGTCACCCGCGCCCGCGCCCACGACGGCGAGGCGCCCAATCTGGAAACAGCGGCGCCGGAATCGTCCGCCGAGGCAGTTGTGTCCCCGGTGGAAGCCAGCGAGCAAGCCGCTGTCGACGTTCCCGCGACCGACGACAAGCCGGCGGCGCGGCGACGTGGCGGTCGCCGCGCGCGCAAGGAAAATCGCGAAGAGGTCGCCAGCCACGCCGAGGCAGCTCCGCCGGAACTTGCTCCGGCGGAGCTGGTCGAGGAAAGTCCCGTCGCGCCGGTCGCCGCCGAGCCGCCGACCGCCGACGAGAGCACCCCGGCTGAAGCGCCGAAAAAGGCCCCGCGCGGCCCCCGCCGGACTTCGCGCAAACGGGGTGAGAGCGTCGCCACCGAGACCGTGCCCGAGCCGCAGCCCGAAGTCGTGGCCGAAGCTCCGGCCAGCGACAAGAAGCCGGCCCGCAAACCGGGCCGCAGCCGCAAGCCGAAAAAGGCCGAAGACGGCGCCGCCTGACGGCGCTCGCTCAAGCCGAGTTGAAACAATCCCGAGGTGGTGCCTGAACCGACCTCGGGATATTCTGCGGGCATTGTCCATTCCGCAAGGAGCAAGCCCTCATGAACTTCGAAAACGTCTACTGGGACTGGCCGTCAATGCAGGCCGACAACCGCCATCCGTCGATTCTGGCGATTGGCGATTCGTGGTTCTGGTATCCCTTTCCCGGCGGCTCGCTGCTTAATCAGCTGGGGCCGCTGGTCGCCGCTCGGGAGCACTGCATCCTCGCGCTCGGCAACAATGGCGCCGAGGTTTTCGATTACGTGTACGGCAAGTACGCAAAATCGGTACGCACCGCGCTGGCGCTTCATGGACCGGGGCTGTCCGCCGTGTTCATCAGCGGCGGCGGCAATGATTTCGCCGGTTTCAGCGACCTCCGGCCGATGCTCAAGGACGACTGCAGCAAGGCCGAGCGGGCGGAAGACTGTTTTCGGCCCGGCGACGCCGAGCGGACGCTGGACTGGCTGATGAAGAAGACGGCGGCCAGCTATCGGGCGCTGATCGGACAGGTGCTGGTGCAAAGCGGGGCGAGGATCGTCATGCACAACTACGACTATGCGCAGCCATCCGGCAAGGGAATTTTCAGCCCCCGCAGCGCCTGGTTGCGGCCGGCGCTGATCGACGCCAAGGTGCCCGAGCGCTTGCACCAGGCCTGCATCAATGCCTTGATGGACCGGGTCAGCGCCGAACTCGAAACGCTGACCGGGATCGACAAATCGCGCATCGTTCTGGTCGATAGCCGCAATACCCTGGGCGAAAAGGACTGGGCGAACGAACTGCATCCCAAGCCGGCCGGCTTTCGCAAGATTGCCCGGCAGAAATGGCGCCCGGTGCTTGAGCGTATCGAACTGGCCTGAACGATTTCGGATGGTGCAAGGACTTGCACGGCAAAACAAAAGCCCGCCAGGCGGCGGGCTGATGATTGAAGCGCAGTCCGGTTCAGGTCAGGCGGCGGCCTGGACCGGAATCTTGTGGCCGCGACGAACGATGCGGTTCTGCGAATCGACGTAGATCAGGTCGGGCTCGTGCCGGGCCAGTTCGACTTCGGTGTAGACCGCGAAGGTGGCGATGATCAGGATGTCGCCCGGGGCAGCGCGGCGGGCCGCCGAGCCGTTCACCGAAATGACGCCCGAGCCGCGTTCGGCACGGATGGCGTAGGTGGTGAAACGCTCGCCGTTGTTGACGTTCCAGATGTCGATCTGCTCGTATTCCTTGATGTTGGCGGCTTCCAGCAGATCCTCGTCGATCGCGCAGGAGCCTTCGTAATGCAGGTCGGCGTGGGTTGCCGTCACGCGATGCAGCTTGGATTTCAACATGGTTCTCTGCATGGTGTTTCACTCATCCAGAAAGTTGGGGGAAGCGAATTTTAACGGCAATCGACCGCCTGTCAACGATCTTTTTCTCGAATGAAATCAGTCCTCGCGGAATGTTCTGGCGAGCGCATTGGTGATCGGTTGCACCAGGTACTGGAGCAGGGTGCGTTCGCCGGTATTGATGATGACCTCGGCAGGGATGCCCGGCTGGATGCGCAGATTGAGCTTGTTCAGCTGCTCGCGGCCAGTCGGCGTCAGTTGCACGTGGCTGGCGAAGTAGGGCAGGCCGGTCATCTGGTCCAGTTGACGGTCGGCGGCCAGGAGCACCAGCCGTCCTTCGATGACTGGCGTGGTGGTGGCCTTGAAGCCGGTGAAACGGATGTCGGCGAGCTGGTCGACGCGTACGCTATCGACGTCGGCCGGCGAAATCCGGGCTTCGACGATGAGATCGGCGCCAGCCGGGACGATGTCGAGGATGTGGGTGCCCGGCTGCAGTACCGAGCCCGGGGAATGCGTGCGCAGGCCGATCACCTGGCCGGCGGCAGGGGCGCGGATGCTGGCGCGGTCGACGCGGTCGGTGAGCGAGGTCGAGCGCTTGAGCAGTTCGTCCAGCTTCTGCTGGGTCTCGGTCAGCGCATTGATGTCCTCGGTACGGAATTCCGCCTTGCGGAAATCGATCAGCATCCGGGTTTCCCGCTGCTGCACCCGCAGATTGGCGATATTGGCGTCGTTTTCCGCGATGTCGGCGCGCAACTCGGAAATTTCCCGTTCAATCTGGTTGAGCTTGTGGCGGCTGATGAAGTTGCCGGCGATCAGGCGTTGCAGGTCGTGCAGTTCGGCCTGCAGCGAGAGCAGGGTGTCGTTCTTGCTGGTGTTGATCTTGGTATAGCCGTCGATTTGCGACTCGGCCTGCTGGATGCGTCCCTGCAGAACCTTGATTTCGCCCTGGCGCGAGCCTTTGCGGGCCGTGAACAACTGGTTTTCGCTGGCGATCAGTTCGGCGGTCTGCGGGTCTTCGCGGTTGAAGTCTTCGGGGAAGGCGATTTCATTGAGGCCGTCGCGTTCGGCCTTCAATCTGGCCAGGGTCGCCTGCAGCGCCTGAATCTGGCTGCCGCCGACCGCCAGATCGGACTTGAACTGAGTTTGGTCTAAGGTGATCAGCACCTGTCCCTTTTCGACCAGTTGTCCTTCGCGAACATGGATTTCGCGGACGATGCCGCCTTCCAGGTGCTGAACCGCCTGGCGTTCCAGCTCGACCTTGACCACACCGGAAGCGAGCACGGCGCTGGCAATCGGCGCCAGCGCCGCCCAGCCGCCGAAGAGGACGAAGGTGGATACGATCACCAAGGTGCCGATCCGGCGCGAACGGCGCTCGTCAGTGACGCTGGCCAGCCGGGCCGCCATCGGTCCGTTGACCGTGAGTTCCTTCTTGTTCATCCGCTCAGGCTCCACGCAGTTGCTGGACCGGAGCCAGCTTGTTCAGTTCGGCGAGCACCCGCTCCCGCGGCCCGAACATCGACAGACTGCCGTCGGCGAGCACCAGTAGGCGGTCGGTAGCCGACAGCAGGAGGGTCTTGTGGGTAATCAGGAATACTGTCGAGCCATTGCGCTTGAGAATATCCAGCGTCGCCATCAGGGCAGTTTCGCCGGCGTGGTCGAGGTTGGCGTTGGGTTCGTCGAGGACGACCAGACGGGGACGCCCATAGACCGCCCGGGCCAGGCCCAGTCGCTGGCGCTGACCGCCGGACAGTTTGCCGCCGCCGTTGCCCAGCACGGTGTCGTAGCCCTGCGGCAGGCGCAGGATCATCTCGTGGATGCCCGCGTCCTGTGCCGCCTGGACGACCTTTTGCGGATCGATCGGGCCGAAGCGGGCGATGTTTTCGCTCACCGTGCCCTCGAACAACTCGATGTCCTGCGGCAGGTAGCCGACATGGTCGCCGAGCGACGATTTCTCCCACTGATGGATTTCCGCCCCGTCGAGGCGCACGCTGCCGCGGCTGCACGGCCAGATGCCGAGCAGTGCCCGCGCCAGCGTGGATTTGCCGGCGGCGCTTGGGCCGATGATGCCGGTGATCGTTCCCGGCGGGCAAGAAAACGAGATGTCGCTCAGCAGGACGGTGTTCGAACCGGGCGCGGTGACCACGATGTCCTCGACCCGAATTTCCCCTTTTGGCGCCGGCAAAGGCATTTCCGTCTCTGTGAATTGATCTTCGCGCAAAGTCTGGTCGAGGCGAAGATACTGTTCGCGGGCGGAGGCAAATTGCTTCCAGCTGCCCAGCATCTGGTCGATTGGTGCCAGGGCCCGGCCAAGAAGAATGGAACCGGCGATCATCATGCCCGGGGAGATTTCCTGTTTGATGGCCAGGTAGGCGCCAAGCCCGAGAATCAGTGACTGGATGATGATGCGCAGGGTTTTCGATACGGCCATCAGTCGCGACGAAATTTCGGCTGCCGCATTCTGCTTGAGCAGGGCGCCGTAGCTGGTTTCGAGCCAGCGGCTGCGCAGATTGCCGAGCATGCCCATGGCCGTCATCACCTCGCTGTTGCGCAGGTATTGGGAGAGCGTTCTGCCGGTCTCGTTGTATTCCCGGTCAGCCTCTCTGGCTTGTTCGTGCGTCAGGCGTTCGTTGAGAAAGGTGATGGCGACCAGCAAGGCTGCGCTGATCAGGCCAGCCAGGCCGATCCACGGGTGGAAGGCGAACATCACCAGCAGGTAGATGGGAACCCAGGGCGTATCGAAAAAGGCAAACAGTCCGTTCGAGGCGATGAATTGGCGGATACCCTTGAGATCCCTCAGTGCCTGGGTGCCGCTCAGCAAACCGCCGGAATAACGGACCTGGCGGTAGCCGAGGTCGAACAGCGCAGGCGCCATATTCAGGTCGAGCCGGTTGCTGACGCGACGCATGATCTCCTGCCTGGACCATTCGAGCATCCCCATGGCGATCATGAAGACGATCATCAACAGGGTCAGCGTGTACAGGGTCGGAATACTGGCACCGACCACGACCCGATCATAGACCTGCAGCATGTAGATGGCGGGGACCAGCATCGCGATGTTGATGAACAGGCTATAGGCGGCTACGGCTAAGAAGCTGCTCTTGTTTGCCTGCAGGGCGAGCCGGAGGGTTTCGTGCGGTGGCTGGTTCAACATGCGGGTGTCCTGAATGCTGCAAGACTGCGTTCACGCCGGCCGGGCGATATTGCGCAGGAGCGCAAAAAGGGGAGGGTCACCCCTCCCCTGTTCGCCGTTTGCGGTTGGCTTACTGGAAGCAGGGCGTACCGTAGATTTCGTCGGTGAAGGCGAGGTTGATGATGTCGGAATTTGGCGCATCAGCGACGTAGTTGATTTCTTCGAACCACCAGGCGGTCATCTTGTTGCCGGTGGCGAGTTCGGTGATTGTCGACCAGCCCCAGGCGGTCTTGTCCACCTTGTACTCGCTGGCATCGCCGACCAGGGTCAGCGTGTCCTTGCCATGGCCACCGTCAACGTGGGTGTTGTTGGCGAAACTGCCGAGCACGAGTTTGTCATCGCCAGTGCCCATATAGACTTTGCCCTTGTTGTTCCCAACATAGAGGCTGTCATTGCCGCAGCTGGCATCGACGATACATTCGTTGGTGCCGATCCAGGCCTGATCCTGACCGTCGCCAAGGTGAACGTAATTGGTGCTGCCCTTTACCACCAGCTTGTCGTCGCCACCATGCAACCAGGCATTCCGGAGGTTGCCGGCGACATAGACAGTGTCGTTTTCGTGGTAGCCGACCACCGAATCACTGACATTGCCGCCAACGAAAATCTGGTTGTTGCCGCCGCCAAGGTTGGCGTGATGGAGGTCCTTGGCGACCAGAACCTTGTCATGACCCCTGCCGGTGTAAAGACACCCGGCGTTGCTTTCGGCCAGAATCGTGTTGTCGCCATCGTGCAGGCAGGCAAGCTTCAGATCACCGCCGGCGCGAACGTTGTCGATGCCGTTGTAACCGATGATCGTGCCGATGTTCTTGGTGACCACGGTGCAATTGTTGCCAAAACCCATGTTGGCGTAGTTCAGGTCACCCTGGACAACAAGCTTGTCGTTGCCGCTGCCCATGTGCACACAGTCGGCGTTGCCGCCTACGGTCAGGCGGTTGTTGCCATCGCCGAGGTTGGCGTACTTCAGGTTGCCGCCGACGGTGACTGTGTCGTCGCCGCTACCGCAGGCAGAGCTGAGGCAATCCAGGTTGCCGCCAACCTTGAGCGTGTCGTTGCCGCTGCCAAGGTAGACCGAACCAGCGCTGCCGCCGATGACGACATTGTCGTCGCCGTTGCCGGCGTCAACACGGCTAACATTGCCGCC
>Ga0209794_1002413_pt1 | contig 10067 bp, 8 predicted proteins | sample EBPBio232013_DNA_FD_185869 | JGI IMG/M metagenome (GOLD analysis project Ga0209794, IMG submission 185869) | Wastewater treatment Type I Accumulibacter community from EBPR Bioreactor in Madison, WI, USA - Reactor 1_5/23/2013_ DNA (SPAdes)... | ecosystem: Engineered > Bioreactor > EBPR >... | reverse complement strand
CGCAGACGACGCTGGAGCCGCCGCTCGGCTCCGGCCCCTACCGGATCAAGAGCTTCGAGGCCGGCCGCTCGCTGGCTTTCGAGCGCGTCCAGGACTGGTGGGCCAAGGACCTGCCGATCTATGTCGGCAAGCACAATATCGACGAACTGCGCTACGAGTTCTTCCGCGACGGGACGGTGGAGCTGGAGGCGTTCAAGGCCGACCAGATCGATTTCCGCACCGAGATCTCCGCGCGTGTCTGGGCGACGCAATACGACTTCCCGGCGGTCAGGGACGGCCGCGTCATCCGCGAGGAATTCTCCGAGCGCGCCTCCACCCAGATGCAGGCGATCATCCTCAACCTGCGCCTGCCGAAATTCCAGGACGTGCGCGTGCGCCGCGCGCTCATCGCCATGTTCGACTTCGACACGATGAACGCCAACCTGATGTTCGGCGCCTACAAGCGCACCACCAGCTACTTCGTCGCGACCGAGCTGGCGGCGACCGGCCTGCCCGAAGGCCGCGAACTCGCCATCCTCGAATCCGTCCGCGACAAGGTGCCTGCGGAGATTTTCACGGCTCCGCCGTCGCTGCCGGCCGGCGGCTCGTCAGAGAACCAGCGCAACAACCTGCGCGAGGCGCTGCGCCTGATGCAGGAGGCAGGCTTCGCCGTGCGCAACCGGCGCATGGTCAACGCGCAGACCGGCGATCCCCTGCGCATCGAGCTCCTGCTCAACGGCCCGACCTTCGAGCGCCACGCGCTCGCCTTCAAGGCCGCGCTCGAGCGGCTCGGCGTCGATCTGCAACTGCGCGTCGTCGATTCATCGCAATATGTGAACCGCATCCGCGAGCGGAACTTCGAGGCGATCTTCGGCTCCTACCCGCAGACGCTGTCGCCGGGCAACGAACAGCGCGACTTCTTCGGCACGGCGTCGGCAGACAGGCCGGGTTCCTACAATTATGCCGGCATCAGGAACCCGGCACTCGACGCGATCATCGAGAAGATCATCTACGCCAGGGACCGTGCCGAACTGGTGGCCGCGACGCGCGCTCTGGACCGCGTGCTGCTCGCCAACCACTACATGATCCCGACCTGGTATCTGGACCAGCAGCGCACCGCCCGCTGGAACCGCTATTCGCGGCCCGAGACCATGCCCTTTTACGGCGCGGCCGCCTTCCCGACGATCTGGTGGTGGGATCAGGCGAAGGCGCGGGCTTTGGGTAGCCGCTAGCGCGGTCTACGCCGCGCGGGCCGGAAATACGCCGGCGCGCAGCAGCGCCGAGGGCACGGGCTTGCCGAGCACGCCCGCGAGCCAGCGCGCCGTGTCGATGATCGTGTCGATGTCCAGCCCGGTCTCGATGCCCATGCGGTTGAACGCATAGACCAGATCCTCGGCGGCCACGTTGCCGGTCGCGGCGGGCGCGAAGGGGCAGCCGCCAACGCCACCCGTCGAAGCGTCGAGGAAATCCACACCGGCCTCCACTGCCGCGATGGCGTTGGCGATGCCGGTATTGCGCGTGTCGTGGAAGTGGCAGCGCCATTTCACCGTCGAGGAGAGCTTCTTCGCGCGCGCCAGCATGTCGGTGACCTGCGAGGGCACGCCGCAGCCGATCGTATCGGCAAAGCCGATGTCGAACGGGTCGTAGGGCAGCAGGGCCTCGACGACCTCCATGACCCGCTCCACCGGCACCTCGCCGTCGAACGGGCAGCCGAAACAGGTGGTCACCGAGATGGACATCGGAATGCCGGCTGCCCGCGCGATGGCGGCCACGTCCTTCGCGCCGGCGATGAGGTCGGCGGTGGAAGCGTTCTGGTTGCGTCTGGCGAAACCCTCGGACGCCGAGACCACATAGTTGATCTGCGTGCATTTCGCCGCCACCGCCCGGTCGGCGCCGCGCGCGTTGAGCGCGAGCCCGATCAGGTTGCGGTCGGCATAGCGTCCGGCAAGGCCGGCCATCACGGCCTCGGCATCCGCCATCTGCGGCACGTGCTTCGGATGGGCGAAGGACACCGCCTCCACATGGCGGAATCCGGCCGCGAAGGACCGCTCGACCAGCGAAATCTTGTCGGCTGTCGAGACCATCGCCTTCTCGTTCTGCAGGCCGTCACGCGGGGCGACCTCGATGATCTCGACGGAACGGGGCTTGGTGTCTGGCATGGCATCCTCCGGGGAGGGGAGTTGTCAGCGAGGGACCTTGCGAATGCAAGCACTGGCGTCAGGGCGATACTGGGAACGTTGCCACTCTCTCGCGCGTTTCCTCGGTTCAGCTCATGCACGATCGAGATAGGGAGGCCGCCATGACTCGTCGGATCGCAAGGCGCGGCGTTCTGGCCTTGGCCCTTGCCGCCGCCGGTTTCGCCTTCGTCGCCGCGCCGGCCGAGGCGCGCGAGATGCAGTGGCGCCGCCGCCATCGCCGTCGCTGGGTCCGGCGTCGCCGCTGGCATGACGAACCCTACTACGTCGAACGCTACTATGGTCCGCCGCGCCGCCGGCACGGCCTGTCCGCGCGCGACCGCATGCTGATCGACCGCCAGCAGGTGCCAAGCTCCTATGGCGGGTTCGGCAGCCCGTTCTTCTGACGGGCAGCGCCTTACGCCGCGTTGTCAGGTGCCGCGCGGCTTAGCCCGGTGCGTCGCGGCGGCTGAGGCTGGGTCGTCGGGCCAGGGGTGGCGCGGATAGCGCCCCTTCATCTCGGATTTCACTGCCTGCCAGGAGCCTTTCCAGAAACCGGGCAGGTCGCGCGTGATCTGCACGGGCCGGTGAGCGGGCGAAAGCAGTTCGACGACCAGCGGAATCTTGCCGCGCGCGACGCTCGGATGCACGCCGAGGCCGAACAGTTCCTGCACGCGGATCGACAGGACCGGTTCCTCGCCTTCGTAGTCGATGGCGTGGCGCTGCCCTGACGGCGCATCGAAATGGCTCGGCAGATCAGCCTCCACGCGCCGCTTCACGTCCCACGGCACAAGCTGGTCGAGGGCATTGCCGAGATCGTCCGCGCCGATCTGCGACAGCGCCGTCTTCGCCGTCAGATGTGGCGCCAGCCAGTCGGCAGCGCTCGGCGCCAGCGCTTCGTCGGATAGATCAGGGAAACTCTCGTCCACCCGCCGCAGGAACGCGACCCGGTGGCGCAGCGCGAGTTGGGCCTTCGACCAGGGCAGGCGGGAAAGCCCGAGGCCGGCAATGCCCTCGGCAAGGGCGATAGCGCTTGCCTCATTGGCCGGCACGGCCAGCGTCTGATCGCCGAGGCTGACCGCGCCGATGCGTCGCGAGCGGCGCGCCCTGAGCGCGGCCGCGGCCTTGTCGAAGGTCACTTCCTCTCGCGTTTCGATCCGGTCGGCGAAATCGGCTTCGATCTCCGCAATGCTGATGGGGGCCGCCGAGAGAATGCGCGCGCGTGCCGCGATGCCGCCGATTTCCGCGACGGCCAGAAAGGTTTCGCGCGCCAGCGGCGAGGCCGGATCGACCGAGCCGCCGCGGCCGTTGGCAAGGACGAAATCGCCATCCTTGCCGCGCGCACGCGCGATCCGGTCGGGAAAGGCCAGCGCGAGCACCGCGCCGGCGCGGTCATGCCCGGAGCCGGTATCCGGCCGGGCCTCGACCTCGCGCAGCCAGCCGGCCGCCATGCGGCGGGCATCCTCGGCGCGGCGCGAGCGGTCCGAACGCAGCCGGTCGAGCCGATGGCCGAGATGCACGTCGTCGCCGCCGAGGCCGCGTTCGGAGACGAGCAGCGCCAGTTCGGCCGCCAGCCGCCCCTCGCCGCGCCGCGCTCCGTCCACCACCATGCGCGCCAGCCGCGGCGCGAGGGGAAGGGCACGCAGGCGCTTGCCCTCGTCGGTGATGCGCCCGTCGCTCTCCAGCGCACCGAGATTTTCGAGCAGGGCGCGCGCCTCGCTCAGCGCCGGCTTCGGCGGCGGGTCGAGGAAGGCGAGCGTCGCGGGGTCGGTTACGCCCCATGCGGCGCAATCCAGCAGCAGGGAGGAGAGGTCGGCTGCAAGGATTTCCGGGGTCGCATAGGCCGGAAAAGCGCCTTCCTGTGCTTCGTCCCACAGCCGGTAGCAGACGCCCGGCTCGGTACGGCCGGCACGCCCGCGCCGCTGGTCGGCCGCCGCGCGCGACACGCGCACCGTCTCCAGTCGCGTCAGGCCGAGATCGGGCTCGAAGCGAGGCACGCGCGCAAGGCCGGAATCGATCACGACGCGGACGCCTTCGATGGTCAGCGAGGTTTCAGCGATCGAGGTGGCAAGCACCACCTTGCGGCGGCCGGGCGGTGCCGGCTCGATGGCGCGGTCCTGTTCGACCCGATCGAGCGCGCCGAACAGCTGGACGATGTCGACGGCGGGATCCTTGACCGTCGCCGCGAGCAGATCGGCGGTGCGCCTGATCTCTGCCGCGCCCGGCAGGAAGACCAGCGCGGAGCCGGCCTCCTCGGCAAGCGCCCGCCGCACGGTGCGCGCCATCTCGTCCTCGATCCGGGCATTCGGGTCGCGCCCGACATGGCGCGTCGCTACCGGATAGGCGCGGCCCTCGCTTTCCACCACCGGACAGTCGCCGAGCAGGCGCGCCACCCGTGCGCCGTCCAGGGTCGCGGACATGACGAGAATGCGCAGGTCCTCGCGCAGGGCCCCCTGTGCATCGAGAGCGAGCGCGAGGCCGAGATCGGCATCGAGGCTGCGCTCGTGAAACTCGTCGAACAGCACGGCAGAGACGCCGGTCAGGGCGGGATCGTCGAGGATCATCCGCGTGAAGATGCCCTCGGTCACCACCTCGACGCGCGTCCGTGCGGAGATCTTCGAGCCGAAGCGGACACGCAGGCCGACGCGGCCGCCGACCTCCTCGCGGAGCGTCTTCGCCATGCGGTCGGCCACGGCCCGGGCGGCGATGCGGCGCGGCTCCAGCACGAGGATCTTCCCCGTTCCCGACCACGCTTCCTCCATCAGGACGAGCGGCACGCGGGTCGACTTGCCGGCGCCGGGCGGCGCGACGAGAACGGCGCGCGGACCCGCCGCGAGGGCGGTCGTCAGCGCCGGCAATGCCGCATCGATGGGCAGGGAAAGCTGGGACACCGGGCGCGTTTACGGTTCCTTCACCGCCTCTGCAAGCAGGCGGCCCCCCACAGGCCCGAAACCGGCATCCGGGCCTCCTGCTTGCGATGCCTGCCCTGAAGGCGCGCCGCTGTCCCCGGACGGGACGAGGGCGTGCCGGATCGGGAGGCTCGGGAGCCGACCCGATCGACGCATCGCCCGGATCACGGTGACCGCCTCAAGAGCGGCGCCGCCGGGCGCGGGGCGGCCTGTCCCCATAGCTCCTCATGGCCGCCCTCATGGGACGGCCCGCGGGCGCCGCCGCGGGCCGTTCTCCGTGCGCGCGGGCGCGCGCACGCGTGCCACGCCTTGCGCTGCCACCCCCGCCTTGGCTATGGTCCGCGCCGATGCGGGTGTAGTTCAATGGTAGAACGGCAGCTTCCCAAGCTGCATACGAGGGTTCGATTCCCTTCACCCGCTCCAAACGGCCTCGAGCGTTCACTTCTTGCGCGTCGATGCGTTCAGCGCCACGGCGGCGCGGATCAGCGCAATGAATGCGGGCTCATTCACTTCGTCGCCCTCGCGCAGATCGATGGCGCGCCTGACATTGCCGTCGAGACTGGCATTGAACAGGCCGGACGGGTCCGCCAGCGCGGCGCCCCTGGCAAAGGTCAGCTTCACTACGGTCTTGTAGGTTTCGCCGGTGCAGATGATCCCGCCATGGGACCAGACCGGCACGCCGCGCCATTTGATCTCCTCGACCACGCCGGGCTCGGCTTCGCGGATGAGCGCCCGCATGCGCGCCAGCATCGCGCCGCGCCAGTCCCCGAGCGTCGCGATCTTCTCGTCGATCAGGCGCGATGTGTCTTCGGTCTGCGCGCTGCCCTTGGTCATCACCACCTCGTCGCGATCCTGCGCGCGACCGTCGCGGATTGCCGGGGCAGCGTCCAGTCCTTCGCCCCGTTGCATCAACCCGCGAGGAAGCCGTCGCGCCGCAGCCGTACCACCGCCAGATCCATAGCCGACAGGAAGGCCGAGCGGTCCCGTGGCGAGAAGGCCGGCGGCCCGCGCGTTGCCCCGCCTGCCGAGCGGATATCGTCCATGAGGTTGCGCGTGGCGAGCGCCATGCCGATCGATGCCGTGTCGAACAGCCGCCCGTTCGGAGCAAGAACGGTTGCGCCAGCCTTCACCGCCCGGGCGGCCAGCGGAATGTCGGCCGTGATGACGATGTCGCCGCGGCCGGCGCGCTCGGCGATCCAGTCGTCGGCGATATCGGGGCCCTCGCTGACCACCACGCGCTCGATCCACGGCTCGCGCGGCACGGCGAGCGGCGCATTCGCGACGACGAAGACATGCAGATTATAGCGCTGGGCGACGCGATAGACCTCGTCCTTCACCGGGCAGGCATCGGCATCGACATAGACGGCGATGCGCTTGGCTTCCTCCGACATCTCGGGGCGACCTATTCGACCCAGGTCACGACCTCGTCGAGGCCGGCGCGTGCGGTGCGGTAGGCGTTGACGGGATGGGCGACGTCGGCAAGACCGAAGGAAATGCCGCAGACGACGCGGCGGTCTTCGCCCATGCCGAAATGCGTGCGGATCGCTTTCGAGTGAACGGCGAGCGCCGCCTGCGCGATGGTCGCGACGCCGAGCGAGGTCGCGGCGGTCATGAAGTTCGAGACATAGGCGCCGCAATCGACGGCGCCGTAGACGCCAAGGGGCTCCTCGGTTGTGATGATGGCAACGTGCGGGGCGTCGAACAGCTGGAAGTTGCGCAAGGCCTGGCGTGCATAGGCCACCTTGTCGCCGCGCGCGACGCCCACCGCGTCATAGAGCTGGAAGCCGCAGGCGCGCCGTCGGTCCAGCGCCACGCCGCGATATTCCCGCGGGAAGGGGAAGTCGGCATCCGGCTTGGCCCCGGCCGAATCAGGCGAACCGCTGCCGATGGCCTGCGACACCATGAGGTCGCGGAAGGCATCGCGCGCCGCGCCGCTGGCGATCGTGACCTGCCAGGGCTGCGTGTTGTTCCAGGAGGCGGTCTTCTGCGCGATCGTCAGGATCGCCTCGATCGTCGCGCGCGGCAGCGGATCGGGCCGGAAGGCACGGCAGGAATGGCGCGCCGTCATCAGCCGGTCGAAGGCGAGCGTGTCGGCGGTCGGCGCGGGCGGAGGCGTCTGCTGGTCCATTGTGTGGCGATCCATGGCAATGCCGGTCGGATTTGCGGAGGTGCCGCCATGGTGACGCGCGAAGGCGCCGCCCGTCTACCGGCCGTTCGGCCAGAGCGCGGGATCAGGTTGTGGACCTGTTGCGGAACGAGGCATTGCCCAGCCCCGTGCCGATAGTCATGACGTCGCGCAGCGGATCGGCATCGAGCTTGGCGAGGCGCTTGCGCCATTCCTCCAGAGTGTCGGTGAAGGCCGATTTCGATGCCTGGTCGCCGATGAAGCCATCCTTGTCACGCAGTTCCAGATTGCAGCTGGTCACGATGACGGAAGGCAGCTGCTCGGGGCCGTGACCGATCACGCCTCGGTGCGCCGCGCGGGCTTCTGTTTCACCGCCTGCCTTGCCATGGCTCTCCCCAGCTTCCGACCGGGAGGGGAACGCGGCTTGGCGCCGGGCGTTCCCGGACATGATTTCCGCCACTGGTGGAACCGATGCGGAAGTGGCGCGTTACCTTGACCATGGGGTCGCTTCAGGGGCCGGGTTCGGCACGCATTGCGCATCGGGACACGAGGTCGGGCGTCAACATCCGCCAGGCTATCAACGGGCAGGACCGATGCTGACAAAATCCAGGAACGAAAACGGTTCCCACAACAATGAGGCGGGTGCCGTTTCGGGCCCGGCCGCCGGCGAGCGCGCCATCGCCGCTGCCCTTGCCCTCGATATCGCGGGCAATCCCGGCGGCTTTGCCATCTTCACCGATTTCGACGGCACACTGGTCGATATCGTCGGCCGGCCTGAGGATGTCGTGGTGCCGCGCGGGCTCAGGAGCGACATAAGGCAGGTGAGGGCCTTGCTCGGCGGCGCCTTCGCCATCGTCACCGGCCGCACGCTGGCGGAGGTCGGCCGCTTCCTCGGCAAAGAGCTCGACGCCTCCGGCCTGCACGGCATCGAGTTCACGTTCGCTACGGCCGCCGGACAGCCGCCGCGCGCCGGCGATGCGCCGCGCGAGCTGGTCGAGGGCATCGTCAAGATCGTCGCCACCGATCCGGGGCTAAGGCTCGAGAACAAGGGGGCCATCATCGCGGTCCACTACCGGCAGGCGCCCGCCGCCCACGGTCGGCTCAAGTCCGGGCTCCTCGATCTGATCGCAACGCTCCGGCTCGACCATCAGATCAAGGAGGGCCGCGCCGTCATCGAGGTCATGCCGCGTGGCCAGTCCAAGGGCACGGCGTTGCTCGAATTCATGCAGCGCACGCCCTTTTCCGGGCGGCGTCCGATCATGATCGGCGACGACCGCGCCGACGAGGATGCCTTCGCGGTGGCGCGCGAGGCCGGCGGCTATGGCCTGCGCGTCGCGGGCGAGCATTTCAACAGGGGTGACGAGCCCTTCGCCCACGCTCGCGAGGTGAGGGCCTGGTTCGCCACGCTGGCGGGGAGGATGTCTTGATGGAAGTGCATGCGGACAGGCCCGCGCCGCCCGAAATGGCGGTGATCGGCAACAGCACGGTCGCGGCCCTCATCGACAGGCAGGCGCGCATCGTCTGGACCTGCTGGCCGCGCATCGACGGCGACCCCCTGTTCTCGTCGCTGATCGGCGGACCGGACCCGCAGCGCGGCTACATGGCCATCGAGCTCGAGGGCCTCGTCGCCAGCGAGCAGGCCTACGAGCGCAACACCGCGATCCTGACGACGGTGCTGACCGCGGCGGATGGATCGGCGGTGCGCGTCATCGATTTCGCGCCGCGCTTCAAGCAGTACGACCGCGTCTTCCGCCCGCCGATGATCATGCGCCGCATCGAGCCGGTCGCGGGCAATCCGATGGTGCGCGTGCGCATGCGGCCGACCATGGCCTACGGGCGTCATGACGGCACGCCGATTCCCGGCTCGAACCATATCCGCTATGTCTCGGACGTTGGCTCCGTGCGCCTGACCTCCGACGTCCCCGTCGCCTATCTGTCGAGCGAGGCGCGCTTCGTCGTCACCCGGCCGATGACGCTCATCGTTCATGCCGACGAGACCTTCCCGAACTCCATCGACGGCGTCTGGGGCACGTTCCTGCGCTCCACCCGCCAGTACTGGCTCGACTGGGTGCGCTACCTCTCGGTGCCCTACGAATGGCAGGAAGCGGTGATCCGCGCCGCCATCACGCTGAAGCTCTGCTCGTCGGAGGAGACCGGCGCCATCGTCGCGGCGCTGACCACTTCGATCCCCGAGGCTCCCGGCACCGGCCGCAACTGGGACTACCGGTTCTGCTGGCTGCGCGACGCCTATTTCACCGTTCATGCGCTGAACAAGCTTGGCGCGACGCTGACCATGGAGCGCTTCCTCGACTACATGCGCACGGTCATCGCCACCGAGAAGGGCCCGAACCTCAAGCCTGTCTACGCCATCGTGCCGGAGGATTCCCTGGAGGAGCGCATTTCGGAATCGCTGACCGGCTTCGGTGGCGACGGACCGGTGCGGATCGGCAATGCCGCCGCCGATCAGGTGCAGCACGACGTCACCGGCAGCATGATCCTCGCAGCGTCGCAGATGTTCTTCGACCATCGCCTGCCGAAGCTCGGCGGCGTCGCGCTGTTCCGCGAGCTTGAGCCGCTCGGCGAGACCGCCGCGGCCAAGGCTTTCGAGCCCGATGCTGGGATCTGGGAATATCGCGGTCGCCAGTCGATCCACACCCATTCGGCGGCCATGTGCTTTGCCGCCTGCGACCGCCTCGCGCGCATTGCCGAGACGCTGCATCTCGACGAGCGCGTGGGCTACTGGCGCGCCCATGCCGAGCGCATCCGCGAGGCGATCCTGACGCGGGCCTGGAACGAGCGGGAGGGCTTCTTCGCCGCGAGCTTCGATGGCGCGGGGGCCGATGCCAGCACGCTGCTGCTGCACGAACTCGGCGTCGTCGA
>Ga0209794_1002412_pt1 | contig 10069 bp, 10 predicted proteins | sample EBPBio232013_DNA_FD_185869 | JGI IMG/M metagenome (GOLD analysis project Ga0209794, IMG submission 185869) | Wastewater treatment Type I Accumulibacter community from EBPR Bioreactor in Madison, WI, USA - Reactor 1_5/23/2013_ DNA (SPAdes)... | ecosystem: Engineered > Bioreactor > EBPR >... | reverse complement strand
CCAGCCAGCGACCGGATTGTTGGACAACATCGAGATCCCAGCGCCTGGCACTGGTAACGTTGCCTTTCCTGCTGACTACGGTCAGTTTCCTGCACTGGGAGAGCGAGGCCGTTTTCAGTCCTAGGCCGAAACGTCCGAGATCATCCGGCTCCCGCGCATCCGTGGGATTGCCACTTCCGTGGCGCATGGCGTTGGTCAATTCATCAGGTGCCATCCCCCACCCGTTGTCAAGAATTGCCACGAACGGATCATCGGAAGCGTCGTATTTGATCTCGACCAAATCGGCCCGAGCAGAAATACTGTTGTCGACCAGATCGGCTATCGCGGCTTCGACGGAATATCCGACGGCACGCATCGATTCGATCAATGAAATCGGGTCTGGTATTACCTCCAATGTTTCCATCGACTTCATGCCTCCCAATCGGCGAATTTTTCGCTCATTAATATCACTGCCAAAAAAGTGGTTATGGTACCTGTAGAAATCAAACAATTCCCAAACCGCATGAACACCAATAATGGCATTTGCAGTTCAACAGTACTCAAGCCCCCATTAAAATCCAACCAGCACGTTATCGGAGCACCTGCCAATCCAACCTGATCTCCACGCAACCAATCACACAAAGCCCCCGCCTCCATTAGGCCCGCTTTCGAAAATCGATGCGGATCACGTTGCCTGACTCGCTCACAATCTGCTGCTCCCTTTGCCATGCACGCGCCCTGCGCTGCATGATCTGCAAATAGTGCGGCGGCCAGCCTTCGGTGATTGCCAGATCGCCGTCATCGATTTGTCGCCAGTACTTCATGAATTCGAGCGGCAGCTTCTTCAAGGCGTCGCGGGTCAAAACATCGAAGTGGGCACCAATAGATCGGGCGATCGGATTGTTGATCAGGCAGGCCAATCCTTCCGTATCCAGGCGCGGCTCGATCAGCCAGGCCAGGTTGAGGCGTTGCTGGTCGGCCGCAAAACGGCGATAACCGGCGGGCGGCAAATCGTCATCGCGCGGCACGAAATAGGCCAGATCGGTCATGCTGGATCCATTCTCATCGGAGGATGTGCGCGATCATCGCAGACCGCAGGCTCATAAAATGCGCCCACTGATTCTTGGCCGCGCATGGCGACCCCGCTATGATGGCCACATTTCCTTCACGAACCCCATCCCATGGCCCAGATCATCCCCGACGGCTGGCGAGAAATCGCCGTCACCGGTGCCGCCCAGCGCGAGATCGAGACGCTGGCGGTGCTGGCCGATGCCCTGCCGGAAAGCTACACGGTCTATCACGCGGTGCATTGGAGCAATATCGAGCATCACTACTGCATCTTCGGCGAGATCGATTTCGCGGTGGTCAATCGCGCCGGCGATCTGCTGCTGATCGAACAGAAGAGCGGCTTTCTCGATGAAACGCCGGAGGGGCTGGTCAAGCAGTATCCGGGCAAATCCAAGAGCGTGCCGCTGCAGATTTCGCGCATGGTCGGGGCCTTGCGCAACAAGCTCGCCAGCCGGGCGGACATTCCCAGCATCCATGTCGATGCCCTGCTCTACTGCCCGGATTACAAGGTCAGAGATCCGCTGACCGCCGGCCTCAACCCGGAGCGAATTGTCGATAACTCGCGCCGCGACCAGTTGGCGCAGCTGATCTGCAAGATTCTGCCCGAACGGGAGGAAGGCGCGGCCACTCCCAAAGTCCACCGTTTCCTGCGTGACCAGATCCAGCTGGAAAGCGATGTCAGCGCCCTGATGGGACGGGCACGCTCATTGGTGACCCGCATTTCCGGCGGATTGGCACATTGGGCGCGGCAGCTGGAGTACGCGCCCTTTCGTCTGCGGGTGACCGGCACCGCCGGTTCCGGCAAGACCCAGCTGGCGCTGACCGAGTACCGCGCCGCGCTGGAGGCCGGGAAGCGCCCGCTCTATGTCTGCTACAACCGGCCGCTGGCGGATCACTTCAACCGCATTGCCCCATCCGGCGGCCTCGCTTGCACCTTCCACCAGCTGTGTGACCTGCGCGTACGCGCGGCCGGTGAGACACCCGACTTCAAGGCGGTCGATGCCTTCGAGCACCTGCAGGCGCGGGCTGGCGAGTTGCCCGTGGGTGAGGATTTCCTGTTCGATGCGGTCATTGTCGATGAAGGGCAGGATTTTTCGGAAACCTGGCGCGATTTCGTGTTCCGGCATGCCCGCCCCGAGGCCCGCCTGCTCTGGCTGGAGGATCCGCTGCAAAACCTCTACGGGCGACCGCCGGTGCCGCTGCCCGGCTGGGTGACCCTGCACGCACGGCAGAATTTCCGCAGCCCGCGCCCGGTGGTGCGGATGTTGCAGCAGCTGCTCCCCGGCGAACTGCCGATCGAAGCGGCTTCACCGTTCGCCATCGAGGATATCGACTTCATCACCTACACCGATACCGCCGGCCTTTTCCAGGGAATCAAGGATGCCGTGCGCCAGTGCTATTCCGGCGGATTCAAGAAGCACGATGTGGCCATCGTCAGCTACCACGGCCGCGACCGCTCGGCCTTGATGCCACTCGACCGCCTTGGCGCCAACGCCCTGATGCGCTTCACCGGCAACTACGATCTCTTTGGGCAACCGGTGTATTCGGAAGGCGACCTGCTGCTCGAATCGGTCTACCGCTTCAAGGGGCAGGCCGCCCCGGCAGTGATCTTTGCCGAAGTGGATTTCGAGGCGCTCGACGAGAAGGCGATCCGCAAATTGTTCGTCGGCGCCACGCGGGCGATGATGAAGCTGGTGCTGGTCATGCACGAACGCTCGGCGGCCGCCCTGATGCAAAGGCTGGAAGCGGGTTAGGCCGACCGGTTATTCATCTTCGTCCGAATACCAGGCATCGACGAGTGGCCCGGCCTCTGCACCGATCACTTCGGGTCTTGCCCGCAGCCAGGAAAGCAATGCGGTGCGATCTTCTTCGGTGGCGCTGCCTCGGCCATAGCAGCAGACAAAACCGCTGTTCGACCAGCCGGTGAATGTGAGGCCACGCGGCTCGATGATTTCCGCCATGAAGAGATCGACAAAAGCTTCCGTTTCTTCGGGCGGCAGATCGGGTTTCAGATGCATTTCCAGAGTGAAGCCGAGTTCCTGAAATTCTGCCAGATGCAGTTTCTTGCGCTGGCGGCGGTTGTGTCGTTGGGTCATGCGAAAAGTCCTTGGTGGATCAGGCAACAATCTGGGTAAAAGCCGCCAGAAAACCTTGTTTGGCAGCCTGTGGTGGCATCGGCAGGATAACATCCGGCAGCGCTTCCACGCCGGCAAGATAAGACCACGGCTCGGTGGAGTGCGGCATGAGGTCGCGCTTTTCGGTGGCCAGGGCGATGCGATCGGCTTCCTTGATCGAGGGGTGCAGGTTGGCCAGATCGACGCCGAAGCGATGGCCGATGATTTCCATCACCCTCCCCTCGATTTCAGAGAAAGCCGGGAACAGGTTCTTCAGGGGCTTGACCATATCCCCGAGGTAGGCTTCGGCGGCATCGTGCAGCAGGGCGGCAAGGCGATACGGCTCGGGCACCAGTTCCATCACCATCAGGCTGTGCTGAGCGACGGAATAGAATTCGCGCGTCTGGCCGTTGAAGCGGCACTGGTAAGCCAGGCCATGCGCGATGTCCTCGATGGCGATATCGTCGATGTGCGGCCGGGTTAGGTAGAAGCGGTGGCCGAGGTAGGTGGAAACGTAGGGGTCGGGCATGGTTCTGAAAGTACGGAGACTTGCGTCAGTATCGCACCCACAAGGCTCACCAAACGAGCCTAAATTGCGCAGCGGTGGTTTCGCATGGCGTTCACACCCGTTGCCCATCGGAGATTACCCCAACCATTCGCTGCATTGTACGCGGAGATTAAACTTGCTCCTGCGGCGAATCAGGTGTTTAATCTCCGCATGAATAGCGGAGAAAAGCGATACATCTGGCAGGCCGACGACTGGCCCAACTGGCGTTACGACCTGTCCGCACTTGCCGGGCCGCTCGCCGGGGTAAGTCGCGCCCAGGGCTTGCTGCTTGGTCGCCTGGCGGACGTGGGACTGACGCTGCGCAATCAGGCCAGCCTTGAGACCCTGACCGCGGAGGTGGTCAAGACCAGCGAAATCGAAGGTGAAGTGTTGAACGCGGAATCCGTGCGTTCCTCCATCGCCCGACGATTGGGCGTGGACATCGGCGGCGTGGCTCCGGTCGATCGGCACGTCGAAGGGGTGGTCGAGATGGTGCTCGACGCCACGTCCCACAGTTCAGAACCTTTGACTACCGAACGACTGTTTGGCTGGCATGCCGCCCTGTTCCCGACCGGGTACTCGGGCATGAGCCGAATCGCCGTCGGCCAATGGCGCGACGATGCTGCCGGGCCAATGCAGGTCATCTCCGGCCCGATCGGCCGACGCACGGTTCATTATCAGGCGCCGCCAGCGGATCGTCTGGCTGCCGAGACAGCACGCTTTATGGCGTGGGCGAATGCGGAGACCGGCGAACCTGCGCTCGTCAAGGCCGGGCTGGCACATCTGTGGTTCGTGACACTGCATCCCTTCGACGACGGCAACGGACGCATCGCCCGCGCCGTCGGCGATCTGTTCCTGACACGCGCCGATGGTAGCCCCCAACGCTTCTACAGCCTGTCGGCGCAGATACAGCGCGAGCGCAGGGACTACTACGACGTGCTGGAACGTACACAGAAGGGGACGCTGGACGTAACGGGCTGGCTTTTGTGGTTTCTCGACACGCTCGGTCGCGCCATCAGCAACGCGCAGCTGACGCTGGATGCGGTTTTGCTCAAGGCACGCTTCTGGCAACGCTGGGCCGGCACATCGCTCAACGAACGCCAGCTGAAGCTGCTTAACCGCCTGCTCGATGGATTCGAGGGCAAGCTCACCAGCAGCAAATGGGCCGCCATCGCCAAATGCTCGCCCGACACCGCCTTACGCGACATCACGCAACTACTGGAACTCGGCGTGCTGAAAAGATCGCCCGGCGGCGGACGCAGTACCGGCTATGAATTGGCGGATCAGTAGCCGGATGCCAGCAGGGACGGTCAAACAAGCAGCGGCGAAATAGCTGGGCCAAGGCGACCCAATTTCAAACTGGCGAATCTAGCTCGCCCTGAAGGACGTTCATGGTTTATCTTGGTCATCGCATTTCCAATATTTCAATACGCCACATCGAATACAGTCCCCGGCAATCTCTTCAGAATCGAAAGCCCGTTCCTGACTACAATTCAAGAATCTCTGCCACAAACCGCTCCAGCGGCATCCTGAACCCCGCCGCATTGCGGTGCCCACCGCCGCCGAATTTCTCCGCCATGGCCGCCACGTCGGCCTTGCCTTGCGAGCGCAGCGATACCTTTACCTCACCATCCCCGTGCAAATACCAGATCAGGGCAAAGCTGCCGCACTTGCCGGCCAGCTGGTGCCCAAGTTCCGAGCTGAAGAGACCGTTGGCGTTGATGGCCAGGCCGCTGACCACCCGCCAGACGCCCTGCTCCGTCTCAATGTGGGGTATACCCTGCCGCTCCGCGTGTTCCTTGCCGATTGCCGCACCGGGCATGTCGACCGGCATGACCAGCGGCCCGTTGGCCAACCGCTCGATTTCCCCTTGGAAAAAGCGCTCGATCGCTTCGCCTTCGGCCAGCAGGCTCTGATAGCGCTTGCTGTTCGGGGTGCCGGCCTGCTGCATAACAAGGTCCCAGGCATGAAAGTCGAAGGGGATCTGCCGCATGGCCCGGTTGAAGGCGCGAGTGGCCGGTAGCGCAAAGCGCCAGAGGTCCTGATCCTCGATGTGCCGGAGCGGCCAGGGCATGGGCACCTCCGGGTGGAAATGCTCCCAGGCCAGCCTTACCCCGGATTTTTCCATGTCGAAGCTGACCGTCAGCGGTCGTTCCGGGTCTTGCCAGGTTTGCAGGCCGCTGGCGGCGGCATCGAAGCGCTCGCTCCAGGCATCGAGTGCAGTCTTGTGGTGATCCAGCTGGACGACGGATTGGGCCACCTCGGCCATCGATTGCAATTGCTCTGGCGCAAAGGAGAAGTCGAGGATGAAAACCTGACGCCCGACCAGCATCTCGCGGGCAATCGTATGGCCGTAATGGACGGGCCGATAGCTGGCGTTTTCGCCAAACCGCCGCCAGGCAGCGTAGGCCGCGCCAAAGCCGTCGGCACAATCGGCGTGATAGAGGACGAGAATGTCGCCGGATAGAGGTGAAGGCATCAACCGCTCTTTTGGTAGCAAATGCGCCATGTTAAATCGCGTTCGCTTGAGACAGGAAGGCTTCCTGCCTGAGCAATGTCTTACCGGACTCTGGGTGGGCGGCGCAAGTAGGCCGGCACATCCATCGTCGCCGAATAGAGGGGCGCCCGAGAGAAGATCGCGTGGGCTCGGGCGCGAAGTTGGGCCTCGTTGTGATGGATTCCCACCAGCCGATTGAAGAGGGATTGCAGTCGTTGCATCGTGAAGGTCTCCCGTGTTGAAGTCACGATGGCATGGTGCAGCAAATTAGGCTCATGGCGTGAGCCTCGAAAAAGTCATCCCTAAAACCTGGACGGCAATCCGCCATCGCGGCAGGTGCATGTCATAATCCCGCTCCGGGGCTCATCACATCAGCCCCGAATATCGAAGATTACAGGGGAGAACAGGCATGAGCGGCATGGAACGCATTTACCAGATCGATCAGATTCTGGCCGGGCGGAAATTCGTGCCGCGCCTGGAGTTGCAGGAAAAGCTGGGCGTCTCCTGGGCGACGCTGAAGCGGGACCTGGCCTACATGAAGGATCGCCTGCACGCGCCGATCATCTTTGACCGCGAACTGGGCGGTTAGCCCTTCCCTTTCCTGATCGGTAACACCCGCGCCTTTCTTCAGCCGCCGGTTTTCCTGCTCACTACGCATTTCTTCCAGCGCCCTTCCAAGCGCTTCGAAGCCGACCGGTTTCGGCAGACACCGGAACACACCGAGCTGATTGGCGGCGAATCCGATGTCGATCGTCGCTTCGCCGCTCATCATCAACACTGGCGTGACAATATTCTTTTGATGAAAGCGTTTGAGCAACTGCAGGCCGGTCATCTGTTCTTCGCCCAGATTCTGATCCAGTAAAATCGCACAGAATTGATCCGGGTCGGCTAGCTGCAAAAATTCTTCGGCGTTATCGAAGAGCTTCGACTTATACCCTTGCAACTCCAGGATTTGCGAGAGGCCCTGCCTGACCTTGATGTTATCCTCGATAATCGCCACCAGCATTTCTGTCATACCATCTCCTTGATGAAACTCGGAAAACTGCACCTGCTGTCGCGTCAAGTTCTTCTTCTTGGAAGCCTTCTTGCCGTAGTTTCCGGATTGTCTACCGACTACCTGCAAAGCGAAGAGCGCCAGCGTCGGCTCGAAGTTCGCGCCGAAATATTGATCGGTCAAGTTACCCGCCGGGTTGCGGAATATGAAGCAATGCTAGCCGGGCTCAGGGGCTTGTTCAATACTTTCGGCGCCTTGCCGCCAGAAACTTTTCATGCCTATATCAACCAGTTGCATCTGAGCGAGCGCTACCCCGGGCTCTTGCGCGTGGAATATGTCGCTCGCGTTTCCGAGCCTTCCAATAGTAAGAGCGCGCTTCAATTCATTCCTCCGGCGGCTGCCTTTCAGGGCGATGCAACCGCCAACGGATTCCATTTGGCCAACGAGCGTTTGGAACTCTATACCGGGAATGTCGCCGAGGTCGCAGGGTTCGGGCGGGTTGGAACGGTCACTGACGGTTCGGCGGCGCCCGCCACCGGTCTGGGCTACCTTCTCCCCATCTTCCGTAACGGTGCACCAATCGAAACACCCGACCAGCGCCGCTCGGCCTGGTTGGGCACAATCGGCGCATGGGTGGATACCCGCCAGCTTTTCTCCCAGATATTCGGAACCACGAATCCGGACGACATCGGGCTGCGCATCACACTGGCAGCCCCCCCACGGCCCGGTGAGGCAGTTCAACACCGGGTCGTTTTCGACAGCGCGGATAAGGTGGAAAACGCTTCAAACAAGACTGGCGACCATGCACAAGTCGTGCGCCGCAGCGTGCAAAGCTTTCTCGGCAGCGAAATCGATATCAGCACGACCCGGGTTCAGCGCTGGCAATGGCGGAACCATGTCGTGGGACTGCTCGTCACTGCCTGGTTGTTCCTCAGCGCCGTGGCGCTGCACTTTGCCTTGCGCCTGCGCTATGAACAACGTCTGGATGAACATGAGCGCAAACTGAGTGCGACAGCCGCGCGAGCCGAACTGGCTGCCAGTTCTTCCTTTTTAGGACATGAACTGAAGAATTCGTTGGCGGCACTGACCAACTCTTATGGCATCGTGAAAATCCATCGTGGCAGGCAATCCCTGACTGACGAAATCATCGACGAACAGCTTGGGCAGCTGGGCGAAAGCCTGGATCAGATCACCCGCATCGTGCGCAACGTGGACGCGCTATCCAAAGGTCTTAGCCACGCGCTAAAACCGGAACAGCTCGCCATCGGCGAACTATTCGATTACGCCCGCCGGAACGCGTTGCACCAACACGCCGGGGTGCCGATCGAAGTCGATGTCGAGCCACCCGAGCTATCGGTCTGGGCAGATGAAGTCGCCTTGCAGGGAGTTCTCGCCAATCTCATACGCAATGCACAGCAGGCATTGGCGAGCAACGGCGGAGCGGGGCGTATCTGGCTAAGGGCCAAGCGGGAGGATGGGTTCGCCCATCTGACGATCCGCGACAGCGGCCCGGGATTCGCCCCCGAGCAAATACTCTTTCGTCCTTTCCAGACCAGCAAACCGGATGGCACCGGAATCGGACTGGTTTTTTGTCGAGACGCGGTTCAGAGAATGGGCGGGCGCATCACCGGTGGCAACAGGGAGGACGCACCAGGCGCCGAATTTACCATCCTGCTGCCGATCAAGCCGGATCAGTAAGCACGCCGGACAAGGTCGATGCTCTTTTCGATCGTTTCGGCGGCCCCGTTATTCGTCTCAACGGTCGCGCGCAGCACGATTTTTCCGTTGCCCAGCGGCGGAGCCATCACCAGCGGCGAATCGCCCGGCCCCGGGTAGATGTGTTCGACCAATCCTTCGAAAACGTTTCTCTTCGGGCCGGATGCGGCTGGCAATATCTGAGTACGACGACCATCCGCGGCAACGAAGACGAGCACTGCTTGAAAGCGCTTGTTGCCGGAGATTTTCAACCCGATTTTTTCACCCGCTTTCCAGGCCGATTTGACTCCCGCGAGTTCGACCTTGAGGGGATAGAGTGCTTCGTCAGCTCTTGCTGCATCATCCAGACCTACCTGCCGAAGCACATGTGCGCGCGCCGCCCGCCAGCGTGGCGCATCGCCAGACGATATGCGCTGGCCAAGGTCATCCAGCAGATCGCACCAGAGTCCGGCGCGTGCCAGCACTTGCGGCAATTGATCCGCGGGCGTTTGAGTCAACGCGGCTGGCGGTGGAACGCGGCGGATTTCTCCGGACATCCGGGTGGCCTCGCGCCCACGCCCTTCCGGAGGCAGCACGGCAACCCAGCGATAAGTCACGCCGTGGCGGAGGCGAACGCCTTGATTGGCCAGCGAAATGTGGAACAAACCACCGGCCGGGCCAATGTCCCGGACAATTTCCCGAAGAATCTGCTTTTCGCCTTCATAGAGAATGTGTTCGACCTGCTGCACGCTGCCTGAAGCAAACCAGTAGAGGTTGGGCTGTTCACGCGCCGTTTCGCTGACGAGGTCGGCGAGCAGCAGCGAGACCCGCGAGCCGATGGCGCGCAGCTCGTCGCCTGCAGAGGCTTTCGCCGGCGTACCGTCAGGATAGTAAAAATGGATGCTCTCGCCGGGCTCGGCCCGCACGGGGCCGGCGGCGATGAAAAAGCACAGGATCAGCAGCAGTCGCAACAACAGGTCACCTCTTTCAGCGGGCAGACGGCACCGGCAGCCGACCAGGGGTGCCGGGGTGGCGGCATCTCCAGATCGTCGTCGCGATGCCGACTGCGGATGCATCGGCAGGGTTTCATCGCGAGAGCATCGCGATCGTCTGCATTTCATTCAGGTCGATACCATGGGTATTGTCGCAAAAAGTTTGCATTTTCTTTCTCCTAT
>Ga0209794_1002411_pt1 | contig 10072 bp, 9 predicted proteins | sample EBPBio232013_DNA_FD_185869 | JGI IMG/M metagenome (GOLD analysis project Ga0209794, IMG submission 185869) | Wastewater treatment Type I Accumulibacter community from EBPR Bioreactor in Madison, WI, USA - Reactor 1_5/23/2013_ DNA (SPAdes)... | ecosystem: Engineered > Bioreactor > EBPR >... | reverse complement strand
TGGGCGTAGACCACGGGTGCGGCGCCGGTGATGTTGCGCGACAGGCGCACGGATTCCTCGCCTTCCTTGATCTCCAGTTCGCTGAGGTTGGATTCCTCGAGCAGGTCGATGAGCTTCTTGATCTTGCGCAGGTCCATGGATGGCCTCGGAGTGCGGTGTTGCGAAGGGGGAGGGGAAGCGGTGGCTCAGGCGTCCGGCGCCAGGCGGCGCAGCGCGGCGTCGAGCGCGTAGCGGTAGCTGTCGGCGCCGAAGCCGCAGACCACGCCGACGGCCTTGTCGCTGAAGTAGCTGGCGTGGCGGAACGGTTCGCGCGCGTGCGGGTTGGACAGGTGGATCTCGATGAACGGGATGCCCACCGCCGCCAGCGCGTCGCGGATCGCCACGCTGGTGTGGGTGAAGGCGGCCGGGTTGATCAGGATGAAGCCGGTGCCGTCACCGCGCGCGGCCTGGATGCGGTCGACCAGCACGTGCTCGGCGTTGGACTGCAGGCTGTCCAGCGCGTGTCCGGCGGCTTCGGCGGTGGCGCGCAGGCCGGCGTCGATGTCGGCCAGGGCGGTGCGGCCGTAGACCTCCGGCTCGCGCGTGCCGAGCAGGTTGAGGTTGGGGCCGTGCAGGACCAGCAGCTGTGCCATCGGGGGACCGGGACCGGGATGGCGCGCAGTCTGCGCCAAGCGCCGGATGCTGTCCACTTCGCAGACGTTGCCTGAAGTTAAGCAGGCGTTTGAGTTGGGGCTCTAATCCGTGACGGGGTCGGCGGAAGCGCCGGCCGGCCGGTGCGCGGCTCAGCGCTCGGGCAGCGCCCAGCCGTCGATCTCGCCGTGCGCGAACGGGCCGATCTTCTGCTTCAACAGGCGGCCGTCGGCCGAGACCAGGATCGAGTACGGCAGCACCCCGCGCGGATTGCCGAGGCGGACGCCGGCATCGGCCGGGCCCGGGGCGTCGATGGCCTGCGGGTAAGCCACCGGGATGCGCTGGAGGAAGTCATGCACCGCGGCGGCATCGTCGAGGGCGAGACCGAGCACCTGCACGCCGTCGGCCCCCTGTGCGCGGGCGAAGCGGTCCAGTTCCGGCATTTCCTGGATGCAGGGCCCGCACCAGCTGGCCCAGACGTTCACCAGCAGCGCGCGGCCGGCGTAGTCGTCCGGCAGGCGGAGCGTGCCGCCGTCCAGCCCGGTCAACGCGACCGGCGGCAGCGGCTGCCCGCGGCGGGCCACCGGCACCTCACCGGGGGCCGGGGTGGTGGCGGTGATCGCGTCGTTGAGCACGCGCTGGCCCAGCTCGGTGCCAAGCAAGGGCCCGGGCCCGTCGAGCGCGAGGCTGGCGACGAGGCCGAGCGCGCCGGCGACTGCCGCCGCCAGCACGATCCTCAGCGGCGTGACGGTCACCGGCCGGCCCTTCAGCGCGCCGCGCGTCGGAGCGCGGACACCACGATGTCGTCGCTGAGCAGCGCCGGCAGCACCTCGCCCTCGCCGCCGCCGGCCGGGTACACCACGTACAGCGGCACGCCAACGGCCCGGTGCGCATCGAGGAAGGCGGTGATCGCCGGATCGGTGTTGGTGTAGTCGCCGACGAGATAGGCGGCGCCGGCATCGTCCAGCGCGGCGGCGAACGCCGGCTGCGACAGCACGCGCTTCTCGTTGGCCTTGCAGGTGACGCACCAGTCGGCGGTCATGTTGACGAAGACCACGCGGCCCTCGCTGCGCAGCGCCTGCAGGCGTTCGGCGGTCCAGGGCTCATGCGCGCCTTCGGTGGCCTGCGCGGCGCGTGCCGGCGGCGGCAGCGAGCCGACGGTCCACACCGGCCACAGCGAGAGCACCGCCAGCAGCAGCGCCAGCACGCGGCCAAGCGTGCCGCCGGTCCAGCGCCTGCGCTCGTGCCACCACAGCGCCAGCGCGAACAGCGCCAGGCCCGTGGCGACCAGCGCCATCGCGTCCACGCCGCGCTGCTTGCCCAGCACCCACAGCAGCCAGATCGCGGTCAGGTACATCGGGAACGCCAGCACCTGCTTGAGCGTCTCCATCCACGCGCCGGGCTTCGGCAGGCGGTCGGCCAGCGCCGGCACCAGGCCCACCAGCAGGAACGGCAACGCCAGGCCGAGGCCGAGCACCAGGAACACCGCCATCGCCAGCCACGGCGACGCCGTGAACGCGAAGGCCAACGCGCCGCCCATGAACGGCGCGATGCACGGACTGGCGACCACGCAGGCGAGCACGCCGGTGAAGAAGTCACCCGCCGGCCCTGTCTTCGCCGCCAGCCGGCTGCCGACGTTGCCAAGCCCGCCGCCGAGCGTGAACACGCCCGACAGGCTCAGGCCGACCGCGAACATCAGGTAGACGAGCGCCGCCACGAACCACGGCTGCTGCAGCTGGAAGCCCCAGCCCAGCGCCTGTCCGCCGGCGCGCAGCGCCAGCACCAGCGCGCCGATCGCGGCGAACGCGACCAGCACGCCCAGCGTGTACCACAGCGCGTGGCTACGCGCGCGCGCGCGGCTTTCGCCGCTCTGCGCCAGCCCGAGCACCTTCAGCGACAGGATCGGCAGCACGCACGGCATCAGGTTGAGCACGAGGCCGCCGAGCAAGGCCAGCAGCAGCGCGCCGAGCGCGCCGCCGGCGGGCAGGGCGGTGCCGGGCGGGCGCGTGCGCGCGGCGTTGTCGGCGGAGGCGTCGGGAGAAACGGGGTCAGAGTCGCTTTCCCCGCCCGCTCCAACCGCCGAGCCAAGCTGTTCGGGGGAAAGTGACTCTGACCCCGTTTGCTCGCTTGCCGGCAGCGGCTTCGGCGCGGCCGTCGCATCGGCAAGCGCCGAGGCCGCCTCGGCCACCGTTTCCACGCGCCCGGCCGGCAGCGACAGCGTCACCTGACGCGTCATCGGCGGATAGCAGATGCCGTCGGCCTGGCAGCCCTGGAAGGTGGCGGTCAGCGTGGCCTTTGCGGCGCGCCCCTGCGTGCGCCGCAGCGGCAGCGGCACGTCGATCCGGTCGAAGTACACCACCACGTCGCCGAAATGTTCGTCGTGGTGCGACACGCCCTTTGGCCAGCGCGGCGTGCCGAGCGCGATGCCCTCGACGCCCTCGAGCGTGAACGCGCTGCGGTCGCGGTAGAGGTAGTAGCCGCGCGCCGGGGTGAAGCGCAGCAGCAGCGTGTTGCCGTCGCCGGCGATCGCCTCGAAGCCGAAGGCCTGCTCCGGCGGCAGAGGCAGGGCCTGCGATCCCGCCAGGGGCGCGGCTCCCGTCGTCGCGCCACCGCCCAGCGCCCGTCCGAGCGCGGCGAAGCCCGAATCGGACGCGGCCGCCGGATCACCGGCCGCGCCCGCACCCGGCAGCTCCACCTGCAGCGTGCGCGTCTGCGGCGGGTAGCAGATGCCGGCGTCGGCGCAGCCCTGGTACTTCACCTGCAGCGTCACCCGCCGCGCGCCGTCGGCGGCGCGCCCGGGCAGGCGCGCGACCAGCCGCTCGCGATAGGTCTCCACGTCGCCGAAGAATTCGTCGGTGTGCTTTCTGCCCGCGGGCAGCTGCAGCGGTTCGGCGACGAAGGCCGCGTCGGGCTGCACGGCGATGCGATGCCGGTACAGGTAATAGGTGTCGGCGATCTTCCAGTCGATCTCGATCCGGTCGCGCGACACCGCGCGCGCCGAAAGCGCGAAGGCCTCGTCGACCGGCAGCAGGTCGTCTACGTCCACCGCCGCGCGCGCCGCGGGCAGCAGGGACGCGCACAGCGCCAGCAGGACAAGGCCGTGGCGCAGCCAGCGGGACGGGTTCACTCGGGGGCTCCGGGTCGGGTGTTGGCGGCGATCCAGTCCAGGTAGGCCGGCAGGCCGCCGGTGGCTTCGACCGCCAACACTTCCGGGAGTTCGTAGGGATGCAGCGCGACCACCCGTGCGGACAGCGCGTCGAGGCGGTCGCGCGTGGTCTTGGCCAGCAGCAGCCATTCGCCGGCCTGTTCGACCTTGCCCTGCCAGCGGTACACCGACGTCATCCCCGGCAGCACGTTGACGCACGCGGCCAGCCGTTCGCCCACCAGGGAAGTGGCGATGCGCTCGGCGGTGCCGGCGTCGGGGCAGGTGCACAGGCAGAGGAGGGCGGTCACGCGGGCAGGCCGGCGGGCAGGGCGGTACAGGGTAGCCGAGCACGGGCGGCGGCTCGCGCGGAACAGTGCGTCCACACGGACGCGACACGGGGGCTCGCATACTTACTGAACCGGCCAGTATGATTATCCGCCTCCCCCGCCCCCCACTCCGGTTGCCCACCGTGCATCCTTCCCGCCTGCTTGCCCCCGTCCTGTTGACTGGCACCCTCGCGCTGGCCGCCGCGGCGCCCGCGCATGCCCAGTCCCGAACGCCCGTGTTCGAACTCGGGGCCGGCGTCTCGCTCACCCGCGACAACGACACCACGCCCGTCGTCGCCGCGGCCTGGCTGCCGCGCTGGCGCGAGTTCGCGGGCGGCCAGCTGCACTGGGAAACCGGCCTGCTGCACGTCCGCGGCCGCGGCGGCAGCCGGCTCGACAACGACCATGACGTGACCCTGCTCCACGGCGGCCTGCGCTACGAGCGGCCGAGCGGCCTGGTCGGCGGGTTCGGCATCGGCGTGCAGGCCGGCGAGACCGAAGCGCTGTCGGGTGGTCCGCAGTTCATCAGTACCCTCGGCTGGCGCTGGGGGCGCTTCTCGCTGCTGGCGCGGCACGTGTCCAACGCCAGCCTGCACCAGCCCAACGACGGCGAAACCCTGCTCCAGGGCGCCTGGCGCTTCTAGGGCGTGCGGTTCCAGGGCGTGGTGGTTCCAGCGGCTCAGCCGCCCACGTAGCGCCGCGGCACGCGCTTGAGGCCGGTCAGCAGGCGGTAGGGGCTGTTGCCGCTGCGCGCGGCGACCTCGGACACCGACAGCCCCGGCCCCCACAGTTCGACGCGACTGCCCAGGCCGGCTTGCGGGTGGTCGGTGAGATCGATGGTCAGCATGTCCATCGACACGCGGCCGATGAGTTCGCCCGGCTGGCCGTCGATCCGCACCGGCGTGCCCGAGGTGGCGTACTGCGGATAGCCGTCGGCGTAGCCGGCGGCGACCACCCCCACGCGCGTGGGCCGGGTGGTGATGAAGGTGCCGGCATAGCCGATCGGCTCGCCGGCGGCGAGCTCGCGCACCGCGATCACCTTCGATTCCAGGGTCATCACCGCGCGCAGGGCATCGGCTTCCTTGCGCGGCGCGTCGAGCATGTGCGTGCCGTACAGCATCAGCCCGGGGCGCACCCAGTCGCGGCGCGTGTCCGGCCAGGCCATCAGCGCCGCGGAGTTGGCGATGCTGGCCGGCGTGTCCGCCGGCAGCGCGGCGAGGGCGGCGTCGAACGTCGCCAGCTGCCCGGGCGTGCTGGCGTGCGCGAGTTCGTCGGCGCGCGAGAAGTGGCTCATCGCCACCATGCGCTCGACCCACGGCAGCGCGGCCAGTCGCCGCCAGGCGTCGAGGTAGTCGTCCGGCGACAGGCCGAGCCGGTGCATGCCCGAATCCAGCTTCAGCCACACCTGCCACGGCCGCGACGCGCGATGGCGTTCCAGCGCCTCCACCTGCCAGGGCGAGGCCACCACGGTCCACAGGTCGTGGCGTTCGATCAGCGCCAGTTCCTCGCCGTCGAAGAAGCCTTCCAGCAGCAGGATCGGCGCGCGGATGCCGGCTTCGCGCAGTTCCAGCGCTTCCTCGATGCAGGCCACGCCGAAGCCGTCGGCCTCGCCCGCGAGCGCCCGTGCGCAGGCGACCGCGCCGTGTCCGTAGGCATCGGCCTTGACCACGGCCAGCGCCCGGCCGCCGCCGAGCGCGCGCGCGTGGCGGTAGTTGTGGCGCAGGGCGTCGAGGTCGATGGTGGCGCGCGAGGGACGCATCGGGCGGTCCTAGCGCAGGCCCGCCGGGGCGGAGGGCCACGGCCGGTCGTAGCGCGATATGTCGAGGCCTTCGGTGTCGATCGCCGGCGCACGGCCGTCGATGAGGTCGGCGAGGTAGCGCGCGGAACCGGCGGCCATCGTCCAGCCCAGCGTGCCGTGGCCGGTGTTGAGCCAGAGGTTGCGGTACTTCGTCGCGCCGACCACCGGCGGGCCGTCGGGCGTGGACGGGCGCAGGCCGGTCCAGAACACCGCGTTGGCGAGGTCGCCGCCATCCGGGTACAGGCTGCGCACCACCAGCTCCAGCGTTTCGCGGCGGCGTCGCGGCAGCGACAGGTCGTAGCCGGAGACTTCGGCCATCCCGCCCACGCGGATGCGCTGGTCGAAGCGGGTGATCGCCACCTTGTAGCTCTCGTCGAGCACGGTGGAGTGCGGCGCCATGTCCGGGCGCGTGATCGGGATCGTCAGCGAATAGCCCTTGAGCGGATACACCGGCAGGTCGATCCCGATCGGCGCCAGCAGCCGCGGCGACCAGCTGCCGAGTGCCAGCACGTAGCGGTCGGCGGTCTCGACGCGGCCATCGATGCGCACGCCGGTGACGGCGTCGCCGTCGGCCTGCAGCGCTTCGATGGTGTGGCCCTGGCGGAACTCCACGCCCGCGGCGGCGGCCATCGCCGCCAGCCGGGTGGTGAACAGGTGGCAGTCGCCGGTCTCGTCGCCGGGCAGGCGCAGCGCGCCGGCCAGGGTGTCGGCCCTGGCGGCCAGCGCCGGCTCGACCCGCGCGATGCCGGCGCGGTCGAGCAGTTCGTAGGGCACGTCGTACTCGCGCAGGATCGCGATGTCCTTGGCCGCGCCATCGAGCTGCGCCTGGGTGCGGAACAGCTGCGTGGTGCCGAGCGTGCGCTGTTCGTATTCGATGCCGGTCTCGGCCCGCAGCTCGCCCAGGCAGTCGCGGCTGTATTCGGCCAGGCGGACCATGCGCGCCTTGCTGATCGCGTAGCGGTGGTGGGTGCAGTTGCGCAGCATCCACCACAGCCAGCGGTACTGGGCGGGGTCGGCGGTGGGCTTGATCGCCAGTGGCGCATGCCGCGACAGCAGCCAGCCGATGGCCTTGGCCGGGATGCCCGGCGCCGGCCACGGCGAGGCGTAGCCCGGCGAGACCTGGCCGGCGTTGGCGAAGCTGGTTTCCATCGCCGGCGCGGCCTCGCGGTCGACCACCACCACGTCGTGGCCCTGCTGGCGCAGGTACCAGGCGCTGGTCACGCCGATCACGCCCGAGCCCAGGATCAGGATGCGCATTGCCGTCGCCTCGTCCGCCGTCGTCCGCCACCGAGGCGCCCAGCGGCGTTCGGGGTGTAGGTGCACTGTCCCACGGGCGCCCACCTGTCGTCATTCCCGCGAAGGCGGGGATCCCGCGTCTTGCCGCCTTCGCTGCCCGTGCCGAGGACGCAAAGTGCCCGGTTGCGTGGGGACGACGGAGGAATCCCGTTATTCCACCAGTGTAGTGGCGACGGATCAGTCTTTTTCGCCAATGAATGGCGTGATTGCAGGTAATCTTGCTGCCGTGCTGGCCGCAGGCAGTGGACCATGAAGCCCAGAGAGCTCGACCGCATCGACCGCAGGATCCTGCGCATCCTGCAGCAGGAGGGGCGGATCGCGTTCACCGAACTGGGCGAGCGCGTCGGCCTGTCGACCACGCCCTGCACCGAACGCGTGCGCCGGCTCGAGCGTGACGGCGTGATCACCGGCTACCACGCCCGCCTTGCCCCGGCGGCGGTGAAGGCCAGCCTGCTGGTGTTCGTCGAGATCAGCCTGGCCTACAAGTCCGGTGACATCTTCGAGGAGTTCCGCCGTGCCGCGCTGAAGCTGCCCCACGTGCTGGAGTGCCACCTGGTGTCCGGCGATTTCGACTACCTGATCAAGGCCCGGATCTCGGAGATGGCGTCCTACCGCAAGCTGCTGGGCAGCACCCTGCTGACCCTGCCGCACGTGCGCGAGTCCAAGAGCTACATCGTCATGGAAGAGGTGAAGGAGACGCTGGAACTGCCCGTGGCGGATTGAAGGGCAGGCCTGCGTCGTCGCGGATGGCGCTGGGCCCGGCACCACGGATACCGCCGGACCCAGCGCCGCGGACAGCGTGCGCATCCGCTTGCCCCGCTGTTCCCTTCCCCCGCGTACGGGGGAAGGTGCCGAAGGCGGATGGGGGAACACCGGGCGCTCAAGGGCGGGGGCTTCCGGCTGCCCGAAGCGCCCTCATCCGGCACGCCGTGCCCCCTTCTCCCGCAAGCGGGAGAAGGGGGCGGCGCCCGTTCCCGGTGTGGGGGCGGCCGCGGTACGGCAAGCCGTTGCGGCAACAAGCGGTCGCCGCAAAAAGAAATTCCACGGCCCCCTTGAAACGTCCGGGGGGCCACCACACATTCCGGTCACCTCCCGGCCCGACCGGGATTTTCGCGCCCGCGATGCTGGCAGTCGTCATGGACGAGTGCTAAGATCGCCGCCCCTTTACCAGTGCAATCAATCACTTGCGAGGATTGGACATGAGCAACATCAAGCCGTTGTACGACCGCGTGGTCATCAAGCGCGTCGAAGAGGAAAAGCTGTCCGCCGGTGGCATCGTCATCCCGGACTCGGCCACCGAGAAGCCGATCAAGGGCCAGGTCGTCGCCGTGGGCGAGGGCAAGGTGTTCGACAACGGCAACGTGCGCAAGCCGCTCGTCAAGGCCGGCGACACCGTGCTGTTCGGCAAGTACAGCGGCACCGAGGTGAAGCTCGACGGCACCGAATACCTGGTGGTGAAGGAAGACGACATCTTCGCGATCCTCGGCTGATCGCCGAGGCGGGCATGGGGAATCGGGAATCGGGAACCGGAAATGCCGGTTCGCCTTGCCCCTCCATCCCGCGCGCTGATGCCTTTGCTTCCCACCCGTTCCCCATTCCCTATTCCCGGAGTTAACAGCCATGGCTGCCAAGGAAATCAAGTTCGGTGAAGACGCGCGCTCCAAGATGGTGCGCGGCGTCAACACGCTCGCCAATGCCGTGAAGGCAACGCTCGGCCCGAAGGGCCGCAACGTCGTGCTCGAGAAGAGCTTCGGCGCCCCCACCATCACCAAGGACGGCGTGTCCGTCGCCAAGGAAATCGAGCTTGCCGACAAGTTCGAGAACATGGGCGCGCAGATGGTGAAGGAAGTCGCGTCCAAGACTTCCGACAATGCCGGTGACGGCACCACCACTGCCACCGTGCTGGCGCAGGCGTTCATCCGCGAAGGCTCCAAGGCCGTCGCCGCCGGCATGAACCCGATGGACCTCAAGCGCGGCATCGACAAGGCCGTCGTGGCCGCCGTCGCCGAGCTCAAGGCCCTGTCCAAGCCCACCGCCGACGACAAGGCGATCGCCCAGGTCGGCACCATCTCGGCCAACAGCGACGAGTCGATCGGCACCATCATCGCCGACGCGATGAAGAAGGTCGGCAAGGAAGGCGTGATCACGGTCGAGGAAGGCTCGGGCCTGGACAACGAACTCGACGTCGTCGAGGGCATGCAGTTCGACCGCGGCTACCTGTCGCCGTACTTCATCAACAACCAGCAGTCGATGTCGGCGGACCTGGATGACCCCTTCATCCTGCTGCACGACAAGAAGATCTCGAATGTCCGCGACCTGCTGCCCGTGCTGGAAGGCGTGGCCAAGGCCGGCAAGCCGCTGCTGATCGTCGCCGAGGAAGTCGAAGGCGAAGCGCTGGCGACCCTCGTCGTCAACACCATCCGCGGCATCGTCAAGGTCTGCGCGGTGAAGGCCCCGGGCTTCGGTGATCGTCGCAAGGCGATGCTCGAGGACATGGCCGTGCTGACCGGCGGCACCGTGATCTCCGAGGAAGTCGGCCTGTCGCTCGAGAAGGCGACCATCGCCGACCTCGGCCGCGCCAAGAAGGTGCAGGTCTCCAAGGAGAACACCACGATCATCGACGGCGCCGGCGACACCGCGGCCATCGAGGCGCGCATCAAGCAGATCAAGGCGCAGATCGAAGAGACCTCGTCGGACTACGACCGCGAGAAGCTGCAGGAGCGCGTGGCCAAGCTGGCCGGCGGCGTGGCGGTGATCAAGGTCGGTGCCTCGACCGAGATCGAGATGAAGGAAAAGAAGGCCCGCGTCGAAGACGCCCTGCACGCCACGCGTGCGGCGGTGGAAGAAGGCGTGGTCCCGGGCGGCGGCGTGGCCCTG
>Ga0209794_1002409_pt1 | contig 10082 bp, 10 predicted proteins | sample EBPBio232013_DNA_FD_185869 | JGI IMG/M metagenome (GOLD analysis project Ga0209794, IMG submission 185869) | Wastewater treatment Type I Accumulibacter community from EBPR Bioreactor in Madison, WI, USA - Reactor 1_5/23/2013_ DNA (SPAdes)... | ecosystem: Engineered > Bioreactor > EBPR >... | reverse complement strand
TAAATGGCGCGCCCGAAAGGATTCGAACCTCTGACCCTCAGATTCGTAGTCTGATGCTCTATCCAGCTGAGCTACGGGCGCGCTGCAGACAAATGCGTAAGGCAATCGCTGCGAGAGGCGCTGGATAGCGAGTCATTTTCGAAAGGGCAAGCCCGAATTGAATGCACCGCAAGAATTTTTAATGCGCCGGGCATTTTGTCGCCCGTGCAACCTCACGCCGCGGCAAGCGTGAGCCGGAAGCAAGCCCCCTGCTCCACTGCGTTCTCCAGCCGGATCGTGCCGCCCATATCGCGCATCAGTTCAAACGCAATGGCGAGGCCCAGGCCGGAGCCGCCGCGGTTGGCCGTGCCGGTGAAGGCGTGGAACAGCCGCTCCTGCACCATGGGCGGAATGCCCGGCCCGTTGTCCGCCACCATGATCTCCACCACGGGAGCCGCGCCGGGGCGCGTGATTCGGGCTGCCTCAACGCGAATCATCGCGCCCTCGATTTTCGGCTCGGCGCCCTCGATCGCAGCGCGCGCGTTCCGAATGAGGTTGGTAACGACGCGATTGAAGTGCTCCTCATCCGCCAGCACCTTCAGGTTCGGAGCAACATGCAGGCGCAGGGCGGGTGAAGAAGCCTCATCGAGCAAGAGCTGCGCGCCAAGCTCGCGAAAAAAAGGCGCCAGCTCCAGCGGCTCCATTCTGGAAGGTCGCTCCTCCGCCCGCCCGTAGGTCAGCGCGGATTGGCAGAATCGGATGGCGCGGTCGAGCGCATCGGTGAGGCGCGGCACGAAGCGCTGCACGCCGGGGTCCGGCATCATGCCGAGGCGATCCGCCAACAATTGCGCGGAAGAGAGCATGTTGCGTAGATCATGGTTGATCTTGGCCACGGCCAGACCCAGCTGCGCCAGATGCTCGCGCTGACGCAGTTCCTGCCGCAGTGTGAGCTGCATCTGCGCGATGTTGCGCTCGAGGTGGCCGATCTCATCCTGCCGTGTCGAATCGTCCAGCAGGGTCGCAGCGTTATCCGGATTGTCGCGAAAGCGGCTCACCGCCTGCGCGAGCCGGCGCACCGGCGCGACGATGAGGCCGCTCAGCGCCGCATAGACGGCCAAGGCGGTGATCAGCGAGATGACCAGCGAATCGCGCAGGATCATCCAGGAAAAGCCGACCAGCGCCTCGCGCAGCGGCGCCTCATGCAGCACGATCTCGACGAAGTCCCCGCCCCGCGGTGGCGGGCCGATCACCCGCAAGGTGCGACCATTGCCGTGCAGCAGGATGTTAAAGGTGCCCATGACATCGCGCGCGATGTTGGCCCAGCGCAGGTCGATCTCATAGGCCACCATGCGCGGGGTTTCGACCGAGGCGATGAGGCGGCGGGTGTTTTCGATACGCAGCGCGATGGTGCTGATGCCGGCTGCGTCGAGCACTTCCTCCACCACGGCGGGGGGGAGGCTGTCGGGTGGGGATTTCTCGATCAACGCCGCGATGGTGCGCGCCTGCGACAGCCGCTCGCCCAGCCATGCATTGCGATAGCTGGCAATGCCGGGCATGTAGATCAGCGCTTCCACCACCAGCACCACGCCGAGCGTCAACAGCAGCAGCCGGAACGACAACCCCTTGCGCCAGGAGGACTGGGCAGAAGAGGGTTGAGGGGAAGCGGGATCGTCCGGCATCGGCACTAGCCCAGCAGGCGCAAGAGGCGCAGCAAAAGCCTTGCGCCCGGTGTCGAGAGTTCTTCTGCCAGTGCCATGCGGCCCAAGGCGGCCACCGCATCCGCCTCCTGCAGCGCGGGCAAGGGCAGGCTGGCCAGATCAGACAAGGGGCGTCCATCAGCCAGCCGTTGAAGCAGCGGCGCCATCAGCCCCGGCGCATGCTGTGCCAGCGCCACAATGCGCAGAGGCCGCCCCTGCTTGTCGGTGATCACCTTGAGCATGCCGCCTCCGGCGAGCGGCTGGCGGTAATAGCGCATACCGCTGGGTGTGCGCTGCGCGAGACCGGCCTCTGTCTCGCCCGCTTCGATTAGGGTGAGCGGGCCATGGACGATGCGGGGCAGCTGCGCGAGTGCGCGCTCCGGATTTTTCCGCGCGAGCATGAAGGCCAGTGCCAAGCCGGCCTCCGCGCGCGCCGTCGCGGGATCAGCAAGGGGGGAGCGTGTCGCACCCAGCGCCAGCACGCGGGGATTCGTGGTGGCAAGCCCGGCACCGGTCACCGGACGGCCGTCGCGCAAGGCGATGCTCGCCTCCTCCAGCGCCAAACCATCGAGCGGGGGCAGCCCCTCAAGGGGCGAACACCAGTGCGAAAAGCCGATCGGGGCGTCCTGCGCGACAGATGTTCGGGCGGGATAAAGCAGAAATCCTTCCGGGCAGCGCTCGACGCGCGCACCCTCGACACCAATGCCTTCGTGGATCTCGATTCCCGCCCGCCGCAGGTTCGCGCCAAGCGCCTCCACTGCCTCGGCATCAAAACCGGGCAGCAGTCCCTCCGGGGTCACCAGCAAGGTCCTGTGCCCCTCGGCGCGTGCCGCCTGCGCCATGGCGGGGGTATGCGCCCCTGAACCAAAGACCAGAACGCTGGTGGCGGCCTGCCCCGGCGCCCATCGCGGCGCCTGCTCCAGCCCGGCGAGCGCGGGGGTGACGGGGGGGGCGGCGAGCGCGAGCACAATCCGGCGCGCTGCAATAGTATCGCCCCCGACAAAGACATGGTGACGATCACGGAAGCGGACCTCCGCCTCGACCACCTTGCCGCCCAGCGCGCGGATGCGATTGAGAATGTCCAGACCGCCCGGCCCGGCCTTGCGGTGCTGATTCTGGGTGACAACAACAACCGGAAGACGCGCCAGCGCTGCCCCGAGCGCACATTCGAGGCCCGCGGGATCAAGGCCGATCACCAGAATGTCGGGACGCAAGAGAGACATGTCAGGCTACGTTGCGGTTACACTGGCTTCGTCGTACCTTAACGCAGGCGAATGGCAAAGCGATGCCGCATGAGCGGCAGGCCAGCTGTGAAACTTTACGCGCCCAACGCAATTTGGGATTGACAAGCGGGCGCGTCTCACGTTTAAGCCGCGTTCTGAATTCTTGCCGGGTTTGGGAGCGTCTTCGGGCGCTTCCTTTGTTTTCAAAGCTACCCCGGCCCCGAACAAAAGAGCAGTACGATGAAGCGCACCTATCAGCCGAGCAAGCTCGTCCGCAAGCGTCGCCACGGTTTCCGTGCCCGTATGGCCACCAAGGGCGGCCAGAAGGTGATTGCGGCCCGCCGCGCGCGTGGCCGCAAGAAGCTCTCTGCCTGATCCATCGCGGCGGGGACCGCCGCGCGTGACGGCCGACGAGACCATCAAGGGCAAGGCGGATACGCCTTCGCCCTTTTTTCGTTTGGAAACGATCAAGAAGCGCGCCGATTTCAAGGCGGCCAATGGCGGCCCGCGCTTCTCGACCCCCGGTTTCACCATGCTGCGCGCGCCGGCGGCCGCCACGGACCGGCTGCGCTTCGGCTTCACCGTCACCAAGAAGCTGGGCAAGGCGGTTCTGCGCAACCGGATCCGGCGGCGTCTGAAAGCCGCCGTGCAGGCCATGCTCAAGGCGGAAAGCGCGAGCCTTGCCGGACAGCCCATGGATCTGGTGATCCTGGCGCGGCAGGCAGCGGCGGATCTGCCGTTTGAAACCCTGTCCCGGGATCTGGGACGGGCGACCCTCACCCTCGCAAAACGCGGAAGCGAAGCCGGCAAACGGGGTTAAAAACGCGGCAAAGCCCAAGCGCGCGCTTGGCAAAGGCAGCCCGCTCGCCTAGAAGGCACACGGGTTTTTCCGCGCCTGCGATATCCGCAGGCGCTTTCCTTATTCTCACGGGACGTGTCCATGCAGGGCGAAGACAACCGCAACCTCTTGCTGGCCATCGGGCTTTCGCTCGTGGTGATGGTAGGCTGGAACTATTTTTACGGCGTGCCGAAGCTCGATCAGCAGCGCGCCGCGCAGCAGACCCAGCAGGCTGGCACGCCCGCGCAGCCCGGCGGCGCCTTGACTGCGCCCGCAGCGACGACGCCCGGTGCCGTTCCGGCCCAGCCTGCGCAGGGGCTGCCCGTGGCGGCGCTGCCGCGTGAGGAAGCGCTCAAGCTTTCCCCGCGCCTTCGCGTTGAAACCCCGGCGCTTCTCGGCTCCATCGCGCTCAAGGGCGCGCGGATCGATGACCTGAAGCTCGTCAAGTATAACGAGACGGTGGATCCCAAGTCCGGCAAGGTGGAACTGTTCACGCCGGTCGGGGCGCGCAACGCCTATTTCGCCGATTTCGGCTGGATCGCGCCTGCGGGCCAGAGCGCGGTGCTGCCGGGCGCGGACACCGTTTGGAAGGCCTCGAGCGATGTGCTCAAGCCGGGCACCCCGGTGACGCTGAGCTGGGAAAACGGTCAGGGCCTGACCTTCACCCGCACGCTTGAGGTGGATGAGAAGTACCTCTTCACCGTCAAGGACGCGGTGAAGAACAACGGCAGCGCGCCTGTTGCGCTCTCCTCCTATGGGCGCATCACCCATCACGGCACGCCGCATACCGACGGCTTCTATGTGCTGCATGAAGGGCCGATCGGCTACCTTGAGGACAAGCTTCAGGAAATGAAGTTTGACGAACTCAAGAAGGCCAAGGCCAAGGCTTACCCCAAGAATGACGGCGGCTGGCTCGGCCTGACCGAGAAGTACTGGGCTGCCGCGCTCGTGCCGGACCAGACCAAGCCGTTCTCGGCCGCCTTTGCCGCCAATGGCGATGAGCCGGTGTACGAGACGGCGGCGATCGGCGAGCCGGCCACGCTGGCGCCGGGCGCTTCGCTCGAAAGCACCACCCGCCTTTTTGCCGGCGCGAAGGAAGTCGAGGCCATCAATGGCTATGGCGATGCGCTGAACATCAAGAAATTCAACCTGATGATCGACTGGGGCTGGTTCTGGTTCATCACCCAGCCGATGTTCAAGCTGATGCAGATGATCCACAAGCTCGTGGGCAACTTCGGCATCACCATCCTGCTGCTGACCGTTGTGATCAAGGCGGTGTTCTTCCCGCTCGCCAACAAGTCCTACGAGAGCATGGCCAAGATGAAGGCCGTGCAGCCGGAGATGAAGTCGATTCAGGAGCGGCTCGCCGGTGACAAGATGGCCCAGCAGCAGGCCATGATGGAGCTGTACAAGCGCGAGAAGATCAATCCGGCGGCGGGCTGCCTGCCCATCCTGATCCAGATCCCGGTGTTCTTCGCGCTCTACAAGGTGCTCTTCGTCACCATCGAAATGCGCCATGCGCCGTTCTTTGGCTGGATCAAGGATCTGGCCGCGCCGGACCCCACCAATATCTTCAACCTGTTCGGGCTCATCCCCTTCACCCCGCCCTCCATGCTGCATCTGGGCGTGTGGCCCATCATCATGGGCATCACCATGTGGGTGCAGATGAAGATGAATCCGGAACCCACCGACCCGATCCAGAAGTCGATGTTCGCGTGGATGCCGCTGATCTTCACCTTCATGCTCGGCTCCTTCGCCTCGGGTCTCGTGATCTACTGGGCGTGGAACAACCTGCTCTCGGTGGCGCAGCAGTACTACATCACCCGCAAGCAGGGTGGCGATGTGGCGCTGTGGGACAACCTGAAGTCCACCTTCAAGAAGGGCTGACCCCTTGCAAGCGGGGCTGAGGCACCGGCCTCGCCCGGAAAGGAGAGGGTTTGGAAAAGCCTGATCCGACGGTGCGCCACCCGATTGCTGGGTGGCGCGGCACCGCCTACCTGAAAAGCGTGGTGAAAAACCCACGCATCGAGGTGGGCGATTTCAGCTACTATGACGACTCGCGCGGGCCCGAGCATTTCGAGGCCCGCTGTGTTCGTTATCACTTCGATTTTGTGGGTGATCGGCTGATCATCGGCAAGTTCGTGGCCATTGCTCAGGGCGTGCAGTTCATCATGAACGGCGCGAACCACCCGATGGCGGGCTTCTCCACCTTCCCGTTCGGCGCCATGGGCTTTGTGCCCGGTGAGGCTTTTGCCGGGGATGGTGAGCCCCCGCGCGGGGATACCATCATCGGCAACGATGTCTGGATCGGGCGCGAGGCGGTGATCCTGCCGGGGGTGAGCGTCGGGGATGGCGCGATCATCGGTGCGCGCGCGGTTGTCGGGCGCGATGTTGCGCCCTATTCCGTTGTGGTGGGTAATCCGGCGCAAGTGGTGCGCCAGCGTTTCGCGCCTGATGTCATCGCGCGGCTGCTGGCCATCCGCTGGTGGGATTGGCCGGTTGAAAAGATCATGCGTCATGTCGCATCGCTTCGCAGCACCGATATCGAGGCGCTGGAAGCGGCGGCGCGCGAAGGAGAAAGCTCGTGACGGACGAAAAAGGCCCTGACTACATCGAAGCGGGCCGCCGCCTCTTCGCCCGCGAGGCTGAGTTCTACTGGGCCGCCGCCAAGAAGGATGGCCTTCCGCCACCCCGTGGACTGGAGATCGCCTTTGCCGGGCGCTCCAACGTGGGCAAATCCTCGCTCATCAATGCGCTCACCGGGCGCAATGCGCTGGCGCGTACCTCGCACACGCCGGGGCGCACGCAGGAACTCAACTTCTTCGATGTCTCCGGCGTGTTCTCGCTGGTCGATATGCCGGGTTATGGCTTTGCAGCCGTGGGCAAGGAGAAGGTCTCGGCCTGGACCGGCTTGATCCACCATTACCTGCGCGGGCGTGTGGAGCTGGCGCGCGTGTTCCTGCTGATCGATGCGCGGCACGGCATCAAGAACACCGACGAGCCGATCCTCGATGTGCTGGGCAAATCGGCGGTGGCCTATCAGGTGATCCTGACCAAGGCAGACGAGCTGACACAGGCCGAGAGGACCAAGCGTCTGGTGGAGGTAACCGCCGCGATCAAGAAGCATGCGGCGGCGCATCCTGAGATCATCCTCACCTCCTCCAAGAAGGGGGATGGCATCGCCGAGGTGCGCGCCTCTGTCGCGCGGTTGCTGGATGATCGCAACGCCGCGCCGGATTGGCTGTTCCGCGAGAAGGACCAATAACGTGGCGGGCTGGCTGATCTTCTTCGGCGGTCTTTCAGGCGCGCTGGGCGTCTCGCTCTCGGCGGTAGCGGCCCATCATCCCAACGGCAGCGCGCTGGTCTCCGGCGCGCAGATGCTGTTGTTCCACGCCTCGGCCTTTCTGGCATTGGGCGCGCTGGTGCGCCTTGAAGTGCTGGGCGCACGCACAATTGCCATCGGCGCGCTACTCTGGGCGGTGGGCCTTGCGCTGTTTGCGGGCGATCTGTCGTGGCGCGCGCTGGCGGGCGGGCGGCTTTTTGCCAATGCGGCGCCAATCGGCGGCTCCCTGCTGATCGCGGGCTGGCTGTGGTTCATGATCACGGGGCTCATTTCTTTGCTGGGCGGGCGCAAATCCGATTGAGCCTTGCGCCCCCTTTCCGCTAGAAAGCGCGCGAGCCGCAACAAGAGAGCCGCCATGTCCGACACCAAGAACATCGATGTGCATGTCCGCGCCGAGGTCATCAGCCAGGCGTTGCCGTTCATGCAGCGCTATGACCGCGAAGTGATTGTGATCAAGTACGGCGGCCATGCCATGGGTGACCGCGCGGCGGCTGAGGATTTCGCCGAGGATGTGACCCTGCTCGAACTTCAGGGCGTCAAACCCATCGTCGTGCACGGCGGCGGCCCGCAGATCGGCAAGATGCTCGACAAGCTCGGCATCAAGAGCGAGTTCAAGGGCGGCCTGCGCGTCACCGACGAAGCTACCGTCGAGGTGGTGGAGATGGTGCTCGCGGGCTCCATCAACAAGCAGATCGTGGGGTGGATTGCGGCGGAGGGTGGCAAGGCCATCGGCCTTTGCGGCAAGGACGGCAACATGGTCACCGCCCGCAAGGTGACCCGCACCATGCGCGATCCGGACTCCAACATCGAACGCGAGGTTGACCTCGGCTTCGTCGGTGATCCCTACAAGGTGGATCGCACCGTGCTCGATGCCGTGCTCGGCGCTGAACTGATCCCGGTTCTGGCCCCGGTCGCCATCGGCGAGGACAACAACACCTATAACGTCAACGCGGATACCTTCGCGGGGGCGATTGCAGGCGCGATGAAGGCCAAGCGCCTGCTGCTGCTCACCGATGTGCCGGGCGTGCTCGACAAGAACAAGAACCTCATTCCGGAACTGACCGTGGACCAGTGCCGCCAGCTGATTGCGGATGGCACGGTTTCGGGCGGCATGATCCCCAAGATCGAAACCTGCATCTATGCCATCGAGCAGGGCGTGGAAGGTGTCGTCATTCTCGACGGCAAGGTGCCCCATGCCGTGCTGCTCGAACTGTTGACCGAGCATGGCGCGGGCACGCTGATCACGGCCTGAGGGCGCAAGGCAACACTGAAAAGCGAAGCTCCGGCTTCGCTTTTTTTATGTCGCCGGATTGGCGGCAGCGGCCAGCGCCACCAGCGCGTTGAGTGAAGCCGCCGGCACGGTGTCGATCGCCGGTTGGCCTTGCGAATCGAGCCGATCAATCCAGCCCCCCGGGAAGGGCGGCGCCAGAAAATGATGGCTGATGGCCTCGATAAGCGTTTCGCCTGCCTCACGCGCGCCATCCACCCCGTTTTCAGCCTGCATCAGCCATGCACGGGCCAGCGCGCATTGCGCCCAGAGCCGGGTGTGCCCGTCCTGCACGGTGCCATGCGAATCGATCCGCTCCAGCAGAAAGCCGGTGGCCGGCGCGCAGGCGCGCAGCGCCGCACCCAGCAGATGCGTGGCCAGCGGCGCAGGCGCAAGGCCCGCCAGCCGCTCGAAGCGACGAATGGCCGCCGCCGCCTGGGCCATGCGCCCCGGCGAGACGACAAAGGACTCGCCTTCCATCTGCGGACGGGCGGTGGCGTCCAGAAATTCCGGCATCATGCCGGTATCGGCATCGAGCAATGTCGTCTCGATCAGGCGGCGGTAGCGCGCAGCGCGATCCAGCGCATGGGGAGTTCCAAGGCGCGCATGGGCCCAGACCATGGCTGCCATCAATTCGATATAGCCCTCGACACGGCGCACCGGCTGATCGCCCGAGGTATCGGGCCGGATCATGCCGTTTTCATCATGCAGGGCGCTTTCGACGAAGGAGAGCATCAGACGCAGCAGGCTTGCGACCTGCGTGTCGTTCGAGACGCGCGCAAGTGTGGTCATCGCGATGATGGCAGCGGCATGGTCGGTCGCATCGCGCCGCATGTCGGTGGCGGCGCCATCGGGCGCGAGAATATGGGCGAGGCCGGGCTTTCCATCGGCGGCCCAGGCGTGCTCCAGCATGTATTCGAGGCCGCGGAATGCCTGACGCAGCCCCTCCCGCCAGCCGAGATCTGCGGCCAGCGCCAGCGCGTTGATCTGCCGGAACTGGGTGAGGGTCGCGCGCACCACCAGCGTATCGGCCGTGCGATCGAAGAAGTAGCGCTCGTGGAAGCCGCCTCTGCGGTTGTCCCAGCCCTTTTCCAGCCAGAACGGCAGGATCTCGCCGACAAGCTGGGCCTTGAGCCTTCGTGCGGCTGCCGAGGGTGGCATGGGCGCACGCGGAGCAGCAGTTGTTGCGGCCACAGACATGGGATTCTTCCTCAAGCATCAATTCTGGCGCGAAAATTGACATGAAAGCGTTCAGACTTCGTTTCCACCTCGCGCTGGGGTTGCCCGGCACACGTGCACCGCGCCACCACCGCCCCTGCAATTCCGGTTTCCCCTTTGCGTCGCCATGGCGTAAAGAGCAGGCGTTTTCCGCCTGTTACGGCCTGTCCCATGTCCCAGTCCTCCCTGCCCTTTCTGCTTGCCCCGCCCTGGCCAAGGCCTGCCGAGGCGCGTGCGTTGCTGATGGGCATCCTGAATGTGACGCCCGATTCCTTTTCTGACGGCGGACGCTTCAACGCGCTGGAGGCGGCGCTGGCGCAGGCCCGCCGAATAGAGGCCGAGGGCGCCGAGATCCTCGACATCGGCGGGGAATCCACCCGCCCCGGTGCGGCGGAAGTCAGCGCCGAGGAAGAGGCTGCTCGCGTCCTGCCCGTGATCGAGGCACTGATGCAGGAAGACGCCGCGCGCGTGCTCTCCATCGACACCTACAAGGCCAACGTTGCCAAGGCGGCTTGCC
>Ga0209794_1002407_pt1 | contig 10085 bp, 7 predicted proteins | sample EBPBio232013_DNA_FD_185869 | JGI IMG/M metagenome (GOLD analysis project Ga0209794, IMG submission 185869) | Wastewater treatment Type I Accumulibacter community from EBPR Bioreactor in Madison, WI, USA - Reactor 1_5/23/2013_ DNA (SPAdes)... | ecosystem: Engineered > Bioreactor > EBPR >... | reverse complement strand
CGTGCTGGGTGGAGAATTGACCGGTGCTGCCCACATTATTATCGACAAATCAGACTACGAACTGAGCATTTACGACGATGAGGGCTGGTATGCCACTTATCCCGTGGTTTTTGGTGAAAAAACAGGGGGCGACAAGATGATCCAGGGCGACCGGAAAACACCGGAGGGTGAGTACAAAATCGCCATCAAACGACCCGACAAGAAATGGGGGAAGATGATGTTGATTGACTACCCGACGCCGGTGGATATTGCCAAGTTCAACGAGCGGAAGGCCAAGGGACTCATCCCCAAAAACGCCAAAATGGGCGATGGTATTGGGATTCATGGTACCTGGGAGCGCGATGATATGGCGGTGGACTATTTCCAGAACTGGACCAATGGTTGCATCAGCCTGAAGCGCATCGAAATGGACGAAATATACAGCCTGATTCCGATCGGAACCAAGGTGACTATTCGCAAATAATTCCCGTAAGTAGGTAGTTAACCAACAAATTATCAATATTTTTGTAGCCATATCATTTGATATGGCTATTTTCGTATATCAATATCGCTAGTAGTCTGAGTATCCTCGGTGAATAAACCATAGTTTCCGCACCCTCTTTATCGTAGAAGCAAGCCAAGCCGTGCCTGTTGGCAACGGTTTACTATGTCTTTAAACGTGTTAAAAACTATTGTTTATGAATCAAACCTCCATCAAATACGCTACCATGAGAAGACTGCTACACTTATCTCTTTTATTATTGTTTTTACCGTTTGCCGGACGTGCCGCTGATTTTTACTGGGCGGCTTTGGGGATTGGAAACTGGAGTGATCCAGCAAGTTGGTCAACAACGGCACCAGCATATACTGCGGCCACTTCGTTACCGGGAACTGGTGACCGGGTAATATTCAGGTCAATGAGTGGAGGACGAGGCACCGGCGCATCTTCTGTAGACATCCCTTTTACTGTTGACAAGATTGAAATTCTTGCAAGTGCTGCCATAGTGTTGCTCATAGAATCTGACCTGACCCTGAACAGTACAATTGACGGTGAGGGTTTCAATATGGCATCGGCTAACTCCACTGTAATAACCAGCGCAACATTTACTGACCTGGGGTCATTTAGACAAAGCAGGGGGCAATTTATTCTGGGCGGAAATACTACCCATATTATTGATGGGGACTTCTATATGAGTGGGTTAATGGGAACTTCCACCGCCTTTATTCTAAACTTTGGCAACACATTGGTATTTCGCAGCAACTTCCGACTGGAAGATCCTTCTACTTTCGCTGCGTCTAACAATACATTTGTACGTTTTGAGAAACTAGCATCTCACACAACGCCAACAGTTATTCGGGTTGACCAAGTGTCAACGACCAACCTTAGTTTTTATGACGTAACGCTTAATTCTGCAAGTACCACAAACGACATTGTTAACTTTTTTCAAAATACGGTAATAGATATCCGTCGCAATTTGCAATTAGTTACCGGTCGCTTTAACAAAGGGGCAGCTTTCAGCGGTGGTATTCGCCTTTTTGGCAATTTATCATCTGCCGGTGGCGGATTGGCCGGACAGTCTACTGCAGCAATCACTTTTGCTGGTTCTAATGCGCAAACGATCAATCTGGTGGGTTCAGATAATGACAAATGGAATGGCCCCATCACTTTTAACAAGACCGGCGGTGCTGTAACTTTAACAAACACACTTATTGCAAATGGAGCAGCTCAGTTGATCACTTTCACCAGTGGCATTTTAAATACGACCAGCAGCGCCATTTTACAAATGGGACCTACGGCGCTAGCTACTGGATTCTCTAATGCAAGCCATGTTAACGGCCCGGTGCAAAAAGCGGGACCTGCTAATTTTACATTCCCCATTGGAAACGGCACAGTAGCTGCACCCTTATTAATTAGTGGTGCGGGTACTTCCACTGACCCGTTGGCTGCTACAGGAACCTACATCGCACAGTATTTCTCTGTTGACCCCGCTACTGTTGGCATGCCTGGAACAAGTGTAACTGCTCCGTTAACCAACGCCAGTCAATGTGAATATTGGACGCTTTCAAAAATTGCAGGCGGCGCTGGTGGAAATGCTCGCGTATGGTTATCGTATGAAAATACACGCAGTTGCGGTGTTACGGATGCTACAGCCCTTCGTGTTGCCAACTGGCCAGTAGCCGGTAGTGCCTGGGTTAACCGCAGCAATTCGCCTTCTGATCAATATTCGGCCGGTGGATTTACTTTTGTTGGTACCGCCACTACGCAAACCAGCTATCCGAATTTCACGCTTGCTTCAATAGATGCAACCCTCAACCCCCTCCCTGTTAACTGGCTGAACTTTACTGGCCGCTACTTCGAAGGCAAGGTTGACCTGAATTGGGAAACTGCTGTTGAAAAAGACAACGACGTATATTCCGTTGAACGTTCTGCTACCGGTCACGGCTTTGATGCCATCGGCACTGTTCCAGGCCGCGGAACAACTTCACTGCGCAGCAGCTACGCCTTCACCGATAACAACCCGCTGGATGGTGAGAACTACTACCGCATCAAACAAACTGACTTTGATGGTAAGTTCACTTATTCTTCCGTGATTCGTGTGATCGCCACCAACGGTACCGCAACTGGTCTGCGCCTGTTCCCGAACCCAGCCATTTCCAGCCAGCAGGTAACCCTGGAAAACACTACCCTGCGGAACAAGAAAGTGGCGCTTACCATTGTTTCTTCCAATGGCGTTGTTGTTCGCCAGGAGCAAGTGACTTTTGGTAACGACAGCCGACTGAAAGTGAATATCAGCAACCTGAAAAAAGGCAGCTACTTTATCCGCATCAGCGACGGTGACAAGAAACTGGTTAGCCCGGTTGTAGTTCAATAAAACAATCATCTTCTTCTATAAAAGGTGTCTCCGACGAGACACCTTTTTTTTTGACCAACCGCCGCATTTGATGGTCGCCATCTTTCTTATGCTTACATTCATTTACCCGACGGGTGGCACCCGTCGGGTGCTACCCGTCGGGTAGAAAATTTGCCCCAAAACCAACAACACATGAAACAACTGCTCTGCGTCTTTGGCCTGCTGCTGGCCATCGCTGCCCAGGCGCAAACCACCGTTATCAAAGCAGGAAAACTAATTGATACCGAAACCGGTACCGTGCTCGAGAACCAACTCATCGTCATCGAAGCAGATACCATCAAAGCCGTTGGCGCCAATATCGCTGTTCCGAAAAATGCTGAGATCATCGATCTGTCTAAAGCCACGGTACTCCCGGGACTAATCGACTGCCATACCCATGTAACCAGCCAGCCTGGCAGCGACTACTACGCTGAAATCTTTCGCAAAACTGCCGTCGACTTCGCTATCCTCGCGCCGATTTATGCCAAACGCACCCTCGAAGCCGGCTTCACCAGCATTCGGGATGTAGGCTCAGCCGCTTTTCTCGACGTCGCATTGCGCAACGCCATCAACCATGGTGATATTCCTGGCCCACGCATGGTTTGCGCCGGACTCTTCATTGGTTCCACTGGTAGCCATGGTGACTTAAATGGCTATTCGCCCTACCTGCAATTCAATTATCCCGAAGGCATGAGCGGTATTGCCAACGGCGTAGACGAAGTACGCAAGCAGGTACGCTATAATGTGAAATACGGTGCCGACGTCATCAAGTTCGGTGCCAGCGCCGGTGTACTTACCGAAGAAGAAAGTGTAGGTGCCCCGCAATACAGCCAGGAAGAAATGAATGCCTTAGTAGCTGAAGCGAACATGTGGGACCGCAAAACCTGCGCCCATGCCCATGGTACCGAAGCCATCAAGATGGCCGTAAAAGCCGGCGTGGCTTCCATTGAACACGGCAGCTTTATCGACGACGAAGGCATTGAACTCATGAAACAACATGGCACGTACCTGGTGGCCGATATCTACAACGACGACTATATCATGAGCGAATACAAGAAACTGGGTTTTCCGCAAAAGATCCTCGACAAAGAAAAACTGGTTGGCCAAACACAAAGAAACAATTTCGCGAAAGCCGTAAAAGCGGGCGTTAAAATCGCCTACGGAACCGATGCCGGCGTTTATCCCCATGGTTGGAACGGAAAACAATTCTTCTATATGGTTAAGTATGGTCTGAGCCCTATGCAGGCAATTCAATCGGCCACCATCAATGCTGCCGACCTCATCGGCCTAAAAAAAGCCGGCTCTATCAAAGCCGGCAAATATGCAGATATCATTGCTGTAACAGAAAACCCACTCACCAATATCACCAGCCTCGAAAAAGTTGGCTTCGTGATGAAAGGCGGTGAAGTGTATAAAAACGACTATCGGAACAACAGCGAAACGAAGCCGGCGGCCCGTCGCTAAACCTAAATCCGGCCGTCTTTAATATCATCCACCACACCCGGATCCAACAAGGTACTGGTATCGCCCAGTTTGTCCATCTCGCCTTCGGCAATCTTGCGTAGAATGCGACGCATGATCTTGCCGCTGCGGGTCTTGGGCAAGGCGTTTACAAACTGGATCTTATCCGGCTTGGCAATAGGACCAATAATTCGGCTAACCGTCAACGTTATATCCTGGCGATTCAGTTTCTCATCGCCATGCGAGCCCTGGAAAATCACAAATGCATAAATGCCCTGGCCCTTGATATCGTGCGGATAACCCACTACTGCACTCTCTACCACCCCCGCGTGCATGTTGATGGCATTCTCCACTTCGGCCGTGCCAATGCGGTGCCCGCTCACATTCAATACATCATCCACTCGACCAGTGATGCGATAATTTCCTTCCGCATCGCGATAGCAGCCATCGCCCGTGAAATACATGTCATCATAGGTAGCAAAATAGGTAGTGCGGCAACGTTCATGATCGCCATAGGTAGTGCGAATGATCGATGGCCAGGGAAACTTGATACATAGGTTACCACTCACATCATTGCCCTCAATCTCCACGCCCCGGTCATCCACCAGTATCGGCTGCACGCCCGGCAACGGCAGGGTTGCATACGAAGGTATGCCCGGCGTAATGCCCGCCATATTGCTGATCATGATGCCACCAGTTTCCGTTTGCCACCAGGTATCTACAATGGGTGATTTTTTCTTACCGATATGCTCATCATACCAATGCCAGGCTTCTTCGTTGATGGGCTCACCCACCGTACCCAGCACGGTTAATGAATCCAGTTTGCGGCCTTGTAAAGGTCCCAGGCCAAAGCCCATCAGCGATCGAATCGCCGTTGGCGCGGTGTACAAAATATTGACACGGTACTTGTCTACAATTTCCCAGAAACGACCCGCATCGGGCCAGGTTGGCACCCCTTCAAAAATCATCGTGGTGGCACCGGCGCCCAGCGGACCGTACACAATATAACTATGCCCCGTAATCCAGCCAATATCGGCCGTACAGAAATGGATATCGCCGGGTTTGTACTGAAACACATTCACAAAAGAATAGGTCGTGTACACCATATAACCGGCCACGGTATGTACAACGCCCTTGGGCTTACCAGTAGAGCCGGAGGTGTACAAAATAAACAGCGGGTCTTCTGCATCCATTTCCACCGCCGGGCAATCGGGGTTGCCCTGGGTTTCCACTTTGCGCACCTCATCTTCCCACCACACATCGCGGCCCTTGATCATCGAAACCGGCGTGCGCGTACGCGTTAGCACAATCACTTTTTTCACAAATCGGCACTGCACCAGCGCATCGTCAATCACCGATTTCAGGGCTATCTCCTTATTGCCCCGATAAGCACCATCGCAGGTAATCACAAACTCGGCATTGGCATCAATCAATCGATCGGCAATACTCTGCGCACTAAACCCGCCAAAAATGACCGAATGAATGGCACCGATCCGCGCACAGGCCAGCACGGCCACCGCCAGTTCCGGCACCATGCCCATATAGATACAAACCCGATCCCCCTTTTTTACGTTGTTGTTTTTCAGCACATTGGCAAACTGAACTACTTTGTTATACAGTTCGCGATAGGTCAGCACGCGGTGATCGTCTTCGGGACTATTGGGCTCCCAAATGATCGCCGGCTTATTGCCCAGGGTACCCAAGTGCCGGTCGAGGCAGTTCTCGGTAATATTCAACTTTCCACCTTTGAACCATTCAATCTTTGGCTCTTTGAAATTCCACTCCAACACCTTGTCCCACCGCTTTCGCCAGAAAAAGTGCGAGGCAATATCTGCCCAGAAACCTTCGGGGTCGGTAACACTTCGTTGGTAGGCCTGTTGGTACGCTTCTTTAGAACTAATCTGGTAGGGATATGACATATGGCTGCACTTATAGCCTGCTAATTTAGTATGTTTAAGGATGAATCAAACCATCTCCACCCGGGGAATCTGGCGCGTTATTGGCGCCTCCTCGGCCGGTACGCTGATTGAATGGTATGACTTTTACATTTTCGGCAGCCTTGCCACGGTTATTGCCAATCAATTTTTCCCAAAAACCAATCCGACGGCAGCCCTGCTCAGCACCCTGGCCACGTTTGCCGCCGGCTTCATTGTTCGCCCCTTCGGCGCGCTGGTATTCGGCAGGCTGGGCGACCTGATGGGCCGCAAAAACACCTTCCTCCTCACCCTCGTGCTGATGGGCGGTTCCACATTCGCTATTGGCCTGGTGCCGGGTTATGAACAAATTGGCTTCGCAGCACCGCTCCTGGTGTTGTTATTAAGACTGGTTCAAGGCCTGGCCCTCGGTGGCGAATACGGCGGCGCAGCAACCTATGTGGCCGAACATGCCCCACCCAACCGACGCGGTTACTTCACCTCCTGGATTCAAACCACTGCCACCCTTGGTCTCTTTCTTTCCCTCGGCGTGATCCTCATCACCCGCCACGCCCTCGACAGCAATGCGGAAGCCTCCATCAAAAAATTCAACGACTGGGGATGGCGCATCCCCTTCCTGGTGTCGATCCTGCTCGTGATCGTGTCGATCTATATCCGCATGAAGATGGAAGAATCGCCGCTCTTTAAAAAACTGAAAGCATCGGGTAATACGTCCAAAAATCCGTTGAAAGAAAGTTTCGGACACAAAGCCAACCTGAAAATGGTATTGCTTGCTTTGTTCGGTGCCGCCATGGGCCAGGGGGTGGTTTGGTACACCGGACAATTCTACGCGCAGTCGTTCATGGAAAATGTATGCAAGATCAATTTCGACCAAAGCCGCACCATCCTGATCTGGGCCATCTTGTTCGCAACCCCCTTCTTCATTGTGTTTGGCGCCCTCAGTGATCGATTGGGTCGAAAACGAATCATGCTCGCCGGCATGTTGCTCGCCATTTGCCTTTATCGACCCGTGTACCGACAAATGCTGCACAGCGCCGACATCCCCGCTGTAGCGCAGGTCAGCAGCACCGCTATTGATAGCAGCAGCCGCCAGATTCTGTTGCAGAACGGTTTCCAATACACCGAGAAAACCAGTGCGGGCAACACCATCGCCCTCGACAAAAAACTCGAATCCGGCAGCTATTGGTCGCTCGTTGGCCTGGTGTTTATCCAGGTACTACTGGTTACGATGGTTTACGGACCGATCGCCGCTTTTTTGGTGGAATTATTCCCTACCAGGATCAGGTACACCAGTATGTCGCTGCCGTATCATATTGGGAATGGGGTCTTCGGCGGACTAACCCCTTTTATTGCAACCTTGCTTACCACCACCTATACCAACGATAAATTGATTGGCTTGTGGTACCCGATTGTAGTGGCTGGTTTCTGTTTTGTTATTGGCTTGCTTTACCTGAGCAACCGCATCGACCCCGATGTAACCGATTAAACCCTATTCATTCTTTTAAAAACAAGCACATGTCACAAATAAAAAGATGGTTTGGTGTTTTGTGGATACTGGCAGGTCTGGCGTTGGCCATATTGCTGTTTCGCATTGCCATTCATGAAATGACCAGCAAACCACAAATCGATACACAGATACAATGGATCGTGTTTTTAATCGTTTTTCTGCCGATCATCGCCGGACTCGTCATTTTCGGTTACTATGCAATGAAAGGCGAATACGATCATATATGACTGTTAAATGAATTAACATTTTCCGGTTTTGTGGTATTAATCGAATAATTTTGCCATCCATGCGGCGACCCAGTGTATATAATGGCCCAAAACTATTCCGCCTTCGCTGGTTGATCAGCGCCATGGCAGTGGTTTTTATACTGGCCCTGGGTAGCAGTTTGGTGGCACTTCCTTTCTCCAACAAACTCAATAGAGGTGCCTTACTGACCGCGCAGGAAGAAGAAGCCGGCGCCGGTAATAGCAATAATTTCAACGAAGAACATAAGTGCGGCAAAAGCTTGCACCACCATTTTCTCGAATTCAGCGACTGGCTGGCCACCCAGCGTCGCATGACCGCGGTATTTGAAATTCCCCAAAGCGTAGATATTCTCTCTTCGCTGCACATCCGCCGCATTATCCAGCCTCCCGAGTGTTGAGCCTGCTCTGCTGATTTCTATTTTTTACCCACATTTAATTTTTTATGGCTCAACGTACAAACAGCCCGTTGGCCAGTCTGTCCGCAGACTTGCCTGCTTCTCTCGTCGTGTTTCTGGTGGCCCTGCCCCTTTGTTTAGGTATTGCGCTTGGTTCAGGTGCCCCGCTTTTTTCCGGATTGATTGCCGGTATTGCCGGTGGCATTGTGATTGGCATTGTCAGCGGATCCAACCTCAGTGTTAGTGGTCCCGCCGCCGGACTGACCACCATTGTGGCAGCCGCCCTTTTAAAAATTCCAACTTTCGACGCGTTCTTGCTGGCCGTGGTATTGGCCGGTGCCTTTCAGTTGGCCTTTGGCTTCCTGAAATTCGGCATACTTGGCGACTATGTACCAAGCGCCGTTATCAAGGCCATGTTGGCCGCCATTGGTATCATCCTGATCTTGAAACAATTGCCCCACCTGGTGGGATACAATGCCGATTACGAGGGCGATGAAACCTTTCTGCAGCCCGACGGCAGCAATACGTTTTCCGGTTTATTCGATAGATTGAATCACATCGTTCCCACGGCCGCCCTGATCGGTTTGATCGCCCTCGGCATACAGATTCTTTGGGAAAAGGTATTGGTGAAGAAATCGAAGATCTTCAAACTGATTCCGGCCCCCTTGGTGGTGGTTGTATCGGCCATCCTGATCAATCAATGGCTGATCAAAAGCGGCAATGGCAGTATGCCACCGCATGCCCTGGTGAGCATTCCCGTGGCCAGTTCGATTGGCGAATTCAGTTCCTTTTTTACACACCCCGATTTTAGCGCCATCACCAACTACCAGGTATGGTTAACCGCTGCTACCATTGCCATCGTAGCCAGTTTGGAAACCTTGCTGAATATTGAAGCGGCCGATGAACTGGATCCCTACCAGCGCGTCACGCCGACCAACCGCGAATTGAAAGCACAGGGTGCGGGCAACCTGGTGAGCGGATTACTTGGCGGACTGCCGGTTACATCGGTCATTGTGCGTACCTCTGCCAACGTAAATGCGGGTGCAAAAACAAAAATGTCGACCATTATCCATGGCATGTTGCTCCTGCTCTGCGTAGCTTTTATTCCGAAAATCCTCAACCTGATTCCCCTGCCGGCCCTGGCCGCTGTACTGATTTTTACCGGCTACAAACTGGCCAAGCCCTCCATCTTCAAAGAGCTCTACAAAAAAGGCTGGGATCAGTTTATTCCCTTCGTGGTTACAATACTCGCCATCCTGCTAACTGATTTGTTGAAAGGCATTTTTATCGGTTGTTTGGTGGGACTGTTTTTTGTATTGAGGAGCAATTTCAGGTCGGCCGTTTTCATCGTAAACGACAACCACCAATACCTCTTCCGTTTGCGGAAAGATGTGTCGTTCCTCAACAAACCAATCGTGAAAGCCAAACTGGAGCAGGTGCCTGAAAACGCCACCGTCATCATCGACACAACCCGCGCTGATTTCCTAGATCGCGATGTAGTGGAAGTGATCGAAGATTTTTTGAAACACGCGCCGCTAAAAAATATCCGGGTAGAATTGAAACAAAGTCCATATAACAGTCACGGCTTCAGCAAAGAACTGACGGCCTAAAAAAATAAAAAATGAAATCTTACGAAAAGTTATTACTTGAGAACAAAGCCTGGGCCGCCGAAA
>Ga0209794_1002403_pt1 | contig 10104 bp, 8 predicted proteins | sample EBPBio232013_DNA_FD_185869 | JGI IMG/M metagenome (GOLD analysis project Ga0209794, IMG submission 185869) | Wastewater treatment Type I Accumulibacter community from EBPR Bioreactor in Madison, WI, USA - Reactor 1_5/23/2013_ DNA (SPAdes)... | ecosystem: Engineered > Bioreactor > EBPR >... | reverse complement strand
TGTACAGGCCCATCCGGTGCATCGCGTAGAGGATGCGCCGCTGCACCGGCTTCTGACCGTCGGCGTTGGCCGGCAGGGCGCGACCGGTGACCACGCTCATCGCGTATTCGAGGTAACGGCGGGCGGCGTAGTCGGCGGGCGGCGGAATGTCTTCGGCCGGGCCCTGGGCGGTCGGCGGCAGCGGCGGCTGGTCGGCGGCGTCGCTGGTCGGCGGCGGGGCGGCCTCGGTCGCCACGGCTTCGGGGACGATGGCCGGCGCGGTCGGTTCGGCGGGAGTTTCCTCCGGTGCGACGGGGGCTTGCGAGAAGAGGTCGAATTGGTCGTTCATGGTGGGGCAGCAGGGATTCCGTTCGGGGGCGAATGTATCACGCAGGATCGTCGCATGGCGCGTCGGCAGGATGCCGCATAGGTGAAATCCCCAAGTTTTGGCGGGCGCTTCCGGGCGTAGAATCGCGCCCCTGCAAATCTGGGACAGCATCATGACTTCCTCGCAAGGCGCCCGCGCCCATTGGTCCAGCCGCTGGGCCTTCTTCCTGGTTACCGTTGGCTCCGCGGTCGGCCTCGGCAACATCTGGAAATTCCCTTACATGACCGGCAGCAACGGCGGTAGTGCCTTCGTGCTCGTCTATCTGGCCTGCATCCTGGCCATTGGCGTGCCGCTGCTCATGGCGGAAACGCTGCTCGGCCGTCGCGGCCAGGGCAATCCGGTGACGACCATGCGGGTGCTCGCCGACGAGGCCGGCGCCACGCGCTGGTGGCAGGTGATCGGCTACATCGGCATCGCTGGTGCCTTCCTCATCCTTTCCTTTTACAGTGTGGTAGCCGGCTGGGTGCTGGAATACACTTGGCGTGCCGCTTCCGGTTTCGCGGCGCTGCCCAAGGAAGCCTTTGCCGACGCCTTCGGTGCCTTGCTGGCCAGCCCGGGGCGCTTGATCTTCTGGCATACGGTATTCATGGCGCTGACCGCGGCGGTGGTCCTCGGCGGCGTGACCAGCGGCATCGAGCGCGCCAACAAGATCATGATGCCGGCGCTGTTCGGCATCCTCGTCTTCCTGGTCGCCTACGGCGCGCTGGCCGCCGACCTGCCGGCAGCCTTCCGCTTCCTGTTCCATTTCGACCCGTCGGCGATCAACCGCGGCGTGCTGTTCGCCGCCATGGGCCATGCTTTCTTCACGCTCAGCCTGGGCATGGGGGCGATCATCACCTACGGTTCCTACCTCGGCCGCGAAGTATCGATCCCGCGTACCTGCCTGGCGATTGCCGCCGCCGATACGGGTGTTGCGCTGCTCGCCGGCCTGTCGATCTTCGCCATCGTCTTCGCCCAGGGGCTGGAACCGGCGGCCGGTCCTGGCCTGCTGCTGCAGACCCTGCCGCTGGCGTTCTCGCAGATGCCGGGGGGGCAGATCGTCGGTTTGGTGTTCTTCGTGCTGGTTGTTTTCGCCGCCTGGACCTCGGCGATTTCGTTGCTCGAACCAGGTGTCACGCTGTTGGTCGAGCGTTTCGACCTTGGCCGCAAGGCAGCGGTGATGCTGCTGGCCTCCGGCGTTTGGTTGCTAGGCGTTGCAGTCGCGCTGTCGTTCAACGAATGGAGTGGTTTCAGCGTGTTCGGGCTCGGCCTGTTCGACCTGCTCGACACGCTGACTACCAAGATCATGATGCCGCTGGCCGGCCTGCTCATCGCCTTGTTTGTCGCATGGGCGATGAAGCGCTCGCATGTGCGCGATGAGATCGGCCTGGGCGAAACAGCATTTGTGCTGTGGTATCGGGTCCTGCGTTTCGTTTCGCCAGTGGCGATTGCCATCATCTTCCTGCACGTCATCGGGGTGCTCGGCTGAGCAAGGCTAATGCAATAAACGGGCTTGCTGTGGGTCTATGAGAAGAGGATAATCTGGATCGATTTGACATAAGCTTTTGTCATTGAATTCGGATTTTCCTGATTTCATTCTGCTCACAGGTGCTCAAGCATGTTGGCGAAGCTTCGGTGGTTTTCCCTTATTCCCAGTCTCTTTGTTATCTCGGCAATGGCTCACGAGCCGCAGCCGCAAACCGTTCGAATCTGCGATGAGAGCGGTTGCGCCGAAAAGCCGCGCGATAGTGTCAGCTTCATTCCTCGCGCCCTCGGCAATCAGACGACCGGACGTCGCCACGCAGAACTGGTGGCGCTTGCTTCGACCGATCCGCAGGCGGCCTACGATCTCGGTTTGCGCCATTTTCGCGGAGACGGCGTTCCTCATGACAGCTACCAGGCACTGAAATGGATGCGCGATGCGGCTAGTCGGGGCTACCTGCCGGCGCAGACCGCTGTCGGCCGTCTTTATCTGAGTGGCCTGGCGGAAATGGGCGCGGATCCTGCCGAGGCTGAAAAATGGCTGCTGATGGCCTCCAGCAAAGGTGACAAGGAAGCCGGCAAGCTCCTGGTCGAAGCACAAAAGGCCAAACAGAGCGAAGTTGCCTACCAACGCTGGAAAGAAGCCAATCAGGAAGAATCGCGCAATTTCTGGGAGGGGCTTTACCAATATCGCTGGCAGTGGCCGGATGACGACTACGAGCGGGATTTACACGCTTCCCGCACCTACCGTCGCTGAGTCCTGCAGGAGTATTGAAAATGTTCAAAATGAAAATGTTCCCGGTGCTGGCTCTGATCTCGGCCGGCTTTGCACTCTCGGCGTGCAGCACGTCCTCCAGCGGCGGTCCGGTGGCTACCGGTGCGCCCGACGCGACGGCGGTCAGCGGCTCGGCCAGCGGTGCCACCAGCGCCGGTGCCAATCTGGCTCTGGAGCGCTGTGATGCGCCGTTGGGTACGCTGGCTTTCGACGATGGCCGGGGCAAGGCGTGGTATGGGAGCTTCGGCCGTTCGACCAAGGTGACGGGGATTGATCCCCTGATTCGTCTGGCCGTGCAGCAATCGAACTGCTTCGTGATCACCACCATCGGCAACAACCGCACGGAAAGCAAGATTTCGGCGATTACCGACAAACAGCGCAATTCCGGCGAATTCCGACCGGGTTCCGAACAGCAGAAGGGGCAGCGCGTTGCCGCCGACTACTACATGGAGCCGTCGATCGTCATCGACGAATCGCCGACCGGACGGGTTGCCGGGGCATTGGGTGGCCTGGTTGGTCATGGCGGGGCGGTCATCGCTGCCGGCGTGGAAAGCAAGATATCGGTCGTGACCCTGACCCTTTACGACATCCGTTCTGGCATCCAGCTGGCGGCGGCAGAAGGGAACGCCAGCGCCAGCAGCCTGGGTGCCGCCCTTGGCGCGCTTGGTGGTAACGCAGCCGGGACGCTGGGTGGATTCACGCGCACGCCGGAGGGCAAGGCAACCGTTGCAGCCTTTACCGACGCCTACAACAAGATGGTGGTCGGCCTGCGCAACTACAAGGCGCAGAACGTCGATGGCGGCATGGGCCGCGGCGGTCGGCTGCCGGTCAATTAAAGACAGTCGTCGCTAAGCCGGTTGGGCAATTGTGTAGCGGCCGCGGCCGGCCTCCTTGGCGCGGTACATCGCCTGATCGGCAGCAATCAGCAGGCGATCCGGGTCGCTGTCGCCATCTCCCAACGCAATGCCGATCGAGGTGCCAAGCGTGCACGCGCCTTCAGGCAGACGGAACGGCTCGGCGAAGGCGGCGAGACATTTTTCTGCAACCCTGACCGCGCTCTCGTCGGCATGTTCGGCGAGGTCGGAGAGCAGGATGACGAACTCGTCGCCGCCGACCCGGGCGAGCGTGTCTTCGCGCCGGATCACCGCGCTCAGGCGTTCGGCAACCGCTGACAGGGCGATATCGCCGACGTCGTGACCGTAATCGTCGTTGATCGGTTTGAACCCGTCCAGATCAAGAAAAAGTACCGCCACCCGGCTATTGTTCCGGTGCGCTCGAGCCTGCGCCTGTTTCATTCGGTCGGCCAGCAGCTTGCGATTGGGCAGGCCGGTAAGCTGGTCGTGGTGGGCCATGTGGCTGAGTTCGGCACGGCTTTCCAGCAGTTTCGAAAGAACCCGGTTGAAAGCCGCGGTAAGGTGCCCGACCTCATCGTCACGAATGACCGGCAGCGGTTCCAGCGGGATCTCGCCCAGCGTCATGCGGTCCGCCCGGCTGGCCGTGTCCATCAGGGGGCGCATCATCCAGCGCATGAGCAGGATCATGATCAGGATGAACATGGGCAGGATGATAGCCGTGTTGCGCATGATATAGCGGACCAGTCGACCGACCGAACCGTGGGCCTCACTGGTTGGCAGCCGGGCGACCACCACCCAGTCGACACTGGGTACCGAAGCGGTGGCGGCGATTTCCTCGACTCCCTTGGCGTTGACCGTCACACCGCTGCCGCGGAAGCCATTCATTACCTTGTCGTGCAGTGGATTGACCCCGGGGGCCGGTGTCGGTGCGAGGATCATGCTCTGGTCCGAAGCGCCGACGAAAAGCTTGTCGCGTGGCGAGATCAGCAGCAAGCCACCGGTTTCGCCGATGCGCGTGGTGTACAGGGCAGCCAGAAAATTGGCCGACTGCAATTCGGAGATGCCAACCAGTACGCCGCGAATGGCGCCAGTGTCGTCGCGTAACGGCGCAGCCATTGGCAGGATGGGAACCGGCACGACTCGACCGAGCGCGGGGCGACCGACGAAGAATTGGCCCAGACGAGCTTCGCGGAAATAGTCGCGATCGGCGGCCGAACTGCCGGTGCGACCAGGAATTTCCGGAAAATCGGCGATAACCCGGCCGTCGCTGTCCAGGGCAGCCAGTCCACGCGAGAAGAGCGGGTTGGTTTCCTGGCGGTCGCGCAGCCATCTGTGCAGTTCGTCTGGCTGCGCGAGCAGCGATGTTGGCAGTTGAGCTGCCAGGTGATTGAGAAAGTCACGTCGGGCAACGATATCGCGCTCAACATCCTGAGCGGCATAGTTGGCGATCGTCGTCAGCTGTGCGGCGGTCAATTGCGTCAGGTCATCGCGCAGGTAGCCACTGAGGAAGATTATGCGGCTCAGCGCGCCAACGAACAGCAGCAGAATGCCGAGCAGGATCAGTCGGGTGGTCAGACTGTTGAGGCGAAATCTCATCTTGGTGTGAGGCGGCGGTCGGGGCGGGTGCAAGCTTACGCGAGATTGGCGCCCAATGCCCGGGCGATGAAGTCGCGTTTGACCCGCGGCCTGGGCACGCGCTCGTCGAACCAGCGGCGCACATCGTCGTCGAGGCAAATGCCGTGCATGTAGTTGTAGAGCGCCTTGTTCAAGCCCCGGCCGAGGCTGGCGTGGTCGACGCCGGTCGGGTCGACGAAAGCCACGTCATTTTTGGCGAAGCCCTTGAACGGTTCCGGCTTGAGCGTGATGCCGTATGCCGCCGGATCGCGCCCGACCGGCGAGTGCACGGTGCACGCGAAGCGGTGAAAGAAGCCGGACTGGATGCAGCCTTCGGCGAACAGCTGGCGCACGTACTCCAGGGCATCGACCGTGTCCTGCACGGTCTGCGTCGGGAAGCCGTACATCAGATAGGCGTGGACCAGGATGCCGGCGTCCGTGAAGGCGCGGGTTACGCTCGCTACCTGGTCGACCGAGACACCCTTTTTCATCAGCGCCAGCAGGCGGTCGGAAGCTACCTCCAGGCCGCCGGAAATGGCGATGCAGCCGCTGTCGGCAAGCTGCAGGCAGAGTTCGGGCGTGAATGACTTCTCGAAGCGGACGTTGCCCCACCAGGAAATCGCCAGATTGCGCCGCTGCAGTTCCTCGGCCAGTGCGCGCAGCGCCTTCGGCGGTGCCGCCTCGTCGACAAAGTGGAAACCGCTGTGGCCGGTCTCGTCGACGATGCGCTCGATGCGGTCGACCAGCGTGCTGGCGTTGGCCGCTTCGAAGCGCGAGATGTAGTCGAGACTGACGTCGCAGAAGCTGCATTTCTTCCAGTAACAGCCGTGGGCGACGGTCAGCTTGTTCCAGTGGCCGTCCGACCACAGCCGGTGCATGGGATTGAGCATGTCGAGCAGCGACAGGTAACGGTCGAGCGGCAGACCATCCCAGGTCGGCGTGCCGACTTCCTCGAAAGGCACATCCGGTTCGCCGCTGGTGAACCAGCGCACGGTGCCGTCGACGCGGGTGAAGGTGCGCAGCAGGTTGAGCCGCGGCCGTTGCCCGGCGAGGTGCTCGATCAGCGCCAGCAGCGGCGCCTCGCCGTCGTCGAGGGTGACGTAGTCGAAAAAGTCGAAGACGCGCGGCTCGGCCAGTTCGCGCAACTCGGTATTGACCCAGCCGCCGCCGAGGACGATGACGATCTGCGGGGACTTCGCCTTCACCGCCTGGGCAATGCGGAAGGCGGCATAGACTGAGCCGGGGAAGGGCACCGAGAGCAGCAGCATGTCCGGTTGTTCCCGGTCGATCATGGCCAGCGCCAGTCGGGTCAGCGTCGTATCGACCAGCGTCGGCGGTGCCGCCAGCGCCTGCGCCAGCGGCTCGAAGCTGGGCTGGCTCTGGGCCAGCGATTCAGCGTAGCGGACGAACTCGAAACGCGGATCGGCGGCCTCGCGGATGACGTCGGCGAGGTCGTTAAGGAAGAGCGTCGCCAGGTGGCGGGCGCGGTCCTGGATGCCAAGCGCGCCGAAGGCCCAGCCGAGCGGATCGCCGCTGCCGTCGTCGACGTAATGCTCAAGCGCCGAAAAGCGCGGCCCTTCGGGCAGGAAAGCGCGCGTGCAGATGCGGTGCGCCAGCGAGCCGTCGCGCCCCTGCAGCAGCGCCAGCGCAGGCCCGGTGGCGACTCGGTAGCGTTCGAACTGGTTCAGGAAGGTCTTGATCGTCGGCGAGCGCTGCTTGCGAGGAAGCGCTTCCGCCGCCACCTGCAACTGGTCCAGACCGGCCGGTGACAGCAGTTCGAGGACCGTGCCCAGCGCCAGATCGGCCTGCGTGGCGTGGAAGCCGCGCGAACGCAGGAAGCCCGTCAGGTAGGCTGTCGCCGGGTAGGGCGTGTTCAATTGCGTCAGCGGCGGGATCAGCGACAGGAGGCGGGGGCGAGCGGGCAGTGCGGTCATGGCCGGCAGTTTACCCGGAGCGCGAGGGAAAAGTTATTTCCAGCCTGCCAAGTTCGGAAGGGAGAGGGCAGGCAGGAGTAGGTATGCGCTGAATTTAGGGGTTGTCTGGGGGCGTAAGTCCGTAAATCAGTGGCCTCTTAACTTCAACATACGACCGAGGGCAGCGTGCCGCGCTAATGTCGTCGCTGATTTTACCGAGTTCAAGGTAAGGCTCAATATTTTTCTCTGTTTTACGCCAGCGAATGGCGACGGCGCGTTTTGTCTTTGAGCATTCAGAACGGATGGTTGGGTAATATTTGAGGTTGCCAACTATTTCGAACCATATTTCATCTGGTAACCCTTTGTTTTTTATGAATTGAACAGCGGGTCGGAAAGAGTTTATGGCGCCCATGGTTTGTATGTCGCAAGGAGCTTTCATTCCAAGTTCAACTTCATTTAAACCGCCGACTTTTAGAATGCAGTGATTGCCTTGCTCGCGAATTTCCACGGATGTGGTTTTGGCGTGATTTTCATTTTTTAGAGGAATGCTTTGTATCAAAGGCCAGCGATGAGGGTTGCTGGCTATGTTAATTCCACCGTCAAGAACGTCAGGAGAGGCAAATGCTGCGGGGGTGTTACAAAGAAAAAATAAAATCAAGAATATTTTGATATTCATTTGATCTCCCAGAGGCCATGCACAGATTAGCGTGGTGGCGGGCGGGACTGCCATCGGTGAAATGGTGAGGAATGGCGGCGTCGTGAACCGCTATGAGTGGCTTCTCGTTGTTGTCTAATGCCGAATGCCAATCGTCTTAAATTGCAAAAAATATTTAATTAATTTGTTTTGTTAATTGATTTTCCGGAAATTTTAATCATCCCGTCTGCTTTGACGTTTTCCTTGTTATGGTTTGCGACAATGGATGTTGAGATCGATGCGCGAAGGGTGATGTCAATTTCATGTTGTTGAAACTGCTCGATTTCATCTATTGAAATAACCCAGTCAATGTTTTCGTGCTGTCCTGGCTGAATTGTTTTTAGCTCGTTTAATAAACCACGGTCAACTAAGTTCCTTCGAAGACTGGAGGTGCGTCCAGTTTTGTTGTCGACCAATTCAATAATGGGGCCGGATTTCCTAAGGAAGGAAATTGGTAATTCAATGGTGTTGGCGCTTGTGTTGATTAGTCTAATTGTTAGGTATATATCTTTTCCGTTGTATTCGCACATCTGAGGTTTTTCGCAGAGAATGTCGATTCTAATGGGCTTTGTTTCCAAGATTTTTACCTCGTGGGCAGTTGCGCAACTGGCAAGAAAAACAACTAAAATTCCAATTATAAAATTTCGCATTTTATCGCTCTTCCGATTTTTTCGGAAAGTAGGTCGCGAGCCTCTATCGCAATATTCCATGCGTGTCTCTTTTTTGTCTTGGTGCATCCATAGGCAGCCATAATCGTAGCATCACTCGCTGCTGCATCTTTTCCGTCCGGGGGGGCTGAGATAGGGGCGCCAAGAGATCGATCTGGTTTGTAGTATTTTACCGTTTCAGTATCGGCTGTATATGAATATTCGTCGGGAAGGCCAAGGCAGTGTCCAAATTCGTGAGCATATACCCAATCTGTTGTGGAGTTCGATACATCCAATCTGAGTCCAGTTACACCTTCCCTTGGGTATGAGTCGTGAACTATCATTTTATAGTGTTCGTCCGTTTCTACCCATTTGGCGATGTATTTTATTGGGTATATTTTCTTTCCGCAGAGTGGGTCAATAATATTGATGCTGAATCTATTGTTCCAGAACTTGTTTATTCCGTCGATTAGTTTTGTTTTTGCTGATGATAAATCGTCGATTTTTTTTGATTTTTTTTCATCATTGGTTAATTCGGCTCCTGATAATTTTGCGATTACCTTGAAGCGTACTTCTACAGTCAATTCCCCGTTTGACTTTATTGGGATCGATATTTTGTATTTTTTTTCTCCAAAATACATGCTTTTCAGTTGGCCGAGTTTGTCGTATTGATTAGCATATCTTCCAACGGGGTTAATGCATATTTCTTTGCTGTAGTCATCAATCCAGCAGATATTTGATTTTAGCTTGACGGACTTTCTTTTTTTGTTGTGGATGTCGTTTGTGGTTGCTTTTCCCTTGTTTTTCCATTTGTTTTGCACTTGATTAGTCATAGGGAACCTCGATGCTGATTTCTTCTGGCTCGGCTGTCAGAATTAGATGGGTGCGACCATTGTAATCGGTGAAGCCTTCCTCATAGGTTCCGTCAGCGCGTTTTATTCTATATGGGTAGTTGACGAGTGGTTCCCCAGTATTTTCATCGGTTAAAACAAACGCCTCGTCATACATTTTCACCCTAGAATCCGGCAACCCCTCCATCGCCGCCGGACTGCTCCCCGGCCCGACAAACGCATTACTGCTTCCCTTCACCGAGAACGTCCCCGGACAAGCGAAGGTAATGTTCGAGCCCTGGAGGGTGACGGAGGACTGGCCGCCGACGAGGCGAATCTGTTTGTTGGCGAGGATGTGGATTTCGTCGTTGGTGCTGGTGACGGTGACGGACTGGTCGGCGAGGATTTCGAGCTGGTCGGTGTGGGCGTGGATGGTGTGGGAGCCGGCCTGGGCGATGCTTTTGATGCCGCCCGAGTGGCTGAACCAGCTGGCGGCTTCGCCGACGGTGACGGCGAGGGGTTCTCGCTGAGAGCGGCGGCGACGGCTGTGCGTGAGGAGCTTGACCGGCTCGGCGTGGAGCGCGCGCATCTGGTCGGGCTGTCCCTGGGTGGGATGGTCGCCACGCGGTTCGCGATCGACTCCCCGGCCCGGGTCACATCCCTCGTGCTCTCCGGCAGCCAGGTCCACCCGAACCCGGCACTCATGCGGGTGCAGAACGCGATCATGCGACTCCTCCCGGCAAGGGTCGTCGCCCAGCCGGGGATGAGTAAACAGCGGATGCTCGCGGTGCTCCGCGCCGTCGGTGAGACGGACTTCCGGGGAGAACTCGCGCGGGTCACCGCGCCGACGCTGGTGCTGTGCGGACTGAAAGACCGCCCGAACCTCCCCGCCGCCAAAGAACTCGCCGCCGGAATCCCAGGGGCCGAACTGCAGCTCGTGCCCGGCACC
>Ga0209794_1002402_pt1 | contig 10111 bp, 10 predicted proteins | sample EBPBio232013_DNA_FD_185869 | JGI IMG/M metagenome (GOLD analysis project Ga0209794, IMG submission 185869) | Wastewater treatment Type I Accumulibacter community from EBPR Bioreactor in Madison, WI, USA - Reactor 1_5/23/2013_ DNA (SPAdes)... | ecosystem: Engineered > Bioreactor > EBPR >... | reverse complement strand
TCCGCAATTCGATCGAGAACCTGCTGACCTTCCCCTGCATCAACATCCTGCATGGGCGCGGCAAGCTGCAATTGCACGGCGCCATGTTCGATGTGCGCTCCGGTCAGTTGCGCGTGCTCTGATCAGCCCCTTGCGATGATCAACTCAGGGGCGCGCGGCATCGCGCGCCTCGTGCTGGCGGGCAAGCAACTCGTTGCGCAGCGCCTGCGCCCTTGCCCGCTCCTCGGCTTCCGCCGCCCGCGCGCTCGCGGTGTGGACATCGGCCTCATCCCGCGCACGGCGCTCCTCTTCCAACCGCACCGCCAATTCCCGCAGCTTCTGCTCAAGGTCGGCCCGCATCGCGACCAACCCCTCGATGCGTTCGCGCGCCTCGATCACCTCGCCACCAAGCCGATCCACCTCACCCTGCCGCAGCGCCAGCTCTGCTTCCGCCTTCGCCAGTGCCTTGGTTTTCGTGGCAAGATCAGCCTCGACGCTCTCCAGCCGCGCCCGCATTCCGGCCTCGGCGGCAAGACGCTCCCCGACCTCACGCTTGGCGGCCAGCACCTCGGCCTGCATGGCCTCCAGACGCTGATCGAGCGCAAGGCTGCGCACGGCAAACACCGCGCGCTCGCGGTCGCGCTCGGCCAGAATTTCGTTGGCATTGAGGGGCAGGGCACGCTCCAGCCGCTCACGCGTCAGGCGCAGGGCACGGCGCCAGATCGCGGGCAGCAGCAATACGCCCATCAGCCCGGCGACAAGGGCCCCTAGAAAAAAAACGAGCGTCAGCTCAACCATCGCGCCCTTCGGTGCCGCTGAATTTCCGTCGGGAAAGCTTCAGCACGAAAGGGCGCGAAGGTCAAAGCCGAGGTCTGAAGGGGTTCAATGTCAGAAGGGGTTCCAGGTCGAGCGGTCGGTGAACTTGAGATAGCCGACGTTGATGCCAAGACGCGCCCCCACCCCGGAGCGGATGGGCACGAGCACGATGTTCTGCGCGGTAAGCGCTGTCATGCCGAAACCGCCCACGAAATAGGCCGAGCCATCAACACCCGCAAAGCGCTGGTAGATGTCATTCACGCGCTGAAGCTTGTACACTAGCATCATGGTGCGATCGCCATCGCCGCCGAAGTCAAAGCCGACGGACGGGCCCTGCCAGTACACCTTCCGGTCGCCCGCGTTGCGCGTGTACAGCGTGCCCTCACCGTAGCGCAGCCCACCGACGAAGGCCCCGGAGGCTTCCTGCCCGAGGATATAGCCATTGGGCTGGCCCCAGCGCCGCGTCGCCTCCTCGATGGTGAGCGCGAGCCCCCGCGACACCGTGCCGAAGAAGTTATGGCCGGACTGCACCAGCTCGCGCGAGGAGAAGGTGGAATTACCCGGCCGGTTCGACTGCGCAACGGAAGGGAAAGGAAATGCTGTCAGAACGAGAAGGAGCATGAAGGCAGCAAGCAAGCGCACCCCCGAAACAGGGTGGGAAAACAGGCGCGGCAGAATGGCTTGAGACATGGATGTGACCTCGATCTCGGACAGGACGGCGAACCATCGGGCAACACCGGCCAGAAAAGCCGGCGCGCGCCGATTCGCGACCTTGTGCAGCATCAGCCGACATCACGGCGTTCTCAAGGCCAAAATCGCCGGTCTGGCCTTACTCGGGGCGCTTGGCATGACCCCGGCGCAGGCACAGGCTGTCGCCATCGATTCCGCCATCATCGCCGATCCGGTCACCGGCACCGCCCTGATGGGCTATGATGTCGTCAGCTATTTCATCGACAACAAGGCAATCCCCGGCGATGTCGGCCAGCAGGTCAGCCACGCCGGGCGTGCGTGGTACTTCTCCTCGCTGGCCAATCGCCTCGTCTTCGAGAACAAGCCCGAATCCTTTGTGCCCGCCTTTGGCGGCTATGATCCGGCGGCGCTCGCAGCGGGGGTCATCCGCCAGGGCGACCCCCGCATTTTCCTGCAATGGCAGGGCAAGCTTTACTTCTTCCGGGACAAGGAAGCGCGTGATCGCGTGCTGGCCAAGCCCGACATCATCGAAGCCGCCGCCCGCGAATGGCCCGGCCTCAAGCGCGATCTGGACCCCTGATCGCGGCCATCGACAGCCCCTGCCACCGCACCGACAGGCTTTGAAATTCTTGTCGCGGCATGTATCAGCTATTCAAGCCAACACAATTGAGGCACGCGCGTGAGGGCATTGCCCTTCCTTCGCCGCGCCGCGCGAGGACCAGCACATGAGCCAGACGACCACGACCGAAACCAAGGCCGCTGAAACGCACGAAGGCAAAACCATCGAGCTGACCTCGCTGGATCTCGCGGCGCTGCTGTGCTCGCGCGTGTGCCATGATGCGGTGGGTCCGGTGGGCGCCATCGTCAACGGCCTCGAACTGCTCGACGAGGATGACAGCGAGGAAACCCGCGCGCTCGCGCTCGATCTCATCCGCAAGTCCTCGCGTCAGGCCTCCGCCCGCCTCCAGTTCGCCCGCATCGCTTTCGGCGCCGCCGGTTCCGCAGGCTCCTCGGTCGATACCGGCTATGCCCAGCAGCTCACCACCCAGTTCCTGCAGGATGAGAAGGTGACGCTGAACTGGACCGCCCCGCGTCTCTTCGTCGAGAAGAACCGCGTCAAGCTGCTGATGAACCTCGTGGTCATCGCGCTCACCACCATTCCGCTGGGCGGCACCATCGATGTCACCATGGATGGCGATGCGGAGAACCCGGTGTTCTCCGTTCTGGCGAAGGGCCCCAAGCCGCGCCTTGGCCAGCATGTGCTGGAGCTGTTGGCAGGCCGCTCCGAGACCGGTGCGGTTGATGCCCACGGGTTTCAGGTGTTCTACACCGGCGCCATCGCGCGCGCCTGCGGCATGGTTGTGACCATCGATCTCGACGAAACGGAAGTGCGGATCAAGGCTGCGCCGGGCGAGACCTCTACAACCTGAAGTTTTTTTCTCGCGCCCCCTTCCGGGGCGCTTTTTAAAACCAATCATAAACCCTTCTAGTGCAACGTTCGACGGAACGGGTGCGCGATCCCGCGCTACCATTCAGGTCGAATGTCATGGATGATTTGCTCAAAGATTTCGTGGTCGAAACGTCGGAACACCTCGACATCGTCGATGCCGAGTTAGTGAAATTCGAACGAGACCCGAACAACAGCGCGACCCTCGCCCTGATTTTCCGTCTGGTGCACACCATTAAGGGCACCTGCGGATTTCTGGGCCTGCCGCGCCTCGAGCATCTCGCCCACGCGGGCGAGGATGTGATCTCGGGCTTCCGCGATGGTAAGCCGGTCACCGCCCCCGCAGTCACGATGATCCTCAAGACCATCGACCGTATCAAGAGCATCGTTGCGGAGCTGGAACACTCAGGCACGGAGCCGGAAGGAGACGACGAGGATCTCGTCGAAGCCCTGCACGCGCTCGCCAAGGGCGAGGTGCCGGACATGCCGGCAGCCCCCGAACCCCAGCCCACCGAAGCCGTCGGCACCCTGGCCTTCCAGGTGCTCGAACGCCCCCTGAAGCCGGATGAGGTGACCCTCGACGATCTGGAGCGCGCCTTCCTGGAAGCCCCAGGCCCGGATGAAATCGCTTTCGAGGATGAGTCCGCCGCGGAGGATGCCGCACCCGCGCCGGTTGCGGCCGTGGAAACAGTGCCCGCGCCGGCTGTCGCCGCCAAGGCTCCCGCCAAACCGGCTGCCAAGGCCGAGAACGAGCACCACGACGGCGAAGGCAACAACGCCAATTCCGTCTCCAAGCAGTCCGTGCGCGTCGCTGTCGGCACGCTGGACCGCCTGATGACCATGGTGTCCGAGCTGGTGCTGACCCGCAACCAGCTGCTCGAAATTGCCCGCCAGCGCGACGACGGCGATTTCAAATCCCCGCTCCAGCGCCTCTCCCACATCACCGCCGAGCTTCAGGACGGCGTGATGCAGACGCGCATGCAGCCGATCGGCTCGGCCTGGACCAAGCTCTCCCGCGTCGTGCGCGATCTCTCCGAGGAACTCGGCAAGAAAATCGAGCTGATCCAGGAAGGCGCGGAAACCGAAATCGACCGCCAGCTTCTGGAAATGATCAAGGATCCGCTGCTGCACATGGTGCGCAACTCGGCGGATCACGGCCTTGAAATGCCGGATGAGCGCATTGCGGCGGGCAAACCCGCGCAGGGCACCATCCATCTGCGCGCGGCGCAGGAATCGGGCTACATCATCTGCGAAGTCTCCGATGACGGTCGCGGCATCGATCTTGAGCGCGTCAAGGCCAAAGCCCTGCGCAACGGCCTGACCACCGAGAGCGATCTCGCCCGCCTCTCGGATGAGCAGATCCTCAAGTTCATCATGGAGCCGGGCTTCTCGACGGCCGCCGCCGTCACCAGCGTCTCGGGCCGCGGCGTCGGCATGGATGTGGTGCGCTCCCAGGTGGAACAGGTCGGCGGCATCGTCGATCTGCGCTCGCGTCCCGGTCGTGGCCTCACCGTCACCATCAAGCTGCCGCTCACCCTTGCCATCGCTTCCGCCCTCATCGTGGAAGCCGCGGGACAGCGCTTTGCCATTCCGCAGATTGCGGTGGCCGAATTGGTGCGCACGCAGGAAAATGGCGATGTCCGCATCGAGATGCTGAACGGGCAGCCGACCCTGCGCCTGCGCCAGAAGCTGCTGCCGGTGGTGGAAGTGGCCGAAGTGCTCGACATCGAGCGCAAGCCGCGCATCAACGCCAAGGGCGAAACGCTGGAGCGTCACGAGGGCGACCGGCTCGTTGTCATCTGCCATGTCGGCGGCCACCGCTTCGGCATTGTGGTGGATGGCATCCTCCACACCGAGGAAATCGTGGTCAAACCGATCTCCTCGAAGCTGCGCCACATGTCGGTCTATTCCGGCGCCACCATTCTGGGCGACGGCTCGGTCATCCTCATCATCGAGCCCGCCGGCATTGCCCGTTCTGTGCTCGAAAACGCCTCGCGCGAACTCGCCGCCGCAGCGGCCGAGGCCGACTCCCTGGCCGAGCTGCACGCCAGCGCCGAACGCTCGCTGCTGCTGCTCTTCCGGGCCGGCAACCCGCAGCTCAAGGCCATTCCGCTCGCCTTCATCGGACGTCTGGAAGAGTTCGACCATTCGCTCATCGAGGAAGCAGGCGGCAAGGCTGTCGTGCAGTACCGCGGCAAGCTGATGCCGCTGCTCGGCTACATGGGCAACACCTCTGCGGAAGCCGAGGCCCGCCAGCCGGTCCTCGTCTTCCATCAGGAGAACCGCGAAATCGGCCTCGCCGTGGACGAGATCGTCGATGTGGTGGAAGCCGCCATTTCGATCGATACCACCCACGCCGGTCACGGCACCGTCGGCGCCGCGATCATCGACGGCAAGGCTGTCGAGATCGTCGATGTCTCTGAACTTGTCGCCCCCGAAGGTGGCGCGAGCGCGGCACAGCAGGCCCAGCCCGAAGGCACCGATGTCCTCATCGTGGAAAGCTCGGAGTTCTTCCGCGCCCTCTTTGCGCCCCTGCTCCAGAATCAGGGCTATCGCATCGCGGTCGTTCCCTCGATCACCGCAGCGCGTGATGCGATTGATCGCCAGCACCCGGCGGTTGTCGTTGTCGATCTCGACGCCGCACTGGAAGAAAGCCTCGGCTTTGTCCGCGAGGTTATGGAAAAGAATCCCAACCTGCCGGTCGTGGGTCTCGCCAGCCGTGGCAGCGCCCGCTTGATCGAGAAAGGCAAGGCCGCCGGCCTGTGTGATCTCGTCGGCAAGTTCGACCGTCAGGGCCTTCTCGCCTCCATTTCCGATGTCCTGGGCGGCTACGGTGCCGCGCAGTGGGGAGCCGCCGCATGAGCAACGAACAGCGCAGCCAGAAAACCTCGATCCTCTCCGACGACATCCAGCTCGTCTCGGTGCGCATCGACAACCAGCTGATCGGCTTGCCGATCACCTCGGTGCGGGATGTCTTCTCCATCCACGCCATGACCCCGGTGCCGCGTGCAGACCGCGCGGTCTGCGGCCTCGTCAACCTGCGCGGCCATATCGTCACCATTCTCGATCTGGGCGCCCTGATCGGCAGCCGCAGCGGCACGCGCGGCAATGGTCAGGACGGCGAGCCGATGGCTGTGGGCGTTGAGTGGCAGGGCGAGGTCTTCGGCCTCGTCGTGGACGAGATCGGCGATGTTCTCTCCCTCAAGGCCGACAGCTCGGAACCGCTGCCCGCCAACATGAGCGCGGCTTGGTCGCGTTTCACGCGGCGCGTCCACAAGCTCGACCGCGAACTCATGATCGAAATCGATCTCGCCGTTCTTCTCGACTCCATGTCCTTGCAGGCAGCCTGAAAAGGAGCCCACCATGACGTATTGCCTCGTTGTTGATGACTCCAGCGTCATTCGCAAAGTCGCCCGCCGCATCCTCGAAGGTCTCTCGTTCGAAATCGGCGAAGCCGAAGACGGCAAGCAGGCGATCGAAAGCTGCACCGCGCGCATGCCCGACGCCATCCTGCTCGATTGGAACATGCCGATCATGGATGGCTACGAGTTCCTCACCACCTTGCGCAAGATGACCGGGGGCGCCCGCCCCAAGGTCGTCTTCTGCACCACCGAGAACGATGTCGGCCATATCGCCAAGGCGATGGATTCCGGGGCGGACGAATACGTCATGAAGCCCTTCGATAAAGACATCCTCGCCTCAAAATTCGAAGAAGTCGGCCTCGTCTGAATCATCCGGTGGACGCGCCCCGGCGCGCCCGCCCCCGGCGCCCTGCTGACCATGGCTTCCTTAAATTAGCCGACTAAGCAGGACGAGAAGTGCAGGAGCAGGCACCGCAAGAGGGCGGAACCAGCTCGGAAGCGACGGACCCGAAAGGTCCGTAAAGTGAGGACTCTTGGCCCTGCCGCAGCGCGTCATGACTCGACCCACAGCCGCCGTCCGCGTGGCCGTGGTGGACGATTCGGTCGTCGTGCGCGGCCTGCTGTCCCGCTGGCTGTCGGAAACCAACGGCATTGAGGTTGTCGGCACCTATCGTTCCGGCCGCGAAATCATCGACGCCCTGCCCGGCTGCGCGCCGCGCATCATCCTGCTCGACCTCGACATGCCGGACATGGACGGCATCACGGCGCTGCCGCATATCCTGAGCAAGTCCCCGGACAGCCGCGTCATCGTGGTTTCCTCCCTTTCGGTGCATGGCGCGGAACTCACCATGCGCTCGCTGATGAAGGGCGCGACGGATTACCTGCCCAAGCCCTCCAACCATCGCGAAGTCTCTACCTCCACCGACTTCCGCTCCGCGCTCATCGCCAAGGTGCTTGCCGTTGGCGGCATCCGCCAGCTCGCGCGCTCGCTCGCACCCACACCGCCGGCCACGCCCGCTGCGTCTCCCGTGTCGCGCGCACCCGGCGGTTTGCCCTCCAGCGTGCCTTGGGCTGCCCCTGCGTCGCCGGTTGCACGCCCGACCTCGCCGTTCGCCGCACCGGCGGCTGCGCCCGCAGCGTCGCCCGCTGCCCGCACCGCCGAGCCTGCCCAGCGCCCCGGCAGCGTCGCCCCGTTCCGCGCGCCGACAGCGGAACGTCACAGCACTGGCCCGCGCCCGCTCACGCGCACCCGTCCCAAGGTCGTCGTCGTCGGCGCCTCCACGGGCGGCCCGCAGGCGCTGGTCGCCATGCTGTCCAAAATGGGGCCGGTCATCTCGCGTGTGCCGGTCATTGTCGCCCAGCATATGCCGCCGATCTTCGGCGCCATCTTCGCAAGCCACCTGAAGCAACACGCCGGCCTGCCCACCGTAGAGGCCACAGAAGGCCTGCCCGTTCAGGCCGGTGCCATCTACATGGCGCCCGGTGGCTGCCACACGGTGCTGCGCCGCAAGAACGATGGTTCGCTTGTGCTGGCGCTGCTGCCCTCCGAGGCGCGCGGCCCATGGCGCCCCTCGATTGATCTGCTCTTTTCCAGCGCTGCCGAAACTTGTGGCGGTGAGGCGCTGGCCATGGCCCTGACAGGAATGGGGCGCGACGGCACCGAAGGCGCCAAGGATCTGGTGAAACGCGGTGCAAATGTGGTGGTTCAGGACGAAGCTTCCAGTGTGGTCTGGGGTATTCCCGGCTCCATAGCGGAAGCAGGACTGGCCGCCGCGCTGGCACCCCCTGAAAAACTTGGCGAGCTGGCGGTCGCGCTGCTCGAAGGAAAAGCCCCATGAACGCCAACGTCATCCAACGCGTCATCCAGTTCATCAGCAAGGCCGCCGGCATCGTGCTGACGCCGGACAAGGCGTATTTCATCGATGCCCGCCTCTCCCCGCTGCTGCGTGAGGAGAACCTGGGCACCATCGAGGCCCTGCTGAGCAAGGTCGAGGCCGGAGATCGCCGCCTGAGCGCTCGCATGATCGACGCGCTGACGACCAATGAGACCTTCTTTTTCCGTGATCGCACCCCTTTCGATCACTTCCGCAACATCATCATTCCGGAGCTGATCCAGCGTCGCCCGGCAGGCAAGACCCTGCGCATCTGGTGCGCGGCCTGCTCCTCCGGGCAGGAGCCCTTCTCCCTGGTGATGCTGCTGGATGAAATGAAGGCCCAGCTGGGCGGCCGCCAGGTCGAGATTCATGCCTCCGACATCTCCGAGAGCATTCTGGCCAAGGCCAAATCCGGCATCTTCAACCAGTTTGAAGTGCAGCGTGGCCTGCCGACCAAGCTGCTGCTCCAGTATTTCAAGAAGGACGGCGACAACTGGCAGATCAGCCCGGATGTCGTGCGCCGCGTCAATTTCTTCCGTCACAACCTGCTGGAAGATCCCTCGCGTCTGGGCACCTTCGATGTGGTCTTCTGCCGCAACGTGCTGATCTATTTCGATCGCCCGACCCGTGCGAAAATCTTCGCCGGCATCGCCGATCGCCTCGCGCCCGATGGCTTCATGCTGCTGGGTGGCGCGGAGAGCACCTTCGGTGTCACGGATCGCTTTACCTCGCACCCCAAGGAGCGGATGCTGCATATCCCGCTCCCGCCCCGCAAGGCGCCCGTCGCGGTGCCCGGACGCGCCATCGCCTGACGCTGAGGGACAGCGCTCGCATCGTTAAGAAAGGCCGCATACCCTGCGGCCTTTTTGTTTTTGATCTCATCCTCTTACCGCGCAGCAAAAAGCCCGCGCAAGGCGCGGGCTTTTTAATCTCTGTTCGGTTGATCCCGCTGGGATCAGGCCGGGATGCGCTCGTCCTGATCGGTCGGCTCACGCAGCACATAGCCACGGCCCCATACGGTCTCGATGTAGTTGCGCCCCTCGGACGCATTGGCGAGCTTCTTGCGCAGCTTGCAGATGAAGACGTCGATGATCTTCAGCTCCGGCTCGTCCATGCCGCCATAGAGGTGATTGAGGAACATTTCCTTGGTGAGCGTGGTCCCGCGACGCAGCGAGAGCAGCTCAAGCATCTGGTATTCCTTGCCGGTGAGGTGGACGCGGTGGCCGCCGACTTCAACCGTCTTCTGGTCGAGGTTGACGACGAGATCACCGGTCTGGATGACCGACTGGGCATGGCCCTTGGAGCGACGCACGATGGCGTGGATGCGGGCGACCAGCTCGTCCTTGTGGAACGGCTTGGTGAGGTAATCGTCGGCACCGAAGCCGAGGCCCTTCACCTTGTCGTCAATGCCGGCCATGCCGGACAGGATGAGGATGGGGGTCTTGACCTTGGCGACGCGGAGCGAGCGCAGCACCTCGTAACCCGACATATCGGGGAGGTTCAGGTCGAGCAGGATGATATCGTAGTCATAGAGCTTGCCGAGGTCGATGCCTTCCTCGCCCAGATCCGTGAGGTAGATGTTGAAGTTCTCGGACTTCAGCATCAGCTCGATGCTTTTGGCCGTCGCGTTGTCGTCTTCAATCAGGAGCACGCGCATGTGATGGTCCCCAGCCCGGTGGCGTTGCTGCGCTGCGCACGCTCAGTGGTGCTGCTTTGACAGCCCAAATCGTGCCCAGTGCCTAAAAACTTCGACGCCAAATTACGCCCCAAGGGTTAACAAAACGTAATTCGTTAAGGCAAGCGCGCAACGCTTTGTCAGGAGGTGTTAAAGCCTTGATTCCAGATCCCTCGACACAGCGGGCGGAACGGCCCGATACACGCCTCGCGTGTTAAGAGATTCAACGGACTCAGCTTTTCAAAACACCCCTCAGATCATGGGACGC
>Ga0209794_1002401_pt1 | contig 10121 bp, 10 predicted proteins | sample EBPBio232013_DNA_FD_185869 | JGI IMG/M metagenome (GOLD analysis project Ga0209794, IMG submission 185869) | Wastewater treatment Type I Accumulibacter community from EBPR Bioreactor in Madison, WI, USA - Reactor 1_5/23/2013_ DNA (SPAdes)... | ecosystem: Engineered > Bioreactor > EBPR >... | reverse complement strand
CGAACCGATGAACGACGTGGCCCGCTGGGCAGCGATGCAAGATGCGGCTGCCGCGAAGGGCGCTGAGAACCGCGCCAAGCAGCGCGAGGCCAAGCCCACTGGCGCACTCAAGGCCGATGGCACGGTTGACGGCAAGGGCGACAGCAACCGCCACGGTGTGACGAATGCGGACCTGGACGCAATCCACCAGCGGCGGGCCGAAGGGGCGCTCACCTCGGAGGTGCGTGGCGAGATGGCCTTCGCGCAATGCCTCGGCGCTGCACCGTCCATCGCCGCAGCCATGCAGCGCCTCAAGGACGATGGCCGTGCCTGAGCGCAAGACCCCGGCCCAGTTCAACGGCAAGACGGTGAGGCAGATTGAGGCCATCCTCATCGCCCGCCGTGTTGACCGCATCGTAAGCGAGCGGTTGGAGCGCCCCGCCGCTGTGCAGCGTGCCAAGGTGCTTGCCAACGCCCTGACGACCCTGACCCCGCGAAAGCTGAACTTCTGATGGCAAGCCCTCGCGCCCTCCTGTCGCAGGTGAAGCAGCTCAAGGCAGCGCAGCAACCGCGCCCGTCACCGATTGCAGCGCTCTATGGCAGCACGGAAGCCTTCGCCGCTGACTGCATGGCCGAGGTGGAGGCGGGCAAGCTGTGCGGCACCGACATGCCGATCATTCTAGACTGCCTGCGGCGGTGGGACACCGAGGGGTCTTGGGATGTGCGCCGCGCCACAGGAAACGGGGTCTGGCGTCGATGACCACACTGGCCGACACACCCGCTTGGCTCGCTGCATGGCAAGCCGACAACCGCGAACGGGTTGAGGCTGGCGCAAAGCGTGCAGCAGAGCAAGCCGCGCAGCGCGAGGCACGCGCGGCACAGCGTGCGGCCCGTGCTACCAGCACCCCCAAGCGCGAGGCCAGCCCCAAGCCGCGCACAGCGCCAGCACAGCGGGCGCAGGCCCCGAAGGTCGAGAAGGTCAAGCCAGCCGGTGCCAAAGCTAGGCTCCACGAACCGCAAGGCCTCGGGCACGACCTTGCGGAACCCGAGGCTTGGCCGTGGGACGGGGGCAAGCGGCGCGAGCAGGTGCTTGACCACAATTTCCGGCCGCCCCGTGTGGTCAGGCAAGTCGGGTGGCGGTGCTGCATGAAGTGCGGCAAGGCCTACTTCTCTCAGGACGTGATCCGCCAGCGCATGTGCGATGGATGCCGTCCAGAACAACCGCCGTGGTGAAGGAGACTCTGGGCTTCCACGGCGCGGGGGATGCCACCCCCGACGAGGCATAGCGTCAAGTTCCTCGGTAAATCCAACGGACGCAGCAGCGGGGGCTTGCCTCCTTTCAGGTCTCGACGCTGTAGCACCTCGGGGGATGGCTCCCGAGGTGTTTTGCTGAGCGAGTCGCCCGAAGGGTCTGCGCTGCTTATCAGTTGCTTACGGGATAGGTCCAAGCGCTGCGCGGTGCCCCGAGGGGTGCTGTTAAGTGCTTGAAATTGTGCGGGAAATTGGTCGGAGCGAGAGGATTCGAACCTCCGACCCCCTGCTCCCGAAGCAGGTGCGCTACCAGACTGCGCTACGCTCCGACCGTGCGGTGGGGGTTACTCTGCCGCGCGGCGATTTGCAAGGGGCTGCGGCAGATTCATTCCACGCCTTTGCGGCGGTCGAAAAAGCGCATCCACAGGCTGATCCGGGGAAAGCTGCCGCCGTCAAAGCGGGAACGGGTTTCCAGAACAGGGCGATTCTCGGACACCCGCGGCGTGCCCTCGCGCAGAACGATGTAGATGCCCGAGGCGATGATCACCCCAGCCCCGATTCCGGTCCACAGGTCAATCTCTTCACCGAACAGCAGCGACCCAAAGACGGCAGCCCAGAGGATCTGCGAATATTGCATCGGTGCCACGATCACTGCGGGCGCCAGCCGGTAGGCCATGATGATCAAGAGGCCCGCGACAAGGCCAAGGCTGGCCATCACCGCCAGAAGCCCCAAATGTTCGATCGGCATCGGGCGATAGACGAAGGGCAGGGCCAGCGCCATGACCACGAAATTGCCCATCATCGGGTAGAGCATCAGCACCACCGCCCGCTCGGCATGGCCGATCTTGCGCACGATGACCGAGGTCATCGCCCCCATCAGCGCCGCCGACAGCGCCGCCAGATGGCCAAGGTTCAGGTCCACATCGCCGGGCCGAAGCACGATGCCGACGCCGACAAGCCCGACCGCCACCGCGATGCCCCGCCGCGCGCCAACCTTTTCGCCCAGAATCGGGATGGCCAGCAGGGTGATCATCAGCGGCATGGCAAAGAAAATCGCATAGCATTGCGCCAGCGGCAGCATCGAAAAGGCATAGAATCCCGCGATCCCGTTCAGCACCGCCGTCACCGTCCGCAAGATCGACCAGCCCGGATGCACCGGGATCAGCGTGCCGCCGCTGCGGTCGGTCAGAAGCATCACCGAAACCAAGGGAAAGGTCAGCAGCCCGGCAAAGAAGATGGTCTGGAACGGGCTGTAGCTGGCGCCCAGAAACTTCACCACCACGTCATGCGTGGCGTAAAGCGCAAAGGCGGCAAGCGACAGGGCGGCGCCCTTGACAGTATGGCTGGCCATGGGGACGGTCCTTGGGGGTGTTCGCGCTAACGGGTTCATGCCAGATTGGCGGCCAAGGCTCAATCCGCGCTGGCGCAGAAAATGAAAAAGCGGCCCCGAAAGGGCCGCTTTCCGCTGCTTTCGCAGAGATCAAAGGCTGGCGTTCAGCGCGGCGATCACAGCATCGCCCATCTGGCTGGTCGAAACCGGGGTGCCGCCTTCGGGGCCCATCAGATCGGCGGTGCGCACGCCGTCGGCCAGCACCTTTTCCACGGCCTTTTCGACGCGGGTCGCCTCGTCGCCCAGATCGAAGGAATAGCGCAGCGCCATCGCAAAGCTGAGGATGCAGGCGATCGGATTGGCCTTGCCCTGACCGGCAATATCGGGGGCCGAGCCGTGGACCGGCTCATACAGCGCCTTCGGGCGGCCATTGGCCTGCGGCAGGCCAAGGCTGGCCGAGGGCAGCATGCCCAGCGATCCGGTCAGCATTGCCGCCATATCCGACAAGAGGTCGCCAAAGAGGTTGTCGGTGACGATCACGTCGAACTGCTTGGGCCAGCGGCAAAGCTGCATTGCACCCGCGTCGGCATACATATGCGACAGCTCGACATCGGGATATTCCTTGTCGTGGATTTCCTGCACCACATCGCGCCACAGGATGCCCGATTCCATGACATTGGCCTTCTCCATCGAGCAGACCTTGTTGTTGCGCTTGCGGGCCAGCTCAAAGGCCGAGCGTGCAACGCGGGCGATCTCGCTTTCGGTGTAGCGCTGGGTGTTGATGCCCACACGCTCATTGCCCTCAACAAAAATCCCGCGCGGTTCGCCGAAATAGACGCCCGAGGTCAGTTCGCGCACGATGACGATGTCGAGGCCCGCCACCACATCCTTTTTCAGCGACGAGAAATCTGCCAGCGCGTCAAAGCACTGGGCCGGGCGCAGGTTGGAGAACAGGTCCATTTCCTTGCGCAGGCGCAGCAGGCCGCGCTCGGGTTTCACGCTGAAATCCAGCTTGTCGTATTTCGGCCCGCCCACGGCGCCCAGCAGCACCGCATCCACCTCTTGCGCCTTGGCCATGGTGGCATCGGTCAGCGGCGTGCCATGCGCATCATACGAGCAGCCGCCGACAAGACCTTCGCTGACGTCAAAGGCGACGCCGCGCTTGTCGCCCATCCAGGCGATGATCTTTTTCACTTCGGCCATGACTTCGGGGCCGATGCCGTCGCCGGCAAGGATCAGGAGGGAAGGATTGGCCATGTTGCGGCTCCGCTCTGAACTGGGTTGCGCTGGGGCCTAGCCAAAGCACCGCCCGGGGTCAAGCGGCGCTATGGTTTGCTGGGGTCAGGGCAGGGCAATATCCACCCAGATCGGGTGGTGGCGCGAGGCCGCTTGCAGGGCGGCGGTCAGCGGATCGGTGTTGGGGGACCACAGCACACCGGCGCCTGTTAGCGTGAGATCGGCCGAGGGCAGGATCATATCCACCCGCAGCCCGCCCAGCCCGTCATAAAGCGCGGTATCCAGCGCGGGGTCGCCGCTTTGGCCCGGGTCGCTGCGCCCGGCCGTGCCCCGGGGTGCGGGGTCTTGCAGCGCGGGATGGTGCATCAGGGCGGCAATCGCGCCCCGCCTCCCTTCGCCATCGGCGGGGTCCAGATTGGGCTGCCCGATCACCGCCAGCGGCGCCGCGGGCACCGCAAAGGGCAATTCTCCCGCCAGCAGCCGCAGCCAGAACGCGGCCTCGTCATGGTTGCGCCGACCGTTGCGGTCTTCTGCGCCGTCGAACACTGGCGGCGTGGCATAAAAGGTCAACAGCGTCAGGGTTCGGCCATCGGACAGCTGCACCGGCACAGCCCAGTGACCGCCGCTGGACAGCCGCTGCACCGCCCGCACCTCGGGCGGGCCGGGCGGCATCAGGTTGCCCGGCAGATCGGCCCAGAGAAACCCCGAGTAATCCACCGCCGCCCCCAGCGGCAGGCGCGACAGCACGGCCAGCGCCCCTTCGCCCGCGAAGCGGCCATAGCCCTGCGCATCACGCGGCTCTCCACGCTTGCCGTTGCCGTCAAGGTCAAGGCCCGTCGCCACGCCGCTGTTTGGCCGCAGGGCAATCCGGTGGGGGTAGGGCGCCCCGGCGCGGGCCAGCCGCACCTCAAGCGCCGCCAGACCTTCGCCCCGCAGATCATGGTCAAGGCCGCCCAGCACCAGCACATCGGCATCCAGCGCGACGATCACGGCAACCACGGCCTCCACCTCGGGCCCGCCGCGCAAGAGCCGTTGCAGCATCAGCCCCGGCCCGGGCGCCGAAAGATCGGCATTCCAGAAGGCAAGCCGCAGCGGATCGGCAAAAGCCGCCCCGCCCAGCCAGATGAACACAAGGATCAGGCCGGCGCGTAGCGCGCCTTGGCCTCGTTGCTGCGGTTTTGCCGCCGCGTTTCGCGGATCATGTCGGCGACCCGGCCCATAGCGATGCCGCGCATGAAAAGAGAGGCGGGAAGGAAGGCCCATGCCGTCATCGTCCAGATCAGGGTTTGCGGCGAAGACAGGGTCATCGGCTCGAACCCGCTTGACGAAATCTTCACCATCGCTGGCGACAGGAATGGCAGAAGAAACCCTAACGCGAGGTTAATGCGCGCATCGCGCGTCAGGCGGCGCACGATATCGGGGCCTGCGGTGGGGTCGAAGGTTGGCAGGTTCACCCAGACGTTGAAGGCGGTCTCCCGCCCCGGCCAGCGTCCGGCCCGCATCAGCACGACAAAGACCGCCAGCGAGACAAGAGAGATAAGATAGGCCATGCCTGCCGCCGTGCGCACCATTTCGACCTGTGCAGCGGGGGCGTCGTCGCGCAGCATCAGCGTGGCAAGCCGGACGGGGCTATAGGGGAAATCCATCGACAACCCGATCAGCGTGCCCACCGCCTCGATCAACTGGGTCAGGGTCGAGGGGGCGGTTCCATTGCGCAGAATCGCCGAAAGGCAGAACACCGTGGCAAACAGCATCACGAAGCGAATGCGGTTGAAGGGCGGCGCGTCGCGGAATTCGACCAGGCTGGGGTAGGTGGCGTTATATTCCACAAAGGTCAGCACCCCGGCAAACAGGGCCACCAGCGCCACCATCTGCTTGGTGTCGGCGGTCATGCCCGGCAGCAAGGCCGAGGGCGTGGCGACCAGCACCATCACCAGAATCGCGCGCACCAATGCGCTTGTCAGCCGTGAGATCACTGCCTGCCCACCTTTGAACCGGACGGACCTGATGCGACGCCAGGCCCTTGTTCCGACGATTTCCCGCACTTTGTGGCGGATTGCCTCAATCTTGCCCAATTTGTGCCTTCTTTCGCCGGTCCCCGCAACGATCTGGTTAAGGGAACTCAATCACTTGGGCGATTTCAGGGGCAATGTGTCGCCGGATTGCATCAAACTGGCGGCAAGAAAAAGGCCGCCCCGGCGGGCGGCCCATATCTTGTGTTCAAACTGTGCCGAACCCCAAGAGGCTCAGGACCACGGATGCAGCGCCGCATAGCGGGTTTCAAAGCTGTCGATGGCGGCAACCTTCTCAAGCGTCAGGCCGATATCGTCCAGCCCGTTCAGCAGGCAATGCTTGCGGTGGCTGTCCACCTCAAAGCCAAAGACCTGACCGTCCGAAGTGGTGACGGTCTGCGCCTCAAGATCCACGGTCATGCGGGCATTGGCGCCCTTGCGCGCATCGGCCATCAGCACCTCGACCACATCGGCGGGCAGCACGATCGGCAGGATGCCGTTCTTGAAGCAGTTGTTGAAGAAGATGTCGGCAAAGCTGGTTGAAATCACGCAGCGAATGCCGAAATCCAACAGCGCCCAAGGCGCATGTTCGCGCGACGAGCCACAGCCGAAATTGTCACCGGCCACGATGATTTCCGCCTTGCGATAGGCGGGCTGGTTCAGCACGAAATCGGCAATCTCCTGCCCGTCCTGGGTATAACGCATCTCGTCGAACAGGTTCTTGCCAAGGCCGGAACGCTGAATGGTCTTCAGGAACTGCTTGGGGATGATCATGTCGGTGTCGATATTGACCAGCGGCATGGGGGCCGCGATGCCGGTCAGGGTGGTGAACTTGTCCATGTTGGGCCTTTCGGTAGAGCGCCTCAGGGGGCGGATGTCAGGTGGGATTGCGAAGAAAGGGGGCCGGGCGCGCGGGCGATTGCCCGCGAACCCAGTCATAAACCCCGGCGATCTGTTCGGCCTTGCGGGCCCAGGTGAAACGGTCGGCGATCAGTGCGCGCGCGGCGGCGCCCATGGCGGGCAGGGCGGTGGGGTCATCGCAGAGCGCCGCCAACCTGTCGTGAAAGCGGGCAATGATCTGGTCCCGGCTGCCGATGGGCAGGGCAAAGCCGGTTTCCGGGGTCACCAACTCGGCCGGCCCGGCATAGTCGCAGACCACAGGCACCACCCCCAGCGCCATCGCCTCAAGCACCACGCCGCCGCCAAACTCACGGATCGACGGGAAGGTCAGCAGATTGGCCCGCGCCATAACCGCCTGCACCGCCCGGTGGTCCAGCCAGCCGTGAAAGGTGACGCCGGGCAGATCGGTCGCCATGGCGCGCAAAGGTTCGTCCAGCGGACCCGCGCCGATGATGTCCAGCACCATCCGCCCCTGCCGCAACAGGGGGGCCATCGCCTGTAACAGCATCTCGGGCCCCTTGTAGGGCACCAGACGGCCAACAAAGACGGCGCGGAGCGGGCCAGTCACGTCCTGCGGCGCGATCAGGTTGAACCGCGCGGGATCAATGGCGTTTTCAGGGATATAGACGGTCTTGCCGCGATACTGCGCCGGAACCTCGCCCGTCGTATGGGCCGAGGCGGTGATCACCGCCGCCGCATCGCGCAGCATCCGCCCGCGCCCCGGCATCGCCTTGTAGGCGCCCCGGATATAAGACAGCCATTCCCGCTCGCGCCGCCGGTCGGCGTCAAACCCCTTGGGCCAGGGCACCCCGCCATTCAGCGGGCCCAGAACAAAGGGCACGCCCGCCGCCTTGCATTTCCGCGCCAGACTGCTCACGGCGGTCGGCGTCAGCGGCGTCACCCGATGCACGATGTCATATTTGCCCGCCCGGATATCGGCGCCGAAGCGCTTCCAGACCAGATGCTCGAAATAGGGATAACTGGCCGAGGATATCGCCTGCAACGTGGACCACCCCTTGCCCTCGCCCATCCGCAGCAGGCTGGCGAATTTCCACAGGGGCCGCATCAGCGCCTCGGAATCGATGGCGGTGAAATCCACGCCCTCGACCCAGCCTTCGGCGGCAATGGCATCGCGGTTGCGCACCTGTGTCACCAGATGCACATCCGCCACCCCGCGCAGGGCAGCCGTCAGCGACCAGCCCACCAGCGGGACCGAAGTCCATTGCGGGTTGGCCGCTTCGGCGATGACAAGAACCTTGGGGCGCGGCTGCATCGGTTTGCCTTCGGCAAGGCGGCGGCGGACCTGCACGCAGGTCCGCCGCCGCCGGGATCGTCACATCATTTCGCGCACGTCGGTCAGGTGGCCGGTGATCGCCGCCGCCGCCGCCATCGCGGGCGACAAGAGATGCGTGCGACCCCCGCGACCCTGACGGCCCTCGAAATTGCGGTTCGAGGTGGCAGCACAGCGTTCCCCCGGCGCCAATTGGTCGGGGTTCATCGCCAGACACATCGAGCAACCGGCCAGACGCCATTCAAACCCGGCGTCGATGAAGATCTGCGCCAGACCCTCTTCTTCCGCCTGCGCCCGCACCAGACCCGAACCGGGCACGACCATGGCGCGCATCCCGTCCTTGATCTTCTTGCCCTTCAGGATGGCCGCCGCCGCCCGCAGGTCTTCAATCCGGCCATTGGTGCAAGAGCCGATGAAGACGGTATCAATCTTGATATCCGTCAGCTTCATGCCCGGCACCAGACCCATATAGTCAAGGCTGCGTTGCGCCGCCTCGACCTTGCCGCCGGTGAAATCCGCCGGAGCGGGCACCGTGCCGGTGATCGGCAGCACGTCCTCGGGGCTGGTGCCCCAGGTCACGACGGGGGCGATGTCTTCGCCCTTGATCGTCACCACCTTGTCGAAATGTGCGCCCTCATCGGTGAAAAGCGTCTTCCAATAGGCCAGCGCCGCCTCCCACTTCGCCCCTTTCGGGGCGTGCGGGCGGCCCATGACATAAGCAAAGGTCTTTTCATCCGGCGCGATCAGACCGGCGCGGGCGCCGCCCTCGATCGCCATGTTGCAGACGGTCATGCGGCCTTCCATCGACAGCTCGCGGATCGCCTGACCACAATATTCGATGACATAGCCGGTGCCGCCCGCCGTGCCGGTGGCGCCGATGACCGACAGGGTGATGTCCTTGGCGGTGACCCCGGGGCGCAAGCTGCCGGTGATCTCCACCTTCATGTTCTTGCCCTTGCGCTGGATCAGCGTCTGGGTCGCCAGCACATGCTCCACCTCCGACGTGCCGATCCCGTGGGCGAGCGAGCCGAAGGCGCCATGGGTGGCGGTATGGCTGTCACCACAAACCACGGTCATGCCCGGCAGGGTCCAACCCTGCTCCGGCCCGACGATATGCACGATGCCCTGACGGACATCCGACACCGGATAATAGTTGATGCCGAAGTCCTTGGCATTCTTGTCCAGCGCCGCCACCTGAACCCGGCTTTCCTCGGTCATGGTCGCGGCATTGGCGCGGTCCAACGTGGTGGGCACGTTATGGTCCGGCACCGCGATGGTCTTTTCCGGCGCCCGCACCTTGCGGCCCGTCATCCGCAGCCCTTCAAAGGCTTGCGGACTGGTCACCTCATGCACCAGATGGCGGTCGATATAGAGGAGGCAGGTGCCATCCTCGGCCTGATGGACAACGTGGTCGTCCCAGATCTTGTCATAGAGAGTCCGAGCGGTCATGGCTCACATCCGTGTTGGCTATGGGAGTATGCGGGGAATGGGCAGGCAAGGGCGCAGCAGCGCCCGTTCGGCGGCGCGTTCAGCGCAGCCGCGCAAGCACGGACCGGCTCAACGCGGTAAAGCGCCAAGGCAGGCGCGCGTGATCGGCCATATCGAAAAAGCGGTTCATGGGGCCGCTAGATACGCCCGAATCCCCCCGCGATCAAGCGGCATCCCTTTTTGCGCCGCCCTGCGATTTGCACCTTTCCAAATACTCCCGCCGGAGGCCCCGGCCTGCACCATCTGCAACGCCGGCCGCCCTTCCGCGGCAGCGCGGCCAAGCGGGGGCTCGATGCCCCCCGAGGCCGCCCCCTTTTCCGGTCACTCCGCCGCTTCCAGCAGGTCGCCCGGCTGACAGTCCAGCACGGCACAGATCGCGGCCAGCGTTTCAAAGCGGATGCCCTTGACCTTGCCGGATTTCAGCAGCGACAGATTCGCCTCGGTGATCCCGATCCGTTCGGCCAGCTCGCGCGAACGCATCTTGCGCCGCGCCAGCATCACATCCAGCCGCACGACAATCTGCATCAGACGAACCCCGCATTCTCTTCGGCGGCCAGCGCCGCTTCGGCCATCACCCATCCGATCACCACCAGCAAACCGCCGGCAAGGGCCAGCCAGAGCATTTCGCCGGACA
>Ga0209794_1002399_pt1 | contig 10132 bp, 10 predicted proteins | sample EBPBio232013_DNA_FD_185869 | JGI IMG/M metagenome (GOLD analysis project Ga0209794, IMG submission 185869) | Wastewater treatment Type I Accumulibacter community from EBPR Bioreactor in Madison, WI, USA - Reactor 1_5/23/2013_ DNA (SPAdes)... | ecosystem: Engineered > Bioreactor > EBPR >... | reverse complement strand
GATGTGCATTGGCGTGGGTCAAGGCATTGCCATCATTATCGAGCGAGTTTGAGCTTCCGGGAGGTTCGACATGTATGCACAGATGGTGAAGACCGACGCCGACCGCGTCCGCAGCCTTGATGAGATGTCCGCGCAGGAACGCGCTTTTCAGGAGCGTGTCGATCGCGGCGAGAAGATCGAGCCGAAGGAATGGATGCCGGAGGCGTATCGCAAGACGCTCATCCGCCAGATCGGCCAGCATGCCCATTCCGAGATTGTCGGCCAGCTGCCGGAAGGCAACTGGATCACGAGAGCCCCTACGCTGGAGCGCAAGGCCATCCTGCTCGCCAAGGTGCAGGATGAGGCGGGCCATGGCCTCTACCTCTATTGCGCCGCCGAGACGCTCGGTGTGAGCCGTGATGAGCTGCTCGCGCTGCTGCATCAGGGCAAGATGAAGTATTCCTCCATCTTCAACTACCCCACGCTCAACTGGGCCGATATCGGCGCGGTAGGCTGGCTGGTGGATGGCGCGGCCATCATGAATCAGGTGCAGTTGCAGAAGACCTCTTACGGTCCCTATTCGCGCGCCATGATCCGCATCTGCAAGGAGGAGAGCTTCCATCAGCGTCAGGGCTACGACATCATGATGAAGATGGCGGCGGGCTCGCCGGAGCAGAAGCGCATGGCGCAGGATGCTCTGAACCGCTTCTGGTACCCGTCGTTGATGATGTTCGGCCCCTCCGATGCGGACTCGGTGCACTCCGCCCAGTCGATGGCATGGAAGATCAAGATCAATACCAACGACGAGCTGCGCCAGAAGTTCGTGGACCAGACCGTGCCGCAGGCCAAGTACCTCGGCCTGACCATTCCGGATGAGAACCTGAAGTGGAATGAGGAGAAGGGCGGTTATGACTTCTCCGAGCCGGATTGGAATGAGTTCTTCGAGGTGATCAACGGCAATGGCCCCTGCAACAAGGAGCGCCTCGGCGCCCGCGTCAAGGCGTGGGAAGACGGCCGCTGGTTCCGCGATGGCCTCAACGCCCATGCCGAAAAGGCCGCCGCGCGCCGCGCGGCTGCGAAGATCGCGGCGGAATAACAAGGCTGGATCCCCGGTCTTCGCCGGGGATGACATTTAACTGCACACCTCGCCGCTAGGCACCCGACGAAGGCCGTGGCCTGAGTTAGCCGCGACTGCGGCGCCGAGCTTATGCGAGGGACCGTCCCGCTTCAGCGGGACACTGAAAAAATTTTGAGGGAGCGAAGCGATGTCAAATGAGTGGCCCCTGTGGGAAGTGTTTATCCGTGGCCAGCACGGCCTGAACCATCGTCATGTCGGCTCGCTTCATGCGCCCGACGCCGAGCTGGCGATCAAGCACGCGCGTGACGTTTACACCCGCCGCAACGAGGGCGTGAGCATCTGGGTGGTGAAGTCGAACGACATCACAGCCTCCAGCCCCTCCGACAAGGGCCCGCTGTTCGAGCCGTCGAACTCGAAGGTGTATCGTCACCCGACCTTCTTCGACATCCCGGAAGAAGTGGGGCACATGTAATGAGCGCCTCGGCAAACCCTCAGGTCTCGCAGGAGGCCATGGTTGAATTCCTGCTGCGCATGGGCGATTCCACGCTCATCCTCGGCCACCGCGTCTCGGAGTGGTGCGGCCATTCCCCGGTGCTGGAAGAGGATATCGCGCTCGCCAACACCGCGCTCGACCTGATCGGCCAGACCCAGATGTGGCTGGGCCTTGCGGGTGAAATCGAGGGCAAGGGGCGCGATGCCGACAAGCTCGCTTTCCTGCGCGATGCTGTCGATTTCCGCAACGCGCTGATCACCGAGCGCCCGAACGGCGATTTCGGCATGACGCTGATGCGCCAGTTCCTGTTCGATGCCTATCACTTCCAGTTGCTCGGCAAGCTGGAGGGCTCCTCCGATGCGCGCGTCGCGGAAATTGCGGCGAAAGCAAAGAAGGAAGTGGCCTATCACCTTGAGCGCTCGGCTGATCTGGTTATCCGCCTCGGGGATGGCACTGATGAGAGCCGCAAGCGCATGCAGGCCGCGCTCGATGAGCTGTGGGGCTATACCGGCGAACTTTTCATCCCCGATGCCGTGGATGAAGCCATCGCGGCGGCGGGCATTGCGCCCAACCCGGCGGATCTGCGCGCGCCTTGGCTTGCGGAGATGAGCGCGGTGCTTCAGGACGCCACGCTGAAGATCCCGGCCTCCACCTATGCCCACAAGGGCGGCAAGAAGGGCGTGCATTCGGAATATCTGGGCCATTTGCTGGCGCAGATGCAGTTCCTCCAGCGCGCTTATCCCGGCTGCACCTGGTGAGCCATGGGCACGCAGGCACTGCCGACGCTCGCTGAGGTCTGGCACTGGCTTTCCGCCGTGCCGGACCCGGAAATTCCGGTCATCTCCCTCACCGAACTCGGCATCATCCGGGATGTGGTGATGGAGGGCGATGAGGTGGTGGTGGTGCTCACGCCGACCTATTCGGGGTGCCCCGCCACCAGCGTGATCTCGCTGGATGTGGAGCAGGCGCTGCGCGCGCAGGGGCTGGAGAAGTTCCGCATCGAGCGGCGCATCTCCCCGCCCTGGACCACCGATTGGATCAGCGCCGAGGGCCGCGAAAAGCTTCGCCAATATGGCATCGCCCCGCCCATCGACGGGACCGGTGCCACTGGTCACACGAAAGCGGCTGCCCTTTTGCGGGGCAGCAACATGAGCGTGCCGTGCCCGCGTTGCGGATCGCCCGACACCGAAAAAGTGAGCCAGTTCGGCTCAACGCCCTGCAAGGCGCACTATCGCTGCCGGGCGTGCCTTGAACCCTTCGACTACTTCAAGTGCATCTAACTCTAAGGTGCAGGAGCCGAAACCATGTCCCGTTTTCACCCCTTGGAAGTGACTGATGTGCGTAAAGAAACGCGCGATTCAGTGGTTGTGACCCTGCGCCCGCGTGACGAGGACAAGGCGCTGTTCGATTTCACGCAAGGCCAGTATCTCACCTTCCGCCGCGAGTTCGACGGGGTAGAGCTGCGCCGCTCCTATTCCATCTGCGCGGGGCGTGACGAGGGCGTGCTCAAGGTCGGCATCAAGCAGGTTGAGGGCGGTGCCTTCTCCACCTGGGCGAATGAGGGGCTGAGCGCCGGCATGAAGCTGGAAGCCATGCCGCCCATGGGCAATTTCCACACGCCCATCGACCCCTCCGCCGCGCGCCATTACCTCGGCTTTGCGGGCGGCTCGGGCATCACTCCGGTGCTCTCGATCATCAAGACCGTGCTGGCGCGCGAGCCCAAGTCCCAGTTCACGCTGGTCTATGCCAACCGCCAGATCTCCTCGATCATGTTCCGCGAGGAGCTCGAGGACCTCAAGAACATCTACCTCGGCCGTCTCACCGTGCTCCATGTGCTGGAGAGCGAAGCGCAGGACATCGATCTCTTCACCGGCCGCATCGATGCCGATAAGTGCAAGCAGTTGTTCGAGCACTGGATCGATCTGAAATCGGTCGCCACCGCCTATATCTGCGGCCCCGAGCCGATGATGCTCGCCATTGCCGCCGCCCTGCGCGAGAACGGCCTCACCGACTCCCAGATCAAGTTCGAGCTTTTCGCCTCGGGACAGCCGGGACTGGCCAAGCAGCGCGCGAAGAGCGCCTCGGCTTCGGATGGTGCGGCCACCTGCGCCACCACCGTCACGCTCGATGGCTCCACCCGGTCCTTCGCGATGCCGAAAGCGGGCCAGAGCCTGCTCGATGCCGCGCTGGCCGAGAATATCGACGCGCCTTACGCCTGCAAGGCGGGCGTATGCTCCACCTGCCGCGCCAAGGTGCTGGAAGGCGAGGTCGAGATGCTCACCAACCATGCGCTTGAGGATTACGAGGTGCGCGCGGGCTATGTGCTCACGTGCCAGTGCTACCCGCTGACCGACAAGCTCGTCGTCAGCTTCGATCAGTAAGGGGAGGGGACAGCCATGACCGCCGAAAACGACACCATGCAGCTGGAAACCTACCTCGAGAAGGGGGGCGTGCTTACCTCGCCGGGCAATGTGCCTGCGCGCTATCGCGGTGAGCTGATGCGTATTATGGCGAGCTTCGTGGATAGCGAACTCGCCGGTTCCGCCGGTTTTGCCAATGTCATCAACGATGCGCCGGGCATCAAGGAGCGCATCTCCGCCGCCCGCATCGTGCTGGAAAAGACCGATCACGCCGAGCGTGTGCTCAAGGTGATGGGCGAGTTCGGCGTCGATCAGACCCGCTACGCCACGCACCATGATTGGGCCAAGCGCATGGCGCGTGATGCCAGCCTCGATTCCGCGCGCTCCGGCACCGACATGCGCCTGCCCGTGTTCCACTTCCCCATCGAGGGCTGGGTGGATGCCGTGGTGATGAACGTCCTGATGGGCGAAGCGACCGGCGTGCAGCTGAGCGAACTCTCGCGCATTTCCTATGCGCCGCTGGCGGAAACCTTCCGCGCCATTGCCGCGCGTGAGGCACGCCACGCCATCCTCGGCTATGAGGGGCTGACGAAGATCGCCACCACCGAGGAAGGCCGCGCCAAGGCCAAGGAATCGGTGGCCTATTGGCGGCCGCGCGTGGCCGCCAGCTTCGGCCATGCGGGCAGCGAGCGCTTCGATATGCTCAAGCGCCTCGGCCTGCGCCACGAGCCGACCCCGACCCTGCTGATGCGCTGGAGCCTGCTGGTGGATGCGCGTCTGGCGTCGCTCGGCCTGTCCTGAATTTGCCCCATTGAAGGAAGCGCACAAGCGCTTCTTCCCCCTGATCGGAACGGAACGCCGTCATGACTTCTCACGCCTCTCCGCGCATCCTTGAAAGCTACATCGCCGGCCAATGGGTACGCGGCGCGAAAGCGGGCAGCCCGCTGCTCGATGCCGCCACGGGTGAAACCGTCGCTCTCATCGACGCCTCGGGCATCGATATGGCGGCGGCTCTCGCCTATGGCCGCAAGAAGGGCGGCACCGCGCTGCGCCGCATGAGCTTCCATGAGCGGGCGGGGATGCTCAAGGCGCTGGGTCAATACCTGATGGAGCGCAAGGAGACGTTTTACGCGCTCTCCGCCGCCACTGGTGCCACCCGCACCGACAGCTGGATCGATATCGAAGGCGGCGTCGGCACGCTTCTCTCCTATGCCTCCAAGGGTCGCCGCGAACTGCCCAACACCCGCGTTCTGGTTGATGGCGATATCGAACACCTCTCGCGTGACGGCACCTTCTTCGGCCAGCATATCCTGACCCCGCTGGAAGGCTGCGCCATCCATATCAACGCCTTCAACTTTCCCTGCTGGGGCATGCTGGAGAAAATCGCGCCGAGCCTGATCGCGGGCGTGCCCTGCATCGTCAAACCCGCCAGCCAGACCGCTTACCTCACCGAGCTGATGGTGCGCGAGATCATCGCCTCCCAGCTGCTGCCGGAAGGCGCGCTCCAGCTGGTGAGCGGTTCGCTGGGCGATATGCTCTCCCATGTCGATGGGCAGGATGTCGTCACCTTCACCGGCTCGGCTTCTACCGGCCAGATGCTGCGTTCGTCCAAGGTGATCGTCCAGAATTCGGTGCGCTTCACCATGGAAGCGGACAGCCTCAACGCCTCGATCCTGGGGCCGGATGCCGCGCCCGGCACCGAGGAATTCGACCTCTTCGTCAAGGAAGTGGCGCGCGAGATGACCGTCAAAGCGGGGCAGAAGTGCACCGCGATCCGCCGTATCATCGCCCCGCGTGGCTTGGTGCAGCCGCTCACCGAGGCGCTCTCCAAGCGTCTCGCCTCCACCACGCTCGGCCTGCCGAATGCCGAAGGCACCCGCATGGGCCCGCTCGCCTCGCTGGGCCAGCGTGACGAAGTGCGTCAGCGCATCAAGGATCTGAGCGGGGAGGCCGAAATTGTTGCCGGCAACCCGGATCAGCCGAATGTCGCCTCGGGCGATGCGGAAAAGGGCGCATTCCTCAATCCGGTGCTTTTGTACTGTGACAAGCCGCTCGGCGCGAAAGCCGTGCATGAGGTGGAAGCCTTCGGTCCGGTCAGCACCATTCTGCCCTATGAGGCGGTGGAAGAAGCCGTGGAACTCGCCAAGCTCGGCAAGGGCTCACTCGTCGCTTCCGTCTTCACGAACGATCCGAAGGTGGCCGAGGAAGTGGTCCTCGGTATCGGCTCGCACCATGGCCGCGTGCTCATCGGCAACCGCGTCTCCGCCAAAACCTCCACAGGTCACGGCTCCCCCCTGCCGGTGCTGGTGCACGGTGGTCCGGGGCGCGCCGGCGGTGGCGAGGAACTCGGCGGCACCCGCGCGGTGAAGCATTACATGCAGCGCACGGCGGTGCAGGGGGCGCCCGCGATGCTCTCCGCCGTCACCGGCCGCTGGATCGACGGCGCGCCGACCAGAGGCGAGGTTCACCCCTTCCGCAAGTCGCTGGCGGAACTCAAGGTGGGTGATCAGGTGGTGACCAAGGCGCGAGAGATCACGCTGAAAGACATCGAGCACTTCGCCCATTTCACGGGCGATACCTTCTACGCCCATATGGATGAGGAGGCCGCCAAGGCGAACCCATTCTTCGACGGGCGCGTGGCGCATGGCTATCTCATCGTTTCCTTCGCGGCGGGGCTGTTCGTCGATCCCGCGCCGGGGCCTGTGCTGGCCAACTACGGCGTCGACAACCTGCGCTTCATGACTCCCGTTTACCCCGGCGATGCGCTCTCGGTGCGCTTGACCTGCAAGGAGATCAACCCGCGCGCCAATGCCGAGCATGGTGAAGTGCGTTGGGATTGCCGCGTCACCAACCAGAAGGGCGAAGCCGTCGCGCAGTATGACGTGCTGACCATGGTGGCGAAAAACTAAGCGGACGACAGGGCGTCCCCGGCGTGACCGGGGATGCGGATGGCGGAAAAAAGAGAAACAGGCGCGGCTTTATTTGACCGCGCCAACCCCTTGCAGGATCAGCGTGGTGGCGAGACGCCCGTAATCCTCGCGCGTCAGGGTGCCGCCATCGCGGAACCACATGTACACCCAGTTCAGCATCCCGAAGAGCGACATCGTCACCGGCATCAGCAGCGGGCGTTCCGGGTTCTTGAGGCTGGGGTTGATCTCCGCCAGCGTGTCCGAGAAGCGTTTGACGATCTTGCGCTCCACCGCGCGGATCGCATCCTTCTGCTCATCGGAGAGGGCCGAGGTGCCGTTGAGCTGCACCGTGTGCGCATCGTCGGCATCGCGGTAGTTGTCGAGCACGGCCCAGACCAAGGCTTCGAGACGTTGGGTCGGGGGCAGGCTGGCGTCATCGGCGGCGGAAACAGCCGCCTCCAGATCCGTCAGGTGGGTATGCACGATGCCGAAGATCAGCGCGTCCTTGCTCGGATAATAGTGGTAGAGCAGCGCCTTGGACACCTGCGCGCGCAGGGCGATCTGCGCCATCGACGCCTTTTCCATGCCCTGCTGTGCGAATACGGAGGCGGCCGCCACCAGGATGGCGTGCTGCTTTTCGGCAAAATCGACGGCGCGCGTGCGAGCCATATTTCGATGGTACTCCGTTCCGGGCGAGGGCAGCAGTGTCGCATGCAAACTCGTGCTTCTGGCGATTATTGAGCCAGAAGCACGAATGCAAGCCTTTGATGCCTATTCTTCGCCCGGCCGGTCAGTTTTTCACCTCCCGGTCAGTTTTTGACCCGGTTATCCACCACGCGCTTGGCCTTGCCTTCCGAGCGGGCGACGCTGCCCGGATCCTTGACCTCGATCTTGGTGGAGACACCGACCACGCTCTTGATGTGATGGGCGAGTTCCTTCGCGGCGGCGGCGCGCGCCCCGGCATCGGCATGGTCGGGCGCGCATTCCACATGCACGGTCATGTTGTCCATGCGGCCGGGGTTGGTCAGCTCGATCTGGAAGTGCGGCGCCAGCCCCTTGCACTTGAGGATCTGCTCCTCGATCTGCGTGGGGAACACGTTCACCCCGCGCAGGATGATCATGTCGTCCGAGCGCCCGGTGATCTTCTCGATGCGGCGCATGGAGCGCGCCGTGCCGGGCAGCAGGCGCGTGAGATCGCGCGTGCGATAGCGCACCATCGGCAGGCCTTCCTTGGTCAGGGTGGTGAAAACGAGTTCACCCATCTGGCCGTCTGGCAGCACTTCGCCGGTCACGGGGTCGATGATTTCCGGGTAGAAATGGTCTTCCCAGACGTGCAACCCGTCCTTGGTTTCCACGCATTCCTGCGCAACACCGGGGCCCATGATTTCGGAAAGGCCATAGATATCCACGGCGTGCATGTCGAAGGCCTCCTCGATCTCGGCCCGCATGGAGTTCGTCCAGGGTTCGGCACCGAAAATGCCCACCGCGAGCGAGGACTTGCGCGGGTCCAACCCCTGACGGCGGAACTCATCAAGGATCGAGAGCATGTAGGAGGGCGTCACCATGATGATGCGCGGTTTGAAATCGTTGATGAGCGTGACTTGGCGTTCGGTCATGCCGCCGGAGATCGGCACCACGGTGCAGCCCAGCTTTTCTGCGCCGTAATGCGCGCCAAGCCCACCCGTGAACAGGCCATAGCCATAGGCATTGTGCAGGATATCGCCCTGACGACCGCCCGCCGCGCGGATGGAGCGCGCGATCAGGTTGGCCCAGTTGTCGATGTCGGACTGGGTGTAGCCCACAACCGTCGGCTTACCGGTGGTGCCGGAGGAGCCGTGGATGCGCACGAGCTTGGACTGCGGCACCGCAAACATCCCGAAGGGATAGGTGTCGCGCAGGTCATTCTTGTAGGTGAAGGGGAATTTCGAAATATCCGCCAGCGTCTTCAGCTCTTCCGGGTGCACATCGTGCTCGATAAAGCGCTTGCGATAGAACGGCGAGTTCTCATACGCGTGCTTGAGCGAGCGCTTCATGCGGTGGAACTGGAGCGCGGCGATTTCATCGCGCGATGCGGTTTCGATCGGGTCGAGATCACCCTTTTTGGGGGAGAGGTCTTCCATGGGTTCCTCCGGAAGGCTTTTGTTGTTCTGAAAAAGCGCGGGGCACCGAGAGGGCGCATCCGCGAAAAATGTCACGTGCGAGAGGTCAGGCTGCGGGGATGTCCAGCAGCGTACCCTTCACGGTGCGCGAATGGCCGCGGAATTCCGCAATCGTCTCGCCGTTCTGGTTGGTTACGCGCACATCGTAGATGCCGCCGCGCCCCTTGCGGGACACTTCACGCGCCGTGGCGGTCAGCCGGTCGCCTTCGAACGCCGGGGCGATGTAGGTGATCGACACATGCTGGGCGACGGTGCGCTGATTGTAGGTGTTGCACGAGAAGGCGAAGGCGGAATCCGCCAGCGTGAACATGTAGCCGCCGTGGCAGGTGGCATGGCCATTGGTCATCACCTTGGTGACCGTCATCGAAATGGTGGCTTCACCCGCGGCGATGTGCTCGATTTTCATGCCAAGGTGCTGGCTGGCGTGGTCATCCGTCCACATCGCCTCGGCGCAGGCTTTCGCCAATTCATTGGGGGTCATCTCAGGCTCCCTTGTAGTTCGGCGCGCGCTTGGCGAGAAACGCGGAAACGCCCTCGGCATAATCGGCGCTGCGTCCGGCCTGACGCTGAAGATCACGCTCCAGATCAAGCTGCTCGGAATGCGAGTTCTCGGAAGCCGCCTGAATGGCCTTCTTGGTCAGCCCAAGGCCAAGGGTTGGGCCAACGGCGAGCTGGTTCGCCAGCGCTTCGGCCTCCTTCATCAAGTCCTCATCCGGCACCGCGCGCCAGATCAGGCCCCAGCTTTCCGCCTGCTCGGCGCTCAGCGGGGTGGCCAGCATCGTCAGCGCCTTGGCGCGCGGCTCGCCGATCAGGCGCGGCAGCAGCCAGGTGCCGCCCGAGTCCGGCACGAGACCGATCTTCGAGAAGGCCTGAATGAACTTGGCGGATTTGGCCGCCAGCACGATGTCGCAGGTCAGCGCGATATTCGCGCCTGCGCCCGCCGCAACCCCGTTCACCGCGCAGATGATCGGCTTCTCGATGGCGCGCATCAGACGGGTGAGGGGGTTGTAGAAGGCTTCAACCGTCGCGCCCAGATCCGGGGCCTCGGTCATCTTGGAAGGATCACGATCGCCCAGATCCTGCCCGGCGCAGAAGCCACGGCCCGCCCCGGTGATGAGAATGGCGCGCACCTCGGCATCATCGCGCGCATCTTC
>Ga0209794_1002398_pt1 | contig 10133 bp, 7 predicted proteins | sample EBPBio232013_DNA_FD_185869 | JGI IMG/M metagenome (GOLD analysis project Ga0209794, IMG submission 185869) | Wastewater treatment Type I Accumulibacter community from EBPR Bioreactor in Madison, WI, USA - Reactor 1_5/23/2013_ DNA (SPAdes)... | ecosystem: Engineered > Bioreactor > EBPR >... | reverse complement strand
GTGTCCAGGTCGTGCGTGACCATCACCACCGTCAGGCCCAGCTCCTCGTGCAGCGAGCGCAGCAGGGCCACGAAGGTGTCCGAGCTGTCCGGGTCCAGCCCGGCGGTGGGCTCGTCCAGCATCAGCAGCGGCGGGTCCATGATGAGGGCGCGCGCCAGGGCCACGCGCTTGATCATGCCGCCCGACAACTCGGCCGGCATCTTGTGCGCGTCGCTGGTCTTCAGGCCCACCATCTGCAGCTTCAGCAGGGCCGCCTCGCGCACCAGCGGATCGGGCACGACGCGCGTCTCGCGCAGCGGAAAGGCGATGTTGTCGAGCACGCTGAAGGCCGAGAACAGCGCTCCCTGCTGAAACAGCATGCCGACGCGCGCGCCGGCGCCGCGGCCCGACAACTCGCCGACGGGCCGGCCGAGCACCTGCACACTGCCCTTGTAAGGCCGGTTCAGCCCCAGCATCTGGCGCAGCAGCACCGTCTTGCCGGTGCCCGAGCCGCCCACCAAGGTGATCACCTCGCCGCGCACCACGGTCAGGTTCAGGTCCTTGTGCACCACCACCTGGCCGCCGCCGGGCACCGGGAAGGCGCTCCAGAGGTCGCGCACCTGGATGATGGGCTGACCCGGCGCGGGCAGGCGCCAGGCGTCGTCGCTGGCGTCGCTGGCCTGCGGGTCGCGGTGGCGCGCGGTGCTCATCAGATCAGGCCCACGCGTTTGAAGACCACGGCGAACAGCGCGTCGATCAGGATCACCGAGGTGATGGCCGCCACCACCGAGGCGGTGGTGCCCTGGCCCAGGCTGACGGTATTGGGTTTCACGCGCAGGCCGAAGTGGCAGCCGATCAGCGCGATGGACACGCCGAACACCACCGACTTGGCCAGCGCCAGCCACAGGTTGGCCACCCGCACCACGCGCGGCATGGCTTCGTAGAAGTAGGCCGGCGAGATGCCCAGCGTCAGGTCGGCCGCCATCATGCCGCCGAGCAGCGCCGCCAGCGTGGTCCAGACCGCGATCAAGGGCATGCAGATGGCCAGCGCCATGGCACGCGGCAGCACTAGGCGAAAGCCCGCCGGCACGCCCAGCACGCGCATCGCGTCCAACTCCTCGGTGACGCGCATCACGCCGATCTGCGCCGTGATGGCCGAGCCCGAGCGGCCGGCCACCAGCACCGCCGCCAGCAGCGGCCCCAGCTCGCGGATCAGCGCCAGGCCCAGGATGTTGACCACGTAGGTTTCGGCACCGAACTGGCGCAGCACCTGGCTCATCAGGTAGGCCAGCACCACGCCGATCAGAAAGCCGACCAGGGCCGTGATCGGCAGCGCTTGCGCGCCGATGCTGTACAGGTGGCCGGTGAAGTCGCGCCAGGGGCCCCAGCGCGGCGAGCCGATCAGGCGCAGCACGTCCAGCAGCAGCTGGCCGACCAAGGTGACGAAGTCGCGCACCTGGTGCGTGGCCGCGATCACCTGCAGGCCGAAGCTGTCCACGCGCTGGCGCCAGGTGCGGTGCACCACCGGCGGCAGGTTCAGCGAATGCGCGGCCACCCGGTCCAGCAGGGTGCGCTGGTCCTCGTCGGCCTCCACCGTCGGCGGCCACTCGCGGCGCCAGTGTTCCCACAGCACCAGCGCGCCCAGGTGGTCGAAATCGTGCAGCGACAGCAGATCCCAGCGCGCGTCGGCGGGGGCGCCGGCCAGCAGGCGCAGCACCTCGCGCGAGCCGCGCCAGCTGGTCATGCTGGCGGCGGTCCACGCCCCGCGCAGCACCACGCGCACGCCGTCGGTGCCGTGCTGGATATCGATACCTGGCTTGGCGTCCTGCATGCAAGAAGATCCGGTTGCCGGGGAACGGGAAGAAGGTCGGTGGGCACGCCCCCACCGCGGAGCGGGCACGCAACGGCTTGTAAACGCGCATGGTAGCGTCTTTGCGCGCCACCACCGGCGTTGGCGCCGCCGACTCGCGCGGCTGTCCTACACGCCATGGCCGCAATCGTTACGACTTTTGCCCCTTGTGGGGTCCGCACGGGCCCCGGGACCGCTACGATGCCCCTTTTCTGTCAGACTGATTGCATACAAGGAGTAAGCATGGCTTTGCAAGGACCGTTCTTCGGCAAGCGTGAGGAAGCAGCCCCACCGTCGCCCCTGGCGCGCCCACCCGCCACATCGACGCTCGGTTCGGCCAGTGCGTCCGGCGCCACGGTCATGGGGGCCGGTGGCGCGCCTCAGAATCTCTCGAGCGTGCCGACCCTGAACACCACGGCCGCGCCCGAGGCGCGCCAAAGCGACGCCAAGCTCACGGTCGGCCCCAACATCAAGCTCAAGGGCGTGGAGATCACCGACTGCGACGTGCTGGTGGTGGAAGGCACGGTGGAAGCCTCGGTGACCTCGCGCGTGATCCAGATCGCCGAGCAGGGCGCTTTCAAGGGTTCGGCCGAGATCGACGTGGCCGAAGTGCACGGCGCTTTCGACGGCGACCTGACGGTGCGTGAAAAACTGGTGATTTTCGCCACCGGCAAAGTCACGGGCAAGATCCGCTATGGCAAGATCGTGATCGAGGAAGGGGGGCAACTCTCCGGTGAGATCACATTCGGTACCGCCGATTCGGGCGCCAAGAAAGCATCTGGCGGCGCGGCCTGAGCTTGCGTCTGGGGCGTGGGCGCCTGGCGGTGCCCGTTCGCCCCGCTTTTCCAGGGCCGCATGCGCGGCCCTTTGTCTTGCCGTGCTGGGACTGGCCGGCTGCGGTACCCCCGCGCCCACCCCGCGCGGCGAGGTGCGCGGCGCCGATTTCACCGCCGACGAGCTGATCCAGAGCGAGGGCAATCGCCTGACGCAGGCCGTGATGACGGCCAACCGGCACAGCCTGCTGTTGCTGGCCGACAAGCTGTACCGCCGCAATCCGGCCGAATGGCGCAAGACCGCCGCGTCCCGCGAGGCCGCGCTGGCGCTGCTGGACAAGGCCATGCTGTCCGACCAAGCGTGGGCGCCCCTGGGCGGGCGGCGCGACGTGGCGGCCCTGTCGCTGTCGCTGGCGCCCGAGTTCCAGGGCGACCGCGTGGCGGCCTTCCTGATTGCGTGCAACGACACCCTCGTCACCGCGCAGGGCGGCAAGCGCGAGCACCACTACCTCGACGGCGTCGACCCGCAGCACCTCTACAACGCCGCGCGCAACATGGAAACCGCGCTGTGGATCCTCAACACCCGCCGCGCCGCCAACGGCCAGCCACTGTTGCTGGCCAACGAGATCGGGTCCGACGGACGCAATCTGAGTTTCGAGCGCGAGTTCGGCAAGATCATCGGCCGGCTCGACCTGCTGGCCCACATCGCCACCGAGCGCTACCGGCGCGCCGCCATCAACTACGTGCAGGGCCTGGTGGCCGCGCCGTTCCTGGCCTTTCTGCCGGTCAAGTGAGCCTGGCCGCCCGTGCCGGGTGCTGTGCATCGAAATAGCGTTAACAGGCCCCAATTGAATAGCTATCAATCGAATAGCTATCAATCGACTGCTTATGGGTCGGCGCCTCTCTTTTCTTTGGTCGCCTCGGTGATCCGGCTCAACCGCAGCCCCCGCAGCCGCCGTCGCCCCCTCCATCGCCTCCGCCGCCGCCGCCGCTGTCGCTGCCGCCACAGCCGCTGGAGCCGCTTTGGTTCTGGGTGATGGGCTCCAGCGCCTGGCGCACCGCCTGCAGGTCGGGCCCCAGCGCGCGCAGGCCCAACAGCGCCAGCCCGAGGGGCAGCAGCGGATCGGCCAAGGTCCGCGCGCGGCGGCGAGGCAGCCGTTGGCGTGCCGCGCGCAGCAGCGCGCGCCCTTCGCGCGTGCGTCGGGCCGGCAGGTGGCGGCTGAACAGCAGCATCGTCACCAGGCTCAGGGCCATCAGCAGCAGCAGCCCGCCGACCGGATAGCCGCGCTCCCAGCCCTGCATTGTTCGCGCCTCGCCCCACAGCAGCACCGCGACCCAGGCCACCAGCAGCAGCCGGTCGCCCTGCGCCCAGGCGCGGCCGTCGCGCTCCGGGTGGGTCAGGCAGCCGCGCGCGTGCAGGCCGTGGTGCATGCGGTCGAAAGTCGGCCGGCCCGCGCGGATGGCCTCGTGCAGTGGCAGTCCGCGTGCCAGGGGCGGGTACAGCGCGCACTCCAGTGGGTGTGCCCCCGCCCCGGGCGCTGAGACCGCCTGCCAGGCCTGCCCCTCGGGCGCCAGACGCAGTTGGTCACGCTGCAGCATGCGCACCAGCGCCACCCAGGCCGCGCGCACCGCACCGCCGGCCAGGTAGGCCTGGTCGACCGCATCGAGCGGGCCCGTACCCCGCACCGGCACGGTGGCGCCGCGCCCGTGCCAGGCACGCGCCAGGCCGATCACCACCAACCCCAGCAGCACCGCGCTGTACAGGCGCAGAAACTCCGGCCCGGTCAGGAAATTTTCGGGACCCCCCACGTGCCGTGGCGCGCAGCCCACCACCGCCAGCACCGGCAGGCACAGCAGCAGCGCCCAGGCCCGCAGCGCCAGGGCGGCGCGGCGCGGCGCGGTGGCCGACGGCCACCACGCGGGCTTGGGCACGACCCAGTGGGTGCGGGGGCTGACCTGGCGCAGGCGCTCGGCAAAGCGCGCCTCGGGCGGTGGCCACAGCTCGGCCGGCGGCGCCTGGCCAAACAGGCGCTCGTAGGCGTGCAGGGTGGCGGCGTAATTGGCGCGGTGGCGGGCGCCGTCGGCGCCGCCGCGGCTGGGGTGGTGGTGCAGCGTGCGGCCCAGCACCTGCGGGCAGAACTGGTCGAAGTAGCGGCGGGAGTCGAGCAGATGGGCGTGCCAGGCGGCGTCCACCGCCGGGCTGGGGCAGGCCTGGCCCCGCAGGCGGATGCTGAGGAGCAGAAAGCGCCGGTACTCGTGCAGCACGCGCCGGGTGTGCGCGGCGCTCCAGCCCTGCTCTTGCGCCAGGCGGGCGCTGAAGGGGTGCGCGTCGCCCGGGTCGTCGAACGCGTGGTGTGCCAGGCGCCGCCAGAGCGCGTCGCCCTCGACGCCTGGGCTCCGCCGATCGGCGGCCGCACGGGCGGGGGGCACGAACCCGGCGGCCGGGACGAGGGTGGTTTGTGGCATGCTGCCTTCTCCTTTCTTTCTTCTTGTTGTTCTGATCTGGTTCTTCTTCTTGGTGTCCAGATTAGGACGCGGGTGTGACAGATTCGTGACCACCGCGCGGCGTGTGGCATGCCCCCCACGGGCGCTTACCTACAGACAGGCCCATGAGCGATCTGAGCTTTGATTTCATCGTTGTCGGCGGCGGCACCGCCGGCTGTCTGCTGGCCAACCGCCTGTCGCGCGACAAGGCCAAGCGCGTGCTGCTGATCGAGGCCGGCCGCAAGGACGACTACCACTGGGTGCACATCCCCGTCGGCTACCTGTACTGCATCGGCAACCCGCGCACCGACTGGCTGTACCAAACCGAGCCCGCCGCCGGCCTGAACGGCCGCACGCTGCGCTACCCGCGCGGCAAGGTGCTGGGCGGCTGCAGCAGCATCAACGGCATGATCTACATGCGCGGGCAGTCGCGCGACTACGACCAGTGGGCCCAGCTCACCGGCGACGACGCCTGGCGTTGGGAGCACTGCCTGCCGGACTTCATGGCGCACGAGAATCACTATAAATTTGATAGCTCGTCAGGATTGAAGGACGCCGGCCAAGCCGATGTTTCACCCGAATTCCGGGCCCGGCACGGCGGCGGCGGCGAGTGGCGCGTGGACAAGCAGCGCCTGCGCTGGGACGTGCTGGACGCCTTTGCCGCCGCCGCGCAAGAAGCCGGCATTCCCGCCACCGACGACTTCAACCGCGGCAACAACGAAGGCGTGGGCTATTTCGAGGTCAACCAGAAGAACGGCTGGCGCTGGAACGCCGCCAAGGCCTTCGTGCGCCCCACCTGCTACGGCCGGCCCAACTTCGAGCTGTGGACCACGGCCCAGGTCACGCGCCTGCTCGTGGAGCGCGGACCGGCCGGCCTGCGCTGCGCCGGCGCCCAGGTCTGGACCGGCAGCGAGATGCTGCAGCCGCGCCTGGCCGAGGGCGGCGAGCTGATCCTGTCCGCCGGCAGCATCGGCTCGCCGCAGATCCTGCAGCTGTCGGGCATCGGCCCGGCCCAGTTGCTGCAAGGCCATGGCATCGAGGTGTTGGCCGATCTGCCTGGCGTGGGTGCCAACCTGCAAGACCACCTGCAGATCCGCTCGGTCTACAAGGTGCGCGGCGCGCGCACGCTCAACCAGTTGGCCAGCACGCCCTGGGGCAAGGCCGGCATCGGGCTGGAATACCTGTTGCGCCGCACCGGGCCGATGAGCATGGCGCCGAGCCAGCTGGGGGCCTTCACGCGCTCCTCGCCCGACTTCGAGTGGCCCAACCTTGAGTACCACGTGCAGCCGCTCAGCCTGGACGCGTTCGGCGAGCCGCTGCACAGCTTTCCGGCCATCACGGCCAGCGTGTGCAACCTGAACCCGACCAGCCGCGGCACGGTGCAGATCACCAGCGCGCGCTTTGAAGACGCGCCCGCCATCGCCCCCAACTACCTGGCCACCGACGAAGACCGCCAGGTCGCCGCCGACAGCCTGCGCGTGACGCGCCGCATCATGGGCCAGCCGGCCATGGCGCGCTTCGCGCCCGAGGAGTTCAAGCCCGGCGTGCAGTACCAGAGCGACCAAGACCTGGCGCGCCTGGCCGGTGACATCGCCAGCACCATCTTCCACCCCGTGGGCACCACCAAGATGGGCCAAGGCGACGACCCCCTGGCCGTGCTCGATGCGCGCCTGCGCGTGCGCGACGGCGCGGGTGGGCGCATCGCCGGCCTGCGCGTGGTCGATGCCGGCGCCATGCCCACCATCACCAGCGGCAACACCAACAGCCCGACGCTGATGATGGCCGAGAAGGCGGCGGCCTGGATTCGCGCCGACGCGGCTTGAAACCCGGGCCAATGCGCCCACCTGAGAGGTTTGACCACTCAAACTAAGGGACGACGCGCATGAAGAACCTGACCGGTTTCCTGGACCACATGCTGAAATCCGCCGGGGCCACCGTGAGCGGCCAGAACCAGAACAACCGTGGCGGCGGGCTGGGTGGCGCGATCAACAGCGACTTTGGCCGCGGCACCCTGACCGGCGGGGCCCTGGGCCTGCTGCTGGGCAAGAACAAGACCACCCGCAAGCTGGCCCAATACGGTGGTCTGGCCGCGTTGGGCATGATGGTCTACAACACCTACGGCGAATACCAGCGCCAGCAAGCCGGTGCCGCCGGCACGGCCACCCCCAGTCTGCCGCCGCCGCAAACCGTGGACCGTCTGCCCGCGCCGCAGGCCAGCGCGCACAGCCAGGCCATCCTGCAAGCCCTGGTGGCCGCCGCCAAGGCCGACGGCCATCTGGACGACCGCGAACGCGAACTGATCGAAGGCGAATTCACCCGACAGGGCCTGGCCGCCGATGCCCAGCAGTGGCTGCACGATGAAATGGCCAAACCGCTCGACCCGGCCGAGGTGGCGCGCGCCGCGCAAAGCCCGGAGATGGCGGCCGAGATGTACCTGGCCAGCCTGCTGGTGGCCGACGAGCAGAGCTTCATGGAGCGCGCCTACCTGGACGAACTGGCGCGCCAGCTCAAGCTCGATCCCGAGCTGCAGGCGCGATTGCGGCAGCAGGTGGCCAGCACCACGCGGGCCTGAGCGGCGGCGCCCGAGGCCCATCCGGTGGGACGCACCGGGGGGTGAGGCGCCAGCCGGTGACCGACGCGACAGCCCCAGGCGCGCGGGCAGACCGCCAAGGGCGTACCATGCCCGGGTCTGGCGACCCGCCTGCCTGGCCCGCGGCAAAAGGGGGCGGCCGCCTTTTCCCAAGCCCTAGACCTTCGGAGCTCCTTTCATGACCACCGCCACAGCCCCCGCCACCGCGCCGGCCGCCACCCAGTACCCCAACACCCAGCTGTACATCGACGGCCAGTGGTGCGATGCCGCCGACGGCCGCACGCTGGGCGTGTTCAACCCCGCCACCGGGCAGGAAATCGGCCGTCTGGCGCACGCCGGCCGCGCCGACATGGACCGCGCCCTGGCCGCCGCGCAAAAGGGCTTCGAGACCTGGCGCAACGTGCCGGCCATCGAGCGCGCCGCCATCATGCGCCGCGCCGCGCAACTGCTGCGCGAGCGCGCCGACAGCGCCGCGCGCGAGATGACGCTGGAGCAGGGCAAGCCGCTGGCCGAGGCCAAGGGCGAGATCCTGGCCGGCGTGGACGTGATCGAGTGGATGGCCGAGGAAGGCCGCCGCGTCTACGGCCGCATCGTGCCGCCGCGCAACCTGGCCGTGTCGGCCACCGTCAGCAAGCACCCGGTCGGGCCGGTGGCGGCCTTCACGCCGTGGAACTTCCCGGTCAACCAGATCGTGCGCAAGCTGTCGGCGGCGCTGGCCACCGGCAACTCCATCATCGTCAAGGCGCCGGAAGAAACCCCGGCCTCGCCGGCCGCGCTGATTCGGGCCTTCGCCGACGCCGGCGTGCCGGCCGGCGTGGTGCAGCTGCTGTACGGCAACCCGGCGGAGATCTCGGCTTACCTGATCCCGCACCCCATCATTCGCAAGATCACCTTCACCGGCTCGACCCCGGTGGGCAAGCAGCTGGCGTCGCTGGCCGGCCTGCACATGAAGCGCGCCACCATGGAGCTGGGCGGCCACGCTCCGGTGATCGTGTGCGAGGACGCCGACGTGGACCTGGCCATCAAGGCCGCTGGCGCGGCCAAGTTCCGCAACGCGGGCCAGGTCTGCATCTCGCCCACGCGCTTTCTGGTGGCCAAGTCGATCGCCGACGAGTTCGTCAAGAAGTTCGCCGCCCACGCCCAGAAGCTGGCGGTGGGCGACGGCCTGCTGGACACCACCCGCATGGGCCCGCTGGCCAACGACCGCCGTCTGGCGGCCATGCAAAGCCTGACCGAGGACGCCGTGCGCCGGGGTGCTACCCTGGCCGCCGGCGGCCAGCGCATCGGCGATGTCGGCAACTTCTTCGCCCCCACCGTGCTGAGCGAAGTACCGCTTGATGCCCAGGTGTTCAACGAAGAGCCGTTCGGCCCGATGGCCGCGGTGCGCAGCTTCGAGCGCCTGGAAGACGCCATCGCCGAGGCCAATCGGCTGCCCTTCGGGCTGGCCGGCTACGCCTTCACGGGGTCGCTCAAGAGCGCGCACCAGCTCACGCAGCGCCTGGAAGTCGGCATGCTGTGGGTCAACCAGCCGGCCATGGCCTGGCCAGAAATGCCGTTTGGCGGGGTAAAGGATTCGGGCTACGGCTCCGAAGGCGGCCCGGAGGCGCTGGAGGCGTATCTGAACACCAAGTCGGTGTCGATACTGAATTAACCCCCAGGCTCCACACGTGGAGTGAGCCTACCCCCAGGCTCCACACGCTGCGCGTTGTTCCTCCCCCCTTGCAGGGGGCGACGCCGCAGGCCGGGGTGGACCCCGGCCTGGGCGTCTGCTGAGGCGGCCTGTTCCGCAGTCATTTGGTTGCCCGCGTGTGTTCTGGTAGGCGGTTGAAATGCCGCGACAATAGCGGCTTCGCCCATCGCTTCAGAATGCCGTGCCGGTGAAGGCGCGGCCTTTCCTTTTTTGCCCATGTCCACCATCCTGCAATCCCTGCCCGCCGGCCAGAAGGTCGGCATCGCTTTTTCCGGCGGCCTGGACACCAGCGCCGCCCTGGTCTGGATGCGCCAAAACGGCGCCGTGCCCTACGCCTACACCGCCAACCTGGGCCAGCCCGACGAGGACGACTACGAGGCCATCCCGCGCAAGGCCATGGAATACGGCGCCGAAAAGGCGCGTTTGATCGACTGCCGCGAACAATTGGCCAACGAAGGCATCGCCGCGCTGCAGTGCGGGGCCTTCCACGTGCGCACCGGTGGCGCCACCTACTTCAACACCACGCCGCTCGGGCGGGCTGTCACGGGCACCATGCTGGTGAACGCGATGAAGGAAGATGACGTCAATATCTGGGGCGATGGCAGCACGTTCAAGGGAAATGACATCGAACGCTTCTACCGCTACGGCCTGCTGGCGAACCCGAGCCTGAAGATCTACAAGCCCTGGCTCGATCAGCGCTTCATCGACGAGCTGGGCGGCCGCAAGGAAATGTCCGAATTCATGCAGAAGGCGGGTTTTGGCTACAAG
>Ga0209794_1002397_pt1 | contig 10135 bp, 7 predicted proteins | sample EBPBio232013_DNA_FD_185869 | JGI IMG/M metagenome (GOLD analysis project Ga0209794, IMG submission 185869) | Wastewater treatment Type I Accumulibacter community from EBPR Bioreactor in Madison, WI, USA - Reactor 1_5/23/2013_ DNA (SPAdes)... | ecosystem: Engineered > Bioreactor > EBPR >... | reverse complement strand
CTTCACGATGTGTTCGAGGCTCGCCAGCGTGTCGAAGCCGGGGAAGTTCGGCGCGGGCAGGCGCTTGCCCATGGCATCGAGCCAGATCGACGAGGGGCCGGGCAGGATGCGGATGCCGTGATGCGGCCAGATGGGGTTCCAGTTCCGGATGCCCTCGACATAGTGCCACATGCGGTCGCGGTTCACGATGCGCCCGCCGGCGCCCTCCGTGATCAGTTGCATGCGCCCATCGACATGGGCCGGCACGCCGGAGACGAGAAAGTCCGGCAGCTTGCCCAGCCGCTCCGGCCAGTTCTTACGGACGAGGTCGAAATTGCCGCCGATGCCGCCGGAGGTCACAAGCACGGCCTGCGCCTTCAGCGCGAACGACGCGGTGGCCGTGCGCGACGAAGCCTCGCCACGCGCGACGCCGGTCGGCTCCAGGATCTCGCCCTCGACACCGTCCACCACGCCGGCCGATTTCGTCAGCCCGTTGACGCGGTGGCGGAAGCGCATGTCAACGAGCCCGCGCGATGCCGCCTCGCGCACCCGCCTCTCGAACGGCGCAATGACAGCCGGCCCGGTGCCCCAGGTGACGTGGAAGCGCGGCACCGAATTGCCGTGGCCGGTGGCAAGACCCCCGCCCCGCTCGGCCCAGCCGACCAGCGGGAACCAGCGCATGCCCTGTTCATGCAACCAGGCGCGCTTCTCGCCATGGGCGAAGTGGACATAGGCCTCGGCCCATTGCCGACCCCAGTCGTCCTCCGCGCGGTCGAAGCCGGCGGAACCCTGCCAGTCCTGCCAGGCAAGATCGAACGTGTCCTTGATGCCCATGCGGCGCTGTTCGGGGCTGTCGACGAAGAACAGCCCGCCGAAGGACCAGAACGCCTGCCCTCCGAGGTTCTGCTCGCCTTCCTGGTCGATCAGGATCACCTTGCGGCCGGCGGCGGCCAATTCGGCAGTGGCGACGAGGCCCGCGAGCCCGGCCCCGACCACGATGACATCGGCATCCATAAGCGTCCTCCCCCCGTTGCGGTCTTGATGCCGCGGGCTTCGCTTCGTCATGCCCGGCCCTGTGCCGGACATCCGCGACTTTCCGCACCCAGTGTTGAAGACATGGATAGCCGGGACAAGCCCGGCCGTGACGGAAACGAAGGGTCAGACAGTCCGTCTCACGCCGCCTTCGCCATCTCGCGCAGAACGAACTTCTGGATCTTGCCGGTCGAGGTCTTCGGCAGCTCCGTGAAGATCACGGTGCGCGGGCATTTGAAGCTGGCGAGGTGCTGCTTGCACCAGGAGATGATGTCCTCCGCCGTCGCGCTCGTACCCGGCTTCAGCTCGATGAAGGCGCAGGGCGTCTCGCCCCACTTGTCATCGGGCTTGGCCACCACGGCGGCCGCCTGCACCGCCGGATGCTTGAACAGCACGTCCTCCACCTCGATGGAGGAGATGTTCTCGCCGCCGGAGATGATGATGTCCTTCGAGCGGTCCTTGAGCTGGATGTAGCCGTCCGGATAGAGGACGCCGAGATCGCCGGAATGGAACCAGCCGCCGGCGAAGGCCTCGTCCGAGGCCTTGGGGTTCTTGAGATACCCCTTCATCACGACATTGCCGCGCATCATGACCTCGCCAAGGGTCTGCCCGTCGGCTGGGACGCGGACCATGGTTTCGGGGTCCATGACGGTCATGTCCTCCAGCACCACGTAGGGCACGCCCTGCCGCGCCTTCTTCGCGGCGTAGCCCGCGCTGTCGAGGGTGTCCCAGTCGCGATTCCAGTCGTTGATGACCGAAGGGCCGTAGGTCTCGGTCAGGCCGTAGAGATGGGTCACGTCGAAGCCGGCAGCCTTCATCGCGGCGAGCACCGCTTCGGGCGGCGGCGCGGCGGCGGTGAAGAAGGACACCGTGCGGCCGATCTCGCGCTTTTCCTCCGGGGGAGCGTTGAGCAGCAGGCTCATGACGATCGGCGCGCCGCAGAGATGCGTCACGCCATGGTCGGCAATGGCGTCGTACATGGCCTTGGCGCGCACCCAGCGCAGGCACACGTGGGTGCCGGCGACAGCCGAGATCGACCAGGGGAAGCACCAGCCGTTGCAGTGGAACATCGGCAGCGTCCACAGATAGACGGGATGCTTGGCCATGCCGCAGGTCACGATATTGCCGATGCCGAGCAGGTAGGCGCCGCGGTGATGATAGACGACGCCCTTCGGGTTGCCCGTCGTGCCGGACGTGTAGTTCAGCGCAATGGCGTCCCACTCGTCGCCCGGCCGCTGCCACGCATAGTCGGGATCGCCGGCGGCGATGAAGGCCTCGTATTCGATGGAGCCGATCCGCTCGCCCGGCCCGTCATACTCGGGGTCGTCATAGTCGATGACGATGGGCTTCACCTTGGCAAGCGCCAGAGCCTCGCGCGCGAGCTTCGAGAACTCCCGGTCGACGATGAAGACCTTGGCCTCGCCATGGTCGAGCGAGAAGGCGATGATCGCCGCGTCCAGCCGCGTGTTCAGCGTGTTGAGCACGCCGCCGCACATGGGCACCCCGTAGTGAGCCTCCAGCATGGCGGGCGTGTTGGCGCAGATGGCCGCGACCGTGTCGTTCTTGCCGACGCCCGCCTTCGCGAGCGCCGAGGCGAGCCGGCGCGAGCGGGAATAGAACTCGGCATAGCTGCGTCGGATGCGGCCGTGAATCACCGCCGGGTGATCCGGGAAGACGCGCGCCGCGCGCTCCAGAAAGGTGATCGGCGTCAACGGCTGATAGTTGGCCGGGTTCCGTTCGAGATCGGCGTCATAGGCGCTCATGTCGGCGTCCCTGCATGCTGTTTCGGGCGTTTCCTGCCCGACGGTAAGCGGGCTCCGCGCGCCGTTCAACTTGGCGAGATGGCGAGAATCAATGCCGCGCTCAAAAGCGGCCATTCTCGCAGCATTCCCCACACCTTGCCGCATCGCACCAAACTTGACGCAACGGTATCTGTGTCTTCCGCGACACAGACCTCATCCGATCATTGAGGAACCCGGGAACGTCCCCACACCTCACGCGATTGGTAGTTGATTTCTAACCTTCCGCCTTTATCCGTCGCACTCCGTTCGGACGAGGATGGCCACGGAGGGGGCCGGCTATCAACGTCCATCGCGGACACATAGAGAGGCACGGCGGTGGGAAACTGCGGCCGGCAATGACAAGGACATAGCCATGAAGAAGTTCCTCCTCGCAGGCGCGGCCGTCGCCGCCCTCGCCACCGGCGCCCAGGCCGCCGACCTCGGCTCGCCGCGCGGCCCGGTTGCCGCCGCCGTCATCGCTCCGGTGTTCAACTGGTCCGGCGTGTTCGTCGGCGCCCAGATCGGCTACGGCTGGGGCCGCACCGCCGTCACCGCGAACACCCTCGCGAACACCGGCTCGTACAGCACCAACGGCGTCACCGGCGGTGTCCACCTCGGCTACAACTGGCAGATCAACAACATCGTTCTCGGCCTCGTCACCGACATCGAGGCTTCCAGCCTCCGCGGTTCGGCTCGCGCGGCGAACGTTGACTACTTCACCCGTCTGAACTGGCAGGGTTCGACCCGCGCCCGTCTCGGCGTCGCGGTTGATCGCGTCCATGTCTACGCCACGGGTGGTGTTGCCTATGCCGGTCTCGACCACCGCGCCATCGACATCGGCGCGCCGGTTGGCGTCAGCGCTTCGGGCGCCCGCTTCGGCTGGACCGTCGGCGCTGGCGTCGAGTACGCTTTCTCCCCGAACTGGGTTGCGAGCCTCGAGTACCGCTACACCGACTTCGGCCGCCGCAACGTGAACTACGTCGGCTCGCCGGTCGCTGGCATCACCAATGCGAGCTTCAAGACCACGACGCACACCGTGCGCCTGGGCGTGAGCTACCTGTTCTCGACCGGCCCGTCGGCCGTCGTCGCTCGCTACTGAGCCTTTCGATCCTTCGGGATCGGATAAGGAAGGGCCGCCCTCGGGCGGCCCTTTTCTGTTCCGGGGTCAGAGATAGGCCCTGATGCCGCTGACCAGCAGGAAGCAGCCGACTGCAAAGGTCAGGCCGTAGATCAGGCGGTAGAAGAGGTCCGCCGGCACGCGCCGGACCATCCAGATGCCCGCGAGATTCGCCGCGACCGCGAGTGGGAACAGCACAGCGGCGGTGCCAAGGTTCTCGACGGTCAACTGCCCCAGCGCGACGAACGGCCCGACCTTCACGAGGTTCACCGCGGCGAAGAACACTCCGGCCGTGCCGACGAAGGCGTCGCGGCTCAGGCCGCGCGCCAGCGCATACATGTTGAACGGTGGCCCGCCGACATGGATGACGAAACTGGTATAGCCGGAGATGGCGCCGAGCACGGTCGCCGAACGCCAGTCGTGCGGTCTCGCATCGATGCGCGCGCCGCTGCGAATCCAGCGGTCGAGGCAGAACGACACCGCGATCAGCCCGACGATGATCCTGACGGCCGAATCGGAAACCCATGAGGCGAAGAGGAACCCGGCAGCGATGCCGAGGAGCGCGCCGGGAGCGAGATGCAGCAATGTCCGCGCATCCCAGGTCCTCCGGTAGCTCCAGACGGTGACCACGTCCTGCACGATCAGCACGGGCAGCATGATCGCCGCCGCCTGGATCGGCGGAACGGCGAGCGCCAGCAGCGGCGTCGAGAGAATTGCGACGCCCGAGAAGCCGCCCTTCGACAACCCGTAGAGCGTGACCGCGGGAACGGCGACCGCGTAGAAAACGGGATCGGTGATCATCGGGGATCGGTCTCGGCGGTCACGAAGCCTGTGCGCGCACGCCTAGCATGACGCCCCCTCATGACGAAGGGCGCCCATGGGCGCCCTGCCATTCTCCGCCGGATCGGGAGAGCCGTCAGGCCACCCGGCCCCCGGCAAGCGCGACCAGTTTCGGCGCGGGCTGGGCGGCCTTTTCAGCCGGCACGTAGAGGCCGCGCCTGTCGCCCACCGGCTTGAACGCATCGGTGAGGCCGACCACCGTCTCCGCCGCTCCGAGCAGCAGATAGCCATCGGCAGCGGTCAGGCGCGCAGTGCGGTTCAGCACGTCGATCTTGGTCGGCTGGTCGAAATAGATCAGCACGTTGCGGCAATAGACGATGTCGAACTGACCGAGCGCCGAGAAGTCGTTGAGCAGGTTCAGCGTCCGGTAGTGGACCATCGAGCGGATCTCGGGGGAGATCACCCACTGGTCGCCGTTCTGCGTGAAGTACTTCAGCAGCATCTGGATCGGCAGGCCGCGCTGGACCTCGAACTGGGTATAGGAGCCGGCCTTGGCGCGATCGAGCACGTCGCCGGACAGGTCCGTTCCGATGATCTCGAACCGCCAGCCCGCGAGCTGCGGCCCCATCTCCTTCAGGATCATCGCCAGCGAATAGGGCTCCTGCCCCGTCGAGGCAGCGGCGCACCAGATGCGGATATGGCGGCGGGCTGCCCGCGCCTTCAGCAGCGCCGGCAGCATCACTTCCTTGAAGTGGTCGAAGGGCGTCTTGTCGCGGAAGAAGAAGCTCTCGTTAGTGGTCATCGCCTCGGTGACCTTCGAGGCGAGCGCCTCGTTGCCGGGCACTTTCAGCTTCTGGACGAGTTCGGAAATGCCCGCCATGCCCTGCTTGCGCACGATGGGCATGAGGCGGCTCTCGATCAGATACTGCTTGTCATTGGACAGCACGAGGCCGGAGCGCGCCTTGAGGAACCCGCGAAGGTAGTCGTAGTCGAGAGGGGTCACGACCGGTCTCCGGAGAACACACGAACAATCTTCGGGGCGATCTGGTCGAGCGGCAGCACAGCTGCGGCATGGCCTGCCTGAGCGACCGCGCCGGGCATGCCCCAGACGACGCTGGTGGCCTCGTCCTGGACGATGACGCTGCCGCCTGACGACACGATGTCGCCGGCGCCGTGGGCGCCGTCATGGCCCATGCCGGTCAGCACGCATCCGAAGGCCTGGGCGCCCCAGACCTGGGCGGCCGAGGTGAACATCGGGTCGACCGCCGGCTTGCAGAAATTGATCGGCGGACCGTCTTCGAGATGCAATACCGTCGTGCCGCCGGTCCTCTTGACGACCATGTGCTTGCTGCCGGGCGCGACATAGATCCGGCCGGGAAGGACAGGTTCGCCGTCCCGTCCCTCGGCCGCAGGGCGGCCGGTCGCCTTGGCGGCATGTTCGGCGAGGATGGTGGTGAAGGTCGGCGGCATGTGCTGGGTGATCAGCACCGGCACGCGCTCGATGAAGGAGCCGAGGCTCTTCAGCACGACAGTCAGCGCCTGAGGGCCGCCGGTGGACGAACCGATCAGCAGAACCTTCGGCAGCGTCGTGCCATAGGGCCGGAGCTTCACCGCATGGTCATGGAAGGCAACGGACGGCGGCACGATCGAGGGCGCGGCGACCCTTTGGCCGACGGCGGCGGGCGCGGGAGGTGCGGAGGCGCGGAACGTCCGGCCCGCGACCTTGCGCCGGCGACCGAGCGCACGGATCTTGTCGATCAACTCGCGCTTGAATGCCGGGGACGTGGTGACGCCCGCGTTGGACTCCGGCTTCGGCACATAGTCCGCCGCGCCGAGCGAGAGGCATTTCAGCGAGATCTCGGCATTGCGACGCGTCAGCGTCGAGGCCATCAACACCATGAGGTCGCGCTTTTCCGCGATCATCAACGGCAGCGCGGTCAGCCCGTCCATGTCGGGCATCTCGATGTCGAGAATGACGACGTCAGGCTTCTTGCGGGAGATGTCTGCGACGGCATCGCGACCCGACCGGTGGCTCGCCACCAGGATCATGTCGGCCTCGTCGGCCACCCAGCGGCCGACCAGGCCGCGCACCACGACGGCGTCGTCGACGACCATCACCTTGATCGGATCGGCCGCAGGGGCCACGGTTCCCAGCGGGGAACCTGTCACTGACGCTACACTCATACGCCGCTACTCGAATACGCACACGAAGGGGAGCGGCTGGCGCCGCCCCGCGGATCAGATCAGGCCGACTTCGGCGAACTTGGCTTCGACGATGTCCTTGTCGAAGGGCTTCATGATGTATTCGTTGGCCCCGGCATGCATGGCGCGGGCAATGTGCGCGACATCGTTCTCGGTGGTGCAGAACACGACCTTGGGCGCCTGGCCGCCGGGCAGCTTGCGTAACTCGCGCAGGAACTCGTAGCCGTCCATCACCGGCATGTTCCAGTCGAGCAGGATCGCCTCCGGCATGGTGCCGTAGCAGAACTCCAACGCCTTCTTGCCATCCTCGGCTTCCTCGATCTGGAAGCCCATGCCCTCCAGAATCCGGCGAGCCACCTTGCGGATCACCGAGCTATCATCGACCACGAGACAGGTTTTCATCGGCTTCGGTCCTACGCTTCGTACAGATCAGGCAGCCATCTGCTCGCCGCCCATGGCGAGCACGGAATCGACATCGAGGATGACCATCAGCTGGCCGTCCAGACGATGCACGCCGCCCGAGACACGGGCCCAGCGGGCATCGAGATTGATCGGGTTCTGCTCGCGCGAATCCGGCGAAAGCTTGAGCACCTCGCCAACCGAGTCGATCAGCAGGCCATAACTTTCGCCACGGGATTCGATGCCGACCGCCATTGCGGGCTTGGCGTCCTTGTCGCGGGTCAGGCCAAGGCGCACGCGCATGTCGATGGCGGTGACGATGCGGCCGCGCAGGTTCAGCACGCCAGCGATATCGGGATGGGCGAGCGGCACGCGCGTCAGCCGGTCCGGCATGAACACGTCCTGCACCCGCGAGATCGGCAGGCCGAACAACTGGCCTCCGATATGGACGGTCACATATTCGGTGACATCGTCGGTGGCGGTCTTCTGCATCGGGCTGATCCTTGCGCGATCGGGTGTCACGCCGCCTGGGCGTAGTCGACGGAGGTCTCCTTCAGGGCCGCGATCAGGCCCTGACGGTCGAACTTGGCGACATAGTCGTGGAAGCCGGCGACCCGCGCCCGCTCGATGGCGGCCGGGTTGGTCAGCGACGAGAGGGCGATCACCGGCATCGCGGCGAGGCGCTTGTCGGACCGCATGGCCTCGGCGAACTCGAAGCCGTTCATCTCCGGCATCTCGATATCCGAAACGACGACGTCGAAGCGGTCGCCGCCCTTGAGGATGTCGAGCGCCTCGGCCGCTGCCGACGCGGTGATCACGTCATAGCCGGCGGCCTTCAGCACCGGGGTCAGCATGTTGCGGAAGAACGGTGAGTCGTCGACGAACAGCAGCTTGCGGGTGAGCGCCGCCGCATTCATCTCCTTGCGCTTGAACCAGTCCTCGAAGGCGAGCGGCAGGTAGTGGCCGATATCGAGGATCTCGGTCGCCTGGCCCTTGATGACGGCCGAACCGAGCATGCCCGGCACCTCGGCCGCGACCTCGATGTTCAGCGCGTCCTCGACGATGTCGACGATCTCGTCGACCACGAGGCCCATCGAGCGGCCGGCATCGGAGAAGACCAGCAGGGGCTGCGAGCCCTCGCTCTTCAGACGCATCTCGCCAGCCACCGAGATCAGCGGCATCAGCGCGCCGCGGTACTGGACGAGATGGCGGCCATGGGCCTGCTCGATCTTGTCGACCGCAACCTCCTCGAGGCGGGTGACGAGCGATAGCGGAACCGCCTTCTGCTCGCGCGACCCGGCGCGGAAAACCAGCATGGAGATCAGCTGGCGGGCGTCGCCGCGGCGGCTGTCGGCCTCCGCCTCGTCGGCCGTCGCCGAGACGTCCGTGCCGATCGCCGAGGCGATGCCGTTCGGGTCGATGATCATGATCACCGAACCGTCGCCGAGGATGGTCGTTCCCGAGAACATGGTGATGTGGCGCAGCTTCGAGGACATCGGCTTCACGACGATTTCCTCGGTGTGGAACACCTGGTCGACCACGATGCCGAAGGTCTGGCTGCCGACCTGCGTCACCACGATGAAGCCGTTGGTCTCATCCAGCGGCTCGCCGCCGGCAATGCCGAGCAGCTGGCGCAGGTGGACGAGCGGCAGCAGCTTGTTGCGCAGCCGCAGGACCGGCGTGTCCTTGATCCGCTCGATCCGGTGCTCGGAGTTCTGCTGGGCGCGGACGAGTTCGATCACCGACAGCTGCGGAATGGCGAAGCGGTCACCGGCGCTCTCGACGATCAGCGCCGAGACGATGGCGAGCGTCAGCGGGATCTTGATCGTGACGGTGGCGCCCTCGCCCTGCACCGACTTCAGGTCGATGGTGCCGCCGATCTGGTCGATATTGGTGCGCACCACGTCCATGCCGACGCCGCGGCCGGAGACGGAGGTGACCTGCGCCGCCGTCGAGAAGCCCGGCGCGAAGATGTACTTGTGGATCTGCGCCTCGGTGAGCTTCTCCAGCTCGGCCTCGGAAGCGAGGTTCTGTTCGACGATCTTCTTGCGGATGCGATCGGTGTTGAGGCCGCGCCCGTCATCCGAGATGGCGATGACGATATGTCCGCCCTCGTGATAGGCGGCGAGCTTGATCGTGCCCTTCTCGGGCTTGCCGGCGAGGCGGCGCTGCTCGGGGCTTTCCAGGCCGTGATCGGCGGAGTTGCGCACCATGTGGGTGAGCGGATCCTTGATCAGGTCGAGGACCTGCCGGTCGAGCTCGGTCTCGGCGCCGTGCATCTCCAGTTCGATCTGCTTGCCAAGTTCGTTGCCGAGATCACGGACGATGCGCGGCAGCTTCTGCCAGGCATTGCCGATCGGCTGCATGCGCGTCTTCATGACGCCGTCCTGGAGCTCGGCCGTCACGTTGGACAGGCGCTGCAGGGGCACCTTGAACTCGGACTCCTCGTGGCGGCGCACGATCTCCAGAAGCTGGTTGCGGGTCAGCACCAGCTCCGAGACCATGGTCATGAGCTGTTCGAGCGTATCGACGTTGACGCGCAGGGTCTGCTGGCCCTTCACGCCGCCTTCGGCATCGTCCTCGGACGGGCCAGCATTGGCGGCCTTGGCGGGCCGCGCGGCCGCCTTCTTGTCGGCTTTCGCCGGCTTCGCCTCGGGAGCGATCGGCGGGGAGGCCATCTCCGGCACTGCCGTTGCGGCCACTTCGGATTCGGTCTCGCGGAAGGCGCGCTCCAGCTCGTCGAGCGAAACCTCGCCCGGACGCAGCGCGCGCTCCAGCGTCTGGTCGGCCAGCGTCCCCTTCGCGACCTTCGGCTCCTCCACCCTGGGAGCGGGCGCCGAGCCCG
>Ga0209794_1002392_pt1 | contig 10150 bp, 8 predicted proteins | sample EBPBio232013_DNA_FD_185869 | JGI IMG/M metagenome (GOLD analysis project Ga0209794, IMG submission 185869) | Wastewater treatment Type I Accumulibacter community from EBPR Bioreactor in Madison, WI, USA - Reactor 1_5/23/2013_ DNA (SPAdes)... | ecosystem: Engineered > Bioreactor > EBPR >... | reverse complement strand
GCGCCACCCACCGCATCCCACCCGAAATCCCCGAACCCCAGCAAGCCATCCTCAACGCACTGCAGAAACCGGGTCACTAACGATTTGAGCCAACTCAGGAGCAGGGGGGTGGGCACGCTGCTGCCGACCCCGTCAGCTGACAGACTCGTCGCGCCGACGATCGGCTTAATTCGTCCCTGCTGCAGCCGATCTGGTGGGCATGGAGACTCCTTTGCTGGCTGCCGCGCTGATCGTGAAGGACGAGGAACACTACCTTCCTGAGTGCCTAGAGCACCTCAACGCCCTGCGGCCCCTGCTGTCTGAGATCTGCGTGTACGACACCGGATCTACGGACCGCACCATCGAGATCGCCGAGGCTGGCGGTGCTCGGGTCGAGCGCGGGTATTGGGACGATGACTTTGGGCGTGCCAAGAATGCCGCAGTGGCCATGTGCCGCGCCAAGTGGGTCATGATCGTTGACGCCGACGAGCGTGTCGTCGCTGATAAGTCAGCGCTTGGCCAGTTGTTGAGGAACAGCTTGACCGTCGACGCATTCGGTCTCGACGCGATTCGTATCCAGCTGGTGTCACTAGAGGATCACAGCAACGAGAGTTACTCGCTTCCGCTTCTCCGCATCTACCGTCCCGGTAGATGTCACTATGTGGGCCGCATCCATGAACAGGTCGCACTGCGTCAGCCGACGCGGGAAATGAGGATTCTGGAGGCTCCAGCATCGCTGGTTAAATGGTTGCATGTGGGCTACGTGAAGGCCGCGATGCCTGGCAAGGGTGCACGGAATCTTGCGCTGGCCCAGGACGCCATTACCTCGAGCGGGGATGACGGCGCAGTCTTGGCTAAGCGGCTGCTGGACAGAGCTCGGTCCCACATGGTGATGGGCCAGGCAAGGCACGCCATCGGTGACTACTTCGCCTGCTGGCGCCTGAAGACAGACGCCGGCGACCGGCTCTGGGCCGGACAGGACTTGGCCCAGCTCCTGAATAACCTGGGTCTCTACGATGATGCCGCGGTGATCGCTCGCGAGTTGCAGCAGGACGGCAGGCAGCCCCAATATGCGGATTGGATGTTGGCGCGTGCGCGGCGGGGCCAGGGACGCACACGCGAGGCACTGGATTTTTTCCGCAAGGTCGACGACCCTCGCAATGCCGCGGGCATCAACCGGGGTACTGCGGACGTCATTGAGGGGCGGATGCTCTGCGCAGCCGACAGCGGTGAGTTCGACGAAGCGCTGGCTTGCTGTGTCCGCCTCATGGCAGGGCATGGTCGGGTCGAGGGCCGAGGCAGTTTGCTGATGCGGCTTTGGGGAGACCGGAATCCCACGGATCTCGCTTCATTGCTCGTGGAGACGGGGCCCGGGCGCATCGCCGCGTTGGAAGCAGAACTGCAGTCATCGGGGCCTGCTGGGGAAGCGGTCGCGTGTGCTCTTCGCGACGTCAAGGCGCGGACCTCGGCGTTCCGGCCGGCCGAGGCGATTCTGGACCAGTCCCGCCACGGTTGACCAGGCGAGTTCGTCGAAACGCCTCAGTACAACCGCGTTGCGGACGATAGGTGCACTGTCGGGCCTTCAGATCCGACGGTCACGTCGGGTCATTGCTCGTCGATGACTAGGTCTCACCGAATCATCCGGGGCGCCAAGGACGGCGTCCTGACCCACATCCACGAAGGAGCACACAACCATGGGTCTTCAGATCAACACCAACGTCCAGGCTCTCAACGCCTATCGCAACCTGACCGGCACCCAGGGCGCCATGTCCCTGTCGCTGGAGCGGCTGTCCTCGGGCCTGCGGATCAACCGCGCGGCCGACGATGCGGCCGGTCTGGCGATCTCCGAGAAGCTTCGCAGCCAGGTCAACGGTCTCAACCAGGCCCAGGCCAACGCGCAGGACGGTGTTTCGCTGATCCAGACCGCTGAGGGTGCACTGAACGAGGTCCACTCCATCCTCCAGCGCATGCGGAGCCTCGCGGTTCAGTCTGCCTCGGACACCAACACCGACGCCGACCGCGCGGCCATCCAGAAGGAGGTCAGCGCGCTCGTCAAGGAGATCGACTCCACCGCGGTGCGCACTCAGTTCAACGGGATGAACCTGCTGGACGGCAGCTTCGAGGCGAAGTCGTTGCAGATCGGCGCTAACCAGGCCCAGGGCATGGGCGTCTCCATCGCCGACCTGTCCACTAAGGGCCTCAACCTGACCGAGCGCACAGAACTCACGGGGCTCGACACGGACGGCGCAACGGGCTCAGTCACCCTCACCGCGGCGTCCGGCGCCAGCCTCACTGAGGGCAAGTACGTGCTGGGCTCCAACAAGCAGGTGCTGCTCAACGGGGACGCGGTCGGCACCTACACCGACGCGAAGATCACGATCAACGGTCAGAACTTCAGCGCGGCCAGTGGCCAGCTGATGGAGGGCCTGGCGTTCGACGCGAGTTCCGCTGGCACGGTCACTACCGGGACGATGACGGTGAAGAACGCTGCCACCTTCAGGGGACAGGTCGATGCGGGTAGCTACGCCCTGAGTGGCACCGATGTCAAGTCGGCCGCCTCCGGCGGGGCGATCGTCGGCAAGCTGTCCAGCGACGGTAAGACGGTCACTTTCAAGGACGGGACGTCGATCAACTTCACCGCTGCACTCACCGGCACCGCATCCTTCGACGTTGTCACCGTGGCGACGACCGGCCAGACCTACAGTGTCGACCTGTCGAGCAAGCAGGGTGCGACCGACGCGATCAAGATGATCGACGGTGCTATCGGCCGCCTGTCCGATCAGCGTGCCGACCTCGGTGCCTTGCAGAACCGCCTGACGCACACCATCGCGAACCTGGGTGTGTCGGCGGAGAACCTGGCAGCCTCCGAGTCGCGCATCCGCGACACGGACATGGCCAAGGAAATGACTGCCTTCACCCGGAGCCAGATCCTGCAGCAGGCCGGCGTCTCGATGCTGGCCCAGGCCAACCAGTCCAGCCAGTCGGTCCTGAAGCTGCTCGGCTGATCCACCTGACAGTCGGGATCATCTCGACCATAACCCCGGAGGGGCGTGGGCACTCTCGCCCGCGCCCCTCCGCGGCATGTCCGGGTGACTCCCTGCGAAGTGAGCGTTTTCTCACCTCGCATCCAATCCACGGAAGGAGCGGACCATGCAGATCAGCGGGTTGACGACCGGATTCGACGCTGCCTCTGTTGTCGATCAATTGATGGCGATGGAGCGCAAGGCCGGCACCAAGATCAAGACATGGCAGACGCAGGCCGGGGCGGTTTCGCAGGCCTTGACTAAGCTCAATGGCCTCGTGAAGTCGATGACCGACGCGGCCAGCGCGGTGAGCAGCAGCATCACCAGTGAGAATATCTTCAACGGGGCGAAAGGCTCATCGAGCCGCTCCGACCTAGCAACGGTGGCGACTCGCAATGGCGCGGCCAGCGGGTCGCTGACATTCAGCGTTGAGTCGTTGGCGACCTCGGGCGCACTGATCGGCGCCAAGACCTTCGCCACCGCGGCCACCTCGATCGGGGGCACCGCCGGCACGTCGTACAGCATGGCCATCAGGGATGGCGCTGGGATCCAGCTCACCGAAATCAGCGTGGACGGCGCCGCTACCCTGCAGCAGTTCGCCGATGCCATCAACGAGAAAAAGTCGGGTGTGGTGGCGACGATCGTTCCGGTCGGGGCAGGCGACTTCCGGCTGCAGCTGACGTCGGACAAGACCGGAGCGGTGTCTAACCTGACTGTCGCAGCGGGCTCAAGCGGTGAAGACGGTTCGGCCCTGATCGGCGTCATGAATGCCCTATCGACGGGCACGGACGCCTCGCTCCGAGTTGGCACGACCGCATCGGGGTACACTCTCACCTCCGCGACCAATGTCTTCCAGGGAATTCTCCCCGGCGTGGACGTCACAGCGGTGAAGGATGCCGTGGGCACGCAGGTAACCATCAACGTGTCTCAAGACGTTGATGCGGCGGCAAAGAAGATTCAGGAGATGGTCACGGCCGCCAATGACGCCCTGACGAACGTCCGGATCAACAGCAAAGCCGATCTGGTCAACAAGGGCGCGAACAAGGTGGATGGCGTGTTTGTAGGAGACGCCACGACGCGCACGTTGACCCAACGCATCGGTGATGTCTTCGTCGGCGGCGGTGGCACTGTCCCGAGTGTCGCTGGGATCAACATCAACCGTGACGGCACGGTCTCGTTCGACAAGAGCAAGTTCGCTGAGGCTTACGCCAAGGACCCGCTGAAGGTCGAAGAGACAGTGCGCAGCACAGCAACACGTCTGGCCGACGTTGGCAAGTCGATGACCGATCCAGTCGATGGCATGCTCTCCGTGGCGATCAAGTCCCAGGACGCCTTGGTCAAGGACTACACGAGTCAGATCACGCGGTTCAACGAGCGTATGGATCAGAAGCAGGCCCTGCTCATGCGTCAGTACAACGCACTGGATTCCATCCTGTCCAAGATGAAGTCGCAGAGCGATTGGCTCGCCGGGCAACTCAAATCACTCCCGACCATCAACAACGGCCAGTGAGCAGCCGATAGGCATCTGAGTCCGGTGCGCCCGTCCTAAGGGGCGGGCGCACCGATGACCAGAGCACCTGATGCCCCACGAGAGGGATTGCCCATGACGACATCGGCCCAGCTCCGCAACCGGTATGCCCAGAGCACGGTCAGCACCGCCTCACCAGGGAAACTGCTGACTCTGCTGTACGACCGCCTCAGCAAGGACCTGCTGGTGGCGGAGCAGGCCGTGGTCGACAAGGACGTCCCTACAGCGCACTCCAACCTGGTTCACGCTCAGGAGATCGTCACGGAGCTGGCGGCCACTCTGAACGTCGAGGCCTGGGGAGGCGCGGAGCAGCTCCTGCGCATCTATGAGTTCTGTCTGCAGGAACTCTTCCAGGCGAACGTCTACAAGGATGCCCAGCGCATTCACGGCGTACGCGAGGTCATTGAGCCCCTGCGGGACGCGTGGCACCAAGCGGCCAAGCAGGTGGACCGGCCATGAGCCAGACCGCCTGGGAGGCCGCACTCATGGCGATGGAGAACGACCTTGACGCGCAGGAGCAGAGCCTACGCACGGGGAACGTCACCGAGGTGAGCGAGTTCGTGCCTCCCGAAGGACTCGGACCGATGCCGGCGCACCTCAAGGAGAGGGTCGACAACCTCGTACGCCGTACGGCGTTGTTGGCAACGTTCGTGCAGTACCAGCTCGTCGCCACCGATGCCGACCTCCGATTCGAACGGCGCGAGGTCAGGCACGCGGGAGCCCAGGCGCTCTACCTCGACCGCGCGGTCTGAAGCGACCTCGCGCAGCACGGCTCTGATCAGGGGCGACGGGTTACCGTCGCCCCTGATCCGTTCAAGTCGGCCGCCCGCGCGCCGATAGGAAAACGGCTGTCCAGGACCATCCAGGTCAGCCGGACAGTCCCGGCTGCATGATGCGGCCACGACCGCTCACGGATGAGGTGGAGAACCCCACGATGTCTTCCTTCGGCAGCCTGAACCTCGGCGCCCGCGCGATCTTCGCCGCGCAACGCGGCCTGGACATCACGGGCCAGAACATCGCCAACTCCGCTACGCCCGGCTACTCGCGGCAGCGGGTCGACCAGGTCGCGGTTGGTGGCCCGACCGTCCCGGCCATCTGGTCCAAGTACGACCAGACCGGGGGCGGGGTCAAGGTCACCGGAATCTCCCGGATGCGGGACGAATTCCTCGAGGCCCGCGCCCGCGTGGCGCACCAGAACCTCGGTGAACTCGACGAGCGGACCAAGACGCTCGAGGGCATCGAGCGCACTATAGGCGAGCCGAGCGACACCGGCCTGAAGCAGCGGATGGCCGAGTTCTGGCAGTCCTGGGCCGCCGCCGGCAACGACCTCAAGTCGGAGGGGCCCCGTCGCGTCGTGGTTGAAAAGGGTAAGGCCGTCGCAGATGAACTAAATCGGCAGGCCACCACCCTGGAAGTGCAATGGACCGATACGCGCACCGAGCTGGCGGCCAACGTCACCGACGTGAACAAGGCAGCCGGCGACATCGCCACGCTCAACCGCGCCATTCGCAACAACGTCATCAATGGGCTCCCCGCCAACGAGCTCGCCGACCAACGGGACCTTCTCGTCGAAAAGGTGACTACCCTGACCGGGGGTGTCGCCGAGCGCGCGGAAGACGGCGTCGTCAATGTCAAGGTTGGCGAGGTCTACCTCGTAAACGGACGGCAGCACCGCGATCTGCAGGCTCTCGGAGCTACAGACGCGCTGAGCTTCCGCACGACCGACCCGACAGCAATCGACGTCCAGTGGGGCAAGCTCTACGATCTCACCGACGAGGTGGCGAACGATCCCGGCGTCACGTCGGGCAGCGCCCTGCCCCTGGGTCCCAAGAGCACGATGGCCGCCCAAACAAAAGCCCTCAACGAGACCCTCCCCAAGTACCTCGAACAGCTCGATGACATCGCCAACACCATGGCGACCGCGGTCAATGAGCAAAACGCCAAGGGATGGACGATTGACGGGACGGAGGACGGTCGCCTCGGCCCGGAGCTCTTCGTCAGCGCGGACGCCACCGCCCCACTCGCGGGGGCGCGCGGAGCCGTCAACCTGCGCTTCACCGGTGAGGCAAAGGACCTCGGCATCTCCGCCGCCACGAAAACGGACGCCACCGGAGCGACGGTGGCCGTGCCGCCACCCCTACTCGCTGGCGGGGTCCCGGGGGTCATCAACGGCGACAACGCAAAGGTCATGTCAGCCAAGATGGGCGTTCAGGGCGGAGCCGACGACAAACTGCGCGGCATGGTCGTGACGCTTGGCGTCGAGGCGGCGAGCGTCTATCGCAACCAAAAGGCCGCCGCGAATGTGGCAAAGACCGCGGATGACGCCCGGGAGAGCGTCTCTGGCGTGAGCCTCAACGAGGAAATGACCAACCTCATGAAGTACCAGCACAGCTTCGAGGCCGCCGCCAAGTTCATCACCTCCGTCGACGCGACCATCGAGTCGCTCCTCAACATGACGCGCTGAGTATTCGGCACCGCGGCGTACTGACCTCAGGAGAGCACGATGCGCATCACCCAGAACTCGATGAACCGGACCCAACTCATGGGTCTCAACGACAGCCTCGGCCGGCTCCAGCGGACCCAGGAGATGCTCACCAGCGGCAAGCGCCTGGTCCGCCCCTCAGACTCCCCGGTGGATACCGTCAGCGCGATGCGGTTGCGCGACCAGCAGCGGTCCCTATCCGCCCTGGGCGAGAACATCAAGGACGGTACGTCGCGGATGCACGCCGCCGACGACGCCTTGACGCGCAGCCACACGATGCTCAACCGGATCCGCACCCTTGTTGTGGCGGGTGCTAACGGGGTGGCTGGGCCGCAGCAGCGCCTCGCGTACGCGAGCGAGATCGAACAGATCCGTCAGGGCATGGTCCAACTGGCCAACACACAATACGCGGGCCAGCCGGTGTTCGGCGGAACCACCGCGAACGACAACGCCTTCGACCCGTCGACGGGCAAGTTCATCGGCAACGATGAGCCGGTTCTCCGCAAGGTCACGGAGGCCGAGGGATCCGCCGGAGACATCAATATCGGGGTTTCCGGGGTGGCAGCCTTTGGCGACACCAAGCCGAATGCCGCCGCGCCGGATCCCGATCCGTCGACCACGATCCTCGCCAAGGGGGATGCTGCAACGGGTGCGCCGTCCGGGCTGATCGATCGGGTTGTCCTGGAGCTGAGTAAGGCGGACGGCTCGTTCGATCCCGCAACGATGAGCGCAATGCTCAGCGAACTCGATGCAGCTCAAGACAAACTGTCGGCCGCGTCGTCGACGGTCGGTGCCCGGGTCAATCGGCTGACGGGTCTGGACGATCTCAACGGTCGTCTCGATGACGGCACCCAAGTCGCGCTGTCCAAGGTCGAGGACGTCGACTTCATCAAGGCGGCAATGGACCTCAACATCCAGTCCAACGCGTACAATGCCGCACTCCAAGCGTCGGCGAAGATCCTGCAGCCATCGCTGATGGACTTCCTGCGCTGATAGCGCCGTCCTGAGCCGTCGGCGGTCGGGCGGATTCAGCTCCGGCACAGCGCACCTCGCGGCGACGCAGGGCATCAGGTTTACCTGCGCTCTGTCGATGAGGAGGGCGTGACGCGGCCGAACGCCGCCCGAACGAACAGGACGGCTCAGTGATTCCCAAGCTCCTCCACATCGCCTGGATCGGCGAGGACGGCACGCAGCCCAACGCATGCATCCAGACCTGGCGTGACCTCAATCCCGACTTCGAGGTCTGTGTCTGGAACAACGCCGAGCTAGCCGCCGGGGAGTGGCGGACCCGGTCACAGATGAAGGCGCTGCTGGGGCGGGACTTGCAGGCCGTCATGGAGCTGGTCCGCTACGAGGCCCTGGCCCGATTTGGCGGGGTTGCGGTAGATGCGCTCAGCATCGCGAAATCGCCCATCCCAGCTTGGTTGCTCGCCACAGACACGTTCGCCATCTGGGCGGACGAACTCGACGAACCGGGCCTGCTCTCCACCGCGCTCCTGGGGGCCGCGACGCGAGACACCTTCTTCGCCCAACTCCTTGACCGGATCGCAGCCAATGGCCAACTCGAGGGTGGCGATCCCCGATTCCTTGTCGGTTCACATCGGCTCGCCGCCGTGTGGCGCGAGACGCGGCACCCCTTGACGGTGCACCCGTCGCACTACCTGGCCGCGACGTACGGCGAAGTTAGTTCGTACGCCGGAGCGGGCTTCGAGCTCGGGGAGTTGATCCGCCCCCCGCGTGACGATAGGGGAGCCGACGACTCGTTCGCCGCGAGGCAAGGTGAGGTAGTGGAACGCCTGACCGTTCCCAGTCACATTCCGGACGCGCCCCCACTGACGTCTTCCTTTACGCTGCCACCCCTGCTTCCATCGGCTCCAGCGATCGGAGACCAGGATCCATCCCCTCAGGTGCCCGGCGCGCTCGCTGCCCGGGACGTCGCCGGGGGGTCCCACGAATCTCCCCTCACTTGGTCGGACATCGCTGAGTTCATTCGGGAGTCGTCCCCGGATCTCGTGGCGCCCGCGGAGCCCGCGGCCGAGCCAATTCCTGATGCCACCACAAGCCGGTTCCGAGTGCTCGTCGCCACGGACTGGTCGTCGGCGACGGTGCCCCTGGCGATCCTTCGGGCCTACGCGCAAATGATCCCAGCCGACGCTCCGGTCGACCTCGTGTTCGCCGTTCCCCGGGACGTCACCGACGAGGACGGCGAGTGTGCGCGCGTCCTCCTCGAAAGCCTCGGAGATGTCGAGACCGCCGGAGTGACCATTGAGTCCTTCGCCGAGGCACAGCGCATGAGCTGCTATGCCGCCGTGGTGCCCCAGGGCAACGGCGATGCCGTGATCACAGAGGTGGCGACGACGTTGGCGACGCTGCACCACCTCGCGGACATGGTGCGCGACCCTGAGCGTCTCGGCCAGGAGCCGGCGCCCTCCGGCGGACCGAATGACGGATTGAGTCGACGGCTCGCGGCATATCGCGAGGTATCCCTCGCGTCGGCGTAGTACGACGCCGTGAGGGGCCTCGTCCTGGCCGGTGCGACTGGGCGGCGGCGCCGCCCGCTGACGACCACTGGCGAGGTGGAGGTGGACTGGTGAGTGACGAGTCGAACACGATTCCGCCCGACGAGAGTTTCGTCGCGCGCCAGGCGAAGGACGTCCGACGCATCCTCGGCACGCCCGAGGCGACCGCGGGGCGAGCGACGGCCGGGAGTGGCGGGCCCGCCGGTGTGCGTCCGGGGGAGGAGATCGACGACCGCGGCGGCGCCGACCAGACCGGACCAGAGGTCGTGGTGCCGCCGTTCCGGATCCTCGTCGCTACCAATTTCGACTCCGGATCCTTTTCTGCGACAACGGTTCCGATTGCCGTACTCCGTGCTTTTGCGACCATGTTCGAGACCGGTTCGCCGGTGAACCTCGTGTTCGCCGTCGACCACGAGGCCGACGACGCCGACCTGCTCGGCGCCCAGGCGCTGCTCGGCGAAGTCCAGACCGACCGCTCGCTCGCGGGGGTCTCCATCGAGTCGTTCGACGAGGCGCCGGCTCAGCCGACGTACGTCTCGCTCATCCCGCACGGCGATCCCGCCGCGCTGATCACCGATCTGGCGAAGACTCTGACCGCGATGCACTTGCTCGCCGAGAC
>Ga0209794_1002391_pt1 | contig 10159 bp, 10 predicted proteins | sample EBPBio232013_DNA_FD_185869 | JGI IMG/M metagenome (GOLD analysis project Ga0209794, IMG submission 185869) | Wastewater treatment Type I Accumulibacter community from EBPR Bioreactor in Madison, WI, USA - Reactor 1_5/23/2013_ DNA (SPAdes)... | ecosystem: Engineered > Bioreactor > EBPR >... | reverse complement strand
TAGCGCCGATGAAATATATACCTGGAAAGATTCCAGGGGGGTGACCCACTATTCCGATTCGCCACCGCAGGACAAGGGGGCTTCGGTCAAAAAATTGCAGGCGCCGACCGGAAATACCTTGCCTCGACAGGAAATGCCGAAACCCGAAGCCGGAAACCGGGAGCAGGCGCAACGGGCCGCGCAGGAAAGCTCCCGGGCCGAGGTCAGGCGCGCGATCTGCGAAAAGGCCCGTGCCGATCTGCAGGCGATGGAGAATTCCCCAAGACGCAGCGCGGCGCGCAAGAGCGGGAAAGCTGGACAGTCAGGGTCGCTTGGCCAGATGGGCTCGGCAGGACAAATGGGCTCGGCGGGGCAGGCTCCCTCGCCCGCGGATTCGAACAACGTCGCGCTGGATTCGGAAGAACGTTCCGGAGAAGACGCGGCGTTGCGCAAGATCATCGCCGAAAACTGCGATTGACCGATGGCTGAACGCGCAGCTCAATTCAACGCGCGGGTGAATCGCTGCCCCTGATAATTCAGTTGCACCCCTTTTTCGGTAATCCGCTCCAGGCGGAGACCAGGGGAGATTTCCTGGCCTTCACGTACCAGTTTCCCGTTGATTCCGGCCAGTCGTTCGGCAGGATCAGCCGCGTAGGCGTGCACGGTGATCTCGATCGGCGGGAGGATTTTGGCGGGTGCGGCGGGTTGGCGCTCGATCTTCTTGAGGGTAGCGATCGGTGCGGGGGGCGTTGCGAGGGGCGGCGGTGGTGCGACCTGAACAGGGGCCTCAGCCGGAGGGGGCGCCGGAATCGGCGCGATGGCTGGCGGCGGCTGGATCTGCGTTGTGGTGGTCGGGGCGGTAACGGTCGGCGCAACGGTTGGCAAGGTGGCGACTGGCGTCGGGGCGGCTTGGCGGAAATACCATCCGCCGATCAGTACGCCCGCGACAAGCACGAGGGGGGCGCCGATCACCATCGGCAGCCAGCGGATCTGTCGCGGCGCGACGGTCTCGGAAAGCGGCGGAAGTGCGCCGGCAAGTCTGGGCGTGGCCCCCTGCTGGCGTTGCTGTTCCGATTTGCGCAAGGCATCGAGAATGTAGGACATGGCTAGCGACGGCTTTCGGCAGATTCGGGTGCGGCAAGTGGCGGTGTCGCGCTGCGTGGCGAGGGAAGTTGCATGCTCGGTTTGAGTTCGAGCGCCGCATCGGGATTGGCCTGGATTCCCAACGGGCGAGTTGGCGCCGCAGCAGGGCGGGAGCTCCCCACTGAAGTGGGCGATTCGCCTGGCGAAGTCAGCAGCGCCAGCAGCAGCGCGGCAGTGACCAGCAAGGAAGCCGCCAACGCATAGGTTTGCCAGGGGAGCGGCCGCGATGTCGGGGCCGATCGTACCTCGCGCGCTGCCTGGTCGAGCGTTTTGCGGTCCACCTGATCTTTGCCCTGGACGAATGCGCCGAGCAGGGCGCGGTCGCACAACACGTTGATCACGCGCGGTATGCCGCCGCTCAGACGGTAAATCCGATCGGCCAGCGATGCCGGAATCAGCGTGGCCTTGCCGCCGGAGACTTCCAGCCGGTGTCGCACATAGGCGGCAATCTCTTCGCGCGAGAGCGGCTCGAGGTGGTAACGGGCAATGATGCGCTGGCTCAACTGACGCAGTTCGTGTCTTGCCAGCATCTGCCCAAGCTCCGGCTGCCCGATCAGGATGATCTGCAACAGTTTGCGCCGGCTGGTTTCCAGATTGGTCAGCAGGCGCATTTGTTCCAGCACCTCGCTGCTCAGGTTCTGGGCCTCATCGATGATCAGAACGGCGTGGCGCCCCTTGGCATGATTGCGCAGCAGGAAGGAATTGATGTAATCGACAAAGACCTTGATGCTGGTGTTTTCCGGCGGATAACAAATGCCGATTTCGTCGCAAAAGGTCGAAAGCAATTCGCTGACCGTGAGCTTGGGATTGAAAATGTAAGCGACGTCGCAATTTTCCGGAATCTGTTCGAGCAAGCAGCGGCAGACGGTGGTTTTGCCCGATCCGACCTCGCCGGTGAGCAGCACGAAGCCGCCATCGCCTGCGATGCCGTAAAGCAGGTGTGCCAGCGCTTCCTGGTGGCGCTGGCCCAGAAAAAGGAAGCGCGGATCGGGCGCGATGGAAAACGGGGGTTCGGCAAGGCCGAAATAGTCCAGATACATGCCATTCAAGCGGGCGGGGATCCGGGCATTCTAGCAGCAGGCGCCCGCTGCGCGGTGCAACAGTGCTGTCATCTGGCATGGCTATGCTGAGGACTCCTTTTTTCTTGGAGCGAATCATGAAATCCGAAAAAAATCCCCGTTTGCCCGGTGTCGATGAACCGCTTTTCGGCTCCTTGTTCGACTCCCTGGAGCGTATGGCCGAGGATCGCTGGGAGGCCGGTACGCGTACTCCCGTGTTGCCCCTCGCCGAAATTCTGCGCTGGAGTTGTGGCGCCAAGGAAGCAACGGCTTAGCTGAATAAGCAGTTGCGCGGCCGCATGGCTGCTTGCCGACTGGCAGTGACACGGCAGTGCCACATGGTTGTCACATTGCCGCCCTAAGCTTGCCGGGTTTTCACTCATTGGAGAATTCCATGCGCCTTGTTTCCCCCTTGTTGTTGTCTGTGCTGATGACCGCCTGCGCCACGCAGGAAACCGTACCGGCCAAGCCGGCGGATGCGCCGAAGCCCGCGCAGAAGGCGCCGCAGTGCTGGTCTGGCGACGAGAGCAAATTTTTCGATGTCGGCCAGAAAGCCAAAGTGGCCGGAATCGACGTGACCTGTACGGCGACGACCGATGGCAAGAACGCCCAATGGATGGGTGCTCAGCACAAAAAATGATTGCTTGCCGGCGCTGAAGTCCCCTCGGCGCTGCATTGAAACGGGCTCAGGCAGCGGCTTGCCTGAGCCTTTTGTGTTTACCGAACTCGGCTGTGGCAGAGGTAACGCATGGTTAGGCCACAGATTTGGCTGGCGCGCGCTTGACCGCGATGTCCGGCTGCGCAAAGATGCAGCCCTTGGTCAATTGCCACCTGATTGAAAAACCATGGAAATTCAACGCCCCGCCGGTGAACTGATTGGCGAAGAACTCGACAAGATCCGCGACGCTCTGGCGGATTATCCGCAACTGCACCACCAGATTTTTCACTGTCTCGAGCAGATCCGCCGTGCTGCCGAGGCGGTGCTGCCCTGCCCGGTGATGCCGGTGATTTCGATGAAGGAATACAACGAGCAACTGCCCAGCGCCGAGGCGCTGTGGGAGATGGTCAATGCTGCCGGCTCCCGTCTCGAATTCCATGGCTACGCCTTCTGGCGCGAGGGCGAGCAGCGCTGGAGCCTGACCAACCCGCTGGGGATGGACGAGGTGATGATCCTGCACACCCCGGAAGATTTCGAGAAATTCCTGCAGCAGTTGCGTGCTGGCGTGGTGGTGGGCGTCGGCTGAGTTGATCACTCCGGCAGATAGTCGGCGATCTCCACCGCGTCGATCTGCTCGGGCCGCATGAAGCGCTCGGCATAGTCGCGATAGACCCCGGAGCGCAGGAACAGCGCGAACAGATCGGGGTCGATGTGCCCCTCCGCCTGCATGCGCGCCATGATGGCGATGCTTTCGGAGAGGGTCTTGCCTTTTTTGTAAGGCCGGTCGATCGCGGTCAGCGCCTCGAAAATGTCGGCAATGGCCATCATGCGTGCAGCCAGGCTCATCTCCTCACGTTTGAGGCGGCGCGGATAGCCGGTGCCGTCCATTTTTTCATGATGCCCGCCCGCCAGTTCCGGAACTTCGCGCAAATGCTTGGGAAAAGGCAGTTGCGCCAGCATGATCACCGTCTGGACGATGTGCTCGTTGATCTTGTAGCGCTCTTCGTCGGTCAGCGTGCCGCGGGTGACGCCGAGATTGTGCAGTTCGCCGCGGTCGTACAGTAATTCGGGCACCGCCATGCGGAATCCCCAGGGATTGTCTGGCGTCAGTCGATCCTGCGGGCGGCGTTCGATGCGGTGTTCGGGCTTGTCGGCGAGCAGCGGCTCGGTCGCCGGCAAAGCGGCGGGCGGCCCGTTACGGCGCGCCTTTTCTTCGTGGGCAATGCCCAGACGGTCGTCCAGGGTGCGTTGCCAGGTGCGCCGGGCGATGGCCTGCAGGCGGGCGATTTTCTCAGGTGCCATGAATTCGCCGCCTTCGTTGCAGGTGGCGACAAAGGCGAAATCGTCGTCCAGTTGGCGCCATTCCTCGGCCAGTTGCTTGCCCGCGAGGGCAGCGTCAGTACCGGCGGCCACCGATTTGAGGCAGGCGATTTCCGCGTCGCGTTTCAATACCTCGAAGCGCATGCGCACCTCATGGATGCGGTCGTAGAGCGTTTCCAGCTTGGTGGCCTTGTCCACCACGTAATCCGGGGTGGTGATCTTGCCGCAATCGTGCAGCCAGGCCGCAATGTGCAGGGCTTCCCAGCCGTTGGCGTCAAGGGAGAAATCCTTGAAGGGGCCATTCCGGTCGGCACAGGCCGCATGGGCCAGCATTTTGGCCAGTTCCGGCACCCGCGCACAGTGACCGCCGGTGTGGGCGCTCTTGGCATCGATCGCACCGGCGATCAGCCGGATAAAGGCCTCAAACAGTTCCTTTTGCGCCTTGATCAGTTCGCGGGCTTCCAGCGACACCGTGGCCGATCCGGACAGGGCGCCGACAAAACTCACCAGGGCCGGGTCGGGCGGTTGGCGGCAAATCAGCAACAGGACGCCGACGCATTGCCGCTGACGGTTGAGCAAGGGAACCACAATGGCGTGGACGTGCCCGTCCTCGCCGGGCTCGGCCAGTGCTTCCAGACCGAGTTGGGCGATCTCGGTGGTGGCCATCACCCCACCTTGCGCGCAGGTGGAGCGCAGCGCTTTGCCCAGCAGGCCGGTCGATTCGTCGAGCGATAGTGCTCCCCAATGGCCGGCCAGTGCGTTTCCATTGCGCCGGGTCTGTGTCGGCAACAAGCGCCCCTGGTCCGCGAGATAGAGAACGCCGGTGTCGGCGCTGGCGGCACGCAGGGTTTCGTCGAGCAGGCGGGCGAGCAGATGGTCGAAATCTTCCTCGGCCGCGACGGCCAGGCTGATATCGAGAAAGCGGCGAATGGTGCTTTTCATGCTGTCCATGGTCGCCGCCAGTTCGTCCACTTCCTTGATCGGCGAGCGGGTTGCGATCGGCCGAGAGAAATCGAAATGGCGGATGGATTCGGCTTCGCTGGCCAGAGCCTGCATCGAGCGGGATATGCTGCGCGCCAGTAGCCAGGTGACCGGGATGGCCAGCAAGATAATCAGGATGGTGGCCAGGGCGGAATTACGGACCATCTGCTGGGCCAGTGCCAGCAGTTCGCTGTCGGGAACGGCGGTGACCAACAGAAAAGGCGGCGCTCCGCGCAGCGGGATCGGGGTCAGGTTGATGCGCCAGTTGTCGCCGTTCACCACCAGGCTGAATTGTTCCGCTTGCGGCTCGCCTTTTTTCCAGCGCTGCATCAAGGCAGTAAATGCCGGTGCGCCGAGTTGTTCGAGCCGGGCCAGCGTCGGACGCCCTCCTTCTTCTCCTGGCAGGACGAGGCGGGCGAGATCGGGGTAGGCGATGGCGCGACCATCGGCGTTGGCCAATGCGATTTCGGTCGTCGGTGTGACTTTTTGTTGTGCCAGCGAATGGCCAAGCGTTTCCAGCAGGATGTCGGCGCCGACCACGCCGTTCCCCTGCGCCGTGCGGACGGCCAGCGTGGTGCCGATCCGGCGGTTGGCATAGAAGACGTACGGCGGTGTCTTGATTTGGCCGCTACCGGCCTGGGCGGCGCGATACCAGTCACGCTGGCGCGGATCGTAGCTCCCTGGATACTCGGGGCGTTCTTCGTCGCGCAGCACCTGCAATTCGGCGTCGAGATACAGATAGCGCCCGAGCGGATGGCCGTTGCCGCGTTCGATACTCTGGATGAGATAAACGCAGCCGCTCGGCGCCTTGAAGTGCGCCGCTTCGGCCGCGTCGTTGAGGCGGCGCATCAGGAAGAAATCGCCGTTGGCATAGCCGATGTACAGCGCGGTCAGGGCAGGCGAGTGCTTCAGCGCTTCGCGCAGCGGGGCGCGAAACTGCAAGCGTTCGCTCAGGGTGGTGGCCCGGGTGAGTGCCGACAAGCCAAGCAGATCGACCGCCATTTCCGCTGGGCCGAGCAAACGGTTGAATTCGCTGGCTGTTTCGCGACTGATGCGCAGTGTCTGCTCGTTGGCCGAGGTTTCCAGCAGGTTGCGGCTGTGCTGGTAGCCGAGTCCCCCGATCAGGCCGCCGACCAGCAGGATCAGAATGACGAAGAGGGTCGAGATGTGGATGTGCAGGGGGTAGCGACGGGCCATGATGTGAATCGATCCCGGAAAATTGTTATTCCATTGTAGTCGCTTGTCAGCAAGCGGGATGATGTTGCCGGCTTGGTTTATGATTGCACCATCTGATTGCGGGAGATTGCGATGTTCCTTGGCCGTGGCTATGACGAGATCAGCATTGGCGATCGCTTCGAGCGGGTGATGACCCTGACCGAGACGCATATCGTGCTCGGTGCCGGTTTATTCAACGATTTCAACCCGGTGCACGTCAATCAGGAATTTGCGGCCCAGACCATCTATCAGGGGCGCATCGCGCACGGCTACCTGACCAGCAACTTCATGGCCGCGCACCTGGGCATGATCGTCGAAGGGACCGGCATCGCCTATCTCGAACACAATATCCGTTTCACCGCGCCGGTTCGGGCTGGAGACACCCTGTCGTCGGTATGGGTCGTCAGCGCCAAGGACGACAAGGCCAAGTACGACGGCGGGATCGCCAGTTTCACCGGGATTTGCACCAATCAGCGCGACGAGAAAGTTGCCGAGGCCGAAGCCAAGATGCTGATGCGCAAGCAACTGCCAGCAGGCGGATAGTGGCTTTGCTTGCCGGTGATCCCGGTCTATGCTGAAAGTAATGGGTCGAAGGAGCCGAGTCATGGCAAACCGATGGCGGCAGTGGATTGCGATGTGCCTGCTGGGGTGTTGGCCTGTATTGGCGCTTCTGGCCGAAGAGCGGATTCTCTACGTCGATGTCCGGAATCGACCGCCGGAGATGGTGGTTGAGGATGGGCGTTATTCCGGGCCGCTGCTGGAAACCATCCAGCTGGCCGCGAGCCGCATCGGCCGTAAAGTGATCTTCGTCGAGCGGCGCTTTGAGCGCAGCCTGGATTTGCTGGTGCAGCGAAAAGGCAATCTCGATATCGTGCCCCGGGTATTGCGCACCCCCGAGCGTGACCGCCTGATGGACTTTCTCGGTCCGATCGGCGCGATCGACAGCGAAATTGTCTTTCTGGTCAAGCCGGGTCAGCAGCAGGCAATCCGGCGTTTCGAGGATCTGGAGCGCCGCAGTCTTGGGGTCAAGGCAGGATCAAGCTATTTCGAGCGTTTTGATCAGAACGACAACATCCGGAAAATCGCCGGAGCGGACGACGACAATCTGGTGCGGATGTTTCAGGCGGGGCGGTTCGACACCATGATTGTGCTCGACCAGGGCGCCTTGGAAGTGGCGCTGCGCAAGCACGGAGTTTCCGACTATGCTTTTGCCGAATATCGCCACCCGCAGCGCTTGTATTTCTATTACGCCATGGCCAAGGAGCATCCGGATCGGCCGGCCTTGCAGCAGGCTCTGGAAACGATGTCCCGATCCGGAGAAATTCGCGAAATCTTCAGGAAAGCCGGGGTGAAAATCTCTCAACCCCGCCCGTGATCGGCGTCATCGCGTGCGCAGGGTGTGGCGTGGCCCCGACGGGGCGCGCCGGATAACAGCGCGAGGGCTGTGGTAATTGCAGAGGCCTTCGCTACAATAGCGGCGCCGATTGGGGAGGAAAGATCAAGATGGCCAAAATATTTGTTTCATATCGTATCGACGACACGCGGGCCATCGCCGGGCGGATTGTCGCCCAACTACAGCAAAGCTTTGGCGAAGACGCGGTGATCTTCGATGCGGAAGATGTTCCGCTGGGGATCAATATCCGCAAACATCTCGCATCGGTGGTCGGGCAATGCGGCGTGTTGCTGGCGCTGGTGGGAAAAAGCTGGCTGGCAGCGGCCGACGAGGGGCAGACCAGCCTGCAGGACCCTTCCGATTTTCAGCGGGTGGCGATCGAGTCGGCCTTGTCTGCCGGCGTTCCGGTGGTGCCGGTTTTTGTCGATAAGGTCCCGCGTCCGCGGGAGCGGGAATTGCCGGTCTCGCTGGCCGAATTTGCCTTTTTGACCGGGGTTGCAATCGATAGCGGCATCGGCTTCGATACGCAAATGGAGCGACTGATCAAGGGGATCGAAAGCCACGTGCATACGCCGGCGCGTCGGCCCGAGGCCCCGGCCGCCCCGGTGGCTCCGGTACGCGTTGAGGAAGATCGCGAAGCGCTGGCCGCCAAGCGCAAACTGGCGCTGCAGCAGGCGGAGCAGGAAATCCGCCAGAAAACGCAGCATATCGTGCAGGCCAGAACCGCGCAGGAGAAATCCAAGTTGCTGCATTCTTTCCGCGATATCCCGGTGGCGCCGGAAATGGTGGTGATTCCTACCGGCTATTTCCTGATGGGCTCTCCGGCCAGCGAACCGGAACGGCGGGACAACGAAGGTCCGCAGCACGAGGTTCTGGTCCGGCGCTTTGCCGCCGGTAAATATCCGGTGACGTTCGACGAATACGATATTTACGCCAGAGCGACCGGCGCAGAATTACCGGACGACGAGGGCTGGGGCAGAGGCCGCCGCCCGGTGATCAACGTCAGCTGGGAAGATGCCCAGGGCTACATCCAGTGGCTCAACCAGGAGGCGCGCGCAGAGCTCGACGGGCGCTACTATCGTCTGCTGACCGAGGCTGAATGGGAGTATGTCTGCCGTGCGGGAACCGCCACCCCGTTCTACACCGGGGCAACGGTCAGCGCCGATCAGGCGAACTACGACGGCAGTTTCATTTATGGCGAAGGCCGGAAAGGCCGCAGTCTGAAGGCGACGATCGAAGTGGGCAGCTATCCGCCGAATCCCTGGGGTTTATACGATTTGATCGGCAATGTCTGGGAGTGGGTTGAAGACCGCTTTCACGACAATTATCGCGGCGCCCCGAAAGACGGCGTTGCCTGGGAGAGCGGCAAGGGCGGCAACCGGGTGCTGCGCGGCGGATCGTGGGACAGCGTTCCCGAACGGCTGCGCTCGGCCTACCGCAACATGAGCCCGCAGGAAAACCGCTGCAGCTACGACGGGTTCCGCGTGGCGCGCACGCTCTGAACGGCGCGAAGCGGCATGCGGCGGGCTACTTGCCCGCCTTGCGTTTCTGTTCTTCCATGGCCTGGGCGGCACGAATCACGTCGGCTTCCAGCACGGTGGTATCGACGCCGAAGGGCTTGGACATGACGATTTCTTCGACTTCCGGCACTGAACCGGCGGAATCGGCAGGCGGAGCGCTGCGTAACCCGGCCCGCTGCGCTTGCCACTGTGCGGCGATGACTTCCTGTTTGGAGAGGCCGGTTTCCATGCCCGGCGGAATCTCTGCGCCGAGTTCGATCAGCAGGCGGACGACTTCGGTGCGCCCGCCACGGATGGCCATCGACAGCGGGGAGACGGCTTCACGGTTGTCCGGCAGGTTGACCTGACTGCCGCGCTGCACCAGTTCGCGGACGATTTCGGCGTGACCCATGAAGCAGGCGATTCCCAACGGCAGGCCCGGTACGCCCTGGCCGTCGTCGAGCTCGACCGGCGCGCCGGCGTCCAGCACGGCCCGCACACTGGCCAGGTTTCCGCCGCGTACCGCCTTGATCAGGTCTTCGATGCTTGCCACTTGCAACTCTCCAAATCGCGGATTGATCGGTTGCCGGGTATTATCCTGCCGCTCAAGCGGCGCTGTCGACTTCCTTGCGCCGGCGTGTCGGCACCGGAATCGAAAATGCCTGCCGCTTTTGAATCACTGCCAGCCAATAGCCGATGGACAGGGCCAGCACCACGGCGGCCGTGGCATAGACGTACTCGGCACTGGTCTCCTTGTAGTCAAGCACGATGACCTTTCGCAAAATGGCCATATAGGCCGTGGCGATCACGATCTCCAGCTGGATGGCATCGTCGCGCAGATAACTGACGATGTTGATGAAGATTTCAATGGCGATCAGCACGGCCATGAAGGCGCCGAAGGTGGCGAGGATGT
>Ga0209794_1002388_pt1 | contig 10167 bp, 12 predicted proteins | sample EBPBio232013_DNA_FD_185869 | JGI IMG/M metagenome (GOLD analysis project Ga0209794, IMG submission 185869) | Wastewater treatment Type I Accumulibacter community from EBPR Bioreactor in Madison, WI, USA - Reactor 1_5/23/2013_ DNA (SPAdes)... | ecosystem: Engineered > Bioreactor > EBPR >... | reverse complement strand
GGCGAGTTGAGCATCACTTCGACTGCCGCCACCCGGCCCTTGCCGTCCTTCTTCGGCAGCAGGCGCTGCGAGACCATGGCGCGGATGTTGAGCGACATGTCCATCAGCAGTTGCTGGCGGCGCTCTTCGGGGAAGAAGTTGATGATCCGGTCGATCGCCTGGTTGGTGCTGTTGGCGTGCAGGGTGGCCAACGCCAGGTGGCCGGTTTCGGCAAAGGCGATGGCGTAGTCCATGGTGTTGCGATCACGGATTTCACCCATCAGGATGACGTCCGGTGCCTGGCGCAGGGTGTTCTTCAGCGCCGGTCCCCAGTCGTCGGTATCGACGCCGACCTCGCGCTGGGTGACGATGCAGTTCTTGTGCTCGTGGACGTATTCGATCGGGTCTTCGATGGTGATGATGTGGCCGTAGCTGTTCTCGTTGCGGTAGTCGACCAGCGCTGCCAGCGAGGTGGTCTTGCCGGTGCCGGTGCCGCCGACGAAGATGATCAGGCCGCGCTTGGTCATCGCCAGATCCTTGACCACCGACGGCAGGCCGAGATCGTCCAGGGTCGGGATGGTCATGTTGATGGTCCGGCAGACGACGGCGACCCGCCCCTGCTGAACCAGCGCATTGACCCGGAAACGGCCGATACCGGTTGGCGAGATGGCGAAGTTGCATTCACGCGAAGCTTCGAATTCCGCCGCCTGGCGATCGTTCATGATCGCCCGAGCCAGTTCTGCCGTGTGCTGCGAGGTCAGCACCTGGTTGGAAACCGGGGTGATCTTGCCGTCAATCTTGATCGCCGGCGGAAAGCCCGACGTGATGAACAAGTCCGAACCACGCTTCTGCGCCATCAGGCGTAGAAGATCGTGCATGAATTTCATTGCCTGATCGCGTTCCATGTATTTCCCCGATTCGTTTGGCCGGCATCAGGCCGGGAAGGCATCCTTGTTCGCGGCGCGCAGGCGAGCCTCGGAACTGGATATCGAGTTGCGCCGGACCAGATCAATCAGGCACTGGTCCAGCGTCTGCATGCCCTGGGACTGGCCGGTCTGGATTGCCGAGTACATCTGCGCCACCTTGTTCTCACGGATCAGGTTGCGGATGGCCGGCGTGCCGATCATGATTTCGTGCGCTGCCACCCGCCCCTGTCCGTCCTTGGTCTTGAGCAGGGTCTGCGAGATGACGGCGCGCAGCGATTCGGACAGCATGGCGCGCACCATTTCCTTTTCCTCGGACGGAAAGACGTCGATGATCCGGTCGATGGTCTTCGCTGCCGACGAGGTGTGCAGGGTGCCGAACACCAGGTGGCCGGTCTCGGCCGCGGTCAGCGCCAGGCGGATGGTTTCCAGGTCGCGCATTTCGCCAACCATCACCACGTCCGGATCTTCGCGCAGCGCCGAACGCAGGGCGTTGGAGAAGGACATCGTCTGCGGCCCGACCTCGCGCTGGTTGATCAGGCATTTCTTCGATTCGTGCACGAATTCGATCGGGTCCTCAATGGTCAGGATGTGCGCGTAGCTGTTTTCGTTGACGTGGTTGACCATCGCCGCCAGGGTGGTCGATTTACCCGAGCCGGTGGGGCCGGTGACCAGCACGATGCCGCGCGGGTATTCAGAGATGTCCTTGAATATCTTTGGGCAATTCAGGTCTTCCAGCGACATCACCTTGGTCGGAATGGTCCGGAAAACTGCCGCCGCACCCCGCTGCTGATTGAAGGCGTTGACCCGGAAGCGTGCCAGGTTGGGGATTTCGAAGGAGAAGTCGCACTCCAGTGTTTCCTCGAAAGTCTTGCGCTGGCTGTCGTTCATGATGTCGTACACCATGCTGTGTACGTCCTTGTGTTCCATCGGCGGCAGGTTGATGCGACGTACATCGCCGTGAACCCGAATCATCGGCGGCAGACCTGCCGAGAGGTGCAGGTCGGAGGCCTTGTTCTTGACGCTGAATGCCAGCAGTTCGGTGATGTCCATGCAGTTGGTCCTTGCAGCCCGTGTATACTTAGGTTGATCGAAATTCCCGTTGGATTATGAGCGCATTCGCCGACAACCTGCAAGCCGTAAGGCAGCGCATTGCGCGGGCTGCGAGCGCTGCCGGGCGCGATCCCGGAAGCATAATCCTGCTCGCCGTGAGCAAGACCAAACCGCTGGCCGATGTGCTCGAAGCCGTGCGCGCCGGTCAGACCGATTTTGGTGAAAATTACGTCCAGGAAGGCGTGGACAAGCGCCTGGCGGCGGGGCACGAGTTGCCGCTGGTCTGGCATTTCATCGGTCCGCTGCAGAGCAACAAGACGCGCCTGGTGGCCGAAAATTTCGACTGGGTCCATTCGATTGACCGGTTGAAGATCGCCGAGCGCCTGTCGCAGCAGCGTCCCCCGCATCTGCCGCCGCTGTCGGTCTGCGTCCAGGTCAATGTCTCCGGTGAGGCCAGCAAGAGCGGCTGCTCGCCCGCTGCTGCCGCTGACTTGTGCCATGCCGTTGCCGGCCTGCCCGGCTTGCGGCTGCGTGGCTTGATGGCGATCCCCGAAGCGAGCGACGACCCGGTCGCGCAGCGGCAGCCGTTTCGCGAACTGCGCCGGATTTACGAACAACTGCAAGGCGAGGGCCTGGCCCTCGATACCCTGTCCATGGGCATGTCCCACGATCTTGAAGCGGCCATCGCCGAAGGTGCCACCCTGGTACGCGTCGGTACGGCCCTCTTTGGTGAAAGAAACTACGCATGAAGATCCTTTTCCTCGGCGGCGGCAACATGGCCAACGCCCTGATCGGTGGCATGGTCAAGCAGGGCTTTGCCGCTACCGACATCCATGTCATCGACCCCGGCGCCGACGCCCGTCAGCGGCTTGCCGCCAGCTATGGCGTGACTTGTCACGGCACGGCTGCGGAAGCGCCGGCGGCGCCGGATGTTCTGGTCCTGGCGGTCAAGCCGCAGCAGATGCGAGAAGCGCTGGCGCCGCTCGCCGGTCGTCTTGGCCAGGCGCTGGTGGTCAGCATCGCCGCCGGCCTCGGTATGGCCGCACTGTCGCGCTGGCTGGGCGGACACCGGCGGATCGTGCGCAGCATGCCGAACACGCCGGCCCTGGTCGGTGCCGGCATCACCGGCCTGTGCGCCTTGCCGGAAGTTGATGCGGTCGGCAAGGCACTCGCCGAGCGCGTCCTGCGTGCCGTCGGCAGCACCGTCTGGATCGATGACGAAGCGCAGATGGACGGGGTTACTGCCATTTCCGGCAGCGGTCCGGCCTACGTTTTCCTGTTCATCGAAGCCCTGCAGCAGGCCGCCGGCGAACTCGGCTTCACCTCCGAACAGGCGCGCCAGCTTGCCATCGAAACGGTGCAGGGTGCAGCCAAACTCGCGGCTACCTCGGACGAACCGGCAGCCATCCTGCGCGAACGCGTCACCTCCAAGGGGGGCACCACCGAGGCGGCGCTCAAGGTCATGCTCGAACGCGGCGTCCGCGAAGGCATCGTCGCCGGCTGCCTGGCCGCCGAAGCGCGTGGCCGCGAACTCGGACGCCTGCTCGGGGAGGACGCGTGATGCAGGCGCTCCTCTTCCTGGTCAACGCCGTCATCGGCTTCTTCTGTACCCTGCTGCTGCTGCGCTTCATGATGCAGATGGCGCGGGTCTCGTTCGCCGGCCAGCTCGGCGATTTCGTGATCAAGCTCACCAACTGGGCGGTCAAGCCCTTGCGTCGCATCGTTCCCGGCGTCGCCGGGGTGGACTGGGCCAGCCTGATCGCCGCGCTGTGGTTGCAACTGGCCCAGGCCGGCCTGCTGCTGGCGCTGGCCCCGGTCGAACTCGGGGCCGACACGGTCGGCACCCTGCTGATGATCCTGATGCTGGCCGTCCGCGGCCTGATCCGCCTGGCCATCTACATCGTCATCGGTGCCGTCCTCCTGCAGGCGGTACTGTCCTGGGTCAATCCCTACTCGCCGCTGGCGCCGACGGTGAACCAGTTGTCCCGACCCTTCCTCGACCCGATCCGCCGCTTCGTGCCGACGATTTCCGGTATCGACCTGTCGCCGCTGGTGCTGATCCTGCTGCTGAATGTGCTCCTGATGTTTGTCTGAGCATGCCGGACTGGTATCGTCCGGGTCGCGACGGCAAGCTCACGCTGACCCTGCACATCCAGCCGGGGGCCAAACGGAGCGAGGTCGCCGGCATCCATGGCGAGGCGCTGAAGATTCGTCTGGCCGCTCCGCCGGTGGATGGCAAAGCCAACGAGGCCCTGCTGCGCTTCATTGCCGAGCGGCTCGAACTGCCGCGCGCGGCAGTAATTCTGAAGAGTGGCCAGAGTTCCCGGCACAAGTTGGTTGAAGTTCAGGGCTGTGACGAGGCCCGCGTCAGCGCGCTGATCGCCTGAGCGGGCCCCGCCCGGTCTACTTCGCCTTGGCCGGGCTGGCGCTGCCGCCGGTGGTCAGCTCGGCGCGCAGCTTGTCCACGCTTTTCTGGCCGAAGCCCTTGACCTTGGCCAGGTCGTCGACCGATTTGAACGGGCCGTTCTTGTCACGGTGCTCGATGATCGCCCGCGCCTTGCCCGGGCCGATGCCCTTGACCGCGTCGAGCTCGGCTTCCGTGGCCGTATTGATGTTGACTGCAGCAACCGCCACGCCGATCCCAGCCAGCATGCCGAACAACAGGGTAGTGATGCGTTTCATCTGAAGCTTCCTCCTGAGTATCGTTGGTTTGCAAAGTGAACACAGCTAAAACGCTGCGCGAAATATTCTATATGAATATGACAATGTACTCGTAGGCAATAAAAAGCGGCCCGCAGGCCGCTTGTTGCGGTGAGTTCGCCTAGAAGACGAGGCGTCCGTCCACCAGTGTCCGGCGGACCTGTCCACGCATCGGATAACCCAGCCAGGGCGAATTCTTGCCCCGGCTGCGCAGCGATTCCGGGGTCAGCGTCCACTCCGCCTGCGGATCGAAGATGCAGATGTCGGCTGCCGCGCCGACGGCCAGGGTGCCGCGGTCGAGGCCGAGGATGGCGGCCGGCGCGCAGGTGATGCGGGCGAGCGCGGCGGCCAGCGGCAGGTTTTCCTGTTCGGCCCATTTCAGCGTCAGCGGCAGCAGTACTTCGAGGCCGGTTGCGCCCGGCTTGGCTTCGCCGAAGGGGACCAGCTTGTCATCGGCGCCGACCGGCGTGTGGTCCGAGCAGACGGCGGCGAAGCCCTGGGCAGCCGCTGCTGACAGGGCAGCGCGATCGTTCCGGGTACGCAGCGGTGGCAGGAAGCGGGCGTGGGTATCGAAAAAGCCGATGTCGTTCTCGGTCAGCAGGAGATGGTGCACCCCGATGTCGAAGCTGACCGGCAAGCCTTCGGCCATCGCCGCCTTGGTCAGGTCGACGCCGGCTGCCGAGGACAGCCGGGTCAGATGCACGCGGCAGCCGGTATCGCGCACCAGTTGCACGATGGTGGCGATGGCGATGGTCTCGGCGGCGACCGGAATACCGGCCAGGCCGAGGCGGGCGGAAACTTCGCCGTCGTGGGCGATGCCGTTGCGCGACAGCCAGTAGTCCTGCGGATGCAGGAAGACCGGAAAATCGAAGCTGGCGGCGTACTCCAGGGCGCGCAGCAGGGCCTCGGTATCGACCACCGGCACCTTGGCCTGCGAAAAAGCGACGCAACCGGCCTTCTTCAGTCCGGCCAGTTCGGACAGGCGCTCGCCTTGCAGGCCCAGGGTCAGGGCGCCGAGCGGCAAGACGCGGGCCTTGCGGATTTCCTTGGCGCGATGCACCAGGCGGTCGGCCAGTTCCGGCTCGTCGAGCGGCGGATCGGCGTCGGGCGGCACGACCACGCTGGTCACACCGCCGGCCACGGCGGCCGCCAGTTCGGCTTCGATCGAGTTGAGGCGGGCGCCCAGATCGATCAGGCCGGGGCAAACCACGCAACCGGCCGCGTCAATGGTTTGTTCGGCGACAAAGCCGGCCGGTGCGGCGCCGACGGCGGCGATCCGGCCATCGACGACGTAGAGGTCGGCCCGGTCGAGGTCAAGGCCGGAGGCCGGATCGACGATGCGGCCGTGTTCAATCAGGATGTTCATGTCAGTTCCCTGCAACGATGCTCATCACCGCCATGCGCACGGCGATACCGAAGGTGACCTGGGGCAGGATCACCGCCTGCGGCCCGTCGGCCACCGCCGAGTGGATCTCGACGCCGCGGTTCATCGGCCCCGGGTGCATGACGATGGCGTCCGGCTTGGCCAGCGCCAGTTTCTGCGGGGTCAGGCCGTAGTGGCGGAAATACTCGCCGGCCGAGGGCAGCAGGGCGCCGTTCATGCGTTCGTTCTGCAGGCGCAGCATGATCACCACGTCGCAATCCTTGAGGCCTTCTGCCATGTCGTGGAAGACATGCACGCCGAGCTTGTCGAGGTGCTTGGGCAACAGGGTTTCCGGGCCGATGGCGCGGACTTCGGGGACGCCCAGCGTGGTCAGTGCGTGGATGTCGGAGCGGGCGACGCGCGAATGCAGGATGTCGCCGACGATGGCCACGCGCAGGTTGGAGAAATCCTGCTTGTAGTGGCGGATGGTGTACATGTCGAGCAGGCCCTGCGTCGGGTGCGCGTGGCGGCCGTCGCCGGCATTGACGACGTGGATGTCGTCGCGGCCGATGCGGCGCAGGTGCTCGGCGATCAGGTAGGGCGCGCCGGAGGAGGCGTGGCGGACGACGAACAGGTTGGCGTGCATCGCGCACAGGTTGTCGATGGTGTCGAGCAGGGTCTCGCCCTTGGCCGTCGACGAACGGCCGATGTCGAGGTTGATGACGTCGGCGCTCAAACGCTTGGCGGCAATCTCGAAGGTGGTGCGGGTGCGCGTCGAGTTCTCGAAGAACAGGTTGAACACGCTCTTGCCGCGCAGCAGCGGCACCTTCTTCACCTCGCGCGCCGACACTTCCATGAAGGAGGCGGCGGTATCGAGAATTTGCGTCATGATGGCGCGCGGCAGACCCTCGGTCGACAGCAGGTGGGTCAGCTCGCCGTTCGCGTTCAACTGCGGGTTATGCATTTTCCAGCCTCCAGGCGAGTTGGCCCTGTTCCTGTTTCTCCAGCACCAGGCTTTGTTCCGGCGCCAGCTCGACCGCCCACACCTGCCAGGTGGCGGCCACCGGCAACTCGCGGCCGCCGCGGTCGGCGAGCACGGCCAGCGACACCGAGGCCGGACGCCCGTAGTCGAACAATTCGTTGATCGCCGCCCGGGTCGTCCGCCCGGTATAGAGCACGTCATCGACCAGGACGATGTGCCGGCCTTCGACCTCGAACGGGATCAAGGTCGGCTTGACCTGCGGGTGCAGGCCCTTCTCGGCGAAATCGTCGCGGTAGAAGGAAACGTCGATCAGGCCGATTTCCTGATCGAGGCCGAGCAGCTCGCCGAGACGCTCGGCGATCCAGGCGCCGCCGCTGTAGATCCCGACCAGCACGGGATCGTTCGGCAACAGGGGGCGGATCAGTTCGGCCAGTTGCCGGCACTGGGCTTCGGCATCGGGCAGGGGGTCAGTGGGCAGCATGCGGCAGACTTTCGAACCAGGTTTGAAGAATCAGTTGGGCGGCGACCGCGTCGAGCAGCGGCTTCGCCGACTTGGCATTGCGTCCGGTCTCGCGCAGGCGCGCCTCGGCGTCGAGCGAGCTGAGTCGCTCGTCGGCCATGGCAACCGGAAGATTGAAACGTTTCTGCAGACGTTCGGCGAACTTCGTCGCCAGCCGGGTCATCTCGTGCGGGGTGCCGTCGGCGTGGGTCGGCAGGCCGACCACCAGTTGTTCCGGCTGCCATTCGGCAATCAGCTTGCCGATCGCGGCGAAGCGCTCGTCGTTCGACTCGGCGCGGATCACCGTCAGCGGATGCGCCGAAGCCAGCAGCGTTTCGCCGGTCGCCACGCCGATGCGCTTCTCGCCGAAGTCGAAGGCCAGCACAGTGCCCACGCTAGGCGTGCCCGGCGATGTCGGAGAGTTGGGAAAAACTGATGCCCAGCTTCTGCATGGCCGCCGGCAGACGCTCCTCCGGCGGCAGGTCGAAGAGGATGCCGGCGCGCGCCGGCACGGTCAGCCAGGAGTTCTGCGCCAGTTCATCCTCGAGTTGCCCGGCGTCCCAGCCGGCGTAGCCGAGCGAAACGATGATCTCGTCGGGCAGGCCGTCCTTGGCCACCGCCGCGAGCACGTCGCGCGAGCTGGTCAGGCCAATCTCGCCGGTGATCGCCAGGGTCGACTGCCAGTGGCCGACCGGCCGGTGCAGGACGAAACCGCGGTCGAGCTGCACCGGGCCGCCGAAATACACCGGCAGGCGGGCCAGCGACGGCTGCTCCAGCTTGATGTCGATCTTCTCGAACAGGCCGGCCAGGTCCATGTCGATCGGCCGGTTGACGATGATGCCCAGCGCCCCGTTCTCGTTGTGCTCGCAGATATAGACGAGCGCATTCGAGAAATAGGGATCTTCCAGCGCCGGCATGGCGATCAGAAAGTTGTCGGTCAGGTTGACGTTGTCCATGGCCGGGATTTTAAAGGAAAACGCTGCCACCTCGCCGCTTCGTCGACGATGGAGCAGGGCGCAACTGTCATGGGTCGGTAACAGGACTGAATTAATCTGGCCTACCTTCGCTTCCCCCTGGGCGCCGCCCCCTCGATGTCTAGCACCTTCAACCCCCGTATCCGTCTGCCTGTTCCCGCCGAGCCATTTGTCCGGCGCAGCGGCCAGTTCGCCGTCATCCTCGTAGCCGCTGGCGCCTGCTGGCTGCTTGCCGGCCTGTTATGGGGGTTCACGCACAGTACGCCGGGCCCGGTCGAACTGCCCGACCGCCGCCCCGGGCCGGTCGGAGAACGGCTGGCCAGCCAACTCCGCTTCGCCGGCCCAGCGGTGGCGGCCGTCTTGCCGGCCAACCTGATGCTGGTCGGCGTCAGCGCCTCGGCCGATGCCGGGCAGGCACGTGCCCTGATCCGGCGCGAGGGCGAAAGCCAGTTACTGGTCCTGGCCATCGGCGACGAAGTCAGCCCCGGCCTGCGCCTCACCCGGATCGAGGTCGACCGGGTACAACTCTCCGGCCCCGGCGGCGACAGCCTGCTGGCGCTCCCCAAAGTCGACACGGCGCCGCCGGCAAGTTCCACCAATGATTGATCCCATCCTTATTACCGGCCGCCGCACCGCGCTCGCCGTCGCTTGCCTGTTCGCCGCCCTGCTTGCCCCCGCCGCTCATGCGGCGGCACCGGTTGCCGCGGCGGAACCGCTGACCATCAACTTCGTCGGCGCCGACATCCACTCGGCGGTCAAGGCCATCGGCCAGATGACCGGCCGCAATTTCGTCATCGACCCGCGGGTCAAGGGGCTCATCAACATCGTCTCCGGCCGCCCGGTCAGCCCCGAAACGGCTTACCAGACGCTGCTCGCCGCCCTGCGCCTGCAGGGCTTCGCGGTGGTCGAAGGGCGCAACGTCACGCGCATCCTGCCCGAGGCCGACGCCCGTACCCAGGCCGGCCCGGTCAATGCCGCCGGCGGCGAGCAGATCAGCACCCAGGTCTTCCACATCCGCCACGAATCGGCGCCGCAACTGGTCAATGCATTGAAACCGCTGATCGGCGCCAACCAGTCGATCACCGCCAACGCCGCCAGCAACACCCTGCTCATTTCCGAATCGGCCGACAACCTGCGCCGGATCGGCCAGATCATCGCCGCCATCGACGTTCCCCAGGGCAACGACCCGCAGATGGTCACCCTGCGCCACGTCTCGGCGCTGGAAGTCGGGCGCAACCTGCAGCAGTTGTTCCCCGCCAGCAGCAGCGGCGGCGGCCTGAACGTGACCACCGACCTGCGCGGCAACCGGCTCTTCCTGCGCGCCGACAACCCCGGCCTGCAAGTGCGGGCGGCAGCCATGGCCGCCGCCATGGACAAGCCCGAATCCGGGCTGGGCAACATCCGGGTGGTCTATCTCAAGCACGGCGACGCGGTACACATGGCGCAGACCCTGCGCGCCATCCTCGGTGCCGAAACCGGCAACCAGACGCAGCCGGCGCCCAGCCAGCCAGCCCCAACCGGCACTGCCAATGCCGCGCAGAACACCGCCAACGCGGCCGCGCCGGTCGCTGCCGCGAGCATGGCCAGCACCGCCGCGCCAAGCGCCAACGCCTTGCTGCCGGGCAGCACGATCCAGGCCGACCCGGCCAGCAACGCGCTGATCATCACCGCCCCGGACAGCGTCTTCGCCAACT
>Ga0209794_1002387_pt1 | contig 10172 bp, 9 predicted proteins | sample EBPBio232013_DNA_FD_185869 | JGI IMG/M metagenome (GOLD analysis project Ga0209794, IMG submission 185869) | Wastewater treatment Type I Accumulibacter community from EBPR Bioreactor in Madison, WI, USA - Reactor 1_5/23/2013_ DNA (SPAdes)... | ecosystem: Engineered > Bioreactor > EBPR >... | reverse complement strand
CGTGCAGCTTCTTGGCGACATCGACGCCCCAGCGCTCGATCCACTGCGACCGCTTCAGCCGCCCGGCCGAAATCTGCGCCTGCCCGCCGTTGCGGGTGCTGCACCCCCAGGCAACGCGGTTGGCCTCGAGGACCGTGGCCTTGATGCCATGCTCTTTCGCCAGATGGATCGCGCAGCTCAGCCCTGTATAGCCCGAGCCGATGATGGCGACATCCACGTCGATGTCGGAGGTGACGGGACCATCGTCTTGGGGCGCGTCGCCCGCCGTGTCGATCCAGTAGGTCGGGGCATAGTCGCGATTGCGGCCGGGACCGGGATCGACCACGGGATCGTAGCGAGGATCGTAGCGATCCGGAGCACGATTGGGGCGGAGCAACAGGTCTTCCATTGGCACAATCCTCGCACCCCGCACGGGCGCGGCCGGCTTCGACTAGCGCGCTGCCAAGCAGCGCGGCAGCGGTCACTGCCGAGGATCAGGCTAAAGGGAAACGGCTGGGTCCATAGAGCCAGCATGCGCCGAACTATTGCGCCAGCCCCGAGTACCGGCGCCTGTCCGCGAGGGTCACCGCAGTTCGTCGACGAGCTGGGCGAGAATGCGGATGCCCGGGGTGATACGGTTGGCGGCGATGGAGGAGAAGCCGATCCGCAGATAGTTCAACGGCGGATTCTCGCCGGAGAAGAAGACGTCGCCCGGTTCGACAAGGACGCCGTTCAAGGCAGCCCGGCGGGCGAGTTCGCGGCTGTCCAGCCAGTCGGGGCCCCTGGCCCAGACCGAGGAGCCGCCGGCGCCGAACGAACACTCGAACTGGGGAATGTAGGTCGCCAGCGCGTCACGCATGATCGCGGCACGGTCGCTCAGCGCCTCGGCGCTGCGTCGCAGCAGCCGGTCGAAATGGCCGAGGGCCAGAAACAGGGCGAGCGCGCGCTGGTTGTTCATCGGCGCGTGCCGCATCATCAGGCGCCGCAGCGCCCGCGCCTCGCGGATCACCGCGGCGGGCGCCACGATGAACCCGAAGCGCAAGCCGGGCGCGAGCGTCTTGGAGAGGCTCCCGACGTAGAGCACGCGTCCAGTCGTATCGAGCGCGCGCAGAGACTGCACGGTGTTCTGGGCCAGTCCGAAATTGCTTTCGTAGTCGTCCTCGATGATGAGCAAGTCGCGCTGCTCGGCCAGCTGGAGCAGGGCCGCGCCGCGCTCCGGCGCCAGCGTCACGCCCGTCGGGCATTGTCGGCTCGGCGTCAGGAACAGCAGACGGCAGTCCCTGGGCACGGCCTCGACGACGACGCCATTGGCGTCGATCGGAAGGCGGCGCAGATTCGGGGTGCGCAGCGAGAAGATGTTGCGGGCGTCGGGGTAGCCGGGCTCCTCCACGCCGACCACTGTCTTCTGGTCGACGAGCAGCATCGACAGCAGATACAGCGCCTGCTGGGCGCCAAGCGTCACCATGATTTCGTCGGTGCCCGCCCAGATGCCGCGGCGTGGCAGGACGCGGGTCCGGATCTGTTCGATCAGCTGCGTGTCGTCGCCGTCGATCCGGTCGACGGCCCAGTCGCGGATCTCGGCGACGCTCAGTGCCTCGCGCACGCATTCGCGCCAGTTGTTGGTCGGGAACAGGGCGGGGTCGAACTGGCCGTAAAGAAACGGATAGGGGTAGCTCAGCCAGTCCTGCGGCTTGACGATGTTGCGCCGGAGCGAGGGCCTGAGCGACAGGCGCTCGGACCAGTCGAGGTCGCCCGCGGGTCGCCCGGTGCCGCCGGGGATCGGCAGCGATGTCGATTGCCGGATGAAGAAGCCCTGGCGCGCGCGGGATTCGAGAACACCCTCCTCGACCAGTTGCTCATAGGCGAGAAGAACGGTGTTCCGCGCGACGCTCAGCGTTTCGGCGAGGCAGCGGCTCGACGGCAGCGGCGTTTCGGGCCGCAACCAGCCTTCCGAAGCCGCGCCGATGACCATCTCGCGCAGCCGCTTCTGCAGCGGCCGCCCGGAATCGGCGGTGCGGTCGAAGAGCGTGCCCCAAGACAGGGAGTCCAGCCGGCGAGCCACGCGATCAGTCCCTCCGCGCTTACCGGCGAGAATTGTTCGCGCGGGACGGGGAGGCCGTCAATCGTCTGGTACCATGAATCGCTGGAGGCTGGTCCCATAGGGGCCACCAGTCCCCGGCTGGCTCTATGCCGCCTGAACCGGCCGGTCCTTGCGGTAGGCGCTCTTGGAGGCGATGAGGTCGCCGTCGAAGGCGAAGACATCGAGGCCGTTCACCTCGACCTTCTGGCCGTCGCGCCGTGTTCCCGCGAATAGCCATTCCGACAGGGCGACATCGCCGGCAATCGTGTGTCGCAGGATGGTCCAGGACACGTCGGGCATGTCGGTCCAGACCGCCACGAAGGCCGCCTTCACCGCATCATGCCCCGTGAAGCGACGGCCGTGAGCCTCGGGTCCGACAGCGGCATCGAAGACGATGCCCGGCGTGAAACAGGCCATGACGCCCTCGGCATCGTGCCGGTTGAACGCGTCGAACAGGCGCTCGAGCAGCACCTCGCGGGCCGGTTTCGCTGCTGCATTGCTCATCGTGGGCACTTTCCCTGATCTGTCATCGGACGAGGCTCCGTCTTAGCCTCGCTTCGCGGACGGGGCGAGAGCCAGAACGATGGCAACGATGCGACCAGATCGGCCAGGGCCGATGCCTCGGCTCAATGGGCGGCGGCTGCCACAGCCTTCGGCCGGCGCATCAGCGGCACCAGGAGCAGCATCGCGACGAAGAGCACGGTGAGTGCGAAGAAGACGTCGCCGAGCGCCATCACGAAGGCCTCGCGCCGCACCATCGCGGCCATCTGCTTGATCGCCGCCAGCTCGGCATCCGAGCCCAGAGACTGGAATTGCTGCGTGAGGCCGGCAAGCGTCTCCTCCGCGCGCGGGCGCCCCCACGCGACGGATTCCCGCAGCCGCTGCATGTGCAGGTCGGTGCGATGGTTGAGCAGCGAATTGATCAGCGCCAGCCCCACCGCGCCGCCGAGATTGCGCGTGAGGTTGTAGAGCCCGGCCGCATTCTTCATCCGCTCCGGCGGCAGCGTGCCGAGCGACAGGTTGTTGATCGGCACCATGCAGAGCATCAGCGCCGCGCCGCGCAGGATCTGCGGCACCAGCAGTTCGCCGAAGGTCCAGTCCTTGGTCACGAAGGACGCCTGCCAGGTGCCCGCGGCGAACAGCAGGAAGCCGATCGCCATCATCACGCGCAGGTCCATCCTGGTCGACAGGCGGCCGACGATAGGCGCCGAGATGAACATGACGATGCCGGTGACGAACATGGTCTCGCCGATCATCAGCGCCGAGAAGCCGCGCACCCGGCCGAGATAGACCGGGTAGAGATAGGTCAGCCCGTAGAGGCCGATGCCGCAGATGAAGGAGGCGAGGCAGCCGGTCCAGAAATTGCGGTTGCCGAAAGCCGTCAGATCGACGATCGGCACCTCCTGCGTGAAGGCGCGCCAGAAGAACACCACGGCGCCGACGATGCAGGCGATGGTGAATGCCAGGATCAGGTGGTCCTGGAACCAGTCCTTGGCCGGGCCTTCCTCGAGCACGAATTCGAGGCTTCCGAGAAATACCGCCATGGCGGCGAAACCCAGCCAGTCGAAGCGGCGGAGCAGGGCCGGCTCGGGCTTGTCGAAGTCGACGAGCCGCCAGACCATGGTGCAGACGACGATGCCGGCCGGCACGTTGATCAGGAACAGCCAGTGCCAGGAGAACAGGTCGGTGAGATAGCCGCCGACGGTCGGCCCGACGGTCGGGGCGAGCGTCGCCACCATGCCGATCATCGGCGAGACGATGGCGCGCTTCGACGGCGGGAAGGCGGTGAAGGCCGTGGCGAAGACGGTCGGGATCATCGCGCCGCCGAGGAAGCCCTGCAGCGCGCGCCAGATGATCATTTCGGTGATCGAGGTCGAGAGCGCGCACATCAGGCTCATCACCGTGAAGCCGGCGCAGGAGATGGTGAAGATGACGCGCGTCGACAGCGCGCGCGACAGCAGGCCCGACAGCGGGATCATGATGACCTCCGCGATCAGGTAGGAGGTCTGGACCCACGAGATTTCGTCGGCGCTGGCCGACAGGCCCGCCTGAATCTCGGCGAGCGAGGCCGAGACGATCTGGATGTCGAGGATCGCCATGAACATCCCGAAGACCATGGCGAGGAAGGCAAGGAGGCGCGGCAGGGGTATGCGATCGGTCGCCGCTGCGGCGGCAGGCGGGCTGTCGGCGGTGGCCGCGCCAGCGCTCACGGGGCCGACCGGGCGGCGAGGGTGGCGCCGTCATCGGTGCCGGCGGCGACGGGACGCGTCGCGCGATCGACGGTGCCGACGCGGGCCGGCGCAGCGCCGGTGTCGGTGCGGATCGACACCACCACCGACATGCCCGGGCGCAGGCGGCCTTCCTCGACCGCGCGCGCGTCGAGGCGGATGCGGACGGGAATGCGCTGGACGATCTTGGTGAAGTTGCCGGTGGCGTTCTCGGGCGGCAGCAGCGAGAACTGCGCGCCGGAAGCCGGCGATATGCTGTCGACCCGCCCCGCGATGGCGCGCCCGGCAAAGGCGTCGACCGCAACGCTCGCCGGCTCGCCGATGGCGACGCGCGCGAGCTGGGTCTCCTTCAGATTGGCCTCGACATAGATCGAGGCCGTATCGACCAGCGCCAGCAGGCGCGTGCCCGGCTGGACGAACTGGCCGACCTGGACGGCGCGGTTGCCGACGACGCCGTCGATCGGCGCGCGGATCAGCGTGAAGTCGAGATCGCGGCGGGCGCGGTCCAGTGCGGCTTCGAGCTCGCTCTTCTGGCGCTGGGCTTCGGCGAGCTGCGCCTTGAGCACAGCCTCCTGCGCCTCGGCACCGGCGACACCTGCCTTGGCCTGTTCGATCTGTGCCTGGTTGCGGTCGCGGTCGGCGCGGGCTGTGTCGAGCGCGGCCTGGCTGGCGAATTCCTGCGAGACGAGGCGCTGGGCGCGCGCCAGCGCCGCGGCGACGCGGGGGGTGTCGGCTTCGACCATGCCGAGCTGCGCCTTCGTCTGCGCGATGGCCGCGGCCTGCGCTCCGATCTGCGTTTCCATCCGCCGGATCGTGGCGTCCTGTGTCGCGACGCGCGCGGCAGCCGACTCGACCGCGATCCGGTAGTCGCCGTCATCGAGCCGCGCCAGCACGTCGCCAGCCTTCACGGCGGCATTGTCGCGGGCCGTGACCTCGGTGACGTAGCCCGAGATCTTGGCGGCGAGAACCGTGGTATCGGCCCGCACATAGGCGTCGTCCGTGGAGACGATGAAACGGCCGTTGACGTACCAGTCGTGGCCATACCAGCCGGCGGCGGCCAGCGCGCACAGGCCGACGAGCACGACCAGAAGCCGCCGCCGCCTGCGGGGCGGAGCGGTTGCGGCGGACTGCTGTGGCGAAGCTGGAGCGTCATCGGCGCGCACCGAAGGCGCGGTCCCGGCGGCGTCAGCCATCGGATACCTCATACAAAAATCAAACTGAACCGTTCAGTTCATTCTTGACTTATACCCCTGCCGCGACGACTACAAGGGGAGGAGTGCGCTGGCGGTACATGGGAGGTCGGCACAAGTGAGTGATCTCGGGTTCGAGGACATGGCGGTCGCCGGCCCGGAGCGGGCCGAGACCGATACGGCCAAGCGCCGGCAGATCCTCGACGGCGCGCGTCGCGTGTTCTTCGAGCGCGGCTTCGAGGCGGCGAGCATGGACGCGATCACTCGTGCGGCCGGCGTCTCAAAGGCGACGATCTACGCCTATTTCCCGAGCAAGGAGCACCTGATCGCCGCGCTGGTCGGCATCGAGAAGCGCGAGCAGGCGGAGCGCTTCATCGAGCTCGTCGCCGAGGATCGTCCGGTCGCCGAGGCGCTGACCACCGTCGGCGCGCGCACCATTCTCGCCATGAGCCGCCCGGAAGCCGTGGCGCGCCTGCGGCTGGTGGTCGGCATCGCGCCGCGCATGCCCGAGATCGGGCGCGCCTTCTACGAGGACGGGCCGATGTTCGCGACCCGCCGGCTCGGCGAATATCTCGCGCGTCTGGTGGCCGAGGGTCGGATGACCGTCGATGATCCCGACCGCGCGGCGCGCCAGTTCCTCGATCTCTGCCTCTCGGAGATGAGTCGGCGCATCATCTTCGGCCTCGAGACCACGATATCCGAGCGCGAGGCCCGCGATCACGCGCGGATCGCCGCCGAGGTCTTCCTGCGCGCCTATCCGCTCGAAGCGCCCGCAGCGGGCTGAGTTCCCACGCTTTCCCGGCATTGCGGGCGGTTCACCGGCCAGCGGGCCCGTCTCCATCCTGGTCCTGCACGAGGAAGGCTCGTCCCGGGTCGCCCGAGACGAACCCTGACCGGCCGGCTAGGGCACCGCCGGGCCTCGTGAGCGAGACCCGGCAGCACGATCAGCGAGGCAGCATCACTGCTGCGGGGCGAATGGCACGACGAAGCCGCCGCCTTGCGCCGGAGCGGCCGGCGGGAAGGCTTGCGCGAGATAGTCGAGCAGCACCTTCCGCATCTCGGCATCGGGAGGCGGCATGTTGTGCTTCTCGGTCATCCAGGTCAGCGTCTCGTCCCACCGGGGCCGGTCCATGCCCTGACGGCCGACCACCTTCATGGAGTGGCAGCCGATGCAGTAGCCGAACGTCTCCTCCCGGCCTGGAAAGTCCGGAAGGCTCTCCGGAGTTTCCTCCGGCTGGGCCCTGCCCGGCGACGAGGCCAGCACGACGCCGACGGCGGCAGCGGCCAGGAGCAGCGACAGTTTCCGCATCGCTATGCCGCCAGCACGGCAACGCGATGGAGCGGATTGGCGCCATAGCCCTGCGGGTTCCAGTTGGTGGCGACATGCGGCTGGCTGATGCCCCGGGAATCGGTCGCCCGGACCCAGAGTTCGAAATAGCCGGCGGTGGGAAGCTCGACCGAACCCGACCAGCGCACCCAGTCGTAGCGGTTGCGCAGCGCCGCCATCGTCATGGCGTGCCAGCGCTGGCCGGCGTCGAAGGACACCTCGACCTTCGATACCTCGTGGTCGCCGGCCCAGGCGGCCCCGCGCAGGTCGAGCCGGCGCGTACCCGCCGCGATCCGCGTGCCGTTGGCCGGGGCGGTGATGATCGAGCGCAGGGGCATCGACGTCATGTCGGCGAAGTTCGTCTTGCCGTCGACATTGGAGCCCGGAACGATCGGCACGGTGGGCACGCGATAGGACGTGCCGCCCATGCCCTGACCGTCATGCGGCGTGCTGCGGACGAGGACGCGGTTCAGCCACTTGGACGAGAGCGAGGCCGGCCATCCCGGAATGATCAGGCGCAGCGGCCCGCCATGGATGTGCGGCAGGGGCTGGCCGTTCATGGCCCAGACGATCAGCGAATGTGGCTCCAGCGCCTTGTCGATGGGCATGCCGCGGGAAATGGCATCCTTGGTCGTGTCGCCCGACAGATGCGGATCGGCGCCGAAATGCCCCGTGAACTTCGCGCCGGGCTTGAGGCCCGCCGCCTTCAGGACGTCGGCGAGCCGGACGCCGGTCCATTCGGCGCAGCCGGCGCCGCCATTCTGCCACTGATTGCCGCGCGCGGCGGGCTGGTAGAACGAGCGGCCGTTGCCGCCGCATTCCAGCACCATGCGGAACGTGTGGACCGGGAATCGCGCCTTGAGTTCGGCAACGGTCAGCGTCAACGGCTTGTCGACCTCGCCTTCGATCTTCAGCTGCCAGCCATCGGCATTGGTGGCCTCGTCGGGGATCTGTCCGTTGTTCCGGACGAAGAACTTCGCGATCGGCGTCGTGTCGTCGTCGAGCAGCGCCTCCGGCGTCTCGGCCACGAGCGGCCGGTCACCGAGCAGTCTCAGGCTGCGGTCCTTGCCGGGATAGTCGAAGGCCGGCGGGGCGGCTGCCGGCCGGCTCGCGGGGGCGCTGGCCTGTGCCTTCACCCGGCCGGTGCCGGCGAGCCAGGCCGAGCCGCCGGTCAGGAGGCCAATCGTCGCGAGGCTCGCGCCCATCATGCCGCGCCTCGACGGGCCGTCGGCACTGGTATCCGTTCTTTCGTTGCTGCGCTGAGACATATTCTCGCTACGCATGGCGTTTCTCCCGAGGGGACATGTTCCCCGCCTGTGAGAGACGCGGCGCAGCTTCGATTTATTCCATTGTGGCCGAAGATTTTCCGGCAGGCCGGCCGCGCCTCAGCCGGCGCAACTGGACGGTGGACCGGGGCTCTCCGCCAGCCGCTCCTCGGGCGCCGACGCGGGTCCGCGTACCGCGCGCGCGACCAGCGTGGTCAGCTGCTCCAGCCGCGCCGGAGCGATGCCCTTCGCCATGACGGCATAGCCGGTCCGGCCCTCGCTCCAGACACGAATCGAGATGTCGGTCTGATCGGCTGCCACCGGCCTGTCGGGGATGCCGGCCATGGGCGGACCGATCCAGATCCCGACCCGGCAGCCATTGGGCCCGATATATCCTGCAAGCATGCCGCCGGTCCGGTTTCGCGGATCGAGCGAGACATGGACGAGGCGCATCGCGGCGGTCGAAAGGTCCGGCAGGCCGTCGGCATGCAGCCCGGCCGCGGCGAGAACCGGGTTGTCGTGCGGACCCGGGACATCGTGCAGCAGCCACTGGCGGTGGGCGGCGACCGCGTCGCCCAGAGCGGCCTCGAGCACGGCCGCGGGACGCATCGAGCCCATCCGGAGGCCGGCCAGCGCCACGACGACAAGCAGCGTCGCGGCGATCGCGAGCGCCCGGCGAAACCGGGTTGCGCCCGCCGGCAGCGGCGTGAACGGCGGGGCGATCTCGGCAGGACCGATGCGGCGGGATGCGGCACGCAGGCGGGACAGGGTCGCGGCGCGCGCCGCCAGCGCTGTGTCGCGCGCGATGGCGGCGGCCACCTGCGCTGCGGCTGCCGGTTCCAGCTCGCCATCGACATAGGCGTTCAGCATCTCCCAGGAGATGCCCGTCACCACATCGTTCCCGTTCGCCTCACGCGACATGCCGGCGCCCCGAATGGATCGGACGAATGTTCTGGCCCTCGATGGCTTCCAGCAATGCAAGCCTCGCCCGGCTCAGGCGGCTCATCACCGTGCCGGTGGGTACGGCAAGGATCTGCGCGGCCTCTGCATAGCGAAAGCCGGCGAGATCAACCAGTTCGATGACCTCGCGATGCTGGCCGTCGATGCGTTCCAGCGCGCGGCGCACCGTGAGGTCGGCGATCAGCCGGTCGTCGAAGCTCCAGAGTTCCGCGCCGGTCGGCCCGAGCGTGGCATCGTCGCCGGGCGGCAGGCGCTGCCGCAGCTGATCCACCCAGGCGTTGCGGAGAATGGTGTAGAGCCAGGCGCGCAGGCTCGCCTCGCTGTCGGGGCCGCGCGGAGCGGCGAGCGCCTTGACCGCGCAGGACTGAAGCAGATCCGCGGCCTCGTCGCGGTTGCGGGTGAGCCGGTGGGCATAGGAGAACAGCCGCTGCCAGTCCTGCCGGAGCGTCGCCTCGATCCTTGCGCGCAGGTCCCTCGTCCCCAGCATCCACACCACCTGTCGCGCGGGCAGGCCGCGATGACGACCATTTCGACAAGCACGCCCATTTGCAAGGGCTGAAGATGTCCTTCAGCCGGGCCGAACCCCGAACCTGTGGAGCGGACCGCGCCGCCGATCATGAACCCGGCGCCGGCGCGCACCAACCTCATGGGCGGCATGCGGGAATGTCGCCGTGAACGTCCGGGAGCGCGCGCGTCGGAACCCGATCGCCTGAGCGCGGCAGGCGTCCGCCAGCGCGGATCAGGTCAGCGAATGTCTGGGAAGAATGGTGCCGCGGAAGGGATTCGAACCCCCGACCCCATCATTACGAATGACGTGCTCTACCAGCTGAGCTACCGCGGCCAATGCGGGCGCCTTGTAGCCGCAGGTCCGGGATTTTGCAACACCGCGCACGGGCCTTCCTTCCCGCCGGTGGATGACCCGCCATGCCGGCCTCGCGAACGACCCGCGGGTCAGCCGGGCAGGAAAGCCGTGCGCCCGCCCGCCTCCACGACGGTTTCCACAGGAGCGCCGTAGAGCGCGGCGAGCTGCTCGGAGGTCAGGATCCTGCTCGCAGGTCCTGCCGCGATCACCGCGCCGCCGCGCAGCAGCGCCACGCGGTCGGCATGGCCGAGCGCCTGGTTCGGGTCGTGGGTGGTGAACAG
>Ga0209794_1002384_pt1 | contig 10191 bp, 8 predicted proteins | sample EBPBio232013_DNA_FD_185869 | JGI IMG/M metagenome (GOLD analysis project Ga0209794, IMG submission 185869) | Wastewater treatment Type I Accumulibacter community from EBPR Bioreactor in Madison, WI, USA - Reactor 1_5/23/2013_ DNA (SPAdes)... | ecosystem: Engineered > Bioreactor > EBPR >... | reverse complement strand
TCGCCCGCCACGGCGCGCACACCCTATGGGGCCTGCTCACCCGCACGGCCAGCACCATCGCGGCCCACACGCTCAGAACCGCCATCCTGACCGGCGACTAACCCACACAACGCGCCTGAGGCGCCCGTCATCCGGCTCCGCCACCTCGGCCCAACGGCGCGAGCGCACCACCCGGGCCCGGCGACGGCGGCAGCGAACGTCGTCGTGGCCGACCTCGCCAGCACCCCCGTCACGATCGGACGGGCGCCCGACAACACTCTGGTCGTGGACGATCTGCTCGTGTCGCGCCACCACCTGCGCGCGACCCCCCACGCCGAGGGTTTCCTCGTCCAGGACCTCGGGAGTCGCAACGGCTCCTATGTCAACGGCGCGTCGATCACGTCGTGCGTCGTGCGGGCCGGGGACCGCCTGACGCTGGGGCATCTGGAGTTCCGTGTCGAGGCCGGCGAGCTGCGGATGGCCCCAAAAAAGACGAGGGTATCGTTCGTCGCGACCGAGCTCGCGGTTCGCCTCCCCTCTGGCAAGCAGCTGCTTCACGACGTGAGCTTCGAGCTCCCGGAAGCCGCCCTCCTCGGGGTCATCGGACCCTCCGGAGCGGGAAAGAGCACTCTTCTCGGCGCCCTGACCGGCTCGCGTCAGGCCACCTCGGGGCAGGTCCTCTTCGACGGGCTGGATCTCTACGCCAACTATCACGAGTTGTGGCACCGCATCGGCGTCGTCCCGCAGGACGACGTCGTTCACCGGCAGCTCACCGTGCGGCAGGCCCTGGGATACGCGTCCGAGTTGCGCTTCCCTGCCGACCTCGAGCGGTCCGCCCGGACGGCGCGGATCGCGGAGGTGGTCGGGGAGCTCGGCCTGGATGCGCACCTCGACACCCGGATCGACCAGCTGTCGGGCGGTCAGCGCAAGCGGACGTCGGTGGCCATGGAGCTGCTCACGCAGCCCTCGCTGCTGTTTCTCGACGAACCCACGTCGGGATTGGATCCGGGCTTGGACAAGTCCGTGATGCAGACGCTGCGGGGTCTGGCGGACGGCGGCCGCACGGTCATCGTCGTGACGCACAGCGTGGCGAATCTCGGGCTGTGCGATCGGGTGCTGCTGCTCGCTCCGGGCGGTGAGGTGGCCTATTTCGGTCCTCCGGAGGGAGTGTTGCCCTACTTCGGGTTTGAGCACTATTCGGACGTCTTCCAGTCCGTCTCCGCCGACCCTTCCGGAGTCGCCATGCGCTTCCGGACCAGCCTGGCCCCGGCGGGAGGCGGCCGGGTCCTCCAGCCAGAGCGTGACCCCGTTCCGGCCGCCGAGCCTCTCCGGCAGCAATCCCGCGGGCGGCAGGCCGCCGTCCTCATCCGCCGACAACTGCGCGTCCTCACGTCGGACCGGTCCTATGCCTTGTTCACAGCCCTGTTGCCGTTCGTCATGGCCGGCCTGGTGATGACTGTCCCGGGGAAGGCAGGCTTCGGACCAGCGGAACGCCCGCCCACCTCGGAACCGACCCAGCTGCTCGTCGTCTTGATCGTGGGTGCCGCGTTCATGGGCCTGGCGGCCAGCGCACGGGACCTCGTCGGGGAACGGCCGATCTTCCTCCGCGAGCGCGCCGTTGGGCTGGCTCCCTCGGCGTACCTCATGGGCAAGCTCGCCGTCTTCGGCGGGCTCGCGATGCTGCAGTCCGCCGTCCTCGTCGGTCTCGTGATGCAGGTCAAGCCGCCTCCCGATGGGGCTAGCGCACTGGGCAGCGGGGTGCTGGAGATCTACGTCGCCGTCGCGCTCACGACCTTTGCCTCCGCGACGTTCGGGCTGCTGATCTCCGCCGTCGTCTCGACGACGGAGCAAGTCATGCCCCTGCTCATCGTCACCCTCATGGCCCAATTGGTGCTCTGCGGAGGGCTGATCCCTGTCGCGGATCGCCTGGGGTTGGAGCAGGTTTCGTGGGCCTCGCCAAGTCGATGGGGGTACGGCGCCGCCGCGTCGACGGTCGATGTCACGGCCAAAAGCCGTGCTTTCGCAGCGACACCTGTGCCCGCGGCGGCCGGTGCCCCGCGCGATGACCCGCTGTGGGAGCACGGGTCGGCGCCCTGGTGGCGCGACATCGGGATGTTGCTCCTCTTGACGGCGGCCGCCACCTCCATCACCGCAGCTCTGCTCGAGCGCACCAGCCGCCGTCGCTGACCCACCGGGTGGGCAGCGTGCGGCGAATGCGGTCAGCTCATGTCGACGACCGCGTGGTCGCCCTCCGGCGCCGCAGACCCCGTCGCCAGCGCCTTGAGCAGCCCGGCCACCTGGACGACCTTGCCGGGGCTGTCCCAGTAATGCGCCGTCTCCGCGGTCACCTTCAGCAGGGCCACGTCGGGGTCGTCGTGCTCGACACCGAAATAGGCCTTGGCGAACGGGGACCACAATTCCTCGTTCTTGGCCACGTCGCGCACGATCTCAGCGCGGCCCGCCAGGGACACCCAGCGGCCCTCCTCGGTGTAGGCGACGTTGCAGGCCGCGTCGGCGCGGACCTGCCCGGCCAGGGGGCCGCTGTCCCGGCAGAAGAACCAGACCGTGCCGTCGAAGTCGCTCTCCTGGCACGCCAGCGGGCGCGAGACGAGCAGCCCCGCCTCGTTGCGGGTGGTGATCATGGCGGTGCGCTGGCCCTTGATGAGGTCCACCACGTGGGCCACGGCCTCGTCGTCGGTTCGCACGGGGGTCGGGTCGGCCATCAGTTCTCCTGAGCGGTGGGGGGCGTCGTACGGCGCCCGGGCTCGCCGTGGCGGGCTCGGCCGCGGCGGTGCTGCGAGTCAAGCACGGCGGCCTCGGCACCGCCCGACGCGGCGTCGAGGCTTCGGTCGCCGCCCGGGTGGCGGCGCAACGCCCCAGGCCAGTGGGCGACCGGGCGGGGCAACCTTAGACACGGGTCGGCGCTCGGTGTCCGCCGGTGCCCGGGACGATCAGCCCTTGAGGCCACCGGCCGGCGGGTGAGACCCTGAAGGTCTGGCGCCAACGGGCGACCGCTGCGGCGGCCAGGACCTCGAACGGCGCCGTTGGTGGAATCACAGCCACCTCGGGCCCCGTCGCCGCGGGTCGGGTGGTAGGTATGTCTAACAAAGACCGGGCCAGGAACGGGCCTGCCGTGAGGCGACACGGTGTTCGGCGCACAGTCGCGTCAGAACGTGAGGAGAGGCATATGGCACTGAACGCTCCGAACTTAGAAGCTGTACACGCCAAGGCCAGAGAAATCCTGGGGAAGGCTCCCGACCTCTTGACGGTGTTGGGCGCCGACCATGAAGGTCCGTACAGCGGTCCCTACAATCCCTGGCTCGACCATTTCCACCGGCTCGGCTCCAACTACGTCAAGCTGCTCTCCCTCATGACGGCCATGCAGCGGGACACCCTGCATGTCTATCGCGAGGTGGGCAAGACCTACGGCGAGCCCAAGGTGATCCAACGGTTCCAGAAGTGGCTGGAGAAGGTCGCCGACGCGAACGCGGTCCTGATGGAGAAGCTCGCCAAGGACTACCCGCGCCCCGACTTCGGGCTGAATTTCACGGCCATCGACGGCCACATGGTCGGTGTCACCGAAGAGGTGGTGCTCGCCAAGCCGTTCTGCAACCTCATCCACTTCAAGCGCGACACCGACCGCACCGACCCGATCGTGCTCATCGTCGCGGCCCAGTCCGGTCACTACGCCACGTTGTTGCGGCCCACCGTCGAGCGGCTGCTCCCGGAGGCCGAGGTCTACATCACCGACTGGATCAACGCCCGCGAGGTGCCGGTGAGCGCTGGCGAGTTCAACCTCGACACCTATGCCGACTACGTGGTCGAGTTCATGGATCACCTCGGCCCCGACACGAATGTGCTGGCCATCTGCCAGTCCACCGTGCCCTCGGTGATGGCGGTGGCCCGGGTCGCCGAGGACGCGCCCGAGAAGCAACCGATGACGTTCACGGTGATGGCCGGCCCGCTCGACCCCGGCGCAGCGCCGACCGAGGTGACCAAGCTCGCCGACAAGATGCACCTGCCGTCCTACCTGCTGGCCTTCATCGCCGAGGCGCCCAACGGGCGCAAGGTCTACCCGGGCTATGTGCAGCTGATGAGCTTCATCGCGATGAACCCGAAGAACCACTTCAGCAGCCACCGCGACCTCTACAACCACTACGTCGCCGACGACACCCACCCCAATGTGGACCGCATCGAACGCTTCTACGCCGAATACTTCGCCGTTGCGGATCTCACGGCCGAGTTCTACGCCGACACGGTCAAGCGCGTGTTCATCAACAAGGAACTCGCCAAGGGCACGATGACCTACAACGGCAAACTCGTCCGGCCGGAAGCGATCACCTGCCCCATCATCGCCATCGAGGGCGCCATGGACGACATCTCGGCGCCGGGGCAGACCCGCGAGTTCCTCAAGAAGTTCACCGGCAGCTCCGACCTCTCCTTCTACGAGCAACAGCACGCCGGGCACTACGGCGTGTTCGCCGGTGGCCACTGGCGCGGCGACATCGCGCCGCGGATGCTCGGCAAGGTCCGCGAGGCCGCGCAGGCCAAGGGCAAGACCTACAGCGCCTCCCAGACCGAGTCGATTCCGATCGACGCCTACGTCCCCTGACCCGGGAGCGGCCAGGACCGCTGACGGTTCCGGGCCACAGCCGATCACGCCGTACGGCGGGTGCTTGCGGGCACCCGCCGTACGCGTGCGCCTGGGGCTACCCCCAGTGCCCGCCCGCGCGGCCCCGGTGAGGCGGGCGAGCGCGCGGTCGGTGAACCCTCACGGCGCGGTCACCGCGCGACAACGATCCCGCATCGGGGCGTGTCCCACCCTTCACTTATGCCATTTCTCCTGAGAATGTCGATAAGACAAGCGGATTCGCGCGCCCAGATCCAGGTCGACCGACCCGGAGAGCGCGCTTCGTCGGCCGATGAGGAGACCGATCGTGTTGGGCTGGAATGCGGACCCCTGGTCGCGCCGCCGCGTCGGATTGCTGTTGTTCGTGCTGACCCCGGCCGTCTTCCTCGGCGGCGGGTTGTTGTCCGCATCCAACGCCCTCAGCCGCGTCATCGGCCCCAAGGAGGCCGCGGCCTGCACGCCGCAGACCGTCAAGGCGCCGCCGCAGAATTCGTTCACGGTGAACGTGCTCAACGCCGAGGGCCCCAAGGGTGCGGCGCGGGCCGTCGCCAAGGAACTGCCGCTGCGGCAGTTCGTGCCGGGCGAGGTCGGCAACGCCCAGGTCGATACGCGAGTGGTGCAGGGGATCGGCGAGATCCGCTTTGGACCCAGTGGCCAGGACCAGGCGCTGCTGGTGCAGAAGCTGCTGCTGCCCCAGGCCCGGATGCTGCGTGACTACCGCCCGAACACCTCCGTGGACCTCGTGCTCGGTCCGCAGTTCACCGCCCTCAAGCCGCCGGACGGCCCGCTGGTCCGGCGCGCCGACGTCGTGGTCAACGTCTACAACACGACGTACTACGAGGGGCTGGGCAAGACCACCTCTGACGGCATGGTCGCGCTCGGTTTCGCGCGCGGCGCCGTGGGCCTGGACCCGCAGAACTCCTGGATCCAGGACGCGGCGGCGATCCGGTTCGGGCCGGACGGGGAACTCGGCGCCAAGCTCGTGAAGGAGGCCGTGCCGGACGCCCGCCTGCTGCCCGACCCGAGCAACACCACCGCCACTGTGGACCTGCTCATCGGCATGAAGTGGACCGCGCTGGCGCCCGCCGACAAGCTCACCGTGGAACCGCCGAAGCAGGCGCTGGGCGAGATCGAGGTCGACCGGCCCTGCCCGAAGTCCTGACCCCCTAGCGGGCCTGGAAGGACTCGTGCAGCGCCGCCCTGACGTCACGCAGGTAGGTGGCCACGACCTCGCGCTCCTGCGGTGATCGGGACTGGCCGGCGGCGTCGACCCGACGGTTGGCGTCGCGGTAGAGCGCGGCCAACCGCAGGGCCCGATCGCGGGGCATCCGCAACAGCACCGCCCGGCCGTCCTCGGGGTGCGCGATGCGCTCGATCCAGCCGTGCTCCTCGAGCCGCCGGATGATGCCGGTCATCGTGGCGGCATGAATGGCGGTGCGCCGGGCGAGTTCGGTGGGGCTGATCTGCCGCTCCCGGTGAATGATGTCCAGGCAGGACAGGTCGCCGTCGTTGAGATCGGCCGACCGGGCCACGGCGTGGGTGATCGCGGCCATCTCGATCCGCACGTCCAGCAGCGCCGTACGCAGCCCCTGGGTGGTCACTTCGCGCACCGGATCAGCCCTCCCGTCCGGCCTCGGCGGCGTCCGCGTCCGCACGATCCTCGCCCCACTGCAGGAACTTGCGGATCGACCGGTTCACCAGCCAGGGCTGGTCGCGGTTCGACATGTGCGCCGCCCACGGCACCACGACGAGCTTGGCCATCGGGTCCTTCAGCGGCCAGGTGGTCATCGCGTAGGCGATGTTGCCCGTCATGTCCAGGGTGCCCAGCACCAGCAGGGTGGGCCGGCCGAGCCGGTGGTTGTCGTCGACGTGGGCGTCGCTCCAGTAGTTCATCACCTCCAGGAAGTGCCGCTTGCCGAGGTTGTGCATCGTCTTGGCGGTGTAGACCTGGGTCTTCGGGTTGATGCCGCAGGCCGCTGCGGTCACCGCGACGGTCCACCACCAGGGCCACACCTTCAGCGTCGCCTTGGACAACGCGAGCCCGAGCTTCTCGTTCGGCCACAGCCGCCGGTAGTTGTCCGTGCAGTCGATCAGCACCAGCCGGGACACCCGCTCCGGCGAGCGGCGCGTCACCGTCTGGGCGAGATTGCCGCCCATGGACTGGCCGAGGAAGTCGGCCTCGGGGATGTGGTGCTCGTCGAGCAGGGCGTAGAGGTCGTCGACCATGTCCTCATAACGGAACGGCGTGCCCGCTGCCAACTGCGAGCGGCCGTGTCCCCGCGCGTCCCAGGCGAGAATGCCGACGTCCGCAGGCACGGCCCGCAGCTGGGGCGCGAACGACTGGGAGTCGGCCCCGGCGCCGTGCAGGAAGACGGCCCACCGGCCGGATGCGCTGCCGCGATACAGATAGTGGATCCGGCAGGCGGGTCGCTGCATGGCCCGCGTTTCGACGTCCTGCGCCATGCTGACAAGGTTCGCAGACCGGACCCCCGGATGGGCCGATGTGCATGTGAGATGGGCCGATGGTCCCGGTGAGGTCAGCCACTGGGCGGCCGGCCGGCCAGCGCCTCAGCCGCGGGCCGGCAGCACCGTCGCGGTCACCTCGCCGAACTCGATCCGCGCCCCGCCGACGCCCGGCGCGCTCGCCCGGATGGTGACCCGGTCACCATCGACCAGGAACGTGCGGTCCTGTCCGCCGACGCTGATCGGCTCGGCGCCGCCCCAGGTCAGCTCGATGAAGGCGCCCCGCTGATCCCGCTCCGGTCCGGAGACGGTGCCCGAGGCGAACAGGTCGCCGGTGCGGGTCGCCGCCCCGTTGACCGTGGTGTGCGCCAGCATCTGGGCCGGGGACCAGTACATCTGCGCGTACGGCGGGCGGCTCACCAGCTGACCGTTCCACTCCACCTCAAGGGCGACGTCCAGGGTCCACGGCGCGGCCATCCGCAGGTAGTCCAGCGGGATCGGGTCCTGGCCGGGCACGGGGCACTTCGCCGTGGCCAGCGCCGCCATCGGCACCACCCACGGGGAGATCGAACTGGCGAAGCTCTTGCCCAGGTTGGGCCCCAACGGCTGGTACTCCCAGGCCTGGATGTCCCGCGCCGACCAGTCGTTGAAGATCACGGCGCCGAACAGGTGCCGCTCGGCCTCCTCGACCGGGATCGGGGTGCCCATCGCGTTGCCGACCCCGACCAGGAAACCGAGTTCCGCTTCGATGTCGAGGCGGGTGCTGGGGCCGAACACCGGGGCCGCGTCGGCCGGTCCCTTGCGTTGGCCGCAGGGGCGCACGATGTCGACGCCCGAAACCACGATCGTGCTGGACCGGCCGTGATAGCCCACCGGCAGGTGCTTCCAGTTGGGCAGCAGCGGGTCGGCGACGTCCGGGCGGAACAGCCGGCCGAGATTGCTGGCATGGTGCTCGCTGGCATAGAAGTCGACATAGTCGGCGATCCGACAGGGCAGATGCATCGTGACCTCGGCCGCCGGGAACAGCGCTTCGTCCGGCAGCGGGCTCAACACCGCCTCGGTGAGCAGTTCGCGGACGCGGGCCCAGGCGTCGTACCCCGCGGCCATGAACTCGTTCAGCGCATCGGTGGCGAACCACCGGGTCGCCTCGGGGAGCGTCGGCGCCAGCGCGATCGCCAGGTCGACGACCGTGTCGCCGACGCGGGTGGCGCAGCGCCGCGGCCCGTCGGGGGTGGCCGAATAGACCCCGTAGGGCAGGTTGGCCGGCCCGAAGCCGGAGCCGGCGGGGGTGGACAGGACGGTCATGGTTGCGCTCCTAGGTCGGCGGGCAGGAGCCCGGCCGCGACGAGGTCGGTCAGGGGGTCCGTCACCGAGCAGGTGCCGAACGAGACGAACAGGCTCCGGGCCGCATTGTCGGGCAGCGCCGCGACGTCTCTGGCGACCCGGTCGCCGTCGCGGCTGGCCAGCACCTGCCCCAGCCGCCCGGCCGGGGCGCCGCCCAGCGCGGCCGCCGCCGCGAGCAGCAGGTTGAGGAAGCCGTGCTGCTCGAAGCCGGTGGCCGGGTCGGTGTTGCGGACCGCGTGATGCAGCCCGGCGGTGGCCTTGAACGGCAGCCGCAGCGCGGCGACCTGTTCGAGCGCCGCGGCCAGCTCGGCCTCGTCCGGATAGAGGTGCGCCGCGACCCCGCCGGTGCGGAACTTGGCCCGGTGCTTGCTGGCCGCAAGCACCTCGAGCAGCCCGGGGCGTCGGTCGTCGCGCGGGACCTCGACGTACACCGGGGGCGCCGCGGCGGGAAGCGCGGCGTCGAGGGCCGGTACGACGTCGGCCACCGCCAGCTCGGCGGGCAGCGCCACCTCCAGCGCCGCCAGCTGGACCTGCGCCAGGGCGGGCAGCTGCGCGAGGACCCCCGCGACATCGGCCGGGGCGGGCACCGTCACCGAGATCGACAGCTGCGCACCGGGGTGCCTGGCCAGGACGGCGGGCAGCTGCGGCAGGACGGCGGCGGAGAGCACGAGGGGACCGACGAAGGCCGCGTACGGCGCCGCGCGGTGCCGCAGGTGCGCCGCGACGGCCTGCTCCAGCGGCAGCGAGCCCGGCGGGAAGATCGCGGCGTCGTCGGCCAGGCCGGCCAGCAGCGGCGGGATGCCGGCGGCGAGCGGCCCGGTCACCGGCCCGCCCCGGCGGTCTCGGTGTCGCTGCCGGTGTCACGGCCGGTGCCCGGGCCGGTGTGGCCGGCTCCAGGGTCTGCGGGGCCACTCGACCAGGACCCGGCGTATTTCCCGTCGTCGCAGGCCAGGCCGCCCTCGCCCAGCGCCAACGGCCGGAACGTGTCGACCATGACCGCGGTCTCGTCGAAGTAGTCCTTGCCGACCGAGGCCTCCATCGCCCCCGGCTGCGGGCCGTGCGCGTGCCCGCCGGGGTGCAGCGTCACCGAGCCCCGGCCGATGCCGGACCCCTTGCGCGCCTCGTAGTCGCCGTCGACGTAGAACATCACCTCGTCCGAGTCGACATTGGAGTGGTAGTAGGGCACCGGGATGGCCCGCTCGTGATAGTCGACCTTGCGCGGCACGAAGTTGCACACCACGAACCCGGGGCCCTCGAAGACCTGGTGGGCCGGCGGCGGCTGATGCACCTTGCCGGTCAGCGGCATGAAGTCGCGGATGTTGAGGACGTAGGGGTAGAGGCACCCGTCCCAGCCGATCACGTCGAACGGGTGGTGCGGTACGACGTGGACGGTGCCGGCCAGGCCGCCCGGACCGGCGCCCCGGTGCTTGATGAAGACCTCCACCTCCGCCGAGGCCTCGGACCCGGCCGCGGGGCCCTCGACGAGCCAGGGCTGCGTGGGGACGCGCAGGTCGCGCTCGCAGTAGGGCGCGTGCTCCAGGAACTGCCCGGCCGTGCTGAGGTAGCGCTTCGGCGGCCGGACGTGCCCGCTCGCCTCGATCACGTAGAGCCGCGCGGGTTCGGCGGCGGCGACCCAGCGGTGGATCACCGCGCGGGGGATCAGCACGTAGTCGCCCTGCGCGACGTCGAACGCCCCGAGCTGGGTCTCGATCCGGGCCGCGCCCCGCTCGACGTACACCAGCTCGTCGCCGACCGCGTTCTTGTACAGCGGCGAA
>Ga0209794_1002380_pt1 | contig 10216 bp, 11 predicted proteins | sample EBPBio232013_DNA_FD_185869 | JGI IMG/M metagenome (GOLD analysis project Ga0209794, IMG submission 185869) | Wastewater treatment Type I Accumulibacter community from EBPR Bioreactor in Madison, WI, USA - Reactor 1_5/23/2013_ DNA (SPAdes)... | ecosystem: Engineered > Bioreactor > EBPR >... | reverse complement strand
GACAAGGCCAATGATGCCGCCATGGGCAAGCTGATCGAAAGCCTGTCGCAGGCCGTGGACAAGGCGATGCAGTAAAGGTGAGGGCGCTCAGGCGCCTTCGATCTCGCTCATCAGCTCAAGCCATTCCTCTTCCACTGCCGCGATCCGCTCGGCGAGCGCCGCGCGGTCCTTGGCGATCTGCGCCGCGCGCTCGGGGTTTTTGGTGAAGATGTCGGGGCTGGCGAGCGCCTCATCGGCGCGGGCGAGCAGCGTGTTGAACTTCTCCAACTGCTGCTCCAGCGATTTCGCCTTTTCCTGCAAAGGCTTGAGGTTGGCGCGCTTCAGGGCGCGCTCGGCCCGCTCCCCGGCGTTTGATTTCGGCGTTTCGCGCGGCTCATCATCCTTGGAGGCGCGCGAGGACATCACCAGCGCCTCGTAATCGTCCATATCGCCGTCGAAGGGTTTCACCGCCCCCTCCGCCACAAGCCAGAGCCGATCACAGGAGGCATCGAGGATTGCGCGGTCATGGCTCACGATCAGCACCGCGCCCTTGTATTCGGCCAGCGCCTCCACCAGCGCCTCGCGCATGGGGATGTCGAGGTGGTTGGTGGGCTCATCAAGGATGAGGAGATGCGGACCATCAAAGGCCGCCAGCCCCATCAGAAGCCGCGCCTTTTCTCCACCTGAGAGCTTGGCGATCTGCGTGTCGGATTTATCCGCCCCGAAGCCGAGCTGCGCGGCGCGGGCGCGCACCTGCGCTTCCCCGGCCTGCGGCATCTTGCGCCGCACGAGCAGGTAGGGCGTGTCGGTTTCGCTCAGTTCGTCCAGCTGGTGCTGGGCGAAATAGGCCACCTCCAGCTTGGAATGACGCGTCACCGTGCCCGAAAGCGGGTCCAGTCGCCCCGCGATCAGCTTCACCAAGGTCGATTTGCCGTTGCCGTTCTGCCCCAGCAACCCTATGCGATCATCATCCGAGATCGACAGATTGAGGTTCTTCAGCACCACCCGCTCGCCATAGCCGGCCTGCGCGCGCTCCATCGTCACTATCGGCGGGGAGAGCGGCTTATCTGGGTTGGGCAGATGAAGCGAAGCGCCTTCCTCAGCCGAGAAAGTGGCCACCGGCCCCAGTTTTTCGAGCTGCTTGACGCGGCTCTGCGCCTGCTTCGCCTTGCTGGCCTTGGCTTTGAAGCGGTCAATGAAGGCCTGCAAATGCGCGCGCTGCGCGGCCACCTTGTCGGCCTCTTTCTCGGCCAGCATCGCCTTTTCCGCGCGCTGGCGCGCGAAGTTGGCGTAATTGCCGCGATAGAGCGTCATCTTGCCGCGATCGAGGTGGAGGATGTGGTCACACACCTCATCCAGAAAATCCTTGTCGTGGGACACAACAAGCAGCGTATGCGGATAGCGCTTCAAATGGCTTTTCAGCCAGATCGCGCCTTCGATATCGAGATAGTTGGTCGGCTCATCGAGCAGCAGCATGTCCGGCTCAAGGAACAGCATCGCCGCCAGCGACACCCGCATACGCCAGCCACCCGAAAACGCGGAACAGGGCCGCGCCTGTGCCTCGGCATCAAAGCCGAGGCCGCTCAAAATTGCCGCCGCGCGGGCAGGGGCCGCATGGGCGTGAATATCCACGAGACGCGTCTGGATCTCGGCGATGCGGTGCGGATCGGTGGCGGTTTCCGCCTCTTCCAGCAGGGCGGAGCGTTCTTTGTCTGCGGCGAGAACATACTCCAGCAGCGTATCGGGCCCGCCGGGGGCCTCCTGCGCCACATGGCCCATCTTCGCCCCGCGCGGTAGGCCGAAGGTGCCGCTCTCGGCGGAAATCTCGCCGAGCAACAGGCGGAACAGGGTGGATTTGCCACAGCCGTTGCGCCCCACGAGGCCACAGCGCGCGCCATCGGGCAGCTTGATGGTCGCCTCGTCGATCAGGAGGCGAGAACCCAGGCGATAGGTGAGATCATTCAGTTGCAGCATCGCGCGGGTATAGCCACACCCGCGCGGCGAGGAAACCGCTTTTCCGGCGCCTGCTCAGCCTTCGCCGCTGACCAGCACGAAACCTTCATCAAGCCAACCGGTGATGCCGCCGGCCATGATCTTGACCGGACGCCCCAGTTCCGCGAGGCGCAGCGCACCACGGGCCGCGCCATTGCAATGGGGCCCGGCGCAATAGGTCACGAACACCGTTTCCGGCGGCCACTGCGCCATTTTCGAGCCAATGATCTTGCGATGGGGGAGGTTGATCGCGCCGGGAACATGGCCCTTGGCGTAAAGCTCGGGGCTGCGCACATCGAGCAGCACGAAATCCGCGCCCTTTTCCAGAGAGTCGTGGACGTCCCAGCAATCCGTCTCGAAGCTGAATTCTGCGGCAAAGTGTTCGCGCGCAAGATCGCTCGGCGCGCAGGGAATGGCAGTCACGGCAGTCTTCATGAGTCCTCCACGACAGGAATTTATACCGATGCATCCCCCGCTTCAATCGCCACGGCGACGCTCTGGAGAATCGCGGCAAAGCGCGCGGCCGTGTGGATTTCATCGGTCGTGGCGCCGCCCTCGCGCAGCACCTGCTCATGGCTGTCAATGCACATGCCGCAGCCGTTGATGGCGGAAACCGCCATGGCCCACAGCTCGAAGGTGACCTTGTCGACACCCGGATTGGCAATCACCTGCATGCGCAGTTTGGCCGGCAGCTTGGCGTAATCCTTGTTCGAGGCGAGATGCGTGAAGCGGTAATAGACGTTGTTCATGGCCATGATGGCGGCAGCCGAGCGCGCCGCATTGCGGGCGGCCTCGGAGAGGTGCGCGGCCGCATCCGCCTCGGCAGCTTTCGCCACTTCCGCATTGCGCGTGGTGATCGCGCAGGCGAGCAGCAGGCCCCATTTCTTCTCATCGCCCAGCACCTCGTCACGCAACATCGAGGAGAGGTTCAGGCGAACATCTTTCGCGAAATCAGGAATGCGGGCGGAGAGCGCTTCAAGCGACATGGGGATTCTCGGAATTCACAAATGACGTAAAAGAGGCGTCAGGCTGTGCCGAAAGCGGGGTTTTGCGAGGACCGAAGCGGAGCATACCTTGATGGTATGTGAGCATCGGACCACAGAAAAACGCCGTTTGCAGGCCAGCCTCACGCCTCGTGTTATTAAGCAGCCTTCAGGGTGGCGCCGCCGACTTCCCGATTGCACGGGCACAGCTCATCAGTCTGGAGCGCATCGAGAACACGCAAGGTGTCCTTGGGGGCGCGGCCAACGTTGAGGTTGTTGGCATAGACGTGCTGGATGACGTTATCGGCATCGACGATGAAGGTGTAGCGATAGGCAACACCCGCCGGGGAGCGCACGCCCAGACCATCGGTGAGCGAGCCGTTGGTATCGGCAAACTGCCAGATCGCGAGCTTGTTCAGGTCCTTGTGCTCGCGGCGCCAGGCCAGCTTGCAGAACTCATTGTCGGTGGAGCCGCCGAGCACGACAGCGTCGCGATCCTCGAAGTCCTTGGCGAGGCGGGCGAATTCCGCGATCTCGGTCGGGCAGACGAAGGTAAAGTCCTTGGGGTAGAAGAAGAGAACCTTCCACTTGCCCTCGAAGCTCTTCTCGGTGAGCGTTTCGAACGCGGAAACGCCGCCTTCCTCATGGTTGTTGAAGCCGGGCTTCACACCGGTCACCGAAAAGGCGGGGAGCTTGTCGCCAATGCCGAGCATGGAAATATCCTCATGATGCTGAAGGTGGGGCGGTCGCAACGGGTCATTTCGACTCGTTCACGATCTAAATTTAGAATTATTCTAAACTAAACAGCCCGACAAGCGAAAATCGCTGCTCTGCAACATGAGATGATGATTTCTTAGCATCTGCAACAACGCCTGCAAGCGCAGGCTGCGCAAGCGACCCATGCACCTGCGGCAAGCCCGAAAGCGCAATCCGCACGAGGACCACAACAGGGGGGTTCCTTTTGGCCCGTTTTCGGCTAAGAGCGCTTCCAACGCCAACCAAGGGAAACTTTCATGGCCATTCAGCGCACCTTCTCCATCATCAAGCCGGACGCGACCGAGCGTAACCTCACCGGCGCTGTCAACGCGGTGATCGAGGCCGCCGGCCTGCGCATCGTCGCGCAGAAGCGCATCCTGATGTCGCGCCGCGAAGCCGAGACCTTCTACGGTGTGCACCGCGAACGTCCGTTCTTCGGCGAGCTGGTCGATTTCATGACCTCTGGCCCGGTTGTGGTGCAGGTTCTCGAAGGCGAAAACGCCGTTCTGCGCTATCGCGAAGTGATGGGCGCCACCAACCCGGCCAACGCCGAAGAGGGCACCATCCGCAAGAAGTTCGCCCGCTCCATCGGCGAGAACTCGGTGCACGGCTCGGACTCGGAAGAGAACGCGGCGATCGAGATCGCCCAGTTCTTCTCGGGCAACGAGATCGTCGGCTGAGCCTCAAACGGCACAGCACGATAACGCGATCAAGCCGGGCCAAGCGCCCGGCTTTTTTTGTGCGCGGCCCCGCCGCCTTCAGCAGATTTTTTGATGGGCTTTCAGCACATTCTTTGATTGGTTTTCGGGCGGCCTTTCTGCTCTTGTGATCGGGCAAGAGAAAAGGACCGACGCTTGCCCCTCCGCGATATCCTGCTGGCGCTTCTGGTTGTTTTCATCTGGGGCACGTCTTTCATCGGCATGCGCTATGGCGTGGAGGAAATGCCGCCGCTGATTCTCACGGCAGCGCGGTTTTTCTTCTCGGCCATTCCCGCGATCTTCCTGCTGCCGCGCCCGGGCGCGGCGCCCAAATCCGTCATCGGCTATGGCTTTGTGCTGGGCGTGGGCATGTTCGGGGCGGTCATCATGGCCATTCACCTGGGCATGCCGATCGGGCTCACCTCGATCATCGCGCAGACGCAGGTCTATTTCACCATGCTGATCGCCTTTGTGCTGTACGGCGAGCGCCCCACGAGGCTCCAGCTCATCGGCGCGGCACTGGCCGCCGTCGGCATGATCATCTTCGCGCGCGAACGTGCCGCTTCAGCGCCGCTGGGGCCCTTCCTGCTGGTGCTGTTCGGTGCGTTCTGCTGGGGCATTGCCAATATCATCGGCAAGCGCGCAGCCCCCGGCAACATGCCGTCCTTCATCGCCTGGGCGAGCCTGGTGTCGCCCGTGCCGCTGGTGCTGGCTTCGCTGGTGCTGGATGGCCCGAAGGCGGTAGCGGCCAGCCTGCATTGGCCCAGCCTCACGCTGGCGCTGTCGGTGGCTTACATCGCCTTTTTTGCCACCAACATCGGCTTTGCCTTGTGGGGTTTGCTGCTCTCGCGCCACCCCATCAACAGCGTCGCGCCATTCTCGCTGCTCATCCCCATTGTCGGCATGGCCTCGGGCGTGATCCTGTTTCAGGAGAAGATCACGCCCGGCATTCTCATCGGCTCCGCCGTGGTCATGGGCGGGCTCGCGCTCAACGTCTTCGGCGACAGGCTGGTCGCGCGGCTGAGGCGATAGGCCGCACCCGTCAGGCGGCGAGGCCGCCGGGGTAATAGAGCGCCTTCATCCGCTCGACATATGCTGCCAGCGCCGGATGCTTTTTCGCTTCCTCGGTGGGGTAACCCTCGAAGATCGTCGGCACGAGCGTGCTCATCAGAAATGCGAACACCGTGGCATCCGAGCCGCAAGGCTGCGCACCACCAAGATACGCGCGCCCCTCAAGATAGGCAGCGAGTTCTATGTAGGCGCGCGATAAAATGGCGCGGCCTTCCTCATCGCTCATGCGTCCGAACCCCTGACCGAACAGGTTGCGCTTCACCTTCCGGCGGATCATGCCGACGATCAGGGGCCGCAGGAGAGCGGGAATGCTTTTGAAGAAGATGGCAGGACCACGCTCGAAATTGGCGTCATCCAGCCAGCGCTGCTTCACGACGATCCAGTAAAGGTGATCCTCGCACATCTTCTCGAAGGCCCAGGCCGCGGCGGCATCGGTTGCGCTCACACCCTTGTTGAAATCAACGCCATGCTCGCGCTCGAGGTAAAACCGGATCAGCGTCGAATCCGCAATGAGTTTGCCCTTGTCCTCGATCATCGGCAGCTTGCCCTTGGGCGCCTTGCGGAAATCCCCGCGAACCTTCTCATACGGCAGCCCCGCCATCTTGAGCAGAACCTCCACCTTGGTCACGAAGGGGCTGGGGTCGGGCAGGCCAAAAGCGGCGCCAAAGCCGTGAAGACGGATCATCGAGAAACTCCTGCATCGAAAAACATCGTTTGCGATATGCCGGTAGCCTACTGACAGTTATTGTCAGCATAATGAACCACAGTGCCCGCAAGGAGGATGGCCATGGCCCGGTCTGACAGGCTGATCGCCCTGACACAAGCCCTGCGACGGCACCGCTTTCCCGTCACGGCGGCGACGCTGGCACAGGAGATGAGCGTTTCCGAACGCACAATCTACCGCGATATCGCTTCGTTGGAAGCCTCGGGCGTACCGGTTCGCGGGGAGGCGGGCGTGGGCTATGTGCTGGAGGCGGGCTTCGATCTGCCGCCCCTGATGCTGACCGCGGAGGAATGTGAGGCGCTGATGCTGGGTGCGCGCTTTGTGCGCGAACGCGGCGACGAGGGCCTTGTCCGTGTCATCGACGATGCGATGGCCAAGATCGAGGCGGTGCTGCCGGACGAGATCCGGCTCGCCCTGCGCGAAAGCTCGCTCTTCGCGCCGGCCTTCGGGGCGCACCCTGCCGTGACGATCTCGGAAGAAGCCCTGCGCCGCGCCATTCGTGAGAACAGGAAGGTGCGCCTTCACTACCGCGATCTCTCAGAACGCGAGACAAACCGCACGATCTGGCCCGTGCTTCTGGGTTATTTCGAGCGCACGCGCGGCCTGATGGCGTGGTGCGAGCTGCGCGGTGATTTCCGCCATTTCCGCACGGACAGGATGCTGGCGCTTGAAGTGCTCGATGCGCATCCCCCACGCCGCCGCGCCGTGCTGCTCAAGGAGTGGGAGCGCTCCATGGAGCACTACCGGCAGCAATGTTCGGGAGGATCCTGCGAGACTGCCCCCCAAGGGAAGCAACGACCCACGAAGCCGATTTAGCCGCGCTTAACCGGCGCCCAGAACGCGGTTGCCCTGAATTTCCAGCGCTCCGGCGGCAAGCAGGCGCAGGGTGAGCGGGTAGATGCGATGCTCTTCCTTGAGCACGCGCGCCCCCAGCGTTTCCTCGGTGTCGCTCTCCAACACCGGCACAGCGGCCTGAAGGATGATCGGCCCTTCATCCATGCCGGGGGTCACGAAATGGGTGGTGCAGCCATGCAGCTTCACCCCCGCTTCCAGCGCGCGGGCATGGGTATCAAGCCCCTTGAAGCTCGGCAACAGGGCAGGGTGGATATTGATCATCCGCCCCATCCAAGCCTCGCAGAAACCGGGTGTCAGCAGCCGCATGAAGCCCGCAAGGCACACGATTTCGACCTTGTGTGCCTCAAGTTCGGCCTGCATTGCGGCATCGAACGCGGCGCGATCCTTGCCATAGGTCTTATGCTCGATCACTGCCGTGGCGATGCCGGCCTCGCGGGCATAGGCCAGCCCCCCGGCATCCGCCTTGTTGGAGAGGACCAGCACGACCTCGGCAGGAAATCCGGGGGCCTTGGTGGCTTCATGAAGCGCAACCATGTTGGAACCACGCCCTGAAATCAGGATGGCGACGCGCTTCTTGGCCATAAAGAACCCCGGAAAATAACTTCAGGAACAGTATATTAGAAAAATATCAGAGGGAAAGCTCGCCAAAAGGACGAACCAGCGGCTCGCCTTCGGCCCGGATGATGGTGCCGACCTCGCTCACCGCCTCGCCGGCCGCACGCAGCGTCTCGGCAATGGCCGCAGCCTTGGCAGGCTCCACCACGATCACCATGCCGATGCCGCAGTTGAAGGTGCGCAGCATCTCGGCCTCGGCGACACCGCCTGTTTTGGCCAGCCAGCCGAACACAGGCGGCGGCGTGATCTTGGCGAGATCCAGCGAAACGCCGAAGCCTTCCGGCAGCACGCGGGGAATGTTGTCGATAAAGCCGCCGCCCGTGATATGCGCCAGCGCCTTGATCCCCTCGCCGGAAGGCGCGCGGATCGCGGCAAGCAGAGACTTCACATAGATACGGGTGGGCTCCAGCAGCGCTTCGCCCAAGCTCTTGCCCGGCGCGAAGGGGGCAGGGGCGTCCCAGCCAAGGCCCGCGCGCTCGACAATCTTGCGCACCAGCGAATAGCCGTTGGAATGCACACCGGAAGAGGCGAGGCCGAGAAGGACGTCGCCCTCGTTGATCGCATCGAGCTTGGGCAGCAGCTGGCCACGCTCCGCCGCGCCGACGGCAAAACCCGCAAGGTCATAATCACCGCGCGCATAAAGGCCCGGCATTTCGGCGGTTTCCCCGCCGATCAGCGCCGCGCCCGAGAGCTGGCAGCCCGCCGCGATGCCCTTGACGATGGCAACGCCCAACTCCGGCGTCAGCTTGCCGGTGGCGAAGTAGTCGAGGAAGAACAGGGGCTCTGCTCCCTGCACCACGAGATCATTCACGCACATCGCCACCAGATCGATACCGATGGTGTCATGCTTGCCGCTCTCGATGGCGATTTTCACCTTGGTGCCGACGCCGTCATTGGCGGCCACGAGGATCGGGTCCTTGAAACCGGCGGCCTTGAGGTCGAACAGCCCACCGAACCCGCCGATCTCGGCATCCGCGCCGGGGCGGCGCGTAGCGCGCACCAGCGGCTTGATGTCCTCGACCATGGCATTGCCGGCGTCGATATCGACACCCGCATCGGCATAGGTCAGACCCTTCTTCTCGTCAGACATGTCAACTCCGGCGCAACGTCATTCGTCTTCTGGAACAAGCCCATTGCGCCTCAAAAAGCAACCGTGGAGACAGGCTTTTCACGCGACTTTCCGGCAGGGGCGCGCCACAGCCTTGCCTTGGGCGGGGCTTGAGGCACAATCACCGGCATGACGTTGCCCAATGCCCTGACCTTCGCTCGGCTCTGTTCCATTCCGGCCATTCTGCTGCTGATCCATGGACAGCGCTTCGGTGCGGCTTTCATCCTGTTCGTGCTGGCCGGCATCACCGATGCGCTGGATGGCTGGGTGGCCCGCCGCTTCGACATGAAGAGCGAGGTCGGCGCCTATCTCGATGCGCTGGCCGACAAATCCCTCATTGCGGCCAGCCTCATCACGCTGGAGGTGGTGGGGCTGGTGCCGCTGTGGCTGCTTGTGCTGGTGCTCTTTCGGGATGCGATGATCGTGGGGGCGGTGGCCATCGCCTGGCTGATGGATAACCCCATTCCCATTGATCCCTTGCGGGTTTCGAAAGCCAATACCGCCCTTCAGATCGGGCTGGTGGCGGCCACGCTGGCGGTACCGGGCATACCGATGCCCGCGCTCGAACAATTGCTGCCGCTGTTCCAGATCATGGTCGCGGCCTTGACGACGCTTTCCGTCGCCGCCTATTTCGCGGTCTGGTTCCGCCACATGTCGTGATCCCGGAGGAGAGACGCATGACGCTGCAACGGCAGATTCTCTTCTGGCTCGCCTGCCTTTCCGGCTTCATCGGCTTCGTCTGGCTGTTCCACACGATTCTGACGCCCTTTGTCGCCGCGCTGATCCTCGCCTATCTGATGGACCCGCTGGTGGACCGGCTGGAAAAGCTGGGCCTGTCGCGCACCATGGCGACAGCAGGCGGCCTGGTGATCTTCCTGATTGTTTTCGTGCTGGCCGTGCTGGCGGTGGCCCCGCTGCTGTTCAACCAGCTCTCGGCTTTCATTGCCAAGGCACCTGAATACGTGCAGCGCCTGCAAACCCTGCTGGCGGAGAATGGCGGCTGGATCATCGAGCGCATCGGCGGGCCGGAGCGCCTGCAGGAGATCCGCACGCAGCTCGGCGCATCGGCGGGGGAGGCGGCCAAGCTCGCGGGTGGCTTTGTCACCTCGCTGCTCTCGGGCGGGCAGGTTCTGGTCTCGATCCTCTCGCTGCTCGTGCTGACCCCGGTGATCGCCTTCTATCTCGTCATTGACTGGGACCATATGATCGCCAAGGTCGATGGCTGGCTGCCGCGTCGTCAGGCGCCCACCATCCGCCAGCTCGCCCGCGAGATGGACCAGTCCGTGGCCGACTTCCTGCGCGGACAGGCGCTGCTATGCTTCCTGCTCGGTCTGTTCTACGCCATCGCGCTCTCGGTCGCCGGGCTGCATTTCGGCTTCATTATCGGCATTCTCACCGGCATCCTCAGCTTCATCCCCTATGTCGGCTCGCTCAC
>Ga0209794_1002374_pt1 | contig 10241 bp, 8 predicted proteins | sample EBPBio232013_DNA_FD_185869 | JGI IMG/M metagenome (GOLD analysis project Ga0209794, IMG submission 185869) | Wastewater treatment Type I Accumulibacter community from EBPR Bioreactor in Madison, WI, USA - Reactor 1_5/23/2013_ DNA (SPAdes)... | ecosystem: Engineered > Bioreactor > EBPR >... | reverse complement strand
CCTGCACGCCCTGATCTTTGACGTGGACGGCACCCTGGCCGACACCGAGGCCGCGCACCTGGCCGCCTTCAACCACGCGTTTGACGAGGCCGGCATGGGCTGGCATTGGGACGTGCCGCAGTACACCCGACTGCTCGACATCTCTGGCGGCAAAGAGCGCATCCTGCACCACTGGCGCCAGGTGCAACCCGATCTCACCGACCTGGGTGGCGGCGTGACCGACACCGTGGCGCGCCTGCACGAGTTGAAAACCGCCGCCTACGAACGCGCCGTGCGCGACGGCGCGGTGCAATTGCGCCCCGGCGTGCTGGCGCTGATCGACGCCGCCAGCGGCGCCGGTCTGCAGCTGGCAATTGCCACCACCACCTCGCCCGTCAACATCGCCGCGCTGCTGCGCCAAGCCATTGGGCCCGACTGGCGGCTGCTGTTCACCGTGGTCGAAGACGCCTCCACCGCCCCGCGCAAAAAACCCGACCCCATGGTCTATCAGCAAACCCTGGCCCGCATGGGGCTGGCCACGGCCGATGCCCTGGCGTTTGAAGACTCGGCCAACGGCCTGGCTGCCGCGCGTGCGGCCGGCTTGCTGACGCTGGTGACGCCCAACGGCTTCACGGCCCACCACAACTTTGCCGGGGCCCTGCGCGTGCTGCCCGACCTCGGCGGCATCACCTTGGCCCAACTGCGCGGCTGGCACGCCCAGGCCTTGGCCAGCGCCGGAGCCCAGGCATGAGCGCGACCACCAACGCCCTGCGCATCGCGCCGTCCATCCTCTCGGCCGACTTCGCTCGCCTGGGCGAGGAGGTGCGCGCCATCGAAGCCGCGGGCGCCGATTTGGTGCATTTCGACGTGATGGACAACCACTATGTGCCCAACCTCACCATCGGCCCGCTGGTCTGCGAGGCGATTCGCCCGCATGTGCAGATACCGATTGACGTGCACCTGATGGTCGAGCCGGTGGACGCGCTGGTGCCCTTGTTTGCCAAGGCCGGCGCCAAGCTGATCACCTTTCACCCCGAAGCCAGCCGCCACGTCGACCGCACCCTGCAGCTGATCCGCGACCACGGCTGCAAGGCCGGCATCGTGCTCAACCCCGCCACCCCGCTGGGCTGGATGGACCACGTGATGGACAAGCTCGACGTGCTGCTGCTGATGAGCGTCAACCCCGGCTTTGGCGGTCAGGCCTTCATCCCCGCCACGCTGGACAAGCTGCGCGCCGCGCGCCAACGCATCGACGCCCACCAGGCCGCCGGCGGCCAGCCGATCTGGCTGGAAGTGGACGGCGGCGTGAAGGTGGACAACATCGCCCGCATCGTGGCCGCCGGCGCCGACACGCTGGTGGCCGGCAGCGCCGTGTTTGGCGCGCCCGACCCAAGTGGCGGTTACCGCGGCGTGATGAACGCCCTGCGCCAAGCCGCCGCACCCGCTTGAAACAGATTTCATTTTTCTCGAAAGCCCGCCATGCCCTTGCCACGCCGCTACACCCTCACCCAGTACCTGATCGAACAGCGCCGCCGTTTTCCCGGCGCCAGCGGCGACTTCAACGCGCTGCTGCTCGACGTGGCCCTGGCCTGCAAGGCCATTGCGCGCTCGGTCGCCTTTGGCGAGCTGGGGGGTGTGCTGGGCCACCCCAGCGCCGACGTCGCCACCGCCGTCAACGTGCAGGGCGAGCAGCAAAAAAAGCTGGACGTGGTCAGCAACGAGTACTTCACGCAGATGACCGAATGGGGCGGCCACCTGGCGGGCATGGCTTCGGAAGAGATGGACGCGCCCTACCAGATCGCCGCCCCGCACCAGCGCGGCAAGTACCTGCTGGTGTTCGACCCGCTGGACGGTTCCAGCAACATCGACGTCAACGTCACCGTGGGCAGTATTTTTTCGATTCTGCGCGCCCCGCAAGAGGTGATCGACTCGGGCCGCGACGTGGTCGAGGCCGATTTTCTGCAACCCGGCACCCGCCAGCTGGCCGCCGGCTACGCACTGTACGGGCCCACCACCATGCTGGTGCTGAGCGTGGGCAATGGCGTGGCCGGCTTCACGCTCGACCCGAACCTGGGCCAGTTCATGCTCACCCACCCCGACATCCAGGTGCCGCCGGATACGCAGGAGTTCGCCATCAACGCCTCCAACGCGCGCTTTTGGGAAGCGCCCGTCAAGCGCTACGTGGACGAATGCCTGGCCGGCCAGACCGGCCCGCGCGGCAAGGACTTCAACATGCGCTGGATCGCCTCGATGGTGGCCGAGGCGCACCGCATCCTGATGCGCGGCGGCGTGTTCATGTACCCGCGCGACAGCAAGGACCCGGCCAAGCCCGGCCGCTTGCGCCTGCTGTACGAAGCCAACCCGATCGGCTTTTTGATGGAGCAGGCCGGCGCGCGTGTATCGACCGGGCGCGAGCCGCTGCTCGGCGTGGCGCCCACCGCGCTGCACCAGCGCATCGGCCTGATCTTTGGCTCGCGCCACGAGGTCGAGCGCATCGAGCGCTACCACGCCGAGCCCAGCCGCACCGAGGAACCCGTGCACCCGCTGTTCGGCGAGCGCGGTTTGTTCCGCGCCGAGGCGCTTTCTTGACGCTATTGAGTTGATAGCTATTCAGGAAGTACCCATGCCGACATACCGCAGATTTCATTGATATTCCCACCCGGGACAGAGTGAAGAGAGAGCCCCATGTCCGAACGCCACCCCATCATCGCCATCACCGGCTCGTCCGGCGCCGGCACCTCCACGGTGACCCGCACCTTCCAGAACATCTTTCGGCGCGAGGGCGTCATCGCCGCCATCGTCGAAGGCGACAGTTTTCACCGCTACGACCGCACCGAGATGAAGCAGCGCCAGGCCGAGGCCGAAGCGCAAGGCAACAAGCACTTCAGTCACTTTGGCGCCGACAACAACCTGTTTGGCGAACTGGAAGCTCTGTTCAAGGGCTACGGTGACACCGGCCAGGGCCGCGCCCGCAAATACCTGCACAACGACGAAGAGGCCGCGCCCTACAAGCAACAACCCGGCACCTTCACCCCCTGGGAGCCGCTGCCCGAGGGCACCGACATGCTGTTTTACGAAGGCCTGCACGGCGCGGTGGTCACGCCCGAGCACAACATCGCCCAGCACGCCGACCTGCGCATCGGGGTGGTGCCGGTGGTGAATCTGGAATGGATTCAAAAGCTCTGGCGCGACAAGCACCAGCGCGGCTACAGCACCGAGGCGGTGACCGACACCATCTTGCGCCGCATGCCGGATTACGTGAACTACATCGTGCCGCAGTTCGCGCACACGCACGTCAACTTTCAGCGTGTGCCGGTGGTGGACACCAGCAACCCCTTCATCGCGCGCGACATCCCCAGCGCCGACGAAAGCATGGTGGTGATCCGCTTCGCCACCCCCAAGGGCATCGACTTTCAGTACCTGCTGAACATGATCCACGACTCGTGGATGAGCCGCGCCAACACCATCGTGGTGCCGGGCGGCAAGATGGAACTGGCGATGCAGCTGATCTTCACGCCGTTTGTGTGGCGGATGCTGGAAAGGCAAAAGAGATCACCCCCCTGAGGCGCTGACGCGCCTTCCCCCCTCTCTCTTCGGGAGGGGGGACAACGCCAGTGGGCGGGCCAAGCCCTTCCACGGCGTTCTCTGAATTGGCCTGCTCCGCGGCCGTCTGACCGATTGATGTTGCGCTCAAGGATTGAGCGTGATGGAGGAACTTTGCATGAACGCGCCTTTGTCACACCTTGCCGCGCCCGCCACCGACGCGCGGGCCATGGCCAACGCCATCCGCATGCTGGCGGTGGACGCGGTGCAAGCCGCCAACTCCGGCCACCCGGGTGCGCCCATGGGCATGGCCGACATGGCCCAGGCGCTGTGGCACCGCCACCTCAAGCACAACCCGGCCAACCCGCAATGGGCCGACCGCGACCGCTTTGTGCTGTCCAACGGCCACGCCTCCATGCTGCTGTACGCCCTGCTGCACCTGACGGGCTACGCCTTGCCCACCGAGCAGTTGCAACGCTTTCGCCAACTGCACAGCCTGACCCCCGGTCACCCAGAGGTCGGGGTCACCCCCGGCGTCGAGACCACCACCGGCCCGCTCGGCCAAGGCCTGGCCAACGCCGTGGGCATGGCGCTGGCTGAAAAACTGCTGGCGGCCGAGTTCAACCGGCCCGACCACACCGTGGTCGACCACCACACCTACGTGTTCATGGGCGACGGTTGCCTGATGGAAGGCATCAGCCACGAAGCCTGTTCGCTGGCCGGTACGCTGCGGCTGTCCAAGCTGATCGCGCTGTACGACGACAACGGCATCAGCATCGACGGCCACGTCGAGGGCTGGTTCACCGACGACACCCCGGCGCGCTTTGCGGCCTATGGCTGGAACGTGGTGGCCAGCGTGGACGGGCACGACGCCGACGCGGTGGACCGCGCCATCACCGCCGCGCGCGCGCAAGGTCAGCAAGCCGACGGCCAACCCACCCTGATCTGCTGCAAAACCGTCATCGGGCAAGGCGCGCCCCACAAGGCCGGTGGGCACGAGGTGCACGGCGCGCCCTTGGGCCAGACCGAAGTTGCCGCCACCCGCGCAGTGCTCGGCTGGACCGCCGCGCCCTTTGAGGTGCCCGAACCGCTGCGCACCGCCTGGGACGCCCGCAAGCGCGGGCAAGCTGCCGAGCGCGACTGGCGCACCCGCTTCGAGGCGTACCGCACGGCCTACCCGGGTGAAGCCGCTGAATTCGAGCGGCGCATGGCAGGCGAGCTGCCCGCTGCCTGGGCCGAGCGCCTGCCGAGCCTGCTGCAAGCCATCGCCGCGCGTCCCGAGGCCGTGGCCACGCGCAAAGCCAGCCAAGGGGCGCTGGACGCTTTGGCGCCGCTGCTGCCCGAGTTGTTTGGAGGCTCGGCCGACCTCACCGGCTCCAACCTGACCAACTTCAAAGGCTGCGTCGTGGCCGGGCGCGACCGCGCCGGCAACCACCTGAGCTGGGGCGTGCGCGAATTCGGCATGGCCGCCGCGCTGAATGGCATGGCGCTGCACGGCGGCTTCATTCCCTACGGCGGTACCTTTCTGACCTTCAGCGACTACAGCCGCAACGCCATCCGCATGGCCGCGCTGATGAAGCTGCGCGTGATCCACGTCTTCACGCACGATTCGATTGGTCTGGGCGAGGACGGCCCCACCCACCAAAGCGTGGAGCAGGTACCCAGCCTGCGCCTGATTCCCGGCCTGGACGTGTGGCGCCCGGCCGACGCGCTGGAAACCGCCGTGGCCTGGATCGCTGCGCTGGAGCGCCAGGACGGCCCAAGCGCGCTGGCCTTGTCGCGGCAAAACCTGCCCAGCGTGACCGACGGCAGCGTCTGCGCCGCCACCATCCGCCACGGCGGCTACGTGCTGCGCGACATGGAAGGCGCTGCCGCCGTCATTCTCGCCACCGGCTCGGAAGTGGCTCTGGCCCTGACAGCGCAGGCGCTGCTGGCCGGCCAGGGGGTGGCCACGCGGGTGGTGTCGATGCCTTCCACCACCGTGTTCGATCGGCAAGGCACGGCCTACCAGGATTCGGTGCTGCCGCCCGAACTGCCGGCCGTGGCGGTGGAAGCCGCGCACCCCGACTTCTGGCGCAAGTACGTGGGCCGCACCGGGGCCGTGGTCGGCATCGCCAGTTTTGGCGAATCGGCCCCCGCGCCGGAGCTGTTTGCCCACTTCGGGCTGGTGCCCGAGCGCGTGGCCGACGCGGTGCGCAACGTGCTGGTCCGCCACACCGGTCGCGGGCTGCCGGCATGAGCCGTTTTGATCTGATCTGTTTCGACCTGGACGGCACCCTGGTGGAAACCGCGCCAGAGATTCTGGACGCCGTCAACGACACCCTGGCTGCGCTGCATCTGCCGGCGGTGACTCAAGCCCAGGTGGAGCGCTGGATCGGCCACGGCACGCGCGAGCTGCTGCTGCACGCCCTGGCAGATGCCTGCGGGTGCAGCGCCGCCGAGGTTCGGGCGCGCCCCGATCTGGCCGACATCGCGCACCGTTTCGACGGCCATTACGCACGCCGCTGCGGCACGCGCAGCCGGCTTTACCCCGGCGCGCGCGAAGCGCTGGACCGGCTGCGCGACCACGGCGTACGTCTGGCGTTGGTCACCAACAAGGAATGGCGCCACGCCCAAGGCCTGCTGCACGCGCACCAACTGGAAACCCGTTTCGACTGCGTGATCGGCGGCGACACCTTGCCCAGCAAGAAGCCCGACCCGGCCGGGGTCGCGCGCTGCATGCGCACCTGCTCGGTAGCGCCCCGCCGCACGCTGTTTGTCGGCGACTCGTCCATCGACGCCGCCACCGCCCGCAACGCCGGGGTGAGCGTGTGGCTCTTGTCCCACGGCTACAACATGGGCCGCCCGCTGGCGGAATGCGCGCCCGACCGAATCATCGACAACTTTGCAGCGCTGACCGAGTCGCTGCTGGCCCAACCCACGGTAAGCACATGACCATCAAAATCGGCATCAACGGCTTCGGCCGCATCGGGCGCATGGTGTTTCGCGCGGCCATCGCCAACTACTCGGACATCGAAGTGGTCGGCATCAACGACCTGCTGGAGCCCGACTACCTGGCCTACATGCTGCAGTACGACAGCGTGCACGGGCGCTTCAAGGGCAACATCCAGGTCGAGGGCAATACCCTGGTGGTCAACGGCAAGAAAATTCGTCTCACGGCCGAGCGCGACCCGGCCGCCCTGAAGTGGGCCGATGTCGGCGCCGAGGTGGTGATCGAGTCCACCGGCCTGTTCCTGACCAAGGAAACCGCCCAGAAGCACCTGGACGCCGGTGCCAAGAAAGTCATCATGAGCGCGCCCAGCAAGGACGACACGCCCATGTTCGTGCACGGCGTGAACTGCGCCAAGTACGCCGGCGAGCCGATCATCAGCAACGCCAGCTGCACCACCAACTGCCTGGCCCCGGTGGCCAAGGTGCTCCACGACAAGTGGGGCATCAAGCGCGGCCTGATGACCACCGTGCACGCCGCCACCGCCACCCAAAAGACCGTGGACGGCCCGAGCAACAAGGATTGGCGCGGTGGCCGCGGCATTCTGGAGAACATCATCCCCAGCTCCACCGGCGCGGCCAAGGCGGTGGGTGTGGTGCTGCCCGACCTCAAGGGCAAGCTGACCGGCATGAGCTTCCGTGTGCCCACGTCGGACGTGTCGGTGGTCGACTTGACGGTGGAACTGGACAAGATCGCCAGCTACGCCGAGATCTGCGCCGAGATGAAGGCCCAGAGCGAGGGCAAGCTGAAGGGCATTCTGGGCTACACCGAGGACAAGGTGGTGGCCACCGACTTCCGCGGCGACGCACGCAGCTCGATCTTTGACGCCGAAGCCGGCATCGCGCTGGACGGCACCTTCGTCAAGCTGGTGAGCTGGTACGACAACGAATGGGGTTACTCCAACCGCTGCCTGGACATGGTGCGGGTGGTCAGCCAGAAGTCGTAACCCTTCCTGCACGGCGCCGCCCGCCCCGAGGCCGACCTGGCCTGAAGGCGCGCTGCACGCCCTCCCAGCGGCTGCCACGGCAGCCGCTTTTTTTTATCGGTCAGCGAACGGGCCGAGGCCTCCCCTGGACAGGCCACGACAGCCGACTCCGCCAACGCGATGATGGCCTCCCGGTCACCTGGCCTTAAGGTCGCCATCACGCGGTCTCCCCACAATGGCCGGTCTCCTGGCAGCTTTCTGAGGTTGCCGCTGTAAAGATGGGAGCGTCGCCATGCGCCTGCATCGTCTTTGGCCTGTCCTGCTTTACTGTTGCCTGGCGCCGGCCGCGGCACCCGCATCGGCGCAGTCGCCCGCCACCGGGCCACCTTCCCGGGCGGCGCGCGGGTTGATCGTCCACCTCAAGGCCCCCTCGGACATCCGCGAATCGGCCCAGGCCACGCGGGAGCGCCTGACCGCCCTGGCCGCCGACACCGGACTGTCGCCAGCCCACCCCCCCATCATCCTGGGCGGCGGCCAACACCTGCTGCGCTTCGCGCATCCGCTGTCCGGGGCCGACCTGCAGGCGGTGGAACGCCGCGTGCGCCTGCACCCGTTCGTGGCAACGGCCGAGCCAGACCTGCGCCTGAAGCGGCTGGCGGAGCCCCAGGACCCCTACTACGTCAACGGCACCCAGTGGTACCTGCGCCGCCCGGCCGAAGGGGGCGCGGCGGCCATCAACCTGCCACCGGCCTGGGATCGCAGCGCCGGCTCGCCGCGGCAGGTGGTGGCGGTGCTGGATTCCGGCGTGCTCTACCACCACCCCGACCTGGCCGGCAGACTGCTGCCCGGCTACGACATGGTCAGCGACACAAACACCGCCAACGACGGCGACGGGCGCGACGCCGATGCCTCGGACCCGGGCGACTGGATCAACGCCGCCGAGGCCGGGACGATGCACTTTGCCGACTGCACGCTAGAAGACAGCAGCTGGCACGGCACCTTCATCGCCGGCGTGATCGCCGCCACCACCAACAACGGCCAGGGCGTGGCCGGTGTCAGCTGGAACAGCATGGTGCTGCCGGTGCGGGTGGCCGGCAAATGCGGGGCCTGGCTGTCGGATCTGCTGGACGGCATGCGCTGGGCCGCCGGCCTGCCGGTGGCGGGTGTGCCGGCCAACCCGTACCCGGCCAAGGTCATCAACATCAGCTACGGCGGCAACCGCGCCTGCAGCAGCGCCTACCAGTTGGCGATTGACGACGTCACGGCCGCCGGCGCCCTGGTGGTCGCCGCGGCCGGCAACAACGACAGCCAGCTGACACGCCCGGCCGATTGCGCCCAGGTGCTGTCGGTGGGCGCGGTGCGCCAGGATGGCCTGAAAACCGCCTACTCCAATCACAGCCCGGCGCTGGGCATCATGGCGCCGGGCGGCCCGGGTGCCACCGAGACCGGGCCCGGCATCACCGCCACCTCCAACACCGGCAAGACCGGCCCCGGCGAACACAGCTACGCGACACGCGCCGGCACCAGCTTCGCCACCCCGCTGGCGGCGGGCGTGGCCTCGCTGATGCTGTCGCTGAATCCGGCGCTGACGCCGGCGCAGCTGATCGCCCGCATCCAGGCCGGGGCGCGCCCCTTTCCGGCCAACCCGGCTTACGGTCTCTGCCCGGACGAGACCCTGGGCATCGGCGCGTGCAACTGCACCACCGCCAGCTGCGGCCCGGGACTGCTGGACGCCGACCGCGCGCTGCAACAAGCCGCCAGCCCCTCGGCGGTGATCGCGCCCCTCGGCGACGTGGCGGCGGGCGGCACGCTGACCCTGGACGGCCGCGGCAGCGCCGCCCTGCCGGGCCGCACGATTGCGGCCTACCAGTGGAGCCTGGTGTCCGGCCCCGCCGCCGTGAGCGTGCCGAGCACCAATGCGGCGACCGTGAACGTGAGCCTGCCCAGCGCCGTCGGCACCTGGGTGTTCCGGCTGCTGGTCACCGACTCGGCCGGCGACGCGGCGGACAACTACGTCACGGCAAGCACCACGCCACCGCCGGAGGTGGGCGCGCGCAGCAGCTCCAGCAGTTCGGGGGGTGGCGGCGCCCTCGGGCCGCTCTGGGGGGCCGGGCTGTGGCTGCTGGCCCTGGCGGCCTGGGCGCGGCGGCGGCCCTGACGACGGCAGCGCCGCGCCAGGTCGCTCAGAGCGGCGGCACCCCGCGCGCCAGCCGCTCCGCCGCGCAACCCGGCGCGCCGCCGCACAGCGCGTCCAAGGTCTCGATCGGTTCGTCGGCGAACACCACCTGCACCGGCTTGCCGGTCAGGGGTTTCCAGGCCGACTGGCCGATCAGCCACTTGGCGACGAACTCGGCCACCGTGGCACGCGCGGCCTCGCGCTGGCGCGCCAGCAGGGGCGCGGTGCCGGCCTTGCGGCCCAGCGAATCGGTCAGGCCCTTTTCCAGCGCCGCCATCTGCTCGGGACCGGTGAACAGCGACCACAAGCCACGCGACTCTTTTTCCATGCGCCCGGTGTCGATCGCCACCGGCAAGGTCGGCCGCACGCGCGGGGCAATCACCCGCACGCCGCCGTCGGGCAGCACGCGCACCGTCCATTCCGGCGCCAGTTCGACGTGGTAGCGGTAGTGCGCCGGCACCCGGATGCGCGAGAAGGTGCTGCCCACCGGCACGCCCAGCACCGTGTGGTCGCGCGAGACCTCGAAGCTCTCCAGCTGCTGCAGCTCCGCCACCTCCAGCCGGCCCCCGGGCGTGCGCAGCACCACCGCCTCGCCCACCGGCAACGCCGGCGGCCCCGGCGCGTGGACC
>Ga0209794_1002369_pt1 | contig 10267 bp, 10 predicted proteins | sample EBPBio232013_DNA_FD_185869 | JGI IMG/M metagenome (GOLD analysis project Ga0209794, IMG submission 185869) | Wastewater treatment Type I Accumulibacter community from EBPR Bioreactor in Madison, WI, USA - Reactor 1_5/23/2013_ DNA (SPAdes)... | ecosystem: Engineered > Bioreactor > EBPR >... | reverse complement strand
AGCACCCCGGCATTGTCGCGGCCATCAACGAGGAACTGGCAAAAGCGACCCAATGGGCGGCCACCAACCGCGACAAGGTGGCCCAGCTCTACACCGAGGCGAGCGGGGTGGAGCTTGCCGCGCAGGAGCGTGCCGTCAAGCGCACGGATTTCACCTTCAGCCCCATCACCCCTGCGCTGATTGCCGAGCAGCAGGCGGTGGCTGACCGCTTCCACCGCGTCGGGCTGATCCCCAAGCCGATCAAGGTCGCCGACATCGTCTGGGTGTGGAAGCCCGCGGCCTGAGCCTGATTTTGAAGGAGAATTCCCATGTCCAATACCACCAACCCGCTTGGTCTTTACTGGTTCATTCCCGTTTCCGGCGATGGCCGCTATCTCGGCACGCCGCAGGGGCATCGCCCCGCCGATTTCCAGTATCTCAAGGAAATTGCCCAGGCGGTGGACCGCCTCGGCTTTGAGGGCGTGCTGATCCCCACGGGCAAGAACTGCGATGACCCGTGGATTACGGCGGCGGCGCTGGCGGCGCATACCAAGCGCCTCAAGTTTCTCGCCGCGCTGCGCCCCGGCGTTGCCAGCCCCACCTATTTCGCGCGTCAGGCCGCCGCGATCGACCGGCTCTCAGGCGGGCGCTTCCTCGTCAACATCGTGGCGGGCGGCAACGCCAAGGAGCTGGCCGGGGACGGCATCCACCTGAGCCATGACGAGCGCTACGCGCATGCGGATGAGTTCCTGAATGTCTTCTCGCGGCTTCTGGCGGGCGAGAAGGTCAGCTTCAAGGGCAAGCATATCCACGTGGAGGATGCGGAACTCGGCTTCCCCACGGTGGCCAAGCCGCGCCTGCCGATCTGGTTCGGCGGCTCCTCGGACCCGGCCATCGAAGTCGCGGCTCAGCATGTTGACACCTACCTCACCTGGGGCGAGCCGCTGGATGCCGTGGATGAGAAGCTCAATGCCGTGCGCCAGCGCGCCAAGGCGAAGGGGCGGCAGGTGCAGTTCGGCCTGCGCATCCACCTCATCGTGCGCGACACCGAGGAGAAGGCCTGGGAAGCCGCCAATGACCTGATCAAGCACCTGCCGGATGAAGCCATTGCGGCGGCGCAGGACAAGTTCGCGCAGGAGAGCGATTCCATTGGCCAGAAGCGCATGTCGGCGCTCCATGGCGGGGATCGCTCCAAGCTCGAGATCGCGCCCAACCTCTGGGGCGGTGTGGGCCTTGTGCGCGGGGGCGCCGGAACGGCGCTGGTGGGAGATGCCAAGACGGTGGCCAAGCGCCTGCGCGAGTATCAGGCGCTCGGCATCGAAACCGTGATCGCCTCAGGCTATCCGCATCTGGAGGAAGCCTATTACGTGGCGGAACTGCTGTTCCCGGAACTCGGCATCAGCGCCGACGCGAGCAAAGGCCACCTCACGCAGGTGGGTGAATTCGGCATTTCCGGCACGGGCTTTCGTCCGCGCGTTGTGGCGGCGGAGTGAGGCTCATGACCGACCTTTCCCCCACCCTCGCAAAGTCGGAGCGGCCTCTGGTCGCTTCACTCACCCGGTCCGTTTCCCGCCTCTCACCCCCCGAAGCTTTGCTGCCGTGGCTGGTGCCGGCGATCATTCTGCTGATCTGGCAGCTTGGCTCCAAGCTGGGCTTCATCCGGCCCGAGTTCCTGCCCGCGCCGAGTGAGATTTTTGATGCGGCGCGGCGTCTCACCCTCTCGGGGGAACTGCCCGCCAATATCGCGGTCAGCTTCAAGCGTGCGATCTCCGGCTTTCTGGTGGGCGGCGCCCTAGCTTTTGCTTTCGGGCTGCTCAACGGGCTCTCGCGCCTCTCTGAGAAGCTCACCGATTCCACTTTCCAGATGGTGCGCAACATCCCGAATCTGGCGCTGATTCCGCTGGTGATCCTGTGGTTCGGGATTGATGAGGGCGCGAAGCTGTTCCTCACCGCTTTCGGCGTGTTTTTCCCGCTCTACATCAACACCTTCCACGGCGTGCGCAATGTCGATCCGCAGCTGATCGAAATGGCGCGTTCCTACGGGCTTTCCTCCTGGAGCCTGTTCCGCAAGGTGATCCTGCCGGGCGCGCTGCCCTCCATTTTCGTCGGGCTGCGCTATGCGCTCGGCATCATGTGGCTCACGCTCATCGTCTCGGAGACGATCGCGGCCTCCTCCGGCATTGGCTACATGGCAACCCACGCGCGCGAGTTCATGTTGGTGGATGTCGTTGTGCTCGCGATCCTCGTCTATGCCGCGCTCGGCAAGCTGGCGGATAGCACGGCACGCCTGCTGGAGCGGCGCACGCTCGGCTGGAACCCTGTTTACCGGAAGGTTTGAGATCATGTTCGGTACGCTTTCCGATTGGGGCGCGATTGTTGCCCCGAACCCGCCCTCCCTTGCGCAGCAAGAGCCGTCTGAGCCGGGGGAGGGCACCCCTTCCGCGCTGCCTTTCGCGGCTTATGGGCTGCGCAAGGCTTTCGGCGACAAGCCAGTTCTCAACGGGCTCAACCTTGATGTCCGTGGCGGCGAATTCATCGCCATCATCGGCAAGAGCGGTTGCGGCAAATCCACCTTCCTGCGCTTGCTGGCGGGGCTTGATGAGGCGGATGCCGGGCTGCTCGCCTATGGCGGGGAGGGACGCGCACGCCAACCGGGCGATGTCCGCGTGATGTTTCAGGAACCACGCCTGCTGCCTTGGCTGAGCGTCATCGCGAATGTCGAGATCGGGCTGGGCGAAGGCGGCGAAGCGAAGACCCGGCGCGAACGGGCACTGGCTGCCCTTGAAGCGGTGGGGCTCGGCGCGAGAGCGGACGAATGGCCTTCTGTCCTCTCGGGCGGGCAGAAGCAGCGCGTGGCGCTGGCCCGCGCGCTGGTGAGCGCACCGGGTATTCTGGCCCTTGATGAGCCGCTCGGCGCGCTTGACGCCCTCACCCGGATCGAGATGCAGCAGTTGCTGGAGAGGGTGTGGCAGGACCAAGGGTTTACCGCCCTCATGGTGACCCATGATGTGCCTGAGGCCGTCGCGCTGGCAGACCGCATCATCCTCATCGAAGACGGGCGCGTCACGCTGGATCGCCCTGTCCACCTGCCTCGCCCGCGCCAGCGTGGTTCGACAGCCTACGGGGCTCTGGAAGCGGAGATTCTGGCGCGGCTGCTGACGGGGTGAGCGACGCCGCCATATGCTCTGCTGTCTCATCCCGCATCAGAGCGCAATCATCCGCTGCCGCCACCAGCTGATCCTGGCTGGCTGCTCATGACAGAATTGGAATTGAGCGAGAATGGCGCTCCCAAGGGGATTCTATGCTTTTCTAAGCATATCCATCAATTTCAAATACTTATGAATATTAGCATAGATAAATTATCACCAATTTCATCACCGAAAATCGCACCGTCCACAGGACATAACACAGGACATAAAAATGCCGGGCGGAGCCCGGCTTTCGTGTCTCTTGTCGTGCTTCAGATCATGTGCCCTGAGGAAGCCGCTGTTGGGGCTGCTGAAGCCGCTGGCCTTCCACTTGCGACGGACCCCGCTGGCCTTGAGCGCTTTCCGGCGCTGCTATCCGTCGACGTTTCCGAGCGGGCGGCGGCTTTTTCCCGGCTGCAAAGGCGCGCAATGCAGCTTCACGCGTTTCGGATTTACCGAGGCGACTTTGGAACAGCGTGATCAGGTCTGCGCGCTTGACGTTGAAACCGGCTGCGCGGATGTCCTTCGCAATGGCATCCATCGAGCGGCCTACGGTGAACTCGGCCAGCACCAACTCATAGATCGGCTCAAGCCGATGACGACGACCTTTCTTAAGAGCAGCCTGAATGGCTGCAACGTCGTCAGCGCTTTTAATGTCTCTAAGGTTTGATTCAGCCGTCATCAATGATCCTCGGATTTTCAGCGATTTCGAGGATCATGGAGTCAGTCAATGACGACGTCGTCAATTACGAATCTTTAAGTTTCTAAGATTCTAGCTTCGCCGAAACCCTTCATCCTGATAAGATCAGGCAAATTCTAATTCAGAGGTAGGAAGAGGGGCCAGATATGTTTTTGTATGCACAAAAACGACGGGCCTATTATCCGGCCCTATCTGGCTCTGCGAGGCTGCACGGGGTCGCTGCCGCTCAGCCCGTGGAAACCCTCCGGTTCGAGGGCGCACCGGAGCGTGATGCGAGGGCGCATCACGAGGAAGGCGCAGGATGCACGAGGGCGTGCATCGCGGCCATTGGCCGCCTGCGCAAAACTCATGGGGGTTCGCAATGAGCTCACCCACGCCTGATCCGGCGAAAAAAAATCGGCAGTCGTTCAATCCCGCAGGTCGTCCTAAATCGGCCGATCCGCGCAGCATCAGAACGATGCTGAGATTGACCCCTGCTGAGCATGCCGCATTGAAAGGTGCCGCAGCATCAGCCGGCACAACCGTCACGCGCCTGCTCGTGGACAGCGCGATGGCGCGCGTCACAGCGCTCTCCGCCAGCTCGCAGATCGAAGCGTCGATCCGCGAGCAAGGGCGGAAGCTCAACGAGATCGTCCGCCGCGCCAATTCTTCCGCGCCACGCAGCGGCGATATCACGATGGCCGGCGTGCATCTGCGATCAATCATCAACGCGATCGATGGCGTCGTCGTCACGGCGCCGATCATCGCTGCGCTGACCGATGTCGCCAATCTCGTCCGGCAATGGCAGCGACATCATCCGGGCCACGAACCGTCTGAAGCTGAAGCGCTGATCGCCTGCATCGAGCGCGTTATTGCTGGGGCGTGAGATGCTGGCGAAAAAACTTCTCCGCGAAGATGGGCCGGGATCGTTCGAAAATTCGATCGCCTACGCCCTCCATGGCACAAATAACCAATCACCCTACCGCGGCCAGGTCATTGCCATGAAGGGCGTGCCGACCGTCGATAGTGCCGCCGCCGCGATGCGCATCGTCGCAAAAGGGTCACGCTGCAAAGATCCAGCGCTGCACATCGTCCTAAGCTTCGGCCCGGAAAATACCGGCCACAATGATCCCTCCGTGTTAAGAGATTGCATTAAGAAAACACTGCAAGCTCTTGAAATATATGATCATCAGCACATCGCGATATTGCACCGCGATACGCAGCATGCACATCTGCACATCATCGTGAACCGTGTGAAGGGCGGTCGGGCGGTTTCTACCGCTATGGATATCGCGAAGCTTCACACGGCCGCGCTCAACATCAACAAGGAGCGCGGCTGGCCTCTGGTGGTGTCGAAATACACCAAAAAGGCCGTTAAAGAGGCCCTAAACGACAATCCCGCGATCAAAGTCGCGCCTCAGCGCACATCTGGCGAGCGCTTGAGGGCCGAGGCGGATCGATTCCGGAAGCCATCATGGGCGCAAGCGCATCATGATGAGATCCACGCAGTTCTTAAACAGGCCGACAGCGTTGAAAATTTCCTGAAGCGCCTGACCAAAATCGGGATCGGTGTGAAAATGAGCGAAAAACATCAGGGCATCATCTTTTTCGACCGCGATCATCCCGATGATAAAAACAAAGGTGCCAAAGGCTCCGCGATTGGCCTCAGCCTCAATGCTCTCATCGCGCTCAAAAAAAGCGAAATGAAAAATCGCGAACAATTTGAGGCCGTAGAGCGCGTCTGTCGTTCGACAAAAAAGGTCGAAATCGACAATCCCGAGCGCGACGAAATTCTCGAAAAACGCCGCCAGGAATATCAGAGATATCGCAATGAAAAGAAGACCTTGGCCGATTATTGGCTGGCACCGGAACGGCGTGTCAGAAAGATAAAAAAGCGCTTCGAAAAGCGCCCTGATGCCGCAGAACTTCTGCGATTTATCACCGATCTCGCAGCCCAATGGCGCACCATGTTCGACAAGTCCGTGGCCTTGGCGAAGAGGCTCCACCTCGAGCGCATGAACGCCATGCCGGTGCCACGCAAGCGGTGGAAGGTGGCTGCCGTCGAAGCCATGGCCGTCACAAGGCCGCCAGAAGCCGTTGTGGTGTCTGAGACGCCGGTTGCAGCACCATCTGCGCCCAAGCGGAAACCCTCGCCCGAGCAGATCCGGGCCTGGAACCTGCGCAAGGCCCGGAAAAGAGGGGGCAGGGGAGACTGATGCCCCCTTTCAGCCAGCAAGCTGGCCACGGCGCTCATCGCGCCGTTTCAAATGCGCCGGACATCCTCGAAGGGTGATTTTTCCTCGCAATTATCAAGAAATTTTGCCGCCGCCAATGCGATGCGCATCGTCGCAAAAGGGTCACGCTGCAAAGATCCAGCGCTGCACATCGTCCTAAGCTTCGGCCCGGAAAATACCGGCCACAATGACCCCTCCGTGTTAAGAGATTGCATTAAGAAAACACTGCAAGCTCTTGAAATGTATGATCATCAGCACATCGCGATATTGCACCGCGATACGCAGCATACGCGTTAAGAACTGCAAGGCGGTTTCTACCGCTATGGATTACGCCCGAGCAGATCCGGGCCTACAGAGCGGCAATGGCTCGTAAAAAGGGGGGGCAGGGGAGACTGATGCCCCCTTTCAGCCAGCAAGCTGGCCACGGCGCTCATCGCGCCGTTTCAAATGCGCCGGACACCAACGAAGGGTGATTTTTCCTCGCAATTATCAAGAAATTTTACCGTGGCAACATCTTGCCCCGGCCACCCTACGCGCCGGGTCGGGTCAAACATTTTCGCCAACATCATTTATTCAATTTCGGGCGTCCGCGAACATCATGAACTCCGCCATCATCATGAACTCCGCCATCATCATGAACTCCGCCATCATCATGAACTCCGCCATCATCATGAACTCCGCCATCATCATGAACTCCGCCATCATCATGAACTCCGCCATCATCATGAACTTCGCCATCATCATGAACTTCGCCATCATCATGAATTCCGTGGCCGTGTCGGGATACTAATGTCGAAAAACATCCTCCTTCGAGGATGTCCGGCGAATTCTCATCGTCGCGCGGGCTGGCCCGCGCCAAGAATTTCTCCAGAACGACCTCTCGGAGATGATGCGTGCCTTTGATCAAATTGAATGATGATCAAAAAACGACGCAAAGGCGCGAACTCGCTCAGGACCGACGCCAATCACATCATCATCGAAAAACATGAACGATGCCGATGTTCGCATCGGACGCGATCTCGCGCTTACGCGCGCTCTCACACGTGCGCGCGGGATAGTTCTCTTTAGTCTATCTTCTCTCGTATCTCATTTCTCATGATACGATAATCTACTCCTCTAGGGATTCGTAGATTATCGTAGGGAAGCGATAAGTCGCCTCAAAAATCGCCATAACCCGTTGATAATATGTAGAAATTAGACGAATATGAAAATCAGAATGTGTTGGCGATACGTCAAAGTTATGTTGGCGATACGTCAAACCCTCAAAGGGCCTTCCTTTCTACCTCTATCCATCTGCCATCGCGGGTGATTTTCCACTCCTGGAGCTTGTCGATCGCGTCCACGGCCTTGCGAACCTCGCCTTCTCGCCAACGCGTCGTCGAGGGTGATCCAGCTTTCTCGCGCCAGCACTTCCCGACCAGTGTTTCCAACTCATATCGCTGCCGGTTGCCCGGCCGGATATGAGCAGAAAGAAACCTATGCAGTGAGCGCGCCACGTCCGTGGGTAGCGTGATCCGATCGTCCAGCTGAATCATCGCAAAATCTTGAGTTTTTCCGGCTCCGACCACCAAGGCCGCCGCCAGACGCCAGCAGACGTGGATCCTAATTTTTTCTTTATTTTTGCGATCCCAGCGATAGCCAATGAGCGAGGATGCGGCCTTGGTGTCCTCGTTCCAGAGTTTGACGTGAACCTTGCTCAGATCATCGAGATTTTGCTCAAGACGGTCGTAGGCAACCTTGTTCGCCGCGACTCCGCACATATCGAGAAGCTCGTTCGCGCTCGTTTCCACGAAAGCGACATCCCGACGTATCGCTTCTCCCTCGACCTCTTCGAGAAAAGTTGATGCCCTCTCGTAAAGTGAGCCCCGATCCTGTGTCTGAGCCATCCGCAAGATCGCAAGAAGAAGGGTCTCGTGCATCACCATCACGTGTTCTGGCACAGAGACCTCGTAGTTCAGATGCTTTTCTTCGCCTCCCTCATGAACAAAGGTGCGCGTAAACCTCTTGATGTGATGAAGAACCTGATCGGGGCTCCGCTTTGTCTTCGGGGCATTGGTAAAAATTGGCTGAATAGCCATGCCGGTATCGAGCCTCGAGAAGCCCCGCTTAGATTTAGACGTCACAGAGTGACCCCGCCATTTTCGGAGCAGAGGCAGGGGTATGAGAATGGTTTTCCCATTTCCACGGGACCAGAACCCCATTCGTGTCCTGCCTGAACCAGCGATCCGCGGGAATGCGCCCGTAACTGCACTTCGAGACGCCGTAGCGGATAAACTGACTCAGGTATTCACGCGGCTCCTCGGCGAGATCAATCCCGTATAACTTCTTGATTTCCCTCACATCGGCATCATTCATGCGCTGAAGAAAAGCCGCAAAACGTGAATTATCGACCAGCGCGCTTGCTCCCCGCGAAGCATGGGTGGAATCGCCTGCGCCTGAAAGGGCGACGCTCTTTGAAACATGGTGCAGGATGAGGAACGCAGCGCGGGTGACGTTGGCAATCGCCTCAAGCCTATTCAACAAAGGCCCCATCTTGGCATTGACGCTCTCGTCCTCCTGATGGACGCGAGACCACGTATCAACGATGACCAGCCTCGACCCCTGCGCCGCTTCGAGAATAGCGTTGAACCAATCGTCCGAGCCGATGTTCATCCGGGATCCCACCAGCGGGACGATGTGGAGGTTTTCGACCAAGGTCTCGCTGGTCTCATGCGGCAACAGTGTTCCGATCGAGTGCAACCGATGCCAGAGCGCGTTCTCGGCGTCCTCTGCCGCGAGAAACAGAACCCGACCGGATTTCACCGTGCCGGTTTCAAGGGTGTCTGCCTCACTGATCGACGCCGCTGCGATGTGGATCGCGCTTTGAAGCGCGAAGAAGCTCTTTCCGACGCTGCCAGGGGCGGTGAGGAGGCCGACCGTCCCGGCGGCCAAACCCGGAATAACAAAATCGAGGGGCGGAGGTCGCGTGTTCAGTTTCTCGCGGAGGTCAACGCGGCCAGACAGCCACTCTTTGGCGCTCTTCGTATTCTCAGTCATTTTACGCCTCACTCAGGTTCACCGCGACCACCCTACCTGCGAGGCGGGTGACGCAGATTTCTCGTTGTTATTTATCAGTAGTAATTTCGGCACGGGCCGCAGGAAGGTGCCGGTAGAGGGTGGCCTCACTGACACCGATATGTTTGGCCACGTCGCGGACCGTCAGTTTTCCGTCGGCAAGCAGAGCTTTCGCCGCCACGAGATCCGCATCGGTGAATTTTCGCGGTCTGCCGCTGATCGCACCGCGTGCCTTGGCTGCCCGCAAGCCGGCCATCGTCCGTTCCCGGATCAGGGAACGCTCGAATTCGGCCAGGGCACCGAAAAAGTGGAAGAAGAATTTGCCGATGGCCGTTGTCGTGTCCATCGCCTCGGTAAGCGAACGGAAGCCCACAGATCTCTTCTCCAGCATCTCGATCGTCGAGATCAGATGTGACATCGAGCGCGCCAGGCGATCCAGCTTCCACACGACAAGCGTGTCGCCCTCGCGCATGTAATCGAGCGCTGCCAAGAGCTCCGGACGATCGCGCTGCGCCCCGGATGCCGTTTCGGTGAAAATCTTCTCACAGCCCGCCGCTTTCAGCGCGTCCACCTGAAGCGCATGATCCTGATCTGTCGTCGAAACACGGGCATATCCAACGAGCATGGGCAGTCCTCTCATTAACGTAGGCCACCCTACATTATGAGAGACATAATTACAAGAGACGTTTATGAGATATTTATGTGCGTCTCGAATGCCCCTTTTTGTCGTTTTCAGAAGACGGCTGCACTGAACGTCAGAAGCCGACTGCACTATAGCAGCGGAGGGGTTGGATCCATCAGGCAACGACGGGCTGCTGCCGGCCATCAGCGGACGCAGGGAGGACTTTCCGCAACCGGCCGTTCGATGCGGCACCGATGGCCTTCGCGCAGGGGTAGTGAATCCGCCAGGATTGACTTGCGCTGCCCTACCTCTCACTAGTGAGGGGCGGCAGCGCATCAAGCGGTGAGCGCACTCCGGCACCGCCAACTTTCAGCACATGCGTGTAAATCATCGTCGTAGAGACGTCGGAATGGCCGAGCAGATCCTGCACGGTTCGAATGTCGTAACCGCTGCGGAGCAAGGCCGTCGCGAACGAGTGGCGGAGGGTGTGCGGTGTGGCGGGCTTCGTGAT
>Ga0209794_1002368_pt1 | contig 10268 bp, 8 predicted proteins | sample EBPBio232013_DNA_FD_185869 | JGI IMG/M metagenome (GOLD analysis project Ga0209794, IMG submission 185869) | Wastewater treatment Type I Accumulibacter community from EBPR Bioreactor in Madison, WI, USA - Reactor 1_5/23/2013_ DNA (SPAdes)... | ecosystem: Engineered > Bioreactor > EBPR >... | reverse complement strand
GAGACCTCGTCGGCTCGCGAGGAAACGTACTGATTCACCATCCCGAAGCCGACGATGGCATCGAGATTCGTTTCCGGAGTCTGAGTAGCGACCGGGTTTCGACGCACCACGCGGGCTCCCCGTTCGCCAATGAAGTTGTCATCCGCCAACTTGAGTTCGGCCCCTGGGCGGATGAAGACCTTTCGCTCCATGCTCGCGGTGATCGGGCGACTGCTCTTGCTCGCCACCCCTTCGCTGTGGCACGCATCTATGATGAGGGTGAAATTGACCTGCTTCTTTCGGGCTTCCTCAATGCGCGCCGCAAGCTCCTCACTGGTGATATCGCCCTCGAAATTGCCTTTACTGCTCGCGGTGAGCAGGGTGCTCTTGCCATCTTGGGCCTGCGATCCGTGTCCGGAATGGTAGTAAACCACCCTTTCCCCCGGCATCGCCTTGCGGATCGCTCGATCGACCGCAGCGAGGATGTTCTCTTTGCTCGCGTCCATCGACTTCATCGCCACAAAGCTGCTGAACCCACGCCGGCTCAGGATTCCGCGCATGAGATCGACATCGTTTTCGCATGCCGAAAGCTTGGCTCCGGGAAGAAATGGATAGGTATCGATTCCCACAAGAACCGCGCTGTCGGCCAGCGAGGCGGCAGCGAATCCGAGGGCGAGAGCGAGCAGCGAAGCACGTTTCATGAGCGAGGTCTGAGGTGTAAACGGTTGAGCGGGCGAAGCAGGTTCCTAGGGTCCTGCGAGAAGCGCCCTGAGAGTCCGGATCAGGGCGTGACCCCCAGGGTTTCGGGATACCCCGATCGGCTGGTCGCCGAGACCTCCCTGCGGCCGAAGCGTGGTGATGATTTTGCCTTGATGGCGTACTGCGAGAGGGGCCCGCTCATACGTGCGAGTGTCAAGCCGAGTCAAGATCGGTTCCCAACCAGGGAAGGCCGAATCCAACCAAGCGGAGCTCATCGCGGTATCGCTGGCAACCAATCGCCAAAGAGGCCAGGCGTGCTCCCAGCCGCATTGACGCCAGATGGGGTGATCCAAAACCAGACAGCTTTCGCGAAAGAACGGTCTCGCCAGAGACTCTGCTGGCGGGATCAAAAAGTCTGGTATTGCACTTCCCCCTCTTTCCACCACATGGATGGCTTGGCGCTGCACGACACGGCCCCATCTCAACTCAAGATCGTGGACGCCGGGAGTCAGATGGACAACAAATCTCCCAACTTCGGTCGGCTGCATGGAGGGAGCACTCTTTGCATCGCAGACACCCCGGAAGCCACCAATCTCCCACGCAAGAGATCCCTCCTCCCCATGAACCGAATGTACGGCGACTTGAAAGAGACATTCGCCTGCGAAGCGCACTCTCGTCGGCTCCCAGCCCACTCGATTGCCTCCATCTATCCACGGCGGAGTGCGACGCGGGAATAGAATGAGCCGAGTGTCAGAAGTCCACCTTTTGGTGACTTCTGGGGGGAAGATAGGTTCTCCGGTGTCGTCCACCATCCCCGTACTCGAGATCGGGGTGTGGCGGTGGCCGGTCACGACCCATCCGGCGCACCCCGGAACCATTCGAGCAAGATCAAAAGCCTCCTCGCGCATCCAAGTGCTTTGGCTGATGCTGGTGGCGATCAGTTCTTCCCAGCGGCTGACCAACCAATCCCCGAGAGAACCGCTGCGGCATTGCTCCACGATAGCTGGAAAGTCATACTGCCATCGCACTCCCTGAGCGTTCAGGGCTGGGTCATCGCTTGCCCAGTAAGGTGTTTCTTCCACCCATTGATGAAGAGGCCTGACCAGGTCATGGTCGTTGAACTCACCGAAAAAGATCGGCTTCCGCTCGCGCGGCCCTGCAGACAACGAATCCATCACCTGCGGATAAAACATCGGATCGCAGTAGGGATGGAAGTCCTCGAACGTGCCGAATTCAGCGGGATGCCCGCCATACATCTCCGCTCCTCCAGAATTATCCTTCACCAGAGGATGCCTCGTCAGAGCCTGAATTTCCGCGACCAAATCGCGACGCCACTCCGGCGGAATGCCCTCGCTCAGCTCACAGCCTGCCGTCCAAGCAAGGATGTTGCTGTGCCGACGGTATTGACGAACGATACGGAGCGACTCCTGCTTCATTCTCTCCAGCGCAGCAGCATCGCTGCTCGGAAGCCAAATTGGCAGTTCAATCCAGGCCATCATGCCACGGCGATTCATCTCCTCAAGATAACCATGTGGTGGGAGCCACAGGCAAAACTTGATCAGATTGAAGCCCATCCGCTGGATCGTGTCGATCTCCTTGATGAACGTATCCTCATCCGGATGAGGACTCGTGGTCTCGGGATACCACCCCCACGTGAGAACACCTCGCCCAAAGAAGGGCTGACCATCCACAAAAACCCGATCTTCCTCAACTCTCATGCGACTCGGCGGTGCTTCTGCGTCCAAGATGGGCTCGCTCGCCGACCACTCAACTTCGCGAAAAATCCCGCCAAACGTGTGATAGACATAGGGCAAGAATCCACTCGCAACATCCTTGACCGGGTAGCTCGGCCCTCCGTTCTTCACAACCTCCACCGAAAGGTTGATCTTGGAGCCAGCCCACGCCCGCAGATCCAGCGAAAAGGCATCCCAAATCCCTTCATGCCGGAGCACTTCCTCATCATTGATTCGGACAACCGCAAGATAGCTCACGCCATGAAAGACCAGCCAGCCGCCGCCGGGAGGCACATCGACTTCGCATGAGTACAGGGCCGGCCCTTCCCAGCTCATGGGCATCGAACCGTGCCACACGTGGGGCACCTCTACGGCTCGCGGGCCATCGCCGAAATCCATGGACCAATCCAGCGTCATCGCAGGTTCATTCTGACTCACCAACCGGGGTAGATTGTGGCTGATGAGGCGCGGCAATCCCAAGCGAATTCCTCTTCCGGTGGTTTTCTCCGCCTTCGCTGCCGCATTGTGCCTCTCCTCCTGCACACCGGGTGCCCAGCCGAACACGACTGTTCTGCGCATCGCCGCCTGGGGAGGTGCAGGCGATGACAGCGATGCCGCCCGCATCGAACGCGAAGTCTATGCCGAATTTGAACGCCAAAACCCCGGCGTCGAGATTCAGTTGGAGAACATCCCGGGCTCGCAAGACTATGTTCGCAAAGTGCTGCTCAGCTTCATCGCCGGGGCGGAGCCCGACGTCATCAGGCTCGACGCAAGTAGCGCGGCGGTCTTCATCAACAACGGAGCTCTCAAAGATCTGACCCCGTACGTCGAAGGCGAAGATGGGATCAACCTGGATGACTACTTTGAGAACGTCGTGAACATCGCCCGCCGCGATGAAGAACTCTACGCGATCCCCGTCGACTTCACGCCGCTTGTTGTGTACTACAACAAGCGACTCTTCGATGAAGCGGGCGTCCCCTATCCGTCGGACAACTGGACTTGGGACGAGTTCCTCGCCAAAGCCAAGAGACTCACGAGAGGCGAGCAGTACGGGTTCACCTTCACCAATTGGATGCCCGGCTGGCTTCCCTGGGTTTGGAACAACGAAGGCGACGTCCTCGGCCCGGATGGGAAAGCCACCGGAACCGCCGACTCGCAAGCCACGATCGATGCCGTCTCGTGGCTCCGCGACCTCATCGCGGTTCACAAAGTCGCCCCCTCGCTCAGTCAGATGGCCGCAGAAGGGGCCGCCCCGTTCGCCAACGCCACCGCCGCCATGGAAACCAGTGGTCACTGGAACCTTGTCGGGCTGGCCAGTGCCCCGAAGGTTAAGCTTGATGAGATCGGCATCGCCCCGCTCCCCGTCTCCCGGCCCGGACGGAAACCCGTCACCGTGATCTACGAAAGCGGCTGGTCCATCGGGCGTAACTGCAAGAACCCGGATCTCGCCTGGAGGTTCATCAAGTACTACACCAGCCAAGAAGTCCAGCGCAAAATCCAGCAGACCGGGATCGGGGTCTGTGCGCGCAAAGACATCGCCACGGAACGCGCGATCGACGCCCGAGAGCAAGAGTTCCTCCGCATCATCCCGTCTGGTCGCGAACCCTGGGGTGCCAAGGTAGAAGGCTACGACTACGTGGAGAGCGAAGGCCAAAAGATGATGGACGGCATTCTCAAGAGTGGCCGTGACCCCGCTCGATCTCTTCGTGACTTCGCCCGCGCGGTAGATCGGCAGCTGGGGGATCGATGAAGCGAAGTCTCGTTGGGTGGCTCTTCGTCGCCCCAGCCCTGCTCCACCTCGTCGTCTTCGCCCTTGGGCCGATTCTCTATGCCGCGACTCTCTCGCTCTACGACTGGAATCTCCTCAAGGGGGATTCCCGCTTCGTAGGCTTTCAGAACTTCACCCGCATCTGGGAGGACGGACAGTTTGCCAAGGCCCTCCTCAACAGTGCTCTCTACACCATCACCAGTGTGCCGCTCGGTATCGCGTTGGCCCTGGCGGTGGCTTTGCTGGTGGCGCAGAAGATTCGAGGCATCACGATCTTCCGCACCATCTACTATCTGCCCGCAGTGTGCAGCCAAGTCGCCATCGCGATGATCTGGATCTACATCTTTCTACCGAAGAAAGGAATGATCAACGGGGTGCTCGGATGGTTCGGGCTCCCCAATGAGACCGACTTCCTCAGCACACCCGGTTGGGCGATGGCTGCGCTCGTGTTCATGAGTATCTGGGTCGCGCTTGGGCCACGAATGGTGCTCTTCGTCTCGGGAATCCTCAATATCCCCGAGTCGCTCTACGAAGCCGCCGAGCTCGATGGGGCAACCAAGAATCAGCAATTCTGGAAAGTCACCCTGCCGCTGCTCACTCCGACGACCTTCTTCGTCGGAGTCACCTCCATGATCTCGGCAATGCAGGTCTTCACCCCGGTCTATATGATGACCAAGGGCGGCCCCGAAGGAACCACCGATGTGGTCGGCTATCACATCTACAGCGCGGCCTGGGAGAGATTCCAGATCGGCGAGGCCAGTGCGATGTCGCTTGTGCTGTTCGTGATCATCCTGGCACTCAGCTTTGGCCCCTTCCGAGCGATGAACAAACAAGTGGAGGGAGCCGCCTGATGATCCGCCGCACGTTGACATGGGCGGCACTGATCAGCCTCGCGATCTTCCTCCTCGCGCCGTTTGTGTGGATGGTGCTCGTCTCGCTGCATCCCGCCAAGGCACCGATCCCCGACTACGCAGATCTCATTCCGAAGGATCCGCAGTGGAAGAATTACGCCCTCGTTCTCTTCACCCCAGAGGTTCCCGTCACCAGATTCCTTGTGAACTCGCTCGTTGTTACCCTCTGCGTGGTGCTGGGGCAACTTCTGGTCACCTCAATGGCTGCGTACGGCCTCGCCCGAGTGCGATTCCGGGGCGCATCGACCGTCTTTGGCACTTTCCTCGCCTCGATGATGTTCGCCGGGGTTGTCACCCAGATTCCCGTCTATCTGCTCATGCGCGAGCTTCGGTGGCTCGACACGTTTGCCGCACTCATCATTCCCGGGCTATCCAGCGCGTTCAATGTGTTTCTCCTCCGTCAGTTCATGCTTGGGATTCCGTTTGAGCTCGACGAAGCCTCCCAAATGGACGGCGCAACTCACTGGCAGATCTATTGGCGTGTCGTGTTGCCCCTCTGCAAACCGGCTCTCGCCACCGCCGCCGCCTTCACGTTCTTCGCGGTTTGGACTGATTTCTTCTGGCCCCTTCTCGCCACGAATTCGATGAGGATGCGCACCCTGGAAGTAGGCCTCTCGATCTTCAAAAACAGCTACGGAACCACCAACTGGCCGCTGCAGATGGCCGCCGCCGTTGTCACTCTCCTGCCGATGATCCTCGTCTTCATCCTCGCTCAAAAGTGGTTCGTTCGGGGCATTCAGATGAGCGGAATCAAGTAATTCTCCCGGGCCCGAGCGGGGGGCGTGATATCCTCTGCGTCGCATGAAAGCCGGAACGCGAGCCCTCATCCTCCTCGCTGGGCTGATTGTGTCTGGACTCACGCTCGGCGCAGGCTGGCTCCCGATGGAGAACCCTCTCCATACCGCGATGACGATGCCTCCCCCGCTCGTTTGGTCGATTCCGCTCGTGTTTCTCGCCTTGCTCGCCCTGATTCCGCCCCGTGAGAAAGGAAAGAAAACCCCGCCCGGCGCGAAGTGGATCGCGCTGCTTTTGATGGTTGTCGCCGGTTTGCATCTGGGGCTCGCCATGCCAGGGCGCGAACAGCCAGGCAAGGGGATCAAGGTGCTGACGATCAACGTCCACTACGATTCCGGCGCTTTGCCGAAGCTCAGCCAGCTCATCCGCGACGAGAAGATCGACATCGTGCTCGTTCAAGAAAACAAAGGCGCGCCCCTGGACGCCTTACGCCGGGATTTCGCGGATTGGTCAATGGTGGAGGAGGAGAGCCACGCGATTCTCTCGCGATTTCCGCTTCGGGATTCTGGGGCGACGGGGCTGGTGAATCGCCCGTGGCGCAGGATTCTGTGGGCCACGGCTCAGACCCCCAAGGGGCCGCTCCGTGTGGTGACAACCCACCTCTCCGCACCCCAACTCTCGCGAGGAATCGGGCAGTTTCGACGCGCGGGGGCCGCAAAGCAAGAGGAGTTGGAGCAGATTCTGAGCGTGATTGAGAGTGATCCGACTCCTACCGTTTTCGGCGGTGACCTCAACAATCCCCCGGCGCACGGATTCACTCGGGTGCTCAGCGGGAAACTCGAAAATGCCTTTTCCGCCACTGGCACCGGGCTTGGTTGGACGTACCCCGCCACGCTCCCGGCAATCCGCATTGACCACCTCTACACCACCCACGGCGCGCGTCCGTTACGCGCGTTTGTCGGGAGCAACGTCGGCTCCGATCACCTGCCGGTGATTGCCGAAGTCATCTTTCCTTGATTGCTTCGCGGTACATCGGGAAAAGTCGAGGCAGGAACTGGGATCCTTTTGCGCTCAGCCACTTTAGAGATAGACTTTTTTCGTGAGAGCTTCCGCCCGCGTCTACGGAATCCTAGCCAAGGAGGCGAACACGGTTGTTCTCCTCCGCCGAGGGCCGAGTCGGCATACTTTGATGCTGACCTGGGATCTGAAAACAGACAGGATCACCCCAGGGCAGTGGCTCACCGGGCGTGTCCATGAGATGAATTGCGATGTCAGCCCGGACGGGAAGTATCTGGTAGCCCTTTGCTCAAACTATTCAGAAGCCCACAGGAAGCGGCACCCCGATCAAGAAATCCTTGGACATGGACGGTCATCTGTCGTCCGCCCTACTTCACCGCACTCACGCTCTGGACGGGGCCCCTGATTCACGAATTGGCCGGCGGCGTGTGGACTTCCAATCATCATCTCCGGATTGCGGCGAGCTCCGAGCTCTCCGCCCCCGAAAAGCCAATTCCAGGCTGGCTCACCGTGGTGCCCTGGATCGGCTGGTGGGTCGCAGAAGTGCCCTTGTACGAGCAAATCATGGCCAACAAGGGGTGGCGGGTGATCTCGAAGCAGATGGAAAGGCCCCTCGCGATGACGTGGAAATCTCAAACCAAGTGGCGCGGAAAACGTGGCCGCACACCGATCATCCGTTGCGATGGGGTCATTCTTCGGGTCTGGAAAAGAGGGACGATCTGCCGGGTGAATGAAGGGCGCAGCCTTCGCTGGGAACTCTGGAATCGCAAGGGCCGGGTTGTGCGCACCTGGATCTCCGAGAACCCGGCGAGCTTCTGGATGGAAGTGGATAAGGCTGGTCGCGTTGTATTCGCCGAAAATGGATGTCTCTACCGCTGGACCTCCTTCCCCGGCGGCGAGCCCACCCTTGTCGCCGACCTCAACCATCACACTTTCACCGAAGTCCCCCCACCCGCTTCCGCAACGCGCTGGTGAAACCCTCGCCATGCGCATAAATCAACAAGGGCGTGTCCTCCGTGGTTGTACAATGTCCAAATGGGGTACTTCGCCGGTACAGGAGCAGGAAAAGGGTGGATCTCGAGGAGCTATTTCGTGGAGCCCGGATTGCTGGCGCAAGCGCTCCGTGATCACGGGGCGTGGATCCATCCGACTGACAAGATGCCAACCGAGCTCGTCGGAACAGACGGGATCGACTCGTTCTGCCACAGGTACGACGAGGTGATCCAGCAGGCTTTTGCTGGCACCCTCGGCCACTTCTATCTCCATTCCCACATCTTCCCGCCGAGCTTTGATGTCCATCTTGAACCGTCGAAATTGCCTGGCTTCACGACTCGCCGCCTCCGCGAGCCGGCGATTTCTCTCCGCGATGAGTCGCTTGCGGTGGATAAGCGAAGCGGGCGATTGCAAACAAATTCGTCCCCGGGCATCTTTATTGGGTTGAGGATCGCGATCCCAAAGGTTTGGTTCGACTATTCGGAGGGACGCTCCGGCGAGGAATGCGATGGCGCGGAGCTCATCTGTCGCCCGCTGTTCGACTCGCTCACAAGCTCGCTTCAAAGCCAGACCAAACCGCTCAAGGTTGAGACACCTCTTGGAACCAGAACAACTCGGATTCGTGTCTGTCCCGCGATGAAACGCCGCCTCCCCGAACATCCTGGCTTCGCTCAACTCGGGCTAGTCATCCGCTAGTCTACTTTCTGCCCGGGGGCATCTTGTGTCGCGCTTCCGATCCAGAAGGCGACGAGACTATCCGAGTCCGGACGCTCCAGACTCAGAACGTGAAGTTCCCGGCGGCCAAAGTCGAGCTCGCCCACCGCGATTGGTGGATTCTCCCAGAACACTTGCGGGCAAGCTTGAACATCGTATGAAGCCCACAAACTGAGGATGCTTCTATGCCAAAGGCGCTCAACCCGGCAGTGGCCGAGGAGCTCCTCCGCCTCAGAGTGCGTGATCTCCGCAAGCGCGAATCCGGCGTCACGGTCGACAAATCGATCGAACAGAAATGCCCGACCGCTGGCAAAAACCACTCCTGCGGCTGGGCCATCGTAGTACTCCAAAACCCAGAGACATTGCACCGGAATCCTCTCGCCCACTTCCATGAAGCACAAAGTACCCCTGCGGCACGAGACAAAGCACACGGTGCACTCAATCGCTCCTTGTCGTTTTTCTCAACAGAACGTTACAGAGGAGTAGCTATGTAGCTCGCCTCTGCGTCTGAATAGCTAAGGCGGAAACCCATGACACCCTTGCTCCTCGGATTTACTCTGCTCACAACCCCCCAAGCAGAAAAGGCTCCGCCGACGGGTCTCACGGTCTGGTTGAGACCCGAAGATCTTGAAGCCGAGGCTCAGTTCGGAGCTGATGAACACACGCTCTGGATTTTCACAACTACGACGGCCACAAAATGGGATTTGCGCCGTGGCTCTCCCGTCACGAAACTCGAGACCCCCTTTGGATTCTATGGCAACCCCAGGTTCAGCCCCCGATACGACTCTTTGGAAGTGCGCGTTTTGGAAACGAACTTTGCTGCACTCTGGAATTTGAGCAATGGCGAGATCACGGCACTGCCTCCCGTAAGCAGTTGGAGAAATCTCGCCGTCTTTAGCCCCGATGGAAGCACTCTGGCGATGGGGGAGGGGAACGTCGCCAAACTGTACGAGTTGCAAACCGGGAAGCTCGTTCAAACATTCACTGGGCATCAAAGGGAGGTGACCCACCTCGCTTTCTCCACAGATGGAAAGTATTTGATCACATCATCATTCGATGGCACAGGCAGGCTCTGGGAGATCGCGACGGGCGCAGAGCAACGAGTCTTTGGTCAAGTCAACGCGGAATATTCCAGTTTCGGCGCCATTATCAGCATAGATGGGAAATCGGTTTTCGGTCAGTCAAGCCGGGCCATTACCGCCTGGGATATTGAGACCGGAGCCCGTAAGTTTCGAACCACGTGCGAGGCGCTCTCCCTCCAACTCAGCCCCGATGGAGACCGAATCGCCACGACTCACGACGACCTCTCCATCCGACTCTGGGATTCAGAAACCGGAGCGGAGATCGCGCACCTCGTCGTGCCACGCCCGCCAGATCAGGCCCACAACTACGATGACTCCCTCCGATTTGAGTTCAGCCGCGATGGACAGCGAATTGTCGCAGCAAGCAGGTTCGGCACAATCCACGTGTGGGAAACGGAAACAGGCAAAGTTCTCGCCACGAGTCAAACTGACCAGCGTTACCAGGGCGCAGGATTCAGCCCGTCTGGCGATCTGATTGTCGCCGAAACCAACCTGGGCACGATTGAACTGTGGGATGCAAAGAACCTCAACCATCTCTGCTCCCTGGTGTCAGATGCCGACAAATGGATCGTCGCAACTCCTGACGGACGATTTGATTCCAGCCACGGTGGAAATGCCCAGATCACCTGGCAAATTG
>Ga0209794_1002365_pt1 | contig 10280 bp, 11 predicted proteins | sample EBPBio232013_DNA_FD_185869 | JGI IMG/M metagenome (GOLD analysis project Ga0209794, IMG submission 185869) | Wastewater treatment Type I Accumulibacter community from EBPR Bioreactor in Madison, WI, USA - Reactor 1_5/23/2013_ DNA (SPAdes)... | ecosystem: Engineered > Bioreactor > EBPR >... | reverse complement strand
CGATGTGCACGCGGCGAACCTCACCGGAGCGCAGACGAATCTGGGCGTAGGAACCTTCGCGAGCCAGCAGTTGCACGGACGTACCGGCGGAGCGAGCGATTTGCGCACCCTTGCCCGGCATCATCTCGACGCAGCAGATGGTCGTACCGACCGGAATATTGCGGATCGGCAGTGCATTACCGGACTTGATCGGCGCTTCGGAGCCGCTCACGATCTGCTGACCGACCACCATGCCCTTGTTGGCGATGATGTAACGGCGCTCGCCGTCGGAATAGCAAACCAGTGCGATGTTGGCAGTACGGTTCGGATCGTATTCCAGACGTTCAACCTTGGCCGGGATACCGTCCTTGTTGCGCTTGAAGTCGATGACGCGATAAGCCTGCTTGTGACCACCGCCCTGATGGCGAACAGTGATGCGACCATTATTGTTGCGGCCGGCGTTCTTGGATTGCGACTCAATCAGAGCAGCAAAGGGCTTGCCCTTGTGCAGATCGGCATTGACAACCTGAACGACGCCACGACGCCCCGGGGAAGTCGGTTTAACTTTAACGAGAGCCATTACGCATTGCCCCCTTCAACGAAATTGATTTCCTGACCCGGCTTCAGGCTCACATAGGCCTTCTTCCAGCCTTTGCGGCGGCCAGTTGCGCCCTTGAAGCGCTTAACCTTGCCCTTGACGTTGGCGACCTGCACACCCTCAACTTCGACCTTGAAGAGCAGTTCGACGGCAGCCTTGATTTCTGGCTTGGTTGCATCAGATGCAACACGGAAAACAACCTGCTCATACTTGTCGGCAACGTAGGTCGCCTTTTCGGAGATTTGCGGTGCCAGCAGCACCTGCATCAGACGCTCTTGATTCATCCCCACATCTCCTCGAACTTGGCCACAGCGTTCTTGGTAACCAGAACCTTGTTGAAGCGAACCAGCGAGACCGGATCAGCTTCCTGGGCTTCCAGAACCAGAACATTGGGCAGGTTGCGCGACGAGAGATAGAGATTCTCATTCAGCTCATCGGTAACAACCAGCAGATTGCCTTCCAGACCCATACCCTTCAACTTCTGGGCAAAGAGCTTGGTCTTCGGCGCATCGATCGACAGATCGTCGATGACAATCAGGCGATCCTGGCGGGCCAACTCGGAGAGAATCGCGGCCATACCGGCGCGGAACATCTTCTTGTTAACCTTCTGGGTATAGTTTTGGTCCGGGGAGTTCGGGAAGATCCGACCGCCTCCACGCCACAGCGGGCTGCCGTTGGAACCAGCACGAGCACGACCGGTGCCCTTCTGACGCCACGGCTTGGTGGTGGTGTGACGGACTTCGGAGCGATCCTTCTGCTTGCTGTCGCCAGAACGGCCGTTCGCCTGATAGGCGACAACGATCTGATGAACCAGTGCTTCATTGAATTCGCGACCGAACAGCACGTCGGAAGCCTGCAGCTTTGCAGCCTCCTGACCTTGTTCGTTAATAACCTTCAGTTCCATGTCGCCCCCTTAAGCCTTGACTGCCGGACGCACGACGACGTCAGAACCCTTGGCACCCGGAACGGCACCCTTGACCAGCAGCAGCTGGCGGTCGGCATCAACGCGAACGATGGTCAAACCCTGCATCGTGGACTGAACATCACCCAGATGACCGGCCATGCGCTTACCCGGGAAAACACGACCCGGATCCTGCGCCATACCGATGGAACCCGGCGCATTGTGCGAAACCGAGTTACCGTGGGAAGCACGGTTGGAGCTGAAGTTGTGGCGCTTGATACCACCCTGAAAACCCTTACCGATCGAGGTACCGGTCACGTCAACTTTTTGCCCTTCGGCAAAAATGGTGACAGCAACCTGATCGCCAGCCTTGAAACCAGCCAACTGATCAGCTTCGATCTGGAATTCCTTGAGCACATGCCCTGCTTCCACGCCCGCCTTGGCCAGATGGCCAGCCAGGGGCTTGGAAACACGAGAAGCACGGCGCTTGCCGAATGCGACCTGAATGGCTGCGTAGCCATCGATCTCCGGCGTTTTGACTTGGGTCACGCGGTTGTTTGACACGTCAAGCACAGTTACCGGAATGGACGCGCCATCCTCAGCAAAAATGCGAGTCATGCCAACCTTGCGACCAACAAGGCCTAGACTCATGGTTATTCTCCTCATCGCCGGCTGCGATTGGCCGGTCGATGTAAAACAACAAATGGGCAGCCGTTGCCGGCCACCCCCGAAAGGCGCGGATTATATCCGCAAAACTACAATTACTGCAACTTGATCTCGACGTCGACGCCAGCCGGGAGATCCAGCTTCATCAGGGCATCAACAGTCTTGTCGGTCGGATCAACAATATCCATCAGACGCAGATGGGTACGAATCTCGAGCTGATCACGGGAAGCCTTGTTGACGTGCGGCGAACGCAGGATGTCGAAACGCTGCTTGCGGGTCGGCAGCGGAACGGGGCCACGAACGACAGCACCGGTACGCTTGGCGGTTTCGACGATTTCCTGAGCGGATTGATCGATCAGACGATAGTCGAAGGCCTTCAGGCGGATACGGATTTTCTGGTTTTGCATTTTCTTGGCTTCCAAAGAACGATGGGGCGACGGCTAGCCGCCCCGGATTTCAAAAAGAACGATTACTCGATGATCTTGGCAACGACGCCGGCGCCGACGGTACGACCGCCTTCACGGATGGCGAAGCGCAGACCTTCTTCCATGGCGATCGGCGCAATCAGCTTGACCGTCATCTGGATGTTGTCGCCCGGCATGACCATTTCAACACCTTCCGGCAGAGAGATGGCGCCGGTGACGTCCGTGGTACGGAAGTAGAACTGCGGACGGTAGTTGTTGAAGAACGGGGTGTGACGACCACCTTCGTCCTTGGAGAGAACGTACACTTCACCGGTGAAGTGGGTGTGCGGGGTGATGGAGCCCGGCTTGCACAGGACTTGACCACGCTCAACATCTTCACGCTTGGTGCCACGCAGCAGGGCGCCAATGTTGTCGCCAGCCTGACCTTGGTCGAGCAGCTTGCGGAACATTTCAACACCGGTACAGGTGGTCTTCTGGGTCGGACGGATACCGACGATTTCGATTTCTTCGCCAACCTTGACGATGCCGCGCTCGACACGGCCGGTCACAACGGTGCCGCGACCAGAGATCGAGAAGACGTCTTCAACCGGCATCAGGAACGGCATGTCTACTGCACGCTCCGGGGTCGGGATGTAGGAGTCCAGGGCATCAGCCAGCCGGAAGATGGACGGTTCGCCGATTTCGGACTGGTCGCCTTCCAGGGCCTTCAGTGCAGAGCCATGGATGATCGGGGTGTCGTCGCCCGGGAAGTCGTACTTGGAGAGCAGCTCGCGCAGTTCCATTTCGACGAGTTCGAGCAGTTCGGCGTCGTCAACCATGTCGCACTTGTTCATGAACACGAGAACGTACGGCACACCAACCTGACGGGCGAGCAGGATGTGTTCGCGGGTCTGCGGCATCGGGCCGTCAGCAGCGGAACAAACCAGGATCGCGCCGTCCATCTGGGCGGCACCGGTAATCATGTTCTTGACGTAGTCAGCGTGGCCCGGGCAGTCAACGTGAGCATAGTGACGGTTGGCGGTTTCGTATTCAACGTGAGCGGTGTTGATCGTGATACCACGAGCCTTTTCTTCCGGCGCAGCGTCGATCTGGTCGTACGCCTTGGCGGAGCCGCCAAACTTGGCAGCCAGCACCGTGGTGATCGCAGCGGTCAGCGTGGTCTTGCCGTGGTCAACGTGACCAATCGTGCCAACGTTTACGTGCGGTTTCGTACGCTCGAATTTTTCCTTAGCCATTCTAGTTCCTCAATAATCAGATAAATAAAAATCCAGAATCCAAGCTAATCGGTGGTGCCCATGGGCAGGATCGAACTGCCGACCTCTCCCTTACCAAGGGAGTGCTCTACCACTGAGCCACATGGGCCTACCTTAAAACTCCAGCCGTACCGTGTCGTGGAGCGGGTGAAGGGAATCGAACCCTCGTCTTAAGCTTGGAAGGCTTCAGCTCTACCATTGAGCTACACCCGCAAAACCCTACGCCCGCAGCACAGGCCGCTACAGCATTAAATCTGGTGGAGGGAGAAGGATTCGAACCTTCGAAGGCTGAGCCGACAGATTTACAGTCTGTTCCCGTTGACCGCTTGGGTATCCCTCCGGAAGAACCCGAGATTATCCGGACGACTTCGCACTCTGTCAACACCCAAAAACAGAAAAGCCGGCATATAGCCGGCTTTTCGTGGATTTGGACCAGAATTATTTCTGGGCCAGCACCCAGGCAGCCAGTTTCTTGGCTTCATCTTCGGTCACGTTGTTCGGCGGCATCGGGATTTCGCCCCAAGCGCCCTTGCCACCCGCCTTGATCTTGGCAGCCAGAGCAGCCGGAGCCTTGGCATCACCCTTGTACTTGGCAGCAACATCCTTGTAAGACGGGCCGACCAGCTTCTTGTCAATGGCGTGGCAGGACATGCAGTTCTTGGCCTTGGCCAGCGCTTCGTCGGCCTGTGCCTGACCGGCCATCACGATACCAGCAGCCATCATGGCAATGTAAACAGCTTTCATTCTCTCGCTCCGTTCATCGGTTTGGTGGATACAGCAGTGGCGGATGATAAAACCCTTTTCGGTGCCTTGCAAACAAAGGGGTGGGCGGCGCCTTGACGCCAGCCGTGAGCAAATAACGGTCCGCCCCCCTTTCGGGTTGACCGATGGATCATGCAGGACGTGACGTTGCGGCAAGAAGGGCTCCAGCAGAAATAAAGAGCCCTCCGAAAAATCGGTTCTGCGCGCGAATACTGCCCGGGTTATGCAGCCACCGACCCAGATGGGCGGCCGCCAGCGCATAACCTGACATTACAAGCATGTCCACCAGACAAAGGGTTGCGGCAATTACAAGGTATTGACCAGCCTGTGGCAAGGCCGGATCGACGAACTGCGGAACCAAGGCGGCGATAAAGACGATGGCCTTCGGATTGGTCAGATTAACCAGCAAACCTTGCAGAAAAAAGCCCTTCCGGCGCACCAAAGGCACGCCCACATCGACCGGCACCACCGGAGCGCGCCATTTCCGAACTCCTAGCCAAACGAGATAGGCCGCACCGAGAAATTTGACAAACGAGAAGGCGACCTCGGAAGCTGCGAGCAAAGCCCCCAAGCCAAAGGCCACTACCAGCAACTGGATGAGCAACGCCGCCTGCAGACCGAGAATGGCGGCAAACGCAGCACGATAGCCGTGACGTATGCCGGTACTCATGCTGATCACGGCGCCCGGCCCGGGGCTGACGGCGATAACCATTGCCGCCAGCAAAAACCCGACCCAGAGCGTCAGCGTCACTTGCGGCGTTGAATCTGCGTAACGTCGCGCACGGCCCCCTTGTCGGCCGATGTGGTCATCAGCGCATATGCCTGCAGGGCGGCGGAAACGACACGCTGACGATCGACCGGCTGCCAGGCGGCGTCGCCCTTGGCATCCATGGCAGCACGGCGCTTGGCCAGAACATCGTCGGACACGGCGAGATGGATGCGGCGATTCGGGATGTCGATTTCGATGGTATCCCCCTCCTCGACCAGACCGATGGCGCCGCCATCGGCCGCTTCCGGCGAGGCGTGACCGATGGACAAGCCGGATGTGCCGCCGGAGAAACGACCGTCGGTAAGCAGGGCGCACTCCTTGCCCAACCCCATCGACTTCAGGTAGGAGGTCGGATAGAGCATTTCCTGCATGCCAGGGCCGCCCTTAGGGCCTTCGTAACGAATGACGACGACGTCACCGGCGACAATCTTACCGCCAAGGATGCCCTCGACGGCAGCATCCTGGCTTTCGAAGACGCGGGCGCGGCCGGTGAATTTCCAGATCGACTCGTCGACACCGGCCGTCTTGACGATGCAGCCATCGAGGGCGATGTTGCCGGAGAGGACGGCCAAGCCGCCATCCTTGGAATAGGCGTTAGCCTGGTTTCGGATGCAACCGTGGGTGCGGTCGAGATCGAGTTCGTTGAAACGACGATCCTGCGAGAAAGCCACCTGGGTCGGAACGCCACCGGGAGCAGCCTTGAAGAATTCATGCACTTTGACGTCATGTTCGCGCACGACATCCCAGCGGTCGATTGCTTCGCCAAGAGTCTTGGCATGGACGGTCGGCGCATCGCGATGAAGCAGGCCGGCGCGGTCGAGTTCGCCAAGGATACCCATGATGCCGCCGGCACGATGGACGTCTTCAATGTGGTACTTGTCGGTCATCGGCGCCACCTTGCACAGGCAAGGCACGGAACGGGAGATGCGGTCGATGTCGGCCATCGTGAAATCGACACCAGCTTCCTGCGCGGCGGCGAGGATGTGCAGTACGGTGTTGGTCGAGCCGCCCATGGCGACATCGAGGGTCATGGCATTTTCGAAGGCGCCGCGGGTAGCGATTGAGCGCGGCAGGACGGACTCGTCATCCTGTTCGTAATAGCGCTTGCACAACTCGACAGCCAGGCGACCGGCGCGCAGGAACAGCTGCTTGCGGTCGGCATGCGTGGCGACGACCGTGCCGTTGCCCGGCAGGCTGAGACCAAGTGCCTCGGTCAGGCAATTCATCGAATTGGCGGTGAACATGCCCGAACACGAGCCGCAAGTCGGGCAGGCGGAGCGCTCGATTTCATCGAGGTCGGCCTGCGACACCGAGGCATCGGCTGCCTTGACCATGGCATCAACCAGATCGAGATGGACGACCTTGTCCTGCAGCTTGACCTTGCCGGCTTCCATCGGGCCGCCGGAGACAAAGACCACCGGAATGTTGAGGCGCATGGCGGCCATCAGCATGCCCGGGGTAATCTTGTCACAATTGGAGATGCAAACCATGGCATCGGCGCAGTGGGCATTGACCATGTATTCGACCGAGTCGGCGATCAGGTCGCGACTGGGCAGTGAGTAGAGCATGCCGCTATGCCCCATGGCGATCCCGTCGTCGATGGCGATGGTGTTGAATTCCTTGGCGACGCCGCCAGCGGCCTCGATCTCGCGCGCCACCATTTGACCCAGGTCCTTAAGATGGACGTGACCCGGCACGAACTGGGTAAAGCTGTTGACCACGGCGATGATCGGCTTGCCGAAGTCGCCATCCTTCATGCCGGTGGCACGCCACAACGAGCGGGCACCGGCCATGTTGCGGCCGTGGGTCGAAGTACGGGAACGATAATGCGGCATGACTCTCTCTCCGTCAGAAACTGAACGCCACGGTGTTGTCACGGGGCGCGAACTATAATCAGCTAATTCTAGCCCACTCTGCGCCCGCAATGCTTCTACACCCGCAGTTCGACCCTGTCGCCTTTTCTGTTGGCCCGCTTTCCGTGCGCTGGTACGGTTTGATGTATCTGGCCGCGTTTGTTCAATTTATTTTGCTCGGGCGACTGCGAATCAGGAATCGCCCCGGCTTCCTGACCACGGAGCAGCTGGACGACCTCCTGTTTTACGGCATGCTCGGCGTGATTCTCGGCGGCAGGCTAGGACAAATCCTGTTCTACGAACCTGGCTACTACCTGGCCAATCCGCTCGAAATCCTCGCCGTCTGGAAAGGCGGCATGAGCTTCCACGGCGGCTTCCTCGGCGTTCTTGTCGCCATGGGCTTGTGGACGCGCAAACACAATCTGAACTGGTTCGACGTGATGGATTTCGTTGCACCGCTAGTACCGCTTGGTCTGGCTGCGGGGCGCATCGGCAATTTCATCAATGGTGAATTGTGGGGCCGCATCGCCAACCCGGAACTCCCCTGGGCGATGGTCTTCCCGCAATCCGGCGACATGCAGCCGCGCCATCCATCGCAGCTCTACCATGTCGCACTGGAAGGTTTGGCCCTGTTCGCCATTCTCTGGCTGTTCACCGGCAAGGCCCGGCCGCGCGCAGCGGCCTCCGGTGTTTTCCTGATCGGCTATGGCACATTCCGCTTCGTTACCGAGTTTTTTCGCGAGCCCGATCACGGCATTTTCGGCCAGTCTTACACGATCAGCATGGGGCAATGGCTGTCGCTACCGATGATCCTGACCGGTATCGCAATGTTGGTGTTTGCCTACCGGAAGAAATCCCTATAATTATGGATTACACCCTTCAACCCGTTACAGGAATCCAGTCATGACACGTCCGTTCAAGGTTCTCGGCATTCAGCAAATCGCCATCGGCGGCCCCTCCAAGGAAAAGCTGCGCACGTTGTGGGTTGAGAAATTCGGCCTGGAAATCACCAGCACCTTCGTTTCCGAACGCGAAAACGTGGACGAGGACATCTGCGCCATGGGCAGCGGCCCGTTCAAGGTCGAAGTGGACCTGATGCAACCGCTCGATCCGGAAAAGAAGCCGGCCGTACACACCACCCCGCTCAACCACGTCGGCCTGTGGATCGACGACCTGCCCAAGGCGGTCGAATGGCTGTCGGCCAATGGCGTGCGTTTCGCCCCGGGCGGCATCCGCAAGGGCGCAGCCGGTTTCGATATTACCTTCCTGCATCCGAAGGGCAATGAGGAGTTCCCGATCGGCGGCGAAGGCGTGCTGATCGAACTGGTCCAGGCACCGCCGGAAGTCGTGTCCGCCTTTGCCAAGCTGGCTGGCAACTAAGGAAAAATGAGCGACATCCCCGAGGACGATCTCGAGGACTCCCGGTCGGCACTCGCGTCCACGCTGGACGCGACGGCCGCCATCCTGCCCTGGGTGGGGAAAACCCGCCCACCCCGCTTCGATGCCCAGCTGAACGAACGCTGGATTGACGCAAGTATCCGCCTCGACCAAGCTTGGTCAAATCGCCATGGCGCGGGCGCCGATGAGCTACGCCCCGCTATATTCAATCTCTACGCGATCGCCATCGAAACAGCCGACAGTGACTGCCTGCGCCTGGGCGAAGCACTGGCCGGAGCGGCCGACCGCCTCGAAGACGGAGCCCCGCCAGTCCGACTGATTGCGGCACTGACCGGCACCATCGAGTGCCTGCGTGACCGGGCGGGTCTCGAGCACGACGCATTTGCCGAACGCGCCCGGCACTTTGCCGCGCGCCTGGAGACGGCCACCACCTCCGTCGAAATCGCCGAACGATCCATTGTCCTCGACCGCCTGTTCGTGGCCGAGGCGCACGAACAACTGGAGTTGCTGCACGACGCACTCGCCGCCTTGCCGCCAGACGCGTATGTATTGACCACGGAAGCGCTCAAACTGGCGCAGCATGCCGAAACGCTCGAAATCTGGGGCGTCATGCACCTCGCCCGCCAGTTCGCCGATTCAGTCACGCACCATGCTAACGAACTCGACGGAGATGCAGCCAGGGACACACTCCTGGCGCTTCTTGATAGGCTTGGTGAAACGATCGACGCGGTGCTTGCTTAAGCAGCCCGGAGAATGCTCAGTGCCAGACGACGGCCGTCGCTTAGGTCGGTTCTCTCGGCTGAAATACTGACTGGAATCCGGCGCCCGTCACTACGCTGAACGTCCGCCTCCAGTCGGCTGGCCGCCGACCGACCGTCGAGCATTCGCGTCACTTCGCCCGTCACCGCCGACTGCTGCTCGACCGAATAGAGACTGACATGGTGACGTCCGAGCAACTCTTCACGCGAACGGCCGGTCAGGGCTTCGGCCTGACGATTGACATCGAGTATCTCACCACTCTGTGCATCGGCGAGCAACATGGCGTCTTGCGAGGCGTTGATGACGGCCCGTAATTGCTCCACCGCTGCACACGCTTCACGCCTGGCCTCGCCTGCCTCGTATTCGACCAGCGCCAGCGTCACCAGGTTGGCGACGGCCTGGGCAAAAATCTGATGTGCTGCCGCCCACGGTTGCCTCGATCCAACCTGCTCCAGGCAAAGTACGCCCTGCAGTTCACCACGAATGTGAATAGGCGTGGCAAGCAATGCCGTCACCCGATGACGCGGCAGGTAGTAACTGACGAATTCGGCCGTCAGCGGATGCACATAGACGTCATCGATGGCAATGCACTTCCCCTCCCGGAGCGCGGAGAAGAAAACCGGATGACCGATGGCATCAATGGAATTGCCGCTGCTGTGCAGACGTTTCGAACGCTCGTACAAGCCGAGACAGCGCAACTCGCGCTGGTTATCGGTCAGCGCCCAGATACTGGCTCGCTCGACCCCGCAAATATTGGCGGCCGACTCGGTCAGGAGGCTGAGCATCATGTCCAGGCTCGCCTCCGCGAAGTAGGCACCGCGCGAAAGGCTGGCGATGCCCTCCTGGAGGTCTTCCGGAGACATCAGGGTGTTGGAGGCGACAAGACTGAGTTGGGTTTCCATGATAGCGAGACGACG
>Ga0209794_1002363_pt1 | contig 10282 bp, 10 predicted proteins | sample EBPBio232013_DNA_FD_185869 | JGI IMG/M metagenome (GOLD analysis project Ga0209794, IMG submission 185869) | Wastewater treatment Type I Accumulibacter community from EBPR Bioreactor in Madison, WI, USA - Reactor 1_5/23/2013_ DNA (SPAdes)... | ecosystem: Engineered > Bioreactor > EBPR >... | reverse complement strand
GTAGCCGACGGGGATGTGGAACCAGATCCAGTCGTCCTTGGTGCCGGCTTCAAGGAGCAGCACGCGGTTGCGGCGATCGGCGGACAAGCGGTTCGCCATCAGGCAGCCGGCCGTGCCGGCGCCGCAGACGATATAGTCCCACTCCGCCTCGATGACGCGCGCCATGGTTCCTCCGAGAATGCGCGGGCTCTGATCGCGGCCCTTCACCCGATCCATCGCGCGGGGCGGGCAGAAGGTCAATTGGACGGAGGGCGAGGGCAGCGTTCGGCATGGGCGGAATCTGCAACCCGCCCTTTCGCTGATGCCCCATTCCCCGCCGTCGCGGCCCGCGCTAGCCTCGCCTCAAATCGTTTGAAAACACGAGAGGACACGCCATGCATATCCTGATCATCGGCGCCGCCGGCATGGTCGGCCGCAAGCTGACCGAAAAGCTGGTGAAGGACGGCAATCTCGGCGGCAAGCCGGTCACCGAACTGTCGCTGGTCGATGTCGTCGCACCCGAGAAGCCTGCCGGCTTCGCCGGCAAGGTGACGAGCTGGGCGGTGGACATCTCGCAGCCCAACACAGCGGGTCCGATGGTCGCCGGCCGGCCGGAGGTGATCTTCCACCTCGCCGCCATCGTCTCCGGCGAAGCCGAGGTCGATTTCGACAAGGGCTACCGCATCAATCTCGACGGCACGCGCCAGATCTACGAGGCGATCCGGCAGGAGGGCGTCAAGGCGACCTATCACCCGCGCGTGGTCTTCACCTCGTCCATCGCGGTCTATGGCGCGCCGTTCCATGAATTCATCGAGGACGAGTTCTTCCATACGCCGCTGACCAGCTACGGCACGCAGAAGTCCATCGGCGAACTGCTGCTGACCGACTATTCGCGCAAGGGCTTCTTCGATGGCGTCGGCATCCGCCTGCCGACCATCTGCGTGCGTCCCGGCAAGCCGAACAAGGCGGCCTCCGGCTTCTTCTCCAACATCATCCGCGAGCCGTTGGTGGGCATGGAGGCGATCCTGCCCGTCGGCGACAATGTCGTGCACACCCATGCGAGCCCGCGCTCGGCGGTCGGTTTCCTCATCCACGCGGCGACCATGGACACCGCCCAGCTCGGCTGGCGGCGCAACCTCTCCATGCCGGGCGTCGCGGCGACCGTCGGCGAACAGCTCGAGGCGCTCAGGAAGATCGGCGGCGAGAAGGCGCTGAAGCTGGTGCGCCGCGAGCCGGACGAGCTGATCATCCGCATCGTCTCGGGCTGGTCGGAGCGGTTCAACGCCAAACGCGCGACGGAGCTCGGCTTCAGGGCGGAGACGAATTTCGAGGATATCGTCCGCGCCCATATCGAGGACGAGCTGGGCGGCAAGGTGGCGTGATGAAAGTCTGCCCGCGCTCAACGGCACGGGCGACCACCGTCACGCCGGGGTGTTCGGCAGCGAGACGTTGAAGCACGACACGGTGACCGAACGCAGCGTGCCGTCGACCTTGTATTTCCCGACGCGGCGGCGTTCCTCGGCTTCGCAGGCCTGCACGGTCGGCATCGGATCGACCGTATGGACATATTGCCCGTCGTTGAAGAACAGGAACATGACGATGAAGACCTTGCCCGACACCATCGCGCGCTTCCCCAGAAGCGCCTGAAATCGGCTCATTCGCGCATGCTGCCGGGGGCAAGGTAAACGAAATCTTGCGCCGCAGGCCCGTTCCGGGGCGGATATTGCGGCAGCGACACTCTCAAGGGCAGGCCGGTATCGCGATGCAGTTCCCGACCGAATTGATCTCCGGCCGGCTGGTGAAGCGCTACAAGCGCTTCCTCGCGGACGTGCTGCTCGACACCGGCGAGACGGTCACCGTCCACTGCGCCAATCCCGGCTCGATGCTCGGCCTCAATGCCCCCGGCAACCGGGTCTGGCTGTCGCGTTCCGCCAATGCCGCGCGCAAGCTGCCGCTCTCCTGGGAGCTGGCGGAGATCGATTTCGGCCGCGGGCCGGAAATGGTCGGCATCAATACCGGCCATCCCAACGGGCTGGTCGAGGAAGCGATCCGCGTCGGCACGATCGCTGAACTCGCGGGCTATGATGGCCTGCGCCGCGAGGTGGCCTACGGCAAGGCGAGCCGCGTCGATATGGTGCTGACGCAAACAGCATTTTCGAGCGAAGTGGGTACCGGTTCGCGTGAAGTGAAGCGCGCGAGCAGCGTGCAAAATGTGTCTGGAAAAGAAGCGGGCCGCGCGCCCTGCTATGTCGAGGTCAAGAACGTCCACCTGATGCGCCAGCCCGGCCTCGCCGAGTTTCCGGACTCGGTGACGGCGCGCGGGGCAAAGCACCTCGATGAACTCGGCGATATGGTCGAAGCCGGCAACCGCGCCGTGATGGTGTTCCTGATCCAGTATGGCGGGGCCGACCGTTTCGCGCTCGCCCGCGACATCGATCCGGCCTATGGACGGGCCTTCGACCGCGCCCGCGCGCGCGGGGTGGAGATGCTGGCCTATCGCTGCCAGCTCAACGCCCGGGAGATCGTGGTCGAGCGCGCCGTGACAATCGCAGAGTGAGGACGAAACCGATGACCGTGAAACCCGGCTGGCAGGGCCGCTTCTTCGAGGATTTCGAGATCGGCGACGTCTACAAGCACCCGTTGGGCCGCACGGTCACGCAGGCCGACAATATCTGGTTCACGCTGCTGACCCAGAACACCGCCCATCCGCATTTCGACGCGAACTACGCGGCCCAGACCGGCTTCGGCAAGCCGCTGGTCAATTCCTGCTTCACCATCGCGCTGGTCACGGGACAGTCGGTCACCGACATCAGCCAGAACGTCTTCGCCAATCTCGGCTGGGACGAGGTGCGCCTGCCGAGCCCGGTCTATGAGGGCGACACGATCTATTCCGAGACGGAAGTGCTGGAGAAGCGCGATTCCGGCTCGCGGCCGGAGGTCGGCATCCTCACGGTGAAGACCAAGGGCTACACGCAGAACGGCGACGTGGTGATCACCTTCAAGCGCACCGTCATGGTCTATCGCCGCGGCCAGGGGCCGGGCGGCAGGCACCGGCCCGAGCCGAAGGGCTGATCTCAGCCCTTCTTCAGGAACTCGGTTCGCAGAACCAGTCCCTTGACCTTGTCGACATTGCATTCGACCTCGGCCGGATCGTCGGTGAGGCGGATGCCCTTGACCCGCGTGCCGCGCTTCAGCGTCACCGAGGTGCCCTTGACCTTGAGGTCCTTGATCAGGGTGACGCTGTCGCCGTCCTTCAGGATGGCGCCGTTGGAATCCTTCACGTCCATGGATCAGTCCTTCGGTGGTGGGGGCGGGTAGGCATGGCGTCCGCCGCGGAAATCGGTGACCTCGCCTTCGCCGACATAGTCCGGCCCGACCGGCACCTTGCCCTCGCCGCCGGGTATGTCGAGCACATAGGTCGGCTGCGCGAGGCCCGAGAGCCGGCCGCGCAGCTGTTCCATGATCGCGCGCCCCTCGGCAATGGTCAGGCGGAAATGGCTGGTGCCGGGAGCCATGTCGGGATGGTGGAGGTAGTAGGGCTTCACCCGGTTGGCGAGGAAGGCGCGCATCAGGTCCGCGAGCGTGTCGGCATTGGCGTTGACGCCCCTCAGCAGCACCGACTGGCTGATCAGCGCGATACCGGCATCGGCGAGCCGGGCGAGCGCCACTTCGGCCTCGGCCGTGAACTCGCGGGCATGGTTGGCGTGAACCGCGACATAGACGGCCTTTCCCGGCGCGCGGATGGCGCGGACGAAATCGGGCGTGACCCGTTCGGGAGCGACCACCGGCACGCGGGTATGCCAGCGGATCACCCTGACGTGGGGGATCGCAGCCAGCGCCTTCGTCACCGCCCGCGCGCGCCGCGCCGACAGGACGAAGGGGTCGCCACCGGTCAGGATCACCTCGAAGATCGCCGGCCGCGCCGCGATATAGGCGATGGCGGCTGCAAGTTCCGCGTCGTCGAGCCCGCCCCTGCCCTGCGGGCCGACCATCTCGCGACGGAAGCAGAACCGGCAATAGACCGGGCAGACATGGACGATCTTCAGCAGAACCCGGTCGGGGTAGCGGTGGACGATGCCCGCTACGGGCGAATGGGCGTCGTCGCCGATCGGGTCGGCGCGCTCCTCGGGGCGGCTGTCGAGTTCGCGGATGTCGGGCACGAACTGGGCGGCGATGGGATCGCCGGATGTAGCTGCAATCAGGCTTGCGACGGGAGCCGTCACGGCAATGGCGTAGCGCCGGCCGACCGTCGCGGTTTCGGACGCCTTTTCGGGCGCGACGAGGCCCGCCGCGACGAGGTCGGCGGCGCTGCGCAGGGTCGCGGGTCGGGACGCTCCGGGCTTCATTGCAGCGCGTCTTGGCCGCGGCTGCGGAATAAGGCAAGCTGAAACGGTCCTCGCCGTTCACCCTCGCCCGAAAGAATGGGGGCTGAAACCGCCGCATGCCGGCCACCGGACTTGCCGGCAAAGCGCCTTTGGATTAGGGGGATCGCCTCTGCCGTGGCCCCGTCCCGGCGCCAGCGCATCTCACCATACGGTGCTGCCGAGCCAGTGCCGCGACGAGACCCTAAGGGGAGGAATTCCTTGGCCGAGACCGGTATCTGGAACAAGGCGCATGGGGCAGAGGCCTTCGGCTTCTCCAGCCTGAAGGCAGTCCACTGGAACTATCTGGAGCCGCAGCTCGTCGAAGAGGCGATTGCCCGCGGCGAGGCGAAGCTCTCCGCCGGCGGCCCGCTGGTCGCCGAGACCGGCCAGCACACCGGCCGTTCGCCGAAGGACAAGTTCGTCGTCCGCGACGACACCACCCGCGACACCGTCTGGTGGGACAATAACGGCGCGATCGAGCCGGCCGCCTTCGACCAGCTGATGGCCGACATGCTGGCGCACGCCAAGGGCCGCGAGCTCTTCGTGCAGGATCTGCATGGCGGCGCCGACCCGGCGACCCGCATCAAGACGCGCGTGTTCACCGAATATGCCTGGCACAACCTGTTCATCCGCAACCTGCTGATCCGCCCGGCCCGCGAGGAGCTCGCCTCCTTCGTGCCGGACATGACCATCGTCGACCTGCCGTCCTTCAAGGCCGACCCGAAGAAATACGGCGTCCGCACCGAGACGGTCATCGCCTGCGACTTCACCCGCAAGATCGTGCTGATCGGCGGCACCTCCTATGCCGGCGAGATGAAGAAGAGCGTGTTCACCATGCTCAACTTCCTGCTGCCGCCGCAGAAGGTCATGCCGATGCACTGCTCGGCCAATGTCGGCCCGGCCGGCGACGTGGCGGTGTTCTTCGGCCTGTCGGGCACCGGCAAGACGACGCTTTCCGCCGATGCCACCCGCACGCTGATCGGCGACGACGAGCACGGCTGGGGCAAGGACGGCGTCTTCAACTTCGAGGGCGGCTGCTACGCCAAGGCGATCAAGCTCTCCCGCGAAGCGGAGCCCGAGATCTATGCGACCTCCGAGCGCTTCGGCTCGGTCATGGAAAACGTGGTGATCGATCCGATCAGCCGCGTACCGGACTTCGACGACGGCTCGAAGACCGAGAACACCCGCATCGCCTATCCCCTGCACTTCATCGCCAACGCCTCGGAGACCGGCCGCGCCGGCCATCCGAAGAACATCGTGATGCTGACGGCCGATGCCTATGGCGTCATGCCGCCGATCGCCAAGCTGACCCCGGCCGAGGCGATGTATCACTTCCTGTCCGGCTTCACGGCGAAGGTCGCCGGCACCGAGAAGGGCGTCACCGAACCGCAGCCGACCTTCTCGACCTGCTTCGGCGCACCGTTCATGCCGCGCCACCCCTCCGAATACGGCAACCTGCTGCGCGAACTCATCGCCCGCCACCATGTCGACTGCTGGCTGGTGAACACCGGCTGGACCGGCGGCAAGTACGGCGTCGGCCGGCGCATGCCGATCTCGATCACGCGCCTGCTGCTGCGCTCCGCCCTCGATGGCTCGCTCAACCGCGCCGACTTCCGCCGCGATCCCTATTTCGGCTTCGCGGTGCCGACCTCGGTGCCGGGCGTGCCGCCGCACATGCTCTATCCCATCAAGACCTGGCGCGACAAAGCCGAGTTCGACACGACCGCGCGCAAGCTCGTCGCCATGTTCCAGGACAATTTCGCGAAGTTCGAGCCCTATGTGGACGCCGACGTGAAAGCGGCCGCGCCGACGGTTCAGCTCGCGGCGGAGTGAGCGGTTCCATCGCTGGAATGACGAAACGCCCGGCCTCGTGCCGGGCGTTTTCGTTATGGCGATCGAATGAACCTGGACACCCGTCATGCCCGGCACAAGCCCGGCCATGACGCGAGATCAAGCCGACCCGCTGACCGCGACCGTCGTCGTTAGCCGCGCGGCGGTGCAGCGGCCGGCGGCGTCGCCGCACCTGACCGCTGAGGCGCAGCCATGCGGCGCTCGTTCTGGCGGATCTGCGACCAGGAATTCTGCTGGCTGATCATCGAGCGCAGATAGGCGACGTTCTGCTCGGCCTCGGCCGGCGGCAGGTCGCGGCGGGCGAGTTCCTCGGCTTCCTGGAAGCGGCCCTGGAGGCCGATGACCAAAGCGAGGTTCTGGCGCACGCGCTGGTCGGCCTGCGGATGGGTCGCCGCCTGCCGCAGCACCTGCTCGGCCTGCGGCAACTGCCGCGACAGCGCATAGGACAGGCCGAGATTGGCTAGGATCGACGGCTGTCCCGGCGAGATCTTCAGCGCCTCGTTGTAGAGCCGCTGCGCATCCTGCGGCTGGCCCATCTGGTCGTAGATGGACGCCTGCACGTTGATGATGCGCCAGTCCGGCTGGTCCGGCCGATGGGCGCGGCCGAGGACCTCCAGCGCCTGGTCGTGGCGGCCGACATCGGCAAGCGCCCGGCCATATTCGCCGAGCAGCACCATTTCCCGCGGATTCTGGATGGCGACCCGCTCCAGAACGGCGACCGCCTGCGTCGATTGCCCGGTGGCCCTGAGCGCCCGACCGTATCGCACGGCATTGCCGACATCGCCGGGGCTGGAGCGGTAGCGGGCGCCGAGCCCGTCCAGCTCCGCCCGCGCCTGCTGTTCCGTGTAGCGCGGCTGGGACACCGAGCCGGTGACATCGCCGCCCCCGCTGCGGGCGTTCATCGTGCAACCGCCGGCAACCAGCGCCGAGACGGCGACGACAGCCAGAGACAGGAGAGCAGGACGCGGCATGGCAAACTCCGAACGGACGGTCCAAGTCCTTTCGGTCATAATCCGTTAACGTTAACGAGCCGCTAAGATCGGGTTCCTGGCGCGGCCTGTCCCCTCACCGCCGGCGCCGTGGCGCGGCCGGCGGCGCCACCCAGCGCAGCACCTGATCGGCGGCGCGCTCGCCCGAGGCCCAGGCCCCGCCGACCGTGCCCCACAGCCCCTCGTCGGTCGCCTCGCCCGCGAAGGCGAGGCGCTGGCCGACCGGCTCGGCAAGGCGCAGCCGCTGCGGCGTCGCGCCGGGGCCCGCCACCGACCAGGCGCCGCGAATGAACGGATCAGTCGTCCACGACGTGACGTGGACATCGCCCATCGCCCGGCGCGCATGCGGACCGAACTCGTTGCCGATGAACTCGGCGGCAAAGGCCTTCATCGCGGCCGGCCCGGCGGCGGCGAGGTCGCGCGCGAAGCGCCCGCCTATATCAAGATACCACCAGTCCGAGCCGCCGATGCGCGCCAGCGCCTTGGCCGTGGCAGCGGTGTCGGCCTTCACGACGAAGGCCTGATCGGGCTTGGCGTCCATCGGATTGTCCGGCAGGTGGACGATCAGATGCTCGTAGGCGCCGCAGCTCAGCGCCTGGATCGCATCGAGCTGGCGTTTCGGAATGGCCGGGGCGAAACGGATCGCGCCCGATGCGAGCACGGCCGTGGAGGCGGTCACCACGGCCGCCCGGCCGCGGATCGTACCGGCGGGGGTCTCGACGTTCACGCCGCGGCCCGACCAGTCGATCCGCGTCACCGCCGTCGCCAGGCGGACCGGCAGGCCCTCCGCCAGTTTCGCGAGGATCGCGCCATAGCCCTGCCGGCAGAACATATCCTGCGTCTCGAGGGCGTTGTAATAGTCGACGCAGGAGATTTCGCCCATCTCCTTGCCGGAATCCCACGGTCCCTTCAGGAAATCGATCGTCGGCCGCCAGTCGCGCAGGTCGCCCGGCACGACCTCCGACAGCGCAACCTCGCGCCCCGCCTCCCCTGCCTCCAGGATCGCCCGCTGCGTGCGGGTCAATGCCGAGGCGAAGGCCTCCCACTCGCCCTCGCGCGGATTGCGACCCTTGATCACGAGGCGCTGGCGCGCGGCGTCGTCATAGAGGCCGAACCCGGCCGCGCGGGCCAGCGGAACGAGCGGATTGTCGGCAGGCGCATGAATCCAGTGCGCTCCGAGGTCCATCGGCACGCCGAACGTCACCGTATCGGTCAGGCAGCGGCCGCCGACGCGGTCCCTGGCTTCCAGAATGGCGACCGACCGGCCGGCGGCGGCGATCCTGCGCCCCGCCGCGATACCGGCGGCACCCGCGCCGATCACCACGACATCGGCCTCCGATGGCATGCCACCGGCAGGCTGCGCGCGTCCCTCGCCAGCGCCGGCGGCGAGCATGGATGCGGCAAGGAGGCTCCGCCGGCTCATCAAGGTTCCGTTCATCGTCCTCGGCGATTCCCGACCATGATCGAGGCCTATCACACCCGTATGGTGTCGTCTCGCGGCTCCGGGCACGCAAACGTGAACCCCTTGTCAACCTGATACGACAGACACTCGGACTTCGGAAAAGGGGTCCCTTGGGGAGGGACATCATGGGAGATCGCGTGCTCGAGGCGCTCGGACGACGCCTCGCAGGATTCCTGGACAAACGCTCGCCCGGCTACGAGCCGACCACGCCGAGCGACCCGAACGCCTTGCGCTCGGCCCTTCGGCTCGGCGACATCCTGCTGGTCGAGGGCGACACCCGCATATCCGCCGTCATCAAATACCTCACGCAATCGACCTGGTCGCATGCGGCCATGTATGTCGGCCCCATCGAGGGCGCCTGCGAGCCTGACGGCGAGCCGCACGTTCTGGTCGAGGCCTATCTCGGCGAAGGCGTGATCACCGCGCCGCTGTCGAAATATCGCGATTTCCACACGCGCATCTGCCGGCCCGTGGGGCTGACCCCGGACGACCAGACGACGGTCTGCCGCTTCATGATCGAGCGCGTCGGGCTCGACTACGACCTGAAGAACATCCTCGACATGATGCGCTTCCTGATCCCGGTGCCGATTCCGGTGCGGTGGCGGCGGCGGATAATTGCATTCGGCTCGGGGGACCCCACCCGCGCCATCTGCTCGACGCTCATCGCACAGGCCTTTGAATCGGTGCGCTACCCGATCCTGCCGAAGATCGAGAAGGTCGCGCAGGACGGCGAGGCGCGGGTCCGCGGCCGGGCGGCGCGCGCGGAAATCCTGCACATTCGCCACCATTCGCTCTACGCGCCGCGCGACTTCGACATCTCGCCTTATTTTGCCGTCGTGAAGCCGACCATCCTGCGCGGCTTCAACTACAAGAAGCTGCGGTGGAGCGACGCGCTGCCCGACGGCGACCTGTCGGCCGGCCATACCGAAGCGCCGGAACTGTCCTCGGTCGCCTGACGCTCAGAGACCGTTTGCCGCCCTTTCCGTCATGGCCGGGCTTGTCCCGGCCATCCACGACTTGAAGGGGTGTTTCCCTCGAAAATTCGTGGATGCCCGGCACAAGGCCGGGCATGACGTAGTGGATGTGGGGCTTCTCAAACAATGTCCTAGAGCAGCCCGTGCTTCTTGAACGCCTCGGCAAGGCTCATGCCGGCTTCGAGGTCGGCGCGCATGTGACGCTCGCCGGTGATCTTGCCGAGAGCCGTCCCGAGCACCGGCAAAGCATGGTCGCGCGGGATCACCACCACCCCGTCAACGTCGCCGACGATGATGTCGCCGGGCGCGATCCGCGTCTCCCCGATGCGGATGACCGTGTCCTTCTCCGTCATCATGCCGCGATATTGCGTATCGGCCGGCGACAGCGCCCCGGTGAAGACCGGAAAGCCCATGGCGCGGATGGCTACCACGTCGCGGGCAGCGCCATCGGTGAGGAAGCCTGCGGCATTGAGGTGGCGCGCGCGGGTCGAGAGCAGTTCGCCCCACGGGCCGATGGCCGGATTGCCGCCGGTGGCCATCACGCAGACCTCGCCGGCCTTCAGGTCGTCCACCAGCGCGATCTCGATGTCGTAGATATTGTCGACCTTGCCGGAGACCGGCGTGTAGGAGCCGGTTCGCGCCGGCCCGAACAGAACGCTGCGA
>Ga0209794_1002356_pt1 | contig 10312 bp, 7 predicted proteins | sample EBPBio232013_DNA_FD_185869 | JGI IMG/M metagenome (GOLD analysis project Ga0209794, IMG submission 185869) | Wastewater treatment Type I Accumulibacter community from EBPR Bioreactor in Madison, WI, USA - Reactor 1_5/23/2013_ DNA (SPAdes)... | ecosystem: Engineered > Bioreactor > EBPR >... | reverse complement strand
CGCGGCGCGCATGAGCTGGCCGCCGATGCCGGCCGCGCGCAGCGTGCCGTCGACCGCCAGGGGGCCGAGCAGCAGCGAGGGGCGGGACGGGCCGAGCGTGACGTTCCACAGCCGGACCGTGCCAACGAGCCGCTCGCCGGCGGTCGCCACCAGCGCAAGGCCGTCGGCCGGCAGGCGCCCTTCGCGCAGCCGCTCGGAGGTCTTCTCGAAGCGCTCCGGGCCGAAGGCCGCGTCCAGCAGCGCCTCGCGCGCATCGATATGGCGGAGCTGCTCGTCAGCGATGACGACGGGGGCGGGATTGGAAATCGAGACGCGAATGGCCATGGCCGCGGTCCTTCTCGGCAGGAGCCCTTTCGACCGGTTCCGCGGTTGACTGGGCGACTACAGGGAACCCGGCGCCTTCGAGCTTTCCGTGAGAAAGCGGAATGGCGTCGAGAGAGACGACAGCCCTCGTGCCGAGGCGCCAAGGCTTCGGCCGGTCGGGACTTTTTGGGAGGAGAACCCGCCCGGATCGCCCGGGCGGGACAAGTCTCAACTGACGTGCGTCAGATGCAGACGCTGGCCAGCGGCGCGAAGCCGTTGAACCCGACCGTCGAATAGGTCGTGGTGTAGGCGCCGGTCGCCTCGATCAGCACCTTGTCGCCGATGGAGAGCGACACGGGCAGGTCGTAGGGCTTCCTCTCGTACATCACGTCGACCGAATCGCAGGTCGGGCCGGCCAGCACGCAGGGCGCCACGGCGTCGCCGTCCCGCTCCGTGCGGATCGGGTAGCGGATCGCCTCGTCCATGGTCTCGGCGAGGCCATGGAACTTGCCGATGTCGAGATAGACCCAGCGCACCTCGTCCTCGTCCGACTTCTTCGAGATGAGCACGACCTCGGACTCGATGATGCCGGCATTGCCGACCATGCCGCGACCCGGCTCGATGATCGTTTCCGGGATGCGGTTGCCGAAATGCTTGGTCAGCGCCTCGAAGATCGACGCGCCATAGGCTTCCGCCGACGGAACGTCCTTGAGGTATTTGGTCGGGAAGCCGCCGCCCATATTGACCATCTTCAGCTCGATGCCCCGCTCGGCGAGCGTGCGGAAGATCGAGGAAGCGGTCGTCAGGGCCTGGTCCCAGGCGCCCATGTTGGTCTGCTGCGAGCCGACGTGGAACGACAGGCCGTAAGCCTGAAGGCCCAGACGGTGCGCATGCTCCAGGACGCGCGGGGCCATCTCGGCCGCGCAGCCGAACTTGCGGGAGAGCGGCCACTCGGCGCCCTCGCAGTCCTGCAGGAAGCGGCAGAAGACCTTCACGTCGCGGGCGCCGATGAGCTCGGCCTGGCGGGCGATCTTCTCGACCTCGGCCTCGCAATCGACCGCGAACAGGCGCACGCCGTACTGGAGGGCGCGCGCGATGTCCTTCTCCTTCTTGATCGTGTTGCCGAAGGAGATGCGGTCGGTGGTGGCGCCCGTCGCCATGGCCTGCTCGATCTCGACCACGGAAGCGCAGTCGAAGCACGAGCCCATCTCGGCGAGCAGGTTGAGCACCTCGGGAGCCGGGTTGGCCTTCACGGCGTAGAACACGCGCGTGTCGGGGAGAGCCCGGGCGAACTTGGTGAAGTTCTCGGCCACGACTTCGAGATCGACGACCAGGATCGGGCCATCGTCGCGTCGGTTGCGGAGGAATTCGCGGATACGGTCGGTCATGTCAGTGTCCCCCCAGCCCTCTCCCTCGAGGACCAGCAAAGGGTTGAACCCATGGGAGGTCTCCGCTTTCCGGGTCCGCTGTGGAGACGGAACACCGGTGACGGTCGCCACCCGATGACGTTCGCCGAGACGTCGCATCAAGCCCGGGCCACGAGCCCGAAACCGGAATAGGACGCCTTCGATTGGATTGGGGACACCCCCGATCCGCACGGCCGGCAAGAAGAACAAGCCTCTTCGGTAGCTGGCTCTGGACACCAGCTGAGACCAAAAAAGCCCGATCGTCGTTGCTTCAAGTCGCGTCCTCTGCGGAGGGCAGAGTTCGCCGGTTAGCCTCCGGCTGCCGGTTAGGTATCGAAGACCCCGCGTCTTGCGACGCCCCTGGAACACGGCCCGGTAAATCCCGGCGCATTCCCAAGTCTTCGGGCGGCTGTCCGGCCTCTTGTCCGGATGCCCACCAACCGGCACGCAACCACAGGCACGTGCGAAATTGGGCAGGCGTGTAGATAGCAGATTCTGCCCCCCGCGCAAGACCTTTTCGCGGTCGCCGGCACAGGAATTTTCCCTTGGCAGGTCATCGGCTTAACGAATGTTCATGTTCATGGCGGCACGGCGTCCGCGATGGACAATGCGAAAGGCGCCGCGCTATTCTGCCGCTCGCTTTCCGATACTGCGATATCAAGGGATTCCTACGGCATGGCAGCCGCGGTCGATGTCGCCGCCTACAGGGACGTGCTGATCATTCTCGGCACTACGGCGATCACGGTCCCGATCCTGCGCCGCTTCGGCATCAGCCCGGTTCTCGGCTTCCTCGGCATCGGCACCCTGGTCGGCCCCTCGGCGCTCGGCCGACTGTCCGAGACCTTGCCGTTCCTGCGCTGGATCACCGTTTCCGACAGCACGCAGATTTCGGCCTTCGCCGAGCTCGGCGTTGTCTTCCTCTTGTTCCTCATCGGGCTCGAACTCTCCTACGAGCGGCTCACCCGCATGAAGAAGCTTGTGCTGGGCCTCGGCTCGGCGCAGGTGGTGCTGACCACCACCATCATCGCCTTTGCCGCCTGGTGGCTCGGCCGACCGGTGGCGGCCGCCATCCTGATCGGCGGCGCCCTGGCCCTGTCCTCGACCGCGGTGGTTGTCGAACAGCTCGCCGAGCAGAAGCGCCTCGCCACCACGACCGGGCGCACCAGTTTCGCGATCCTGCTGATGCAGGATCTCGCCGTCATCCCGCTGCTCTTCCTCGTCGGCGCGCTGGCGGCGCGCGGCGAGGGCTCGGTCGCCTTCGGCCTGCTGACCGCCGTGGCGCAGGGCGCCATCGCCATCGCGCTCGTCGTCTTCATCGGCCGCCTGATGCTGCGGCCGTTCCTGCGCCTTGTCGCCTCGGCCGACGAGCCGGAAGTGTTCATGGCCGCCGCCGTGCTGATCGTCATCGGCACGGGCGTCGTTACCGCCATGTTCGGCGTCTCGATGGCGCTCGGCGCCTTCGTCGCCGGCCTGCTGCTGGCCGAAACCGAATATCGCCGCGCCGTCGAGGCGACGCTGGAGCCGTTCAAGGGCATCCTGCTCGGCGCGTTCTTCTTTTCCGTCGGCCTGTCCATCGACCTGTCGCTCATCATCGCCAGGCCGACCCTGTTCTTCCTCGCCCTCGTCACGCTCATCGCGGTGAAGATCGCCGTGCTGGTGCCGCTGATCCGCGCCTTCGGCCAGAGCTGGCTGGTCGCCATCCGCACGGCGCTGCTGCTCGGCCCCGCCGGCGAGTTCGCCTTCGTCACCATGGGCCTTGCCACCGCCTCCGGTGTCGTCTCGCCGCAGACCGGCGCCTTCATCACCACGCTGACTGCCTTCTCCATGGCGACGGTGCCCTGGCTCGACCGGCTCGGCGACGTGCTGGCGCGCCGTCAGCAGGCGAAGGTCGCCCCCGATCCGGAACTGGCGGTGGCGCCGCCGCCGCCATCGGCGAAACGTGTCATCGTCGTCGGCTACGGCCGCGTCGGCCAGCTCGTCTGCGAGATGCTGGCGCGCCACAAGGTGCCCTTCGTGGCGGTCGACAAGGATGCCCGGGAAATCGCCGATCTGCGCCGGGCGGGCCATGCCGTCTATTTCGGCGACGCCAACAACCGCGCCTTTCTCGACATGTGCGGCATCAGGGATGCCTCCGCCCTGGTCCTCACGCTGCACACGGCCGGGGCACTCGACGAGATCGCCACGCTGGCGAAGTCGATCAACCCGGACCTCACCGTCATCGCCCGCGCACGCGACGCCGATCACGCCAAGCGCCTCTACAAGCTCGGTGTCACCGACGCCGTTCCCGAGACGATCGAGGCGAGCCTCCAGCTGTCCGAGGCCGTGCTCTTCGACCTCGGCGTACCCGCCGGCCTCGTCATCGCCTCGGTCCACGAGCGTCGCGACGTCTTCCGCAAGGAATTGCAGGAGGCCGGGGTCGACGAAAGCCGCGTCCAGCATGCCGTCCGCTCCCGGACAACGCTCTGAACACCCCTCCCCTTGCGGGATGCTGCGGCCTTTGCCATCATCAGGTGCTCGAAACACGGCCCTCCGCCTATTCCGGACGGGGGGCCGTATCCGTTCCGACAGAGCCTTCGCGGCATCGAGGACAGGATGAGCGTCAACAAGTCAGGGCATATCCGGCTGACCTCGCATCCGGGAGCCGGCACCGCCTCGCGCTTCAAGGTCGCCTGGGGCGCAACCACCCCCGAAGATCGCGGCCCGGTCGTCGCGACCGTCAATGCCGGCCCCGACCGCAACGCTATCGGCACCCATGGCGGCTCCTACGCGCTCTACCGCGCGCTCGCGGTCTCTGCCGGCGCGCTCAACCCGATCCAGCGGCCGGATCTCACCAACACCCATCCGGTGGTCGAGATCGGTCCCTTCCCGCAATGGTCGGAGCCGGGGCGCATCGTCTCCATCGACCCGTTCGGCCACCTCGTCGGCACGGCCTTCCGCGGCCTGATCGCCGAGGGTGTCGATATCCGTCCGTCCATCGCCATCACCAAGGCGCGCCTCACGCTGCCCGAACTGCAGCACGACATCGGCACGCGGCTGAAGCCGGACGGCCACATCGTGCGCGAGAGCGGCGACATCGCCTGCGTCAAGATCGCCATCGACCCCGTCTGGTACCTGCCCGGCATTGCCGAGCGCTTCGGCACCTCGGAGACGAACCTGCGCCGCACGCTGTTCGAGCAGACCGGCGGCATGTATCCCGAGCTCGTCACCCGGCCGGACATGAGCGTGTTTCTGCCGCCGATCGGCAACACGACCGTCTATCTGTTCGGTGACGTCGCCAAGCTCGGCGACCCCCGCACCTTCATCTCCGGCCGCCTGCATGACGAATGCAACGGCTCCGACGTGTTCGGTTCGGACATCTGCACCTGCCGGCCCTATCTCGTTCACGGCATCGAGGAGGCCGCCCGCGACGCGCAGAAGGGCGGCGTCGGCTTCATCGTCTACAACCGCAAGGAAGGCCGGGCGCTGGGCGAGGTCACCAAGTTCCTCGTCTACAATGCCCGCAAGCGGCAGGAGGGCGGCGACCAGGCCTCGACCTATTTCGAGCGCACCGAATGCGTCGCCGGCGTGCAGGACGCGCGCTTCCAGCAGCTCATGCCCGATGTGATGCATTGGCTCGGCATCCGCCGCATCGACCGCTTCATGTCCATGTCCAACATGAAGCACGACGCGCTGATCGAGGCCGGCATCGATATCGTCGAACGCGTGCCGATCCCGGCCGACCTCGTGCCGCAGGATGCCTCCGTCGAGATGGAGGCCAAGAAGGCGGCCGGCTATTTCACCCCCGACGTACCGCCGACGCCCGGCGACCTTTCCAGGGTCGTCGGCCGCAAGATCGAAGATTTCTGAAGGACGCCTGCCCGTCATGGCCTTTGCGATGCTCGATGCCCCACGTGCGGCACGCTCCCTGCTCACCGCCTCCGCCGTGCGCGAGCGGGCCGCGAAGATGCTGGCGCTCGGGCTCGACGACAAACTCACCGCCTTCACCGTCGATCCCGACCGCCTGCCGGCGGCGGCCGATGTCGTCGTCTCGGTGATCCGCGACAACTACCCGTCCCTCGCCATCCCCTTTCACGCGCGCTGGCGGCACTTCGCCGCCGCCGGCCGCGATCTCGGCCGCGAATTTCTGGCGACGATCGCCGATCCGGCCGAGCGTGGACGGGCCGCCTACGATCTCGCCATCGTCTCCGTCCTGCTCGACGCCGGCGCCGGCATGGGCTGGCGCTACCGCGACGCTGCGACCGGCTCGGAACTGTCGAAATCGGAGGGGCTCGCGGTCGCCTCGCTCCGGATGCTCGAGGCAGGCGCCTTCGCGTCGGACGGCCGCAGCCCGCGCGCCGACGCAGCCCGTCTGAAGAGCATTTCGGCGCAGGATATCGCCACCGGGTTTCAGGTCGGCGAAGCCAATCCCCTCGTCGGTCTCGAAGGGCGAGCCCAGTTGCTTAGCCGGCTCGGCTCAGTTGCCGAAGCCGATCCCGCCTTTGCCCGCGGCGGCAATGCCCGGCCCGGCGGGCTGTTCGATCTCCTCGCCGGCTCAGCGGAGGACGGCGCGGTTCCCGCGACTGGCATCCTCGCGGCGGTCCTGTCGCATCTCGGGCCGATCTGGCCGAGCCGCGTTACGCTGGGCGGCATCCCGCTCGGCGATTGCTGGCACCATCCGCTGATGCGCTCGGGCGACGCGACCGACGGCCTCGTGCCGTTCCACAAGCTATCGCAGTGGCTGTCCTATTCGCTGATCGAACCGCTGGAATGGTCGGGCCTGACGGTGACCCATGTCGACGGCCTCACCGGTCTGCCCGAATACCGCAATGGTGGGCTGTTCGTGGACATGGGCGTCATAGCGCTGCGCGACGCGGCAGCCGCCGCGGCACCGAACACGGTTGAGGGCGCGCTCGTCGTCGAGTGGCGTGCGCTCACCGTCGCACTTCTCGACCGGATCGCGCCGCTGGTGCGTGAAAGGCTTGGGCTTTCCGCCGAGGCTTTCCCGCTGGCGCGCGTTCTGGAGGGCGGCACCTGGTCTGCCGGCCGCCGGCTGGCGCGCGAGCGCCGCGCCGACGGCGGCTCGCCGATCCGCGTCGTCAGCGACGGCACCGTATTCTGATAATAGAAAGCCGGCAAAATGGCTGGAGGGGCTCCATGAACAACGTCACCGTGGTCGACCATCCGCTGGTCCAGCACAAGCTGACCCTGATGCGCGACAAGAACCGCTCGACCAAGGGCTTCCGGCAGCTGCTCCACGAGATCGGCATGCTGCTCTGCTACGAGGTGACGCGCGACCTGCCGCTCGAGGAAACCGATATCGAGACGCCACTGGGGCCGATGAAGGCACCGCAGATCGGCGGCAAGAAGCTGGTCTTCGCGCCGATCCTGCGCGCCGGTCTCGGCTTCATGGACGGCATGCTGGAACTCGTGCCCTCCGCCCGCGTCGCCCATATCGGCCTCTACCGCGACCCTGCGACCCTGACGGCGGTGGAGTACTATTTCAAGGCGCCTGAGGACGTGGCCGACCGCCTCGTCATCGTCACCGACCCGATGCTCGCGACCGCCAATTCGGCGATCGCCGCGGTCGAGCGGCTGAAGGAGCGCGGCGTCACCAATCTGCGCTTCGTCTGCCTGCTGGCGGCGCCCGAGGGCATCGCCAATTTCCACGCCCACCATCCGGAAGTCGGCATCTGGACGGCGTCCATCGACAGCCATCTCAACGACCACGGCTATATCGTGCCGGGCCTCGGTGACGCCGGCGACCGCATGTTCGGCACGAAATAGGATCGCTCAGCCGAGCCGTTCGATCAGCGCCATGGCCGCCGCCGGCGCCTTCGGCTTGTGCCCGTTGATCATGAACAGGAACACGTCGCGTGGCTCGGCCTGTGCCGGCGTCCCGACGAGCGGCAGACCCGTCGGCATTTGTCCGGCTGCCCAGGCCTTCGCGCGCGCGGCCCAGTCGTCGAGTACCTGAGGTGCATAGCCGATCGGCTCCGCTTCCGAGGCGCATTGCAGGCGCAGATAAACGAAGGATGCGGTCGGGTCGAAGAAATAGGGATAGTCGGGCTCATCCGCGAAGACCGCCGCAACACCGCGCTCGCGCAACAGGGCGATGAACTCCGGCACCATGAAGCTCGCATGCCGAGCCTCGATGACATGTCTCAGCCGGTGCCCGTCCTGTTCCGCCGGCAGAAGCTGAAGGAACGCGGCAACATCGTCCGGATCGAATTTCTTGGTCGCAGCCAGCTGCCAGTTGATCGGCCCCAGCTTCGGACCGAGTTCGGTGATGCCGCTATCGAGGAACCGCTTCACGGAATCGCCCGCCTCGACCAGCACGCGCCTGTTGGTCGCAAAGCGGGGCCCCTTCATCGAGAAGACGAAGCCGTCCGGCGTCTCGCGGCGCCATTTGCGGAAACTCTCCGGCTTCTGCGAGCCATAAAAGGTGCCGTTGATCTCGATGGCTGTCAGCCTGGAACCCGCATAGGCAAGCTCGTCCTTCTGCGGCAGCTTCTCCGGATAGAAGACGCCGCGCCAGGGCTCGAACGTCCAGCCACCGATCCCCACCCGGATCTCGCCCCGCTTGCCGGTGGCCATGCCGCCATCTCCTCGTCGCGCCAACCTCGCCCGCGACCCGCATCATGCGGAGCCCGAGACGATCTGTCGCGACAGTGTGGCACGGCCCAGCCGCGAACGCGTCAGCAGCAACAGGAAATGATAGCGCCGTGCGGCGGCCGAGGACTAGCGCATGGGCGGAACATGCCTCCCGACTGCAGCGTCGAAGGCCGGCAGATCGAAGTTCTGCGGGTCGTCGTGCGTGCCGAACCCCTTGTCCAGAACCGCATGAAAAGCCGGGATCAACCACCGCCCCGCCCGCGCGCTCGCCCAGATATAGGTGAGTGCGGAGCGGTCGTACTGCGCATCGGTGAGGCCCGGCCTCGGCGCCAGATTGTCGTTCTCGCGCGAATTGGCCGGATCGCGCAGCCGTGGCTGGTTGTGCTCAACGTGGATGAAGCGCCCTCTGGTGGAGACGCCGGTGCGGAGCTCCAGCTGCGTCGCCCGCCAAGGCACGGCAATGTCGTGCCCAACCAGAACATTGCCGAGACGGTTGATGAAGACATGCGCGACATACTCGCCGCGCTTCTTGAAGCCCAGCCGGTTCAACCCCGGATCGGCATTATCGGGAAATTGCGTGCCGGAATATTTCTGGGATGTATCGTGAATGACGTAGTAGAGCGCAGGAGCTCCCGACAGCGTTCGGGAAACCGGTTGACCGAGCATGTCGGCCATCTGCGACAATCCGGCATCCTGCAGCTTGCGCCTCAGCGCCTCGCGGTCGAGCCGGACCTCACTGCCGACCAGACGCTCGAGCGTCGGCCCGAGCCGCGCCGGACGGGCGCCGATGCCGCCCCTGATGAGCACCGGCGAGAGGAGGCAGCGTGCCTGCTCGATGGCTGTTCCGGCAAAAGAGAGACGCCGCGTATCGAACGGGCAGACCACCTGCGCCACCGCACCCGTGGCCGTCATCGTTGCCAGCGCAAATCCCAGCGACGCCGCCCGCACCGACCTCATGGCATGCCCCCCGCCGCACCATCTGTCTCGCATAGCCTAGCGCGGCTGCGATCTGTGGTTGAAGTCGGGTGTTCCACGCACGGCCGGATCGCCGCGCCAGACGGCCAACTGGCCGCCGAAACCAGCAACTCCGGCGTGCCCGCGGCCAGGCTCCGGTCTATCAGCGCCGCAAAGGCCCGCGCGGAGGCCTCAACGCCCAGCCGAGACCGGCCTCCGGCACTCCACCGGGCTCGCAATGCCTCGCCGCCAGGCGGCTTCAGCAACGAAAAAGCCCCGCACGGCGAACCGTGCGGGGCTGATTTTGGTTGCGGGGGCCAGATTTGAACTGACGACCTTCAGGTTATGAGCCTGACGAGCTACCGGGCTGCTCCACCCCGCGCCACCTTGAACGACCGATGCTGCTACGCAGCGAAGGTCCAGAAACGAAGAAACCGCGCCTGGTTTTGCGCGGTTTCCGAAGTCAGATCGAAGAGCTTTGTCCTTGGCAGGCCTGGCAGCGACCTACTCTCCCAGGTCTTGAGACATAGTACCATTGGCGCTGAGGAGTTTAACGGCCGAGTTCGGGATGGGATCGGGTTCAGGCTCCTCGCTAGAGCCACCAGGCCGGCGAAGGACAAACGAAGCAAGCTGGATTTTGTTGGTCGATGACCCTGCCCAGATGGGCATTGGTCATGAGAGCGTTCAAGCCTATCGAACGATTAGTACCGGTAAGCTGCACACATTGCTGCGCTTCCACACCCGGCCTATCAACGTGGTGGTCTACCACGGTTCTCAAGGAAGACCTCGTCTCGAGGCAAGTTTCCCGCTTAGATGCATTCAGCGGTTATCTTTTCCACACATAGCTACGCTGCACTGCCGCTGGCGCGACAACAGCTCCACCAGAGGTGTGTCCATCCCGGTCCTCTCGTACTAGGGACAGATCCTCTCAAGTCTTCAACACCCACGGCAGATAGGGACCGAACTGTCTCACGACGTTCTGAACCCAGCTCACGTACCACTTTAATCGGCGAACAGCCGAACCCTTGGGACCTTCTCCAGCCCCAGGATGTGATGAG
>Ga0209794_1002345_pt1 | contig 10363 bp, 6 predicted proteins | sample EBPBio232013_DNA_FD_185869 | JGI IMG/M metagenome (GOLD analysis project Ga0209794, IMG submission 185869) | Wastewater treatment Type I Accumulibacter community from EBPR Bioreactor in Madison, WI, USA - Reactor 1_5/23/2013_ DNA (SPAdes)... | ecosystem: Engineered > Bioreactor > EBPR >... | reverse complement strand
TTCGGCAAAGGAACATCACCAGCGATTCCGGATCGACCTGACGCTTGAGCTCGGCGACGAAGTTGGGATTGCGTACGCCGCCCGGGTACTGGTTCCATTCGATCTCGACAGCCCCCGGAACCCGGCCGACCCAGTCCCATTCGGCACGTGTGCGGACGTCGACCAGCTTGGCGCCGGGGGCCAGCTGCAACAAGGCATAGGCTTCATCAGGCGTCAGCTCTCCCTGGTAAGGGCGTTCCAGTGCGTGGCCGCGCTCGGCGGCGAGGTTCAGAATCTCCGTTAACTTTCCCATAATGTCCAACTGCTAAAATCTCAGACCGATAGTATAGGGCAGAGCACATGGCACAAGGGGAACACCCGGTGAGCGCATCAATGGCCGAGCGGGCTGCAGAGGCACAGAAGGCAACCTGGGTCAGCGTTGCCGTCAATCTGCTGATGACCGTTGCCCAGCTCGTCGTCGGCTGGCTCGCCCATTCGCAATCGTTGGTGGCGCACGGCCTGCATTCGTTTTCCGATCTGCTCTCCGACTTTCTCGTCATCTACGCCAGTCGCCAGAGCGCGCACCCCGCCGACGAGGCTCATCCCTACGGCCACGCCCGCATGGAAACCGGAGCAACGCTGGTGCTCGGTGCATCGCTCGCCTTGATCGGTGCCGGCATACTCTGGGAGTCGGGGATGCGCCTGCAGCATATGGATGCCCTGCCGGTCGTCGAGCTGTCGGCCCTGTGGGTGGCGATTGCCACCGTGGTTTCCAAGGAAGGGCTGTATCGCTACCTGATCCGTGTCGCCGAGCGCCAGCGCTCCCAGCTGCTAACGGCCAACGCTCTGCATACCCGGGCCGATGCTGCGTCGGCGCTGGTGGTGGTGGTCGGTATCGGCGGTGCCTTGATGGGGTGGTCCTTCCTCGATCTGCTGGCAGCCGCCTTGATGGGCTTCATGATCCTGCGCATGGGGGCGGTGTTGTCCTGGGGGGCGTTCAAGGAACTGATCGATACCGGGCTCGATTCGACCCAGGTGGAAGCCATCCGGCAAACGCTGGCAGCGACGCCCGGGGTTCTCGGTTTGCATCAGCTGCGTACGCGGCGCATGGCGCATCAGGCCTTGGTCGATGCCCATGTCCAGGTCGACGCGCGGATCAGCGTTTCCGAGGGGCATCGCATTGCCGAGTCGGCCCGCGCTCGTGTGTTGCGCGAGCATCCCGAGGTTCTTGATGTCCTGGTTCATATCGATCCCGAGGACGACATGGATCCCGACTTCGTTGCCCCGCGCCTGCCGTCGCGGGAAGCCTTGCTTCGTGAATTGCAGCCCCTGTTGGCTGATTTGCCCGCGCCGGAGAAGATTGTGCTGCACTACCTCGATGGCCACGTGGAGGTAGAGGTCTTTCTGGACCATGCTTTTTTTGAGAATGGCGAGGCGCTCAGGCAGGCGGAGGAGGGGCTCGCCGAAGGCCTGCGCAGCCACGCCGTGGTGCGCCGCATTTCGCTAAATTGCATGGTTGCACCAAAATAGTGCGCTGTTTGGTGTGAATGCACGATTACGGTGCGCCCATTCTCTGCTTATCGTGGGCATCTCGTTGTGGCAGAATAGAAAAATTGACTTCGGGCGCTGGCATGTTTTCTGCTAAAGGCTTGGGGCAGAATTTTGATTGTCGCCGGTTTCACCGGCACCTTGTTTTCTTTGGAGACTGACTCTTATGGCAACCCCGCAAGACGTGATGAAGATGGTCAAGGAAAACGACGCCAAGTTCGTCGATTTCCGTTTCACCGACACCCGTGGCAAGGAACAGCACGTCACCGTGCCGGTTTCCCACTTCGACGAAGACAAGTTCGAAAGCGGCCATGCTTTCGACGGCTCGTCCATCGCCGGCTGGAAGGGTATCCAGGCTTCCGACATGCTGCTGATGCCGGATCCGGACACCGCCTACATCGACCCGTTCTTCGACGAAACCACTGTCGTCCTGACCTGTGACGTCGTCGACCCGACCGACGGCCGTGGCTACGACCGCGACCCGCGCTCCATCGCCAAGCGCGCTGAAGCCTTCCTGAAGTCCTCCGGCCTGGGCGACACCGCCTTCTTCGGTCCGGAACCCGAATTCTTCATCTTCGACGGCGTCGAATGGTCGGTCGACATGTCCGGCTGCGCCCTGAAGATCCACTCTGCTGAAGCCTCCTGGGGCGCTGGCGAGAAGAACGAAGGCCAGGGTGCCACCGGTCACCGTCCGTCCGTCAAGGGCGGTTACTTCCCGGTTCCGCCGGTCGACAGCCTGCACGATATCCGTTCCGCCATGGTGCTGACCCTGGAAGCCCTGGGCGTTCCGGTTGAAGTTCACCACCACGAAGTGGCCAACGCCGGCCAGTGCGAAATCGGTACCAGGTTCAGCACGCTGGTTCAGCGCGCCGACTGGACCCAGATCCAGAAGTACGTGACCCACAACGTGGCTCACCAGTACGGCAAGACCGCTACCTTCATGCCGAAGCCGATCGTTGGCGACAACGGTTCGGGCATGCACGTTCACCAGTCCGTCTGGAAGGATGGCAAGAACCTGTTCGCCGGTGACGGCTACGCCGGTCTGTCCGAGTTCGCCCTGTACTACATCGGCGGCATCATCAAGCACGCCAAGGCCCTGAACGCGATCACCAACCCGGGTACCAACTCCTACAAGCGTCTGGTTCCGCACTACGAAGCTCCGGTCAAGCTGGCTTACTCTGCCAAGAACCGTTCGGCTTCCATCCGTATCCCGTTCGTCGCCTCCACCAAGGGTCGTCGCGTCGAAGCACGTTTCCCGGATCCCCTGTCCAACCCGTACCTGTGCTTCGCCGCCCTGCTGATGGCTGGTCTGGACGGTGTTCAGAACAAGATCCACCCGGGCGATCCGGCTTCCAAGAACCTGTACGACCTGCCGCCGGAAGAGGATGCACAGATCCCGACCGTCTGCGCCTCCCTCGAAGAAGCGCTGGCAGCCCTGGACAAGGATCGCGAGTTCCTGACCAAGGGTGGTGTGTTCTCCAACGACTGGATCGATGCCTTCATCGCTCTGAAGATGGAAGAAGTGAACAAGGTTCGCATGACGACCCACCCGGTCGAGTTCGAGCTGTACTACAGCCTGTAATCGAGGCTGTTACAAAAAAGGGCGGGTTTCCCGCCCTTTTTTTGTCCACTTTTTCCTGGCTCTGCCGTTAAGTCCGGTACACTAAAAAAATCAAAAGGATCAATGACGATGACACGCTGTTCTCTCGCCTTGCTGCTTGCCTTGGTGCCGTTCGCGGCTTCGGCACAGACCATCTACAAATGCACCGACGTCAATGGCAGCACGACTTATTCCAGCTCGCGGCTCGAGAAGAATTGCAAGGTAATTTCCAGCGGTCCCGAAAACTCACTGCCAGCACCCAAGGCCAAGCCGGCCGGTGCCGCGGCGAACCCGTCGCCGACCGGTTTTCCCCGTGTTGCCGAAGATGCCCAGAAGGCACGTGATGGTGACCGCCGCCACATTCTCGAACAGGAGTTGGCGGGGGAGCAGCGCAGTCTGGAACAGGCCAAAAAGGAGCTGGCCGAGCAGGAAGCCACCCGGGGTGGCCCGAGCGACCGCACAGCACCTTATCGTGACCGTGTCGGTCAGCACGAGCGCAACATCCAGGCGATCCAGAAGGAGCTGGGAAACCTGAAGTAGCTGCTCGCTATCTGGATCGAGTTGCTGTCAAATGTTAAAGGGCGCCGTGGCGCCCTCTGTCTTTTGCTGAGTCCGGCAAGGCACTCGATCCTCTCTCAGGAATCCTCGAACCGTACCTTGTACCAGGCCGCGTAGAGGGCAGGCAGGAAGAGCAGCGTCAGCGCCGTGGCGACGATCAGGCCGCCCATGATGGCGACGGCCATCGGGCCGAAGAAATCATTGCGTGACAGCGGAATCATCGCCAGCACGGCGGCAGCCGCCGTCAGCACGATGGGGCGGAAGCGCCGGACGGTGGATTCGACGATGGCTTCGCCTCTCGCCTTGCCCGCCGCCAGGTCTTGTTCGATCTGGTCAACGAGGATGACCGAGTTGCGCATGATCATCCCGAACAGGGCGATGGTGCCGAGCAGCGCCATGAAGCCGAAAGGCTTGTTGAAGACGAGCAGGAAGAGGGCGATGCCGATGATGCCGAGCGGAGCGGTGAGCAGCACCATGGTTACCCGCGATACGCTCTGCAGCTGGATCATCAGGATGGTGACGACCGCCAGTATGAAGAGCGGAATGCCGGCCATGACCGAATTCGAGCCCTTTGCCGATTCCTCGACGGAGCCACCGGTGGCGATGCGGTAGCCTTCGGGCAGCGTGGCCTGGATGGCGTCGATTTCCGGCTTGATGCGGTCGACGATGGTCGCCGGTTGCGTCTTGCCATACAGGTTGCCGCGCACCGTGATGGTCGGCAAGCGGTCGCGTCGCCAGATCAGTCCCGGCTCGAAACCGTGCTTCAGGCGGGCAATCTGGCTGAGCGGAACGCTCTTGCCGGCGCGTGTCGGCACTGACAGGTCTTGCAGCGCCGAAAGGTAGCGCCGTTCGTCGCGGTCGCCGCGCATGACCACGTCGATGGCTTTTTCCCCCTCGCGGAAACTGGTCACCACGAAGCCGTTCAGCGACATGTTGAGAAGCGCGGCAATGTCCTGGCTGGAGACACCGAGCAGACGGGCCTTGTCCTGATCGATCTCGATCTCGACGGATTTCGATAGCTCGCTCCAGTCCAGGTTGATATTGCTGAGTTCGGGAGAGTTGCGCATGACGGTCGCGATGTCGGCGGCGGTCTTGCGCAGGATTTCGGTATCTTCGCCGGAGACGCGGAACTGGACCGGGTAACCGACAGGGGGGCCGTTCTCGATACGGCTGATGCTGGCGCGGGCGCCGAAGGCTTCCGTGTCGTACAGACGGATCAAGCGCTCGCGCAGGGCTTCGCGGGATTCGACGCTGTTCGTCACGATGACGAACTGGCTGATGTTGCTCGAAGCCAGTTGCTGGTCAAGGCCGAGGTAATAGCGCGGCGTGCCGGAGCCGATGTAGGCGATGTAGTGCCCGAAATCGTCGTGCTCGGCCTTGTCCTGTTCCAGCCACTGTTCGAGGCTGCGGGTCTCGGTATCGATGGCGGCAATCGATGAGCCTTCCGGCAGGCGCAGTTCGACGTTCAGTTCAAGGCGGGTCGAGTTCGGGAAGAACTGTTTTTGCACCTTGCTCATGCCGACGATGGACAGCACGAAGAGCAGGGCGGTGATGCCGATGACCAACCAGCGATGTCGTACGCACCAGGCGACCAGCGTGCGGAAGCGGGTGTAGAAGGGCGTGCCGTAAACGTCATGGTCCTCGGCGTGGGCGGGACCGTTGAGGCCGAGCTTGTCGATCAGTTTTGCCAGACGGGGTGCCTTGCGCTCCCAGGCGGCCGTGCTGCGGACTGCGCGCGGGTCGGGGAGCAGCTTGTAGCCGAGCCAGGGAATGGCAATGACCGCCGCCAGCCAGGAAATGAGCAGGGCCACGGCGTTGATCTGGAAAAAGGCAAAGGCGTATTCGCCGGTGGACGACTTGGCCAGCGCGATGGGGATGAAGCCGGCAACGGTGACCAGGGTGCCGGACAGCATCGGGCCGGCCGTGCTGGTGTAGGCAAACGAGGCGGCACGGGTACGCTCCCAGCCCTGTTCCATCTTCACCCACATCATCTCGACGGCGATGATGGCGTCGTCGACCAGCAGCCCCAGCGCCAGCACCAGCGCACCGAGGGAGACCTTGTGCAGGCCGACGTTGAACCACGACATGGCGAGGAAGGTGGCGGCGAGTACCAGCGGGATGGAGATGGCGACCACCAGGCCGGTGCGAATACCGAGGCTGATGAAGGTGACGGCCATGACGACGAGCACTGCCTCGGCCAGAGACTGGACGAAAGCCTGCACTGAGCGCTTGACGGCTTCGGGCTGGCTGGCCGCTTCGCCAATATTGACGCCGACCGGCAGTTTGGTCTGCAGGGCGCCGATACGGGTATTCAAATCCTTGCCCAGCTGGATGATGTCGCCGCCCTTGACCATGGAAACGCCGATGGCCAAAGCTGGTTTGCCGCCAAAACGCACCTGGGTGGCCGGTGGATCGACGGTGCCGCGTTTTATCGTGGCAATGTCGCCGAGGCGGAAACTACGATTGCCGGAGCGGATCAGTGTGTCGGACACCGCTTGGACGGAATCGAAGGCGCCACCGGGACGAATCTGGATGCGTTCCTGTTGCGTTTCGAAAAAACCGCTGCCGATAACTGCGTTTTGCTGGGCGAGTGCCTGGACGATGATTGTCTGGTCGATGCCCAGTGTCGCCAGCTTGGTATTCGACAGTTCGACAAAAATTTTCTCGTCCTGGATGCCGAAGATGTCGACCTTGCTAACGTTGGGGACGCGCAGCAATTCATCACGGATGCGTTCGGCCTGATCCTTCAGTTGCGGGTAATCGAAACCGTCGGCGGTCAGCGCGTAGATATTTCCGTAAACATCGCCGTATTCGTCATTGAAAAAGGGACCCTGAACACCGGCTGGCAGGGTGTGGCGGATGTCGCCGATCTTCTTGCGAACCTGATAGAAGACATCGGGTACGTTGGCCGGTGGTGTGCTGTCCTTGGCGAAGAAGAGCACCGTCGATTCGCCGGGCCGGGAAAAGCTCGATACGCGGTCGATATAAGGCGTTTCCTGCAGCTTCCGCTCAATCTTGTCGGTGACCTGTTGCTCGATCTGGCGGGCCGTGGCGCCGGGCCAGAAGCTGCGTACGACCATGATCTTGAAGGTGAAGGGCGGATCTTCGGCCTGCCCGAGCTTGCCATAGGCGAGCGTACCCATCAGGGCGATGGCGAGCAGGAAGAAGCCGACGAGTGTGCGGTGGTGCAGGGTCCAGTCGGAGAGGTTGAAGCGTTGGCTCACGGCAATGTCCTAGCGCTGCCGGGCTGGCGGAGTGATTGCCTTGGCCTGCACCGCTTGGCCGTCGACCAGTTTGCCGGAGCCGCTGACGATGACCGGGTCGCCGGCCTGCAGTCCGCCGCTGACGGCAGCCCCATCCTCGCGGAATTTCGCTACCTTGACCGACCGGGATTCCACCCTGCCATCCTTGACGATACGAACGAAGGGGCCCTGGCCGACGTCGAGCACCGCGCCCAACGGGACCAGCAGTTCGCCGCCGGTGTTGCCGCCGAGGTGAACCCGGGCCGTCATGCCCAGTCGTACCTCGGGGGGCGGCTCGATCAGGCGAATACGCGCCGCATAGGTGCGGGTGGCCGGGTCGGCGGCGGGTGCCAGTTCGCGCAACTCGCCGCGCAGCGTCGTGCCGGGGGCCGCCCAGAGGCTGATCTGGATGCTTCGCGCGGCACGCATCTCGGCGAGCCGGTTTTCCGGAATGGCGATGGCCACCTCCTTTTCCTCGGGGCGGGCTATGCGCAGTACCGGCTGACCGGCGGAGACAACTTGTCCGGCATCGGCCAGCACGGCCGTCACGACGGCCGGGGTTTCGCTGGTCAGGGTGCCGTAGGCTGTCTGGTTGCCGCTGATCTGGTTTTGCGAGCGGGCCTGTTCCAGGCGAGCCTGGGCGGCGTTGAAGCTGTTGTCCCTGGCTTCGAAGGCCGTCTGGCTGACGAATTTTTTGGCGACCAGTCCGGCGTAGCGTTCGCGTTCTGCGCGGGCGGTGGCCAGTTCGCTCTCGGCGGCACTGACCTGGGCGCGGGCGCTGTTCGCCGCCAACTGCAGATCGGTGGGGTCGAGTCGTGCTAGCGGCTGCCCGGCCTTGATCTCGGCGCCGGCATCGACCATGCGGGCGGCGATCTTGCCTCCGACGCGGAAGGCCAGGTCGACTTCATGGCGGGCACGGATTTCGCCGGTGTAGGTTGCACCTTCGGCGGGCGCTCCGGCCGCCGGCTGGATGAGGACGATGGGCGGAGGCGGCGGGGGCGCATCGCCGCCACGGCAGCCACCCAGAAGCGCGCCGGTGGCGAGGAGCAGCGGGAAAATGAGGGCGGGAGTTTTGTGCATCGTAGCAGAGGCCGGAATAAGAACGAGAGCGATTCGGCATGATAATGAACGTTCGGTCATTAACGCAAGTTGTATGCGGGTGGGGCGCCCAAGTCGCTACAATGCAGCCATGAATGTGACCCATGCTTCCTTTGCCGGCCTGGATCTTCTGGCCTCTGCCGTGCTTCTGATCGATGAGGGTCAGATCGTCCGTTACATCAATGCGGCCGGTGAAAACCTGCTGGCGGTGAGCAGTCGTACAGTTGTCGGCAAGACGCTGGCTTCGATCTGCACCTGCTCGGCAACCCTGCAGGCGGCGCTGGATAACGGTCTCAGCAATAACTGGGGATATACCGGGCAGAACATCGAGTTGCGGCGTTGTGACGGTGAGGCCTTGCATATCAACTGCACGGTAACCCCCCTGCGTCCCGATGTGGCTCCCGGCGTCAGGTTGCTGCTGGAGTTGCAGCCGATCGAGCATCACCTGACGGCGACGCGCGAGGAGCGTTTGATCGAGCAGCAACAGGCCAGCCGCGAGTTGATCCGCAACCTCGCGCACGAGATCAAGAATCCGCTGGGCGGTATTCGCGGTGCGGCACAGTTGCTCGAACACGAACTGGCTGATTTGCTCAATGCGCCGTCACTCAAGGAGTACACGCAGGTCATCATCAAGGAAGCGGATCGCTTGCAGGATCTGATGCAGCGACTGCTGACCCCGCACCGGGCGATGCTGCCGGCGACCGTGAATATTCACGAAATTCTTGAGCGCGTGCGCAGCCTGCTGCGGGCGGAATTCCCGGGGTCGCTGGCGGTGCGTCGCGACTACGACACCAGCCTGCCGGAACTGGTCGGCGACCGGGAGCAGCTGATTCAGGCAGTGCTCAATATCGCCCGGAATGCGGCGCAGGCAATGAAGGGCGAGGGCGAGATCGTGCTCAGGACGCGTTCGTTGCGGCAAGTGACGCTGGCCAAGAAGCGCTATCGCCTGGCCATGGAGATCAAGGTCATCGACAACGGCCCCGGTATCCCGGATGCCATTCGCGAACGCATGTTCTACCCCCTGGTGTCAGGGCGCGAGGGCGGCAGCGGATTGGGCCTGACCATCGCCCAGAATTTCATCCAGCACCACCACGGTACCATCGATTGCTCCAGCCGTCCGGGCAGCACCATCTTCACGCTGCGCCTTCCCATAGAACAGGCCTGAGTTTTGCTTCGGTCATTCCCATTCTGACAACAAGATGAGCCAAGCAACTATGAAACCGGTCTGGATCGTAGACGACGATCGTTCCATCCGCTGGGTCCTGGAGAAGACCCTGTCCCGTGAGGGCATCCCGTTCAAGAGCTACGCCTCGGCCACCGAGGCCATCTCGCAGCTGGAACTGGGCATCGAGCCGCCGCAGGTGTTGTTGTCCGACATCCGCATGCCAGGCCAGTCCGGACTGGAGTTGCTGCAGGAGGTGAAGACCCGTTTCCCGTCGGTGCCGGTCATCATCATGACGGCTTATTCCGATCTGGAAAGCGCGGTTGCGGCCTTTCAGGGCGGGGCTTTCGAATACCTGCCCAAACCTTTCGACGTGGATCAGGCGGTTGAACTGATCCGCCGTGCCATCGATGAATCGATGCACCAAAGCGGTGCGTCCGAGGAGGAGGGGCTGGTCCCCGAGATACTCGGTCAGGCGCCGGCCATGCAGGAGGTCTTCCGGGCCATCGGCCGCCTTGCGCTGTCGCATGCCACGGTCTTGATCACCGGCGAGTCCGGTTCCGGCAAGGAGCTGGTTGCCCGTGCCCTGCACCGGCACAGCCCGCGTGCCGACAAGCCTTTCATTGCCATCAATACGGCGGCGATTCCCAAGGATCTGCTGGAGTCCGAGCTGTTCGGCCATGAGCGGGGTGCATTTACCGGCGCCCAGGCCCAGCGGCGTGGCCGCTTCGAGCAGGCCGAGGGCGGGACGCTGTTCCTTGATGAAATCGGGGATATGCCGTCCGAGCTGCAGACACGTTTGTTGCGCGTCTTGTCCGACGGGCATTTCTACCGGGTCGGCGGGCATTCGCCGATCAAGGCCAATGTGCGGGTAATTGCAGCCACGCACCAGAATCTGGAAACCAGGGTCAAGGATGGCCTGTTCCGCGAGGATCTGTTTCACCGCCTCAACGTCATCCGTATCCGCCTGCCGGCCTTGCGTGAGCGGCGCGAGGATATTCCCCTGCTGACTCGCCATTTCCTGCAAAAGAGTGCACGCGAATTGGGTGTCGAGGCCAAGCGCCTTTCGGACGCGGCGATCAAGTACCTGTCCGGGCTTGAGTTTCAGGGCAACGTCCGGCAACTGGAAAACCTGTGTCACTGGCTGACCGTAATGGCTCCGGGGCAGCAGGTCGA
>Ga0209794_1002343_pt1 | contig 10366 bp, 9 predicted proteins | sample EBPBio232013_DNA_FD_185869 | JGI IMG/M metagenome (GOLD analysis project Ga0209794, IMG submission 185869) | Wastewater treatment Type I Accumulibacter community from EBPR Bioreactor in Madison, WI, USA - Reactor 1_5/23/2013_ DNA (SPAdes)... | ecosystem: Engineered > Bioreactor > EBPR >... | reverse complement strand
CGGGTATCGTTGTGGCGCAAACTGCGCCGTTTCGAAGCCTTGCCAACAGATAGCGCGGGCTAAGCACGCCAGTCGTTTCCAAGGAGTTCACCATGGAGCAAATCATTCCCATTTTTCAGGGCATCGCCTGGCCACTTGCGTTGGCAATCGCCTGGGCTGCCGGAGAAGCGGGTTATCGCTGGCTGGGACTCCCTCGCATCAGCAGCTATGGTATTGCCGGATTCGCAATGTCCGCCAGCCAGGGCGGTTTCCTCGGCAACCCCCCGGAAGGAGCAGTGATACTGCTCGCCGATTTCGCCTTCGCCCTGATCCTGTTTGAGCTCGGATACCGCATCAACCTGCGTTGGTTACGCACAAACCCATGGATCGGCATCTCAGCTGCTGCGGAAGCGTTTTCCACCTTCGCCGCAGTTTTTGCCATTGGACGCCTGTTCGATCTGAACCAGCTCACCGCTCTCTTGCTCGCCGCCTTGGCCATGTCGACATCCCCCGCCGCTATCCTCAGGGTAATCAACGAGACACGTAGCGCCGGACAGGTCACCGAGCGCCTGTTGCACCTCTCCGCCCTGAATTGCATTTTCGCCGTGATGGTGTTCAAGGCAACCCTGGCCTACTGGGCACTCTCCAGCGACAAGGGAATCTTCGATGCGCTGTGGAGTTCGGCCGCCGTACTGATCGTATCTGTCGCGCTAGGCGCCACTTTTGGCGTAGCCGTACCAGGCATACTGCGCTGGGCAAACTCCCCACATCGCAACTCGACCGTCGCCCTAGCTCTAGCAATCCTGCTACTGACCGCACTCACACACTTCCTCAAGTTTTCGCCATTGGTGGCCGCGCTGGTTTTCGGCCTCGCCGCCCGCCACCGACGAATATGCTTTTCCCAAGCGCAGCAGAACTTTGGTAGCCTCGGCGACTTGCTGACCGTCCTCCTGTTCGTATTCACCACTTCGCTCCTCGATTGGCGACAGATGACCAGCGGCATCGGCCTGGCCCTCACCATCGTTTTGGTTCGCTTGCTGACCAAGACCGCCGCCACGACCGCTTTCGCACGCATCAGCGGAACAACCTGGCGCAAGGGAGCACTGACCGGGTTGGCGCTAACCCCCTTCTCAGTCTTTGCCATGTTCCTGATCGAACAGAGCCGGCACTTGAAACTCCCTGCTCTGGCGGAAATCAGCGGAGTCGCCTTGATGATCCTGCTGATTGAAATCATCGGCCCGGTCATCACCCAGCGCGCCCTGACTTGGGCGGGCGAAACGCAAAAGGCAAACTGAACATGCCGATCGAACCCTTCAACACCAGCCAACCTTTGACCCTGGGCGTCGAACTCGAACTGCAGTTGGTCAACCCCACTGACCACGACCTGACTGCGGCAGCCGGAGACATGCTGCACCTCCTCGAACGGCGCCCCTTTCCTGGCGATGTCAAGCCAGAAATCACCGAAAGCATGATCGAGATATCGACCGGAATCCACGAGCGGTACGATACCCTACTCAAACAACTGGAGCAGATGCGTGACGCCCTGATTCTCGCAGGAGACCGCCTGAATATTGGTATCTGCGGTGGAGGCACTCACCCTTTTCAGCACTGGATGGAGCGCCGCATCTTCGACAAGCCCCGTTTTCGCGAAATCTCCGGACTCTATGGTTACCTGGCCAAGCAGTTCACCGTGTTCGGCCAGCATATCCATATTGGCTGCGCCGATGCCAACCAGGCGCTGTATCTGTTGCATGCCCTCAATCGCTACCTGCCGCATTTCATTGCTTTGTCCGCGTCGTCGCCCTTCATGCAGGGCGTGGACACCGCCTTCGATTCCTCGCGCCTGAACGCGGTATTCGCCTTTCCCCTCAGCGGCCGAGCCCCGTTTCTGCTCAACTGGGAATCCTTTGAGCAGGATTACTTCGCCAAGATGGAAAAAACCGGCGTGGTCAAGAGCATGAAAGACTTCTACTGGGATATCCGTCCAAAGCCAGAGTACGGGACCATCGAATTGCGCGTCTGCGACACTCCCTTATCGGTCAACCGGGCCGCAGCGCTGGCCGCTTACCTGCAGGCGCTTTGTCACATGCTCCTGAACACCCCACCCCAGCTTCCGAGTGAAGACGACTATCTGGTTTACAACTACAACCGCTTTCAGGCCTGCCGTTTCGGGCTGGAAGGCATTTTGGTTCATCCGAAAACCGGTGAGAGCATAGCGCTACGCGAAGATATCCTGGCGACACTGCGGCAGATGACGCCACACGCCGAAACACTTGGCAGCCTGGAGGCGCTGGACGAGCTCGAGGGCGTTGTTGCCAGCGGTAACGACGCGACCTTCCTCCGGCGCCATTGCGGTTGCCCGCTGGATAACGACCTGTCCTGCGCCGTCGAGGCCGCAATCCAGACCTTCAGACAAGGAGCCTCATCATGATTGGTCGCCGCCGCCCGATCCGTATCGGTCTCTCCGCGCGCATTTTTCATCCCGAAGCCGGCAGCCAGGGAATTCATACCAAGACCCTACAAGTTCTTGAGCAATCCATTGCTCAATGGGTCATGGCCCGCAACGTACTGGTGATGATGATCCCCTCGGTTGTCCAGGATGGGATGCTACTCCGCAGCAACATCCGTCTGCGCGATTACGCCGAATACCTCGACGGACTGATACTGCAGGGCGGGACTGATGTCAGCCCGCGCGCTTATGGAGAAGACCCGCTGAAACCCGAATGGTCGGGAGATCCGGTACGCGACGCCTACGAACTGGAATTGCTCCACGAATTCATGGAGGCCGGCAAACCCGTACTCGGTATCTGTCGTGGCATGCAACTGATCAATGTTGCTCTGGGCGGATCGTTGTTTCAGGATTTGCCCAGCCAACGGCCCAACGAAGTTGCCCACGAAAGCAACGATTACGATCGCAACGTTCACGCCGTCACGTTTTCCGAGGGCGGGCAATTGGCACGATGGTTTGGCAGCATTCCGGGCGGGCCGGTTGTCTCCATCCACCACCAAGGTATTCGGCGCATTGGCAAGGACATCCTCGTCGAAGCGACCGCCGAGGACGGAGTCATCGAAGCCATCCGTTGGAAAGGTCGCAGTTTCGTCTGCGGTGTGCAGTGGCATCCAGAATTCCACCAACAAGCCAATCTTGACCTGCTCGATTGCACGCCCTTGCTCGAAGCCTTCCTGCAGGCCGCCTGAGCCCACCCGCCGATTGGCTGTCCAGACCAGCCTTGTCGCACATCCGACAAAATCGAATAAACGACAAACCCCATGAATTCAGTAATTTGCCGCTTTCCGCCGGTTGGCACGCGCTTTGCTCAAAGCCGACCAGACCAATCACCGGAAGATGTTTCATGACCCATCTGACCTCCGCCGCCGTGAAGGCGGTTCGGCGCCCCTTCGAGATCGCTCCCCGTTTGGCGGTTCGCGCTTGAAAAACCGCAAAAAACTCGCGCAATCAAGATGATTGCCGGCGGCAAGTGTATTATCATCCTCCCCCGCCGTTTTCTACCATGCTGCCCCCGCGCACCGGCAAGACGCAACCGCAGACCCATTCCGGAGTACCACGATGGCTGAACAACTCGATAGCCTGTTGAAACGAATCGAAGACGAAGCAATCCTGCGCGCCGAAAACTCGGCCCGTCAGATCCTGGCGGACGCCGAAAGCAAGGCTGCCGCCATGGTCACCGACGCCGAAAGCCGGGCGGCGCGGATGCTCGAAGAAGCCGAGCGCAAAATCGCCCAGCGGACGGAAAACGGCCAGAAAGCGCTCGAACAGGCAGGCCGCGACTTGCTGCTGCACGTGCAGAAAGCGATTGGCGGCCAGTTCAACGCGCTGGCCCAGCATGCCACCGGCGAATTGCTGCCGCTGAGCGAAGTGCAACGCATCATCGCCAGCCTGGCCGAGAAACATCTGGCCTCCCCGGAAAAAACCCTGAGCATCGATGTTCCCGAAAAAGACCGCGAAGCGCTGGTTGCCTTCCTGCTCGAACGCTTCAAGCAGCAGACCCATGCCGGCATCGTCATCCACCCGGTGCCAGGCCTGCGCGCCGGCTTCCGGGTGACCTGGATGGGCGAAGACTGGCGTATCGACCTCGACGACAGCGCGCTGTCCGCGATAATCGCCGAACTGGTCAGCCCCAGCCTGCGCGCCATTCTGCCGCGCGCTGGTCAAGCCGGCTGAGGCGCTCTTGTCCTTCTACCCTTATTTCGTCGCCACCCTGCCCAGCCTGGCCCTCGGGCGGCGGGCGCCGTTCGGGGCGGCCGAATTCATCGCGCGGGCCAGCGACTGGCTGCCCGGGCAGGAAATCGAGGCGCTGAACGCCATCGCCGACCCCGCGCAGCCTAGTGCGCACCCCTGGGTGACGGACTGGCGCGCTTTCCAGCTCAGCCTGCGCAACGCCCTGGCGGCTGCGCGTGCCGAGCGTTTGGGCATCGACGCTGGCCCGTGGCTGCGCGAAGGCGGCGAACACCGCGGCATCGGCTGGCGCGCCATCGCTGGCGAACTGGTGCGCATCGATCAGCCGGAAGAGGCTGAACGCGCCCTCGACCAGCTTTGCTGGCAGGCGGCCGAAGAACGCGCCGCCAACCATGTTTTCGATTTCGCCGTGATTGCCGCCTATCTGGTGCACCTGACCATTCTTGAACGCTGGCAGCAGTTCGACACCGAACTCGGCCAGCAGCGACTGCAGGCGGCGGTTGCCGGCAGTGTGAACAACACCCACCCATGAATCCAGGACGAACATGAGCGCATTCTCCAACCGGATCATCGCCGTCAACGGCAACCTGATTACCGTCCATTTCGAAGGCAAGGTCGTCCAGAACGAAGTGGCCTATGCCTGCCTGGGCGAGCGGCGGCTGAAGGCCGAAGTCATCCGCGTCCGCAACGGACGTGCCGACTTGCAGGTGTTCGAGGACACCCGTGGCCTCAAGGTCGGCGACCGGGTGGAATTCACCAACCAGATGCTTTCGGTCGAGCTCGGCCCGGGCCTGCTCTCGCAAATTTACGACGGTCTGCAGAACCCGTTGCCGGCGCTGGCCGAGCAATGCGGCTTTTTCCTTGAACGCGGCACCTATCTTGACCCCCTGCCCACCGACAAGGCGTGGGAATTCACCCCGACCGTCAAGGCCGGCGACACGGTGTTTGCCGGCGACTGGCTGGGCCACGTTCCCGAGGGGATTTTCCAGCACCGCATCATGGCGCCCTTCGATCTGCAGGGCGAATGGACGGTCAAGTCGATCGTTGGTGCCGGCATGCGCCGGGTGCGCGACGCGGTCGCCACGCTGACCGGCCCCAATGGCGAAGAGCGCGAAGCCTTCCTTTCCCAGCGCTGGCCGATCAAGCAACGCCTGTCGGTCGGCGCCGAACGCCTGCGTCCGGTCGATCCGCTGGTGACCCAGTGCCGGATCATCGACACCTTTTTCCCGGTCGCCCTGGGCGGCACCTATTGCATTCCCGGCCCCTTCGGCGCCGGCAAGACAGTGTTGCAACAGGTCACCAGTCGCTATGCCGATGTGGACGTGGTCATCGTCGCCGCCTGCGGCGAACGTGCCGGCGAAGTGGTGGAGACCCTGCGCGAATTCCCGGAGCTGGAAGACCCGCGCACCGGCCGTTCGCTGATGGAGCGCACCATCATCATCTGCAACACCAGCTCGATGCCGGTGGCGGCGCGCGAGGCGTCGGTCTATACCGGCGCGACCCTGGCCGAGTACTTCCGGCTGATGGGCCTCAACGTACTGCTGCTGCCGGATTCGACCTCCCGCTGGGCGCAGGCGCTGCGCGAAATGTCGGGCCGCCTGGAAGAAATCCCCGGCGAAGAAGCCTTCCCGGCCTATCTCGAATCGCTGATCGCCGGCTTCTACGAGCGCGCCGGGCGTATCCGCCTGCGCAACGGCCAGACCGGCTCGCTGACCATCGGCGGCACACTGTCGCCGGCCGGCGGCAACTTCGAAGAGCCGGTCACCCAGGCCTCGCTCAAGGTGGTCGGCGCTTTCCACGGCCTCTCGCGCGAACGTGCCGACGCCCGCCGTTTTCCCTCGATCCAGCCGCTGGATAGCTGGAGCAAGTACCCCAATTTCATCGACGAGGAACGCGTCAAGCGCGCCCGTGCGCTGCTGCGTCGCGGCAACGAAGTCAGCCAGATGATGAAGGTGGTCGGCGAGGAAGGCACCTCGATGGCCGACTTCGTCACCTACCTCAAGGGCGAATTCCTCGACGCCGCCTATCTGCAGCAGGACGCTTACGACAAGGTCGATGCCGCCACCCCGGCCGAGCGCCAGCGGCACGTCTTCGGACTGGTGTCGGAAATCCTCGAAGCACAGCTCGATTTCGCGGGCAAGGATCAGGCCCGGCGCTTCTTCCTCGAACTGGTTCAGCTGTTCAAGCGCTGGAATTACTCGCCGGCGGGCAGCGATGCCTTCGCTGCCGCCGAGACGGCCATCCGCACCCACCTTGACGCCGCCGCTGCGAAGGAGGCAGCCGCATGAGAAAAGTGACCACCAAGATTCACCAGATCGCCGGCAACGTTATCACCGTCTCGGCCAGCGATGTTGGCTACGGCGAGCTGGCCGAAGTCCAGACCCGTTTCGGTACCTCGCTGGCGCAGGTCATCCGCATCCAGGCCGATCAGGTCTACCTGCAGGTTTTCGCCGGCGCCCGCGGCATTTCCACCGACGACGAAGTCCGCTTCCTCGGGCACAGCATGCGCGTGACCTTCAGCACCGATCTGCTCGGCCGGATCTTCACCGGCAGCGGCGAGCCGCGCGACCGCGGCCCGCAACTGGAAGGCGACACCATCGAGATCGCCGGCCCCTCGGTCAATCCCGCCAAGCGGATCATCCCGCGACACATGGTGCGCACCGGCCTGCCGATGATCGACGTGTTCAATACCCTGGTCGAATCGCAGAAGATTCCGATCTTCTCGGTCGCCGGCGAGCCCTACAACGAATTGCTGGCGCGGATCGCCATGCAGGCGGAGGCCGATGTCATCGTCTTCTGCGGCATGGGCCTGAAGCATGACGACTACCTCTATTTCCGCGAAGCCTTCGAAGCCGAAGGCGCGCTGACCCGTGCGGTGCTGTTCGTGCATACCGCCGCCGATCCGGTGGTGGAGTGCATCATGGCCCCCGATCTGGCGCTGGCCTGCGCCGAGCAGTTTGCGGTACGCGAGAACAAGCGGGTGCTGGTACTGCTGACCGACATGACCAACTACGCCGATGCGATGAAGGAAATCGCCATCACCATGGAGCAGGTGCCGTCCAATCGCGGCTATCCGGGCGACCTGTACAGCCAGTTGGCGGCCCGCTACGAAAAGGCGGTCGATTTCGAAGGCGCCGGTTCGATCACCCTGCTGGCGGTGACTACCATGCCCGGCGACGATGTCACCCATCCGGTGCCGGACAATACCGGCTACATCACCGAGGGGCAGTTCTATCTGAAAAACGGGCGCATCGAACCCTTCGGCTCGCTGTCCCGCCTGAAACAGATGGTCAATGGCGACACCCGCGACGACCACCGCACCATCATGAACACCATGATCCAGCTCTACGCCAACTGCCGCGAAACCAAGGAAAAGCAGGCCATGGGTTTTGCGATGAGCGCCTGGGACAGCAAGCTGCTCAAGTACGGCCAGTTGTTTGAACGCCAGCTGATGGATCTGGCGGTCAACATTCCGCTGGAAAAGGCGCTCGATCAGTGCTGGGGCATTCTCGCCGACTGCTTCGACCCGGAAGAAACCGGCATCAAGCCGGATCTGGTCGCCCAGTTCTGGCCAGCCCGCTGATTTTCGACCGCCGGACGAGCCATGGCCAAAATCAAGCTCACCAAGAACGAGCTCAAGGCGCAACGTGACGATCTCAAGCGTTACGTGCGCTATTTGCCGACGCTCGAACTGAAGAAACGCCAACTGATCCAGGAAATCCGCAAGATCGAGCAGGCACTCGCCGAGGTGCAGCAACGCGAAGAAGCCGCCGTGGCGGCCATCTCGCCCTGGCTGAAGCTGCTCGCCGAACCGGTCGGCCTGGAAGAAATCGTCCGTCTGCGCGAAATCGAAACGCGGCCGGGCAATATCGCCGGGGTGAGCATTCCGCTGTTCGTCGCCGCCCACCTCGACACCCGGCCCTACGATCTCTTCGCCACCCCGTTGTGGGTGGACCGGGCCGCCGAAAACATCGCCGCCATTGCCAGCTTGCGCGCCGAGCGCGAAATTCTCTGCCGCCAGCAGGAACTGTTGCAGAAAGAACTGCGCACCACCATCCAGCGCGTCAATCTGTTCGAAAAGATCAAGATTCCGCAGTGCCGCGAGAACATTCGCCAGATCCAGATTTTTCTCGGCGACCAGCAAACCAATGCCGTGGTGCGCGGCAAGATCGCCAAAAGCAAGCTTCTGGAGGCCGAAACCGCATGATCGTCTCGATGAAAAAGGTCACCGTGCTGGCGCAGCGTTCGGACAGCAGCGCGCTGCTGAACGCCCTGCAAGCTCTGGGCGTCATCCACGTGGACGCGCTGACGCCGCCCTCCGCCTCCTCGGAAGAGATCGCCAACCGCCTGCGCGAACTCGAACAGGCGCACGCCTTCCTTTCCGAAGCGCCGAAATCGGCTGCGCCCACTGTTGCCGAAGCCCCGCTGACGGTGCAGGCGGCGCTCGCACTGCAACAGGCACTGCAGGCGCATGCAGCAGAACTCGCTGCCCTGGAGCGGGAACTGGAAACCTTCGCTCCCTTCGGCGAAGTCGACCCGCAACGCATTGCCGCGCTGGCTGGGCATGGGCTGCACCTCAAGTTGTACACCTGCCATCTGGAACAAATGCCGGCGCTACCCGAGGAAGTCACGGTCGAAATTCTCGCGCAGAAGGGCGGGCAACGGTGGTGGACCGCCATCGCCCGCAACGCCTTTGCGCTCGACCTGCCCGAATTGCCATTGCCGATCCATTCAACTTCGGCGATCGCGGCGCGCGCCGAAGCGCTGCGCGGCGAAATCGCGCAAATGCGCCAGCAGGCCGCCGGCATGCGCCAGCAACTTTCCGACCTCAAGCGCGAGCGCGCCCAACTGGAGGATCAACTGCGCCTGGCCCGCGCCGGCGATCAGATGGCCGGTTCGGCGGCACTGGTGTCGTTGCAGGGCTACTGCCCGGTCGACGCCGTCGATGCGCTCTCCGCCGCCGCCCGCCAACAGGGCTGGGGTTTGATCGTCACCGACCCGGAAGCCGGGGATCACATCCCCACGCTGATCCGCAACCCGCGCTGGCTGCGGCCGATCGAAGCGGTGTTCGATTTCATCGACACCTGGCCGGGCTATCGCGAGCGCGACATCAGCCTCTCCTTCCTGATCTTCTTTTCGCTGTTCTACGCCATCCTGATCGGAGATGCCGCCTACGGCACCATTTTCCTGATCCTGCTCGGCGTGGTGCATTGGCGCTGGGGCGACCGCATTCCGCGCCAGCCGCTGATCCTGTTTTATATCCTGAACGTTGCCACGGTTGTCTGGGGCATTTTCACCGGCTCCTACTTCGGCATTACGCTCGCGCCGGACAATCCGCTGCTCAAACTGGCATTCATCGATACCAGCAACCAGAAGCTGATGATGATCGTCTGTTTCACCATTGGTCTGGTGCATATGTCGCTGGCGCATCTGTGGAATGCGGTCTGCCTGATCAACTCACTGAAGGCGGTGGCCGAGATCGGCTGGCTGCTGGTGCTGTGGGCCTGCTATTTCGCCGCCAACAACGTCATCGCCGGGCAGGAATTCCCCGCCTTCATGCTGTGGGTGGGCGTTGGCGGTCTGGTGCTGGCCCTGCTCTGCTCGGGGGCACTAACCGACATCACCGAATTGCTGCAATTCCCCTTCAAGATTTTCAATGCCTTCGGCGACATCGTCTCCTATCTGCGCCTGTTCGCCGTCGGCTCGGCCTCGGTGGCGCTGGCCCAGGTATTCAACGACATCGCCATGTCGGTCGGTGCCAGTGGCCCGCTCGCCAAGCTGGGCATGGTGCTAATCCTGATTCTTGGCCACGTGCTCAACCTGATTCTCGGGCCGCTGTCGGTGCTGGTACACGGGCTGCGTCTCAATGTCCTCGAGTTTTCTTCCCATCTCGGCCAGGAATGGACCGGCGTGCGCTACGCCCCCCTCGCCTGCCGGACCGCCTCAACCCCCATCAAGCAAGGAGAACCTTCATGAACAACCTGATTCTGCACCTCGGCGACCTCGGCGCCATCGCCGCCATGGCGCTGGCCGCCTGCGGATCGGCACTCGGCACCGGCGTGGCCGGCATGGCCGCCATCGGCGCCTGGAAAAAGTGCTTTTTGCAAAACAAGCCGGCCCCGTTCATTCTCGTCGGCTTTGCCGGCGCACCGCTGACCCAGACCATTTACGGCTTCATCGTCATGCGCA
>Ga0209794_1002339_pt1 | contig 10376 bp, 9 predicted proteins | sample EBPBio232013_DNA_FD_185869 | JGI IMG/M metagenome (GOLD analysis project Ga0209794, IMG submission 185869) | Wastewater treatment Type I Accumulibacter community from EBPR Bioreactor in Madison, WI, USA - Reactor 1_5/23/2013_ DNA (SPAdes)... | ecosystem: Engineered > Bioreactor > EBPR >... | reverse complement strand
TATCTTGGTATTCTGGCCGTGGCGAAGACGAGGATTCGGCCGGGCCGGCGGTGTTGCCTGGCGAACGCTGGCGGCTCAAGGTGCGCCTCAAGCGGCCGCACGGCAACGCCAATCCGCATGCTTTCGATTACGAAGCCTGGTTGCTCGAACGCGGCATCCGTGCCACCGGATACGTTCGTCCCGGCGAAGGGCATGCCCGGCTTGATGAGATGGTCTGGCGGCCGCTGTTGCTGGTCGAGCGCGTTCGCCACGGGGTGCGCGAAGCTTTTCTCCAGTCCTTGCCGGAAGCACGCTATCCCTACGCCGGGGTGCTGGTGGCGCTCTCCATCGGCGACCAGCGCGCCATTCATGGCACGCTGTGGAACACCTTCAACCGCACTGGTACCACCCACCTGATGAGCATTTCCGGCTTGCACGTGACCATGCTCGCCGCGCTGGCGGCCTGGCTGGCGGGTTGGGGCTGGCGGCGAATCCCGGCGCTGGCTTTGCGCTTGCCGACACGCAAGGTGGCAGTGCTGGTCGGAATGACTGCGGCTTTGCTCTACACCCTGATTGCCGGTTTTTCCGTGCCGGCGCAGCGTACGCTGTTCATGCTGGCAGTGGCCGGCCTGGCGCTCTATTCGGGGCGGCGGCTGGCGCCCAGCCGGGTACTTTGTCTGGCCTTGCTGCTGGTCCTGCTGTTCGATCCCTGGGCGGTGCTGGCGGCCGGGTTCTGGCTTTCCTTCGGGGCGGTGGGGGCCTTGCTTTACGTCGGCAGCGCGCGTGTCGATCCTGCTCTGGGATGGCGAGCGAGGTTGCGCGAATGGGGATTGGTGCAATGGGCGGCAACGCTGGCGTCGCTGCCGGTATTGTTGTTCGTCTTCCAGCAATTTTCGCTGGTCTCGCCGCTGGCCAATGCCCTGGCGATTCCGGCAATCAGCCTGGTGATCGCTCCGTTGTCGCTGCTGGCGGCGGTGGTGCCTTGGTGGCCCTTGCTCGAACTGGCACACGGACTGCTGTCGCTGTTGATGGCCTTTCTCGAAATGTGTGCCGACTGGCCGGTCTGGCACGCTCCTGCACCGCCGTTGTGGGCGGCGTTGCTGGCGGCAGTTGGCGTGTTCTGCTGCCTGCTGCCGCGCGGTGTGCCCGGCCGTGGAGTAGGGCTGTTCCTGTTGCTGCCTGCACTATTCTGGCCGGCGCCGCGACCTGACGACCGTCAGGCCTGGATTGACGTGCTCGATGTCGGCCAGGGGCTGGCGGTGGTGGTGCGCACCCGGACGCACACGCTGCTTTACGACACCGGACCGCTGTACAGTGCCGAATCCGATGCCGGGCAGCGGGTGATCGTGCCCTACCTACGGGCGGAAGGCGTCAACCGGCTCGACATGGTGCTGCTCACCCATCGCGATGCCGATCATTCCGGCGGGTTGGGCTCGGTGTTGGCGGCAATGCCGGTGAAACGTCTGCTGTCGTCGGTCAGCGAACTCGGCGGTGAGGAATGTCTGGCCGGGCACAGTTGGGAATGGGACGGTGTGCATTTCAGGCTGCTACATCCCACCGAGCGAGATTATCGCGCGGCCGGCAAGGCCAATCACCTTTCCTGCGTGTTGCGTATCGAGGCCGGCGGCCGCAGCGTGCTGCTGACTTCCGATATCGAGATGCGCGATGAAGCGGCTCTGCTGGCAAGAAGTGCGGTGGATTTGCGTGCCGACGTGTTGCTGGCACCGCACCACGGCAGCCGGACATCTTCTTCTCCGGCGTTTATCGAGTCGGTGCGGCCGCAGGAGGTGATCATTCCGGTCGGCTATCGCAACCGCTTCGGGCACCCGAAGGACGAGGTGGTGGCGCGTTATGCGGCGTTGCCGGCGCGTATCTGGCGTTCCGACCGCGATGGCGCGGTGCGTTTGCGGCTGGCCGACGGGAGTCTGAGTATCGATGCCTGGCGAGAGATACGCCGACGCTACTGGCAGACGAGGTAGCGGGAATCAGATCCGATTCTTGATTTGCATACGCCGCAGGATGGCGCGCAACAGCCTTTTCGATTCCACGCTCAAACGAGTTTCCTGACGATAGGCGAGAAACAGGCGTAACCGGTCGGTGCGACTCCAGCCTTCTGCGCGACGGTGCATGGAATACAGGTCGCGAACGGCAATGAAATGCTGTAGCGGGCGCCGTTTGGCCTTTTCCATGTCGATCAGGCGGGTGTCGACACTGCCATCTGGGGTTTCACGCACGAAAATATGCTTGAGATACAGGCAGTTATGCTGGATATGGCAGGCGTGGAGGTGGCGCAACGCGGCGCCGACGCTGGCAAATATGCGCTTGCGCCGAATCAGGGGGATTTGGGCGATCGGCTGGTAGTCCGGGGCGTCGAAGGGCTGGTAACCGGCCAGCTCCTTGGTGATCAGGATGGCGCGCAGCTTGCCGTCGACTTTGCGCTGACCGAAATAGATCGGTTCCAGCGTGGCGATTCCCAATGCCGTGAATTGCCGCAAGTTGAGAAATTCGCGCTCAAAGGTGGCAGAAAGACGGAACAGGTTTTGCCAGGCGCGGTAGCCGTGGTTTTCCTGCCGCTTGATGAACACCCCCACTTTTTCGCCATCCGGTAGGTTCAGTTCGCTGCGGGTGACACCACTCCAGCCGCCCCGACGCTGATTGGGGGGTTCGAACCAGTTGTCGAGATCAAGTTGCCAAAGTTGCTCGAAACTGCCGGCCTGATTGGCTGCGAGAATGTCGCGCCAGCTTTCGTTCTGATATTCGCGAACGATCATTTGGCGGGAATTTTACGCAGCACGTAGGTGCGCCACATGTGGTAATACTTGATGAAATCGAGACGGTCGACGATTTCGAAGCCGCACTGTGCGAACTCCGCCTCGATGACCGCGCGCGGGATAACCAGGCGGTTCTGGTATTGATGGCGTTCGCGGCGCTGTTCGCGCCGGTCGCGCACCCAGGCCTTGTAGTTGCCGTCGACCCACAGCGAAAGAATGACGCTGTCGGTGGCGACGCGATGAAATTCCTTTAGCAGGGTCAGGCGCTCCTCGGCCTTGGCCAGATGATGAACGAAGCGGATGCAGAACACGCACTCGACGAAATTGTCCGGAACCGGCAGGTTGAATGCCGAGGCCTGAAAAGACTGGATGCGTTGTGCAATTTCTGGCGGCCGGTAAGTCAGGCCGGCGTTGATCATGTCCTGGCTGTAATCGCTGGCATGGATGATCCGTTGCGGATCTTCGGCCAGCACATCCCAGAAGCGACCGGTGCCGCAGGGTGTATCCAGCACCGATTTCGGGTTGCCTGCCAGGCACAGGGCCTTGCGGGCGATCTGATGATCCCGCCAGTTGGAGAGCCGGCGCCAGAATTCATTTTCGTGCTTGTCGAAATAGTATTTGGCGTGGGCGGCGTCGTACTTTTCGGAAAAATCGAGTTGTGGAACGCTGTTTTCTTTAGTCATTGTATTTTCTTGCTCAGGCGGCCTGGATTTGCATGGCGATTGGCCAAAAAACGACCGGCGGAATTTTACCGGTTGAATCTTAAACCAGGCTTAATTTTGCGAAAAATTACTTCTCGGCTTCTTCGATGAGGCCGTTTGTCGTGCACCACCGCAAACGGGCAATGAAACCGCCTTCGGCCGCATTGGTCACTTCCAGGCGGGCGCCATGCAATTCCGCAATACGGCGTACGATGGCCAGTCCAAGGCCGCAGCCTTCGGAACCCGCTTCACGACCGCGGTAAAAGCGTTCGACCAGACGCGGCAGTTCTTCGGCCGGCACCCCGGGGCCATTGTCACGCACGCTGAGTTGCGCTTCGCCATGCTCCATGCCGGCACAGACCGTCACCGAGCCGCCGTCCGGCGTGTAGCGCAGGGCGTTGTCGATCAGGTTGCGCAGGGCAGCGCCAAGCAGGTCGGGGTCACCGCTGATGGTGGCCGGACATTCTCCGGCGACGAAATGCAGGGACAGTTCCTTGTTTGCCGCTGTCGCCTGCTGGTTGGCCACGATGTCGGCTGCGAGGTCAGCCAGATTGATTTGCTGGGGGTCGGGCAATTTCAGCAAGGGGTCGAGGCGGGCCAGGCGCAGCAATTGCTCGATCAGCCGGGTGGTACGGTCGGCGCCGGCAATGACCTGGGCCAGCGCGTGCCGCTTTTCGGCTTCATCCGGAGTTGCTTGGGCAACCTGTGCCTGAACTTTCAATGCCGCCAGGGGGGTGCGCAGTTCGTGCGCCGCATCGGCGGTGAAGCGCCGCTCGTTGTCCAGCGTTGCCGCCAGGCGGCCAAGCAGGCGATTCAAGGCGCCGACCAGGGGTTGCACTTCGCGCGGTGCAGTGCTGGCGCTTAGTGGAGTCAGGTTTTCCGGTGAGCGCGAGGCAACGTCCGCGGTCAGGTCGACCAGCGGTTTCAATCCGCGCCGGATCGAGAGATAGATCAGCGCGATCATCAATGGCAGAAACAGCGCGAAGGGCAGGAGGGTTTTGCGGGCGATCTCGAAAGCCTCCTTGTCGCGTGCCTGAAAGGAATGAGCGATCTGGATGCGGAACGCACCGTCCGGGGTTTCGAGAATCAGGCTGCGCCACGGGTTGCGGTTGTGCGTGATATCGGCGAATCCCAGCGGGCCGCTGAGCGGGGTTTCCGGAGCGCGTGCCGAGCGCACCAGTATCTCACCGGAATCGCGGCCGACCTGGTATTCGAGTACCGTCTTGTTGTGTTTTGGCTTGAGGCCGCGCAGATTGCCGATGTTGGCATGCAGATCGGCCAGGTGGCGGGGATCGGTATGGACTTCGGCCAGCAGCAGGCGACCGGTTTCGACCATCTGCTTGTCGAGCAATTCCTGCACTTCGTGGCGGGCCTGGCGGTAGGTCAGCGCCGCCGCCAGCCCCCAGATCAGCAGGGTGGCCAGCAGCACCAGGCGCAAAAGGCGCCAGCGCAGCGAGAGCGGGCGGGGTCCGAACAGTTGGCCATCCATCAAGAAAATTCTCCAAGCTGGTAGCCGAAGCCGCGCACGGTGCGAATGAAATCGGCGCCGAGTTTCTTGCGCAAGTGGTGGACGTATACCTCGACGGTATTGCTTTCCTTTTCTTCGCCCCAGGCGTAGAGACTTTCTTCCAGTTGCGCTCGGGTGCGCGGCTGGCTGCGGTGTGTCATCAGATCCTGCAGGACCGCGTATTCGCGTGCCGAGAGCGCCACCGGCTCGCCATCCAGAGTCACCCGCTTGGCCACCGGATCGAGAGTGACATTGCCGTGGCTTAGCAGAGGCGTGGCTGTGCCGCCGGCACGGCGGATCAGCGCACGCAATCTGGCCTGAAGTTCGCCGAGATCGAAGGGTTTGGTCAGGTAGTCGTCGGCGCCGGCATCGAGGCCGGCGATCTTGTCGGCGTGGGTGTCGCGGGCAGTCAGGATCAGCACCGGCAAGGCATTGCTCCGCCCGCGCAATTCCTTGAGTACCGCCAGGCCGTCTTTCTTGGGCAACCCGAGATCGAGCACGCAGGCGTGGTAGCTGTGGTCGGCCAGGGCCAGCCGCGCGGCTTCGCCGTCGCGTACCCAATCGACTGCGTAGTCTGCCAGTTTCAGTCCGGCGCGGATGCCGTCTCCGAGCAGGGCGTCGTCTTCAACCAGCAGAATGCGCAATTACTTTCCTTCCTTGTTCAGTTTGGCGAGCAATGCCTGAATTTCCTGGCGGCGGCCACTGTCGGCCAGTTCGCGGCCGGCCCGCGGTGCGGCTTTCAGCGCGGCCTCCAGATAGGTACGCGCTTCAGCGCCACGATTGTTGTCGGCCAGATACTCGCCATAAAAGAAGTTGGGGTCAATCCCCGTGGGGTTGATGGCCAACGATTTTTTGAACAATTCTTCGGCGCGCTTGTTGTCGCCAAAGCCAAGCGGCCAGCCAGGAACTTTGGCATAGAGTGTGGCCAGGCTGGTGTAGGCCGAGCCGGCCAGGGCCTTGTCGTTGAGTTTCAGCGCTTCTTCGAAGCGCTGCTTGGCTTCCTTGGCCAGGCCAAGGGCACCGAGACCGCCTTTGGCCCCGGCCTCGCTGGAAAGCACGATGCCTTCCCAGATCAGCGGTTCGGCAACGCCGGGATTGCTTTCCACGACCTTGCGGGCCTGCGTGGCGAGTTTGTTGTAGTGCTCGGCCTGCTGTTTTTCCGGCAGGCGATACTTGATTTCTGCCCACTGGTCCTGAATCGGACGGATCAGGTCGTCGGGCGTGTTGGCTTCGGCAGTTCCAGCGGAAACAATGAACAGTGCAGCGAGGATCAGGGTATGGAAACTCATGTCGGGGGTCCTTTCCTTAGTTCGAGTTGGCGTGCTGCTTGATGATGGTGAGCTTGCCGGCAACACCGCGGTCGATGATTGCCGGTGAGACACCGTTGAGCCAGGCAAACATCTTTTCCGGGAAGCCGAAGTGATGTTCGCCATTGCCCCGCTGTAGTGCGGTAACAATGCGCCGGGCTGCGGCTTCGGCGCTGTCGCTGCGATTGTTGAGGGCGCGGTTGAGGGCATTGACCGCGTCGTTGTTGAGCGGGGTGTTGATGGCGCGGGGGGCGAGGTGGATGACTGCCACCTGGGTATCCGCCAGTTCCCGGCGCAATGCCTGCGAGAATCCGCGCAGGCCGGCCTTGGCTGCCGAATAGGCGGTGAAGCCGGCAAAGGGCAGGCTGCCGAAAGTTGAGCCGACATTGACGACGGCCGCTTGTGGCCGGGATTTCAGCCAGGGCAACAAAGCGTGCGTCAGGCGCATTGGCGCATTCAGATTCAGGTCGAGAATGGCTTCGACGTGTTGCCAGTCCTGTTGCTCGTAAAGACCGAAACCGCCGATGCCGGCATTGTTGATCAGTACGTTGACGCCGAATTCGCGGGCGGCGCCGGCGATTGCGGCTACCCCTTCCGGGCGGGTCAGGTCGGCCTGGACGCTGGAGTGGCCGTTACGCAGAAACGAGGTCAGTGCGGCCAGCTTGGCGGTGTCGCGGCCGGCGAGCAGCAGGTGGGCGCCGGCGTCGGCCAGTTGATGGGCCAGGGCGTGGCCCAGGCCGCCACAGGCGCCAGTCAGCAGGATACGGGCGTTTTTCAGTTGCATGCTGCGGTCTCCTGGGTTTGATAGGTGGGCAGGGCGCGGAAAATGTCGCCATAGAGGTGGTAGAAAACCCGGGCGCAGCGCACCACTTCGGCCTGATCTTCTGGCGTCATTTGATTGACCAGTTCCGCGAGATGTTTGGTGTGCTCCTGGTCGAGGGTGCCGTGCGAACGCAGGTAGGAGAAGGCCGAATCGGGCAGGTCGAGCGCTTCCTGGATCTGGTCGGCCGCGGCCAGAGCCATGGCCACGCTGGTGCCTTCGAGCACGAAGACCATGCCAAAGAACCCGGCCGGATTGCCGCGTTGCACCAGATCGTAGGCATAGGCCACCATCACTTCGGCCGGCAATTCCGGCGCGCTGCGACGAACCGCTTTGGCATCGCCGCCGGCGGCGGCGATGTCGTTGAGAATCCACTCCTCGTGGCCGATTTCTTCCTCGATATACTCGGCCACCGCCCGGCGCAGCCAGGACAGACGCTCCGGCAGGCGGCCGCCGAGCGCCATCAGCAACGGGGTGGTGTGGCGGACATGGTGATAGGCCTGGCCGAGAAAGGCCAGATAACTTTCACGACTGACCCGGCCCTGCATGCAATCGGCAATGATCGGAGCGGAGAGCAGGTGGGCACGGTCGGCGGCGGTAGTTGCGCTCAATTGTTCATAGAAGGACATGGGGTGTTTCCTGATAAAGGGTTTCCAGTTGGGGGGTGTAGTGGGAAAGCACGGCGCTGCGCATCGGGCGGCCGTTGCCGGTGGCTTGGCCGTTTTGCAGCGTGAAAGGGTCGGCGGCGATCCAGCCGCCGATCCGGGCGTAATCGGGCAGCGCAGCATTGGCCCGCGCCACGGCGGCATCGAGATGCGAAGGTTCGGCACCGTGTGTAGGAACCAGCAGTGCGGAAAGCCACGGGCGGGCATCGCCGACGACGATTGCTTGGGCGATCGCCGGCTGGGCAAGTAGCGCGGCTTCGACCCATTCCGGAGCGATATTGCGGCCGTATGAGGTGATCAACAGATTCTTGCGTCGGCCAGATAGGTGGATGTGGCCGTGGGCGTCGATGCTGCCAAGATCGCCGGTGATGAATTCATCACCGGCATGGGTGACCGGTTGGCCGATGTAACCCAGGAAGGCGCGCGCGGCGATGCGGATTTCTTCGCCATCAACGCGGATGCGGACATGGTCGAGCGGCCGGCCAACCCCTTCGGCATCGTCGCCGGGGCGATTGATGCTGACCACCGACCCGCATTCAGTGAGGCCGTAGCCCTGATAGGCCGGGATGCCGAGCGTTCGCGCCGTGCCGATGGCGTCGGCTGTCACCCGCGCACCGCCAACGGCGGCGAAGATCAGACTCTCCGGCGCAGTTTGCCGGGTGCCGGCGAGGAAAAGACACCAAGCCTTGAGCAGCTCGGGAACCAGGATCAGACTGCTGGCCTGGCAGCGCGATGCGCAGTCTTGCAACTGCGCTGGATCAAAGCCGGCCATGCCCTTCCATCCCAGGGTAGCCAGCCCGGGTAGATGGACGGTGGCACCATTGAGCAGGGCGGCGTAGATGCCGGCGGTGTTTTCCAGCAGTAACGAGAGTGGCAGTACCGCCAGATGGCGTTTGATCGGCAGATCGGCGAGACGGGCGGCGACCGCCTGAGCGGTGTCCAGCAGCCCCGCCGCCGAAAGGCAGGCACCCTTGGGTTGTCCGGTGCTACCCGAAGTAAAGGAAATCTTGGCGGTGCCGGGCGGTAATTCGACTGCTATCGCTGTGCGGCGCATCAGGGCTAGTTGATTCCAGCGGGCGCTAATCGCGAAACCGGCATCCAGCGCGGTGACGCGTTCGGGTTGGTCGGTCAGAATGGCATCGGCGCCGCTGAGATCGAGCGCATGCAGCATCTGCGCCGGGCTGAAAAAGGTCGGCAAGGGCAGATGGATCCAGCCTGAACGCAGCGCGGCCAGATCGGCGGCGACCCAGGCCGGGCTGTTGTCGGCGAGTACCGCCAGGGTACGGCAGTCAGCCAAAAGGCTTTCCAGCGTGGAAAGTTCAGCAAGCAACTCGCTGGCGTTCCAGCTTGCCTGGTCACCGATGAGTATCGGCGCGGCTGGTGCGCGAGCGTTCAGCGCGGCGAACAGCGTGTGAACGCTCATGCCAGCCTCCCGGCGCGTTCCAGACCCAGCCGGATGCGTCCTGCGACAACAATGGGTCGGGTGTCGTAATAACTGCCCCAGACCGTTGCTTCATTCCCCAGCCGGGTTGGGTCGGCCGGCGCCAGGGCCAGCAGTGGCAGGCCAAGGCGGGTGAAGATGCCGATCAGTTCACTGGTGGCGGTGAATACCACCCACTCATAGTCCTGGCGGTGCAGATGGTCGGCCAGAGTGAGGATGACGTGGATGCTGCTGCCGGCCTTCTCGGCAGCGAGATTGCCGACTTCGACGATACGCTGGCGATCGACCGGCTGATTGGCCAGCCGGCTCAACGCCCGCTCGATCGGCTGGTCGAGATAACGTTCGAGAAACAGCGCTTCGCTGCCGGCCGGGCGCCAGCCACAGGCGGCCAGTGTGCGGCCGCGCTGTTCAAGCAGCAGCAGATTGGGTGCGAAACTGGGTACTTCGGCGCCATAACGGCGGGCAAAAATGCCCCGGATGAAGGTTTCGGTTCCCAGCCGACGCGGGGCACCGGCCAGACTGTGGGTAGCAATGACGGGAGCGGCTAATCGTTCGAACACGTCGCGTTGTGTGGCGGGCATGTGATGTCCCTAGTCCATGAGTGACGTGTGCAGTGTATGAGCCAACCCTTAAATTGATCTTAAGGCTTGGAATTAATTGCTAATGCATTGTTTTTGCATGAAATAACGAGGTCAAATTCAGCATCTTTCTCGCGTGTCTGCACGTCCAGCAGGCCGAGTACGGTGTGGAAAAGATGGTCGTGGCTGGCTGGTTTTTCGGCGCGCTGGCGCAGGCACTTGGTATCCAGTCCGAAACCGCCGGCAAATCCTCCGGACAGCCACAGAATCATCGGCACCCGCGTCTGTTCGCGGGGTGCGATGGCATAGGGCACCCCGTGCAGAAACAGGCCGTTTTCGCCGAGCGATTCGCCATGATCGGAAAGATAGATCAGCGCGGTATCCAGGCTCTGTTGTTTCCCGCGCAGCAGGTCGATGGCCCCGGCGACGACGTGATCGGTATACAGCAGGGCATTGTCGTAAGCATTAACGATTTCCTCGCGGGTACAACTGCCGAGATCGGCCTGATGGCAGGCCGGCGTGTAACGCTCGAAGGCGCGCGGATAGCGTTTGGCGTAAGCTGGGCCATGATTGCCGAGCATGTGCAACACCAGAACTGTGTTTTGCT
>Ga0209794_1002338_pt1 | contig 10380 bp, 7 predicted proteins | sample EBPBio232013_DNA_FD_185869 | JGI IMG/M metagenome (GOLD analysis project Ga0209794, IMG submission 185869) | Wastewater treatment Type I Accumulibacter community from EBPR Bioreactor in Madison, WI, USA - Reactor 1_5/23/2013_ DNA (SPAdes)... | ecosystem: Engineered > Bioreactor > EBPR >... | reverse complement strand
CGCCGGGCGCGCCCGGCCAGCCGCCGGTTGCCGGGCCTCAGGGCGTCCCCGGCCAGCAGCCGGGCTTCGGTCAGCGTCCCGGCGGTCCGGGCCAGCCCGGTTTCGGCGGGCCTGGGCAAGGTGGCTTCTCCGGCGGCCAGCCGCCGAGCGGCCCGCCCGAGCGGCGCCAGGGTTCGCGCATCGGCCCGGCGGGTGCCGCGGCGCTCGGCGTTGGCGCCGGCCTTGTCGGCGGCTTCCTGCTCAGCCGCGGCGCGCGTGCCGAGCGGGTCGATGACATCCGCGGCTCGCGCCGCGAGGTCGATCAGGACGGCGTGAGGGTGATCTACGAGCCCGAGCGGACCATCATCCGCGACGGCGAGGGCACGTTCATCCGTCACGACGAGAACGCCCGGTTCCGCCAGCTCGGCGGCGACCTGCGCTCCGAGCAGCGCGGCAACGAGATGTACACGTTCTACGACCGTCCGGGCGGCGTGCGCGTCATCACGGTGACCGACGGGAGCGGCCAGCTGCTGCGCCGCATCCGCCGCTATCCCGACGGCCGCGAGGTGGTGATCATCGACAACTCGTTCCGGCCGATGCCGCGAACCTTCGAGGAGCAGATCGTCGTCCTGCCGCCGCCCGAGATCCGCATCCCGCGCGAACGCTACGTGGTCGATGCCGACCAGGCCGACGAGGGCCTCATCTACGAGACCCTGACGGCTCCGCCGGTGCAGCGGCCGCCGCGCCGCTACACGCTGGACGAGGTGCGCTACAGCCCCTCGGTGCGCGCCTATACCCGCAGCGTCGATGTCGACACGATCAACTTCGCGACGGGCTCCTGGGAGGTCACGCCCGATCAGGCGCAGCGTCTCGCGACCATCGCGGCGGCGCTCGGCCGGGCGATCCAGGCCAATGCCAACGAGGTGTTCCTGATCGAGGGGCACACCGACGCGGTCGGCAACGATGTCGACAACCTGTCGCTGTCGGACCGGCGCGCCCAGTCGGTCGCGGCGATCCTGACGCAGAACTTCAACATCCCGCCGGAGAACCTGACGACCCAGGGCTATGGCGAGCAGTATCCGAAGGTGCAGACGCAGGGCGCGTCGCGGGAGAACCGCCGCGTCACCCTGCGCCGCGTCACCGAGCTGCTCAACCAGCAGAACACGCAGGCGCCGCAATAGCGGCACCGGCATCCCGGCAAGCGACGGGCGCCTTCGGGCGCCCGTTTCGTTTCAGGGCCGGTGCAGATGCAGGCCGACCAGCGCCTGTTCGAACCGGAAGCCGAGCGTGCCGTAGAGGTTCACCACGCCGATATTGGCGGCGGAGATCATGGTCTCGGCGCGGGCGACGCCTTCCGCCTTCAGCACCTTCATCACCGCGATCCAGAGCGGATAGGCGAGGATGCCGAGCTTCGGCCGCGTTCCCGCGAGAATGAGGTCGGCGACGCCATCCGCCACCCGGAAGGCCATGAAGGCTCCGGGCGCGCCGTCGGCATCGGCGACGAGCACGCGGGCGCGGCCGGAGAGCAGGCCCTCCATCCAGTCGATCTGGCGACGGCGGTTCACGTCATCGGATATGGCGGGGTCCTCGGCGAAGCGGCCATAGCGGAAACTGTCGGCGGCCTGCTCGATCAGCGCGTCGTGATCGGCGGGCACGGCCTCGCGCAGTTCCACCGTCCGCGTCACCCGTGCCGGCGGTTCGTAGCGCGCGACATTGCGGCAGCTCAGCCGGTAGGCGGTCTCGACATAGCGGAAGCCGGCGGCCTGCATCCGGCCGATGGCGCCGTGCCGGTCGGCGTCGAGCCGCGCCGTGACGAGACCGGCGGCCTTCTCGGCGCAGAGCCCTTCGAGGCGGTCGAACAGGTCGGCATCCGCCGCCTCGGCGCCGCCGTTCTCGACCGCAAGCGCCAGTTCGGTGATGTCGAGCGTCGGCCGGCCGAACGCCTTCGCGTCCCACGGCGTCTCGCGCAGCCGCATGAACACGCCGGGCGTGGCGGCGATCTCCATGGTCAGGGCGGGCAGCGGCGGAAGGCCGCGGCGAGGTCCACGACGATGTCGTCAGGCCCGAGCAGTCCGGGCGGCGGCGACTGGAGCAGGGCGAAGGCCTTGGGCGTCTGGCTCGCGGCGCGCGGATCGCGCCGGCGGATGATCGCCGCCCGCAGCTTCGGCGCGAGGCTCTCCAGCGTATCGTCGGCGATGACGTCGTCGAGGACCACGAGGCTGCGGGCCTGCGCCTGCGCCTCGACGATCACCGCCTCGATGGCGGCCATTCCCGACACGACAGGGCGCATGTCCGGGTGCACGCCCTCGCGGCCATAGGCCCTCAGGCGGCGGTCGAGATTGTAGGCCGTGGTCCAGTTGCCGGCATTGACGTGGAGGTTCGCCGCCACCGCCATGCGGCGCAGCGTGAAGTCCTGCAGGCGCGGCAGGAGTTCTCCCATCGGCATGGCGGCCGGATCGTCGGGCGCGATGAAGGAGGCGAGATATTCGAGGCCGCCACGGAAGCGGTCCCAGCCGTCCATGGTCTCGCTGTTGCCGGTATGGTTGTTGGCGCCCTTGGAAATGGCCGTCACCCGCGCGAAGGGTTCGGGCGCGAACAACACCTTGCCGACGTTCAGCGCCCGGGCGAGGTGGGCGAAATAGTGGAAGACGAAGGTGTTGCCGGGCTCGAGGATGTCGGCCATCGCATCCGTGCGGATGATGAACCATTCCGGGAAGGCGTGGTGCGCCATGACGAAGTCGAGGCAGCGGGCGTGTTCGCCGCGCGCGAACAGTTCCTCGCGCTCCATCCGGTAGAAGGTGCCGAGTTCGGCATCGTCGCGGGTCTCGTCGATCAGCAGCCAGGGCGCCTGAACCATGACGATGTCGGGCGAGGCAGTGAGCCGCCCGAGATAGGCATCGACCTTTTCCGGGATCAGCAGGTCGTCGTCGCCGACCCAGATGGCGAAGGCGCCGCGCGACTGGCGGTAGGTGTAGAGGAAATTGCCGTAGGCGCCGATGTTCTCGGTCTGCCGTACCGACCGGATGCGGGCATCGCCCCTGGCCCAGCGCGCGACGATGTCAGGCGTCTCGTCGGTCGAGCAATTGTCGGAGACGAGGATCTCGAAATCGATGCCGCGAGCCGAGAAGGCGTCGAGATGGTGCTTGAAGAAGCGGTCGAGGTAGCGCGCGCGGTTGTAGGTCGGCAGCGCGATGGTCAGCAGCGGCCGCGCCGGCTCGGCGGCGGGTGAGAGGTGCCGCGCCGTCGAGAGGGCCGCGCTCGGTGCCATGGCTTGTCCGTCCGGTCAGGCGGCGCGGCGGGCGTGCCGCGCGAGGATCGAGGTCAGCGAGCGCGAGACGCGGGCCGCGATGTCGCGGGTGACGTTGTAGCCGCTCGGCAGGTTGATGCCGGTCTGCGAGATCGCATAGGCGTTGGGATTGCGGATCGCCGCGTCGCGCGCCGAAGGCTGGCTGCGGAAGGCCGGTTGCCAGCTCAAGGGATAGAAGAACGGCCGGGTGTCGATGCCGTCGGCGCCGAGTTCCGCCGCCACCTGCTGCTTCAGCAGGCGCAGGGACGGGTCGAGAACGGCGGTGACCATCCAGTAGCTGTTCAGCACATGCGCCGGCTCGGCGTTCAGCGTCACACCCGGAGCATCGCCGAGCGCCTCGCGGTAGAAGCCGAATATGTCGCGCTTCATGGCGATCAGCTCGTCCAGACGCTCCATCTGGGCGATACCCATGGCCGCCTGCATCGCCGACATGCGGTATTTGAAGCCGACCTCCTCGGTGATCAGCGCGCGCGAGGTCGGGTGGCGGCCCTGGTCGCGCAGGATGTTGACGCGCTCGGCAATGGCGTCGTCGTCGGTCACCAGCATGCCGCCTTCGCCGGTGGTCACCGTCTTGGAGCCGTGGAAGGAGAAGACCGAGGCCTTGCCGAAGGAGCCGGCGGGCTTGCCGCGCCAGCGCGAGCCGATGGCTTCCGCCGCATCCTCGATCAGCACGATGCCGTGGTCGCGGGCGATGGCGTCGAGCCGCGCCCAGTCGGGCATGCCGCCATAGAGATCGACGACGATGGCGGCCTTGGTCTGTGGCGTGATGGCGGCGGCAAGGCTTGCCGGCGACATGCACCAGGTCACCGGATCGATGTCGCAGAAGACCGGCGTCGCGCCGACCTGGACGATCGGCGAGGCGGTGGCGACCCAGGTGCATTCCGGCACGATGACCTCGTCGCCGGGGCCGATATTCAGCGCGGCAAGCGCGAGGTGGATGGCCGAGGTGCAATGGGCGAGCGAGACGGCGTGCTTGCGCCCGGTATGCGCGGCCACCATGGCCTCGAACCGGGTATTGTACTTGGCGTGGTTCTCGAACCAGGCGGTGCGCGCCGCCTCCGCCACCAGCTCCACCTCGCGCGGCGATATGGAGGGACCGGCGACGGGAATGCGCGCCTGTCTGCCGCCGAAGGGCGTGACGTCGCGCGCGCCCTTCCAGCCGAGACCGGCGTCGAGCTTGCCGCCGTCGATGAGCGCCTTGAGGCGGGCGAGGCGGATATAGCGCGGACCGGTGAGGTCTTCCGGCGTGGTGCGGCCGGCAAGGGCGGCGGCCAGTTCCTTGGCGCCGGAGGCCGCCGTGTGCAGGAAGCGGAAGTCCGGGAAGGCCTCGGCGAACTTGGTGAAATCGACCCGGTAGGAGCGGGGGTCGATGGTGTCGCCCGCGCCATAGGTCACTTTCGAACCCGGCACCGCCTCCGCCACGATGGCGGCGATGTCGCGGACCAGGTGGTTCTCGTCGCTCCGGCCGATATTGAAGGCTTCGCCGCGCACTGTTTCGGCATCGGCGGCGAGGATCGCCGCGGCGGCCCGCGCAAGGTCGCGGCAGTGGAGCAGCGGCCGCCAGGCGAGGCCCGACGACAGGAGGCGCACCTCGCCCGTGGACAGCGCCGAGCAGACCAGATTGTTCAGCACGAGGTCCACGCGCACACGCGGCGACAGGCCGTAGCAGGTGGCGTTGCGCATGAAGGTCGGCGCGAAGCTCTCGTCGGCGAGTGCGAGGAGCCCCGCCTCGGATTCCACCTTGCTCGCCGCATAGGGCGTCAGCGGATTGACCGGGGCGGTTTCGTCCAGCAGCAGGTCGGGATTGCCGGCGCCGTAGATCGAGCAGGACGAGGCGAAGACGAAGCGCGAGACGCCCGCCGCCTTGGCGGCCTTGGCCAGCGCGATGGTCGCGTCGCGGTTGATGGCGGCGGTCAGTTCCGGGGCGAGGTCGCCCATCGGGTCGTTGGACAGCGCGGCGAGATGCAGGATCGCGTCGATCCCGGCAAGATCGGCGGCGGTGACGTCGCGCACGTCCTTGAGGATGACCTCGGCCGGGTCGGCGGGCGTCATGCCCTCGGTGTTGCAGGGCAGGAAATAGCCGGTGTCGAGGCCGACGACCGCGTGGCCGGCCTCGACCAGAACCTGCGTCGCGACCGACCCGACATAGCCGGCATGGCCGGTGACCAGAACCTTCATGCTGCCCTCACGCCGCCGCCGCCGAACGGATCGGCTCGTCGTCCCACGTCTTCCACGGCGCCTTGCCGCTGTCCCACAGGCCCTGCAGCAGACGCAGCTCGCGCAGCGTGTCGACGCATTGCCAGAAGCCGTCGTGGCGGTAGGCGCCGAGCCGGCCCTCGCGCGCGAGACGCTCGTAAAGCGTAATCTCCAGCGAGCCGGCATCGCCGCCGACCGCGAGGCAGTCGAACACGCCGGGCTCGAAGACCGCGAAGCCGCCATTGATCCAGCCCTCGCCGATCTGCGGCTTCTCGACGAAGCCGGCGACGTCGTCGCCGTCGAAGCGGATGCCGCCGAAGCGGGCAGGGGGGCGCACGGCGGTGATGGTCGCGGTATGGCCGCGGGCGCGATGCTGGTCGATCACCGCCTGCACCGGCACGTCGGAGACGCCGTCGCCATAGGTGACGAGGAAAGGCTGGCCGTCGAGATGCGGCTTGAGGCGCAGGATGCGGCCGCCGGTATTGGTGTCGAGGCCGGTATTGACGATGCGCACCCGCCAGTTGTCGAAGATCGGGCCCGACCGGGAGATCTTGCCGCGGCGCGTATCGACGGTGAGGTCGCCGGCCATCTGGATCTCGTCCAGGAAGAAGCGCTTGATGACATCGGCCTTGTAGCCGCCGGCGATGACGAAGTCGTCGAAGCCCTGCGCCGCATAGTGGCGCATGATGTGCCAGAGGATCGGCCGGCCGCCGATATCGACCATCGGCTTCGGCTTGGTGTCGGATTCCTCGGCGATGCGGGTGCCGCGACCGCCGGCGAGTATGACCACGCGCATGGATTGTCCCTGGCCCATATCGGCCGGAGCATGGCGATTTATGGTAAACGAGCGGTAAAGATCGCGCAGCCGACGGCGATGTCAGGGACGCGTGGCAGACGCGCGCTGGTGAGCGAGCGCCAGTTCCATCAGCGCCGTCTCGCGCGCCACCAGCAGGCTGGCATGCCTGAAGGCGAGGCCGAAATCCTCGTCCATGATCGCGAACTGCATGGCGAGGACGATGGGCCGCGCGCTCGGCATGGCCTGGAGGATCGCCTCGACGCGCGCGCCAAGATCAGCATGGCTGATCGCGTCGAAGCCGTTCAGCAGCATTTCCTGAACCAGCCAGGCGATGGACTTACCGACCGTATCGATCTCCTCGGCGCGCAGCAGCAGGCCGAGTTCCAGGCCCTCGCCGGGCTCGCGCACGGTCGCATCGGCGCTGCCGGGCAGGATCACGTCGGACATGGCGGAAGCCTCGAATGTGTTGCGAAATCCTTTATGTAAGTAATTTGTCAAGGTTAATATTTGGTAAATTAAGTATTGTTTCCATTGCATTTACCATCAATACGAAGACGAGAAATCGTGCCCAAGAAAAAAGCATTTCTTAAATGGCGGGGGCCACAGTCGGCGAGCCTTCGAGAACTGAAGGCCCTCCCAGGAACGGGAGGCGTCATCGACCACCCCTCAGAAGCAGGGGTCCCTAGGAAAGGGTACTACACATGTCCGACATCACCATTTCGCGTGGCGTCCGTTCGAACCTCCTCTCGCTGCAGAACATCGCTTCGCAGCGCGAGACGATCCAGGGCCGTCTGGCCTCGGGCAAGAAGGTCAACTCGGCCCTCGACAACCCGACCAACTTCTTCACGGCCGCTTCGCTGAACTCGCGCGCCAACGATCTGGGTTCGCTGCTGGACTCCATGTCCAACGGCATCAAGACGCTGGAAGCCGCCGACAACGGCCTGAAGTCGATCACGAAGACGGTCGAGTCGCTGCAGTCGTCGATCCGCCAGGCCCGTCAGGACAAGTCCTGGCAGGGTGAGAGCTATGCCTTCACCGCCACGAGCGGCACCGGCGACATCGCCTTCACCGGCGGCGCGGTCGGCACCACCGCCGTCACCGTGTCGGTCGCTGCCAACGCTTCGGTCGATGACGTCGTCGCCTCGATCAACGGCAACTCCTCGCTGACCAACAAGGTCCGCGCCTCGAACGATAACGGCAAGCTGCGCATCGAGAACCTCTCGACCAGCGACCTGACGGTTGCCGACACCGCCGTCGCCACCACCGGCACGGGCGGCACGATCGGCGGCAACACGGTCCGCGCCGACCTGGTCAAGCAGTTCAACGACCTGCGTCAGCAGCTCGACCGCACCGCGGAAGACGCCTCCTTCAACGGCATCAACCTGCTGCGTGGCGACTCGCTGTCGATCACGTTCAACGAGACGGGCTCGAGCTCGCTCACCATCCAGACGAAGGGTGGCGAGTCGATCAACTCGACCAATCTCGGCATCGATGCCCAGGCGACCTCGGTGGCCGACACCGATGCCGGCCTCGACTCGGTGCTCGGCAAGCTCTCGACCGCGCTCGGCTCGCTCCGCTCGCAGTCGTCGTCCTTCGGTTCCAACCTCTCCATGGTGCAGAACCGTCAGGACTTCACGAAGTCGATGATGAACACGCTGAAGGGCGGCGCCGACAACCTGACGCTGGCCGACCAGAATGAGGAAGGCGCCAACCTGCTCGCGCTCAACACCCGCGCGCAGCTCGCAACCTCCGCCCTGTCCTTCGCCTCGCAGGGCGACCAGCAGGTTCTGCAGTTCCTCCGCTGATCCAACAGCGGGACGTTTAGACCACCAAGACTTGGGGCGGCCTTCGGGCCGCCCTTTTTCGTTGGTCGCGGGGTTCATGGCCGGTCGCGCAGGGAGGGCAAAGCATTAAGGAAAACGGCGCCTTGCCGAGCATGGTAAAATTCTTATTGCCGTATGCGCTTTATTAACGATGTCGGGAGCAGGATCACTCCGCCTTCAAGAACAGAAGGCCCTCCCAGGATGTGGAGGCGTACCGGCCACCCCTCAGAAGCAGGGGTCCCTAGGAGAGGGTAGTATTCATGTCTGACATCACCATTTCGCGTGGCGTCCGTTCGAACCTCCTTGCCCTGCAGAACATTGCGTCGTCCCGCGAGACGATCCAGGGCCGTCTGGCCTCGGGCAAGAAGGTCAACTCGGCCCTCGACAACCCCACCAACTTCTTCACCTCCGCCGCGCTGAACTCGCGCGCCAACGACCTCGGCTCGCTGCTGGACTCCATGTCCAACGGCATCAAGACGCTGGAAGCCGCCGACAACGGCCTGAAGTCGATCACCCGCACGGTCGAGTCGCTGCAGTCGTCGATCCGCCAGGCCCGTCAGGACAAGTCCTGGCAGGGCGAGAGCTATGTCTTCACCGCCACGACCGGCACCGGCGACATCGTCTTCACTGGCGGCGCGGTCGGCACGACGGCCGTCACGGTCTCCATCGCCGCCAGCGCCGACGTCGACGCGGTGGTCGCGCAGGTCAACGGCAACAGCTCGCTGACCGGCAAGGTCCGCGCGTCGAACGACAACGGCAAGCTGCGCATCGAGAACCTGTCGACCAGCGACCTGACCGTTGCCGACACCGCCGTCGCCACAACCGGCACGGGCGGCACGATCGGCGGCAACACGGTCCGCTCCGACATGATCCGCCAGTTCAACGACCTGCGCCAGCAGCTCGACCGGACGGCGGAAGATGCCTCCTTCAACGGTATCAACCTGCTTCGCGGCGACGCCCTCGCCATCACCTTCAACGAGACGGGCTCCTCCTCGCTCACCATCCAGTCCAAGGACGGCAAGCCGATCAACTCGACCAATCTCGGGATCGATCAGCAGCAGACCTCGGTGGCCGACAGCGACTCCAGCCTCGACGCGGTGCTCGGCGAACTCTCGACCGCGCTCTCCTCGCTCCGCTCGCAGTCCTCGGCCTTCGGCTCCAACCTCTCGATGGTGCAGAACCGCCAGGACTTCACGAAGTCGATGATGAACACGCTGAAGGGCGGCGCCGACAACCTGGTCCTCGCCGACCAGAACGAGGAAGGCGCCAACCTGCTCGCGCTCAACACCCGCGCGCAGCTCGCAACCTCCGCCCTGTCCTTCGCCTCGCAGGGCGACCAGCAGGTCCTCCAGTTCCTCCGCTGATATCGCGGCAGACGGAACACTATCGGAAAGGGCGGCCCTCGGGCCGCCCTTTGCCGTTTCCGGGGCCCCGTTAGAGCGGCGTTAACCATCTGCGGCAAGAGTGCGTTAACGGCCAGCCGCGTCCCGCCGGGGCGCGGCCGGCGACGCCTTGCTGGAGACAAGCGCATGGCAACGTCCCTCGAATGGACCCGGCCGCTCGACGAGCGCAGCCGCCGTCACGCTGTCGACCATGCGACGCGTTCGGCCGAGCACGCGCTGGTCCGGGGCGAGGCATCCATCGCCCTGCGCATCGCGCGGCAGCTGGTTCTGGCCATGCCGGGGGACCGCGCGCACAGGGACCTTCTGGACCGCGCCACGGCGGCGCGCGACGCGGCGAGCGATGCAATCGCGCGCGGCACCGGCAGCACCGATCCGGAAATCACCGACGCGGTGGCCGCGGCGCATCTCGCCCTCGGTGAGGTCGCGACCGCGGCCAGTCTCTGGCTCGGCCTCGCGCGTGCCGACACGTCGCGGCTCGATGCCTTCGTCAGCTTTGCCTGGTGCATGGCGCGCGCCGGCAATTTCGAGAGCGCGGCGCAGATCGTCGGCCATGTTTCCGGCCTCGTCAGCCATCCCAAGATCGATGCCGTGGGCATGATGATCGCCCTTGGCGGCGGCGATCACGATGTCGCACTCGCCCATGCCCGCGCCGCCATCGGCCGCGACGGGCAGGCGCATGCCTGGCTGCCGCTCGGCGCGGTGTTCCAGAATGCGGGCGTCGTGAACGCGGCCGCTCTCGCGCTCGGATTGCGGCTCGACGATCTCAGCGCGACGCTGCATCTCTACGAGATCGGGCAGGCGATCCAGGCGGGCCGCAACGACGACGCGATCCGGGCCGCCGACGGGATTCTCGCGACGGTTCCGGACGATCGCTGG
>Ga0209794_1002336_pt1 | contig 10390 bp, 7 predicted proteins | sample EBPBio232013_DNA_FD_185869 | JGI IMG/M metagenome (GOLD analysis project Ga0209794, IMG submission 185869) | Wastewater treatment Type I Accumulibacter community from EBPR Bioreactor in Madison, WI, USA - Reactor 1_5/23/2013_ DNA (SPAdes)... | ecosystem: Engineered > Bioreactor > EBPR >... | reverse complement strand
GTTGTGAGAGATCACTCGAAGGATCCACCCGGTGGCCGCGCCTACGTTGGAGGCGCGCACTCACTCAGGTCCGTCGTACACCACTCTGCTGGACTCCACTCTCCTGCGCTCGAACCGCCGCCGGTGGGCTTTGGTGCTGGGGAGCCAACCACACCGGGCAACTGGGCGACGCAACGACCAGCCCCTCGGCCCGCCCCACCCCCGTCAGCGGGATGAGCGCGGGCGTCGAGGAGGTCTCGGCGGGCCTGCTGCATACGTGTGCCATTCGTGACGGTGCGGCCTTGTGCTGGGGCCGAAACGTCGCCGGCCAGGTCGGCGACGGCACGATGACGCGGCGGTTGCTGCCGACCGTCGTTGCCGGCATGGAATCGGGTGTGGTTGCCCTCAGCGCCGGCGGCGCAAGTTGCGCCCTCCGATCCGGTGGGTGGTGCTGGGGACCCAATATCTTCCGTGGTCCTGGCGAGGGGAGCGACGCTACCTCCCTCTTGCCGGCCCCGGTCATCGGCTTGCCCCCCGACGCCCTCGACATCCGCGTCGGCCGAGATTTCGCCTGCGCCCGCACCGCCTCGGGGGCCGCCTACTGTTGGGGAGACAATGCGCAGGGACAGTTGGGCGATGGCAGCACCGCCAGTCGTGGCTCCGCCGCACCGATCCTCGGCCTCCCCTAGCCATCGTACGAAGGTCCCGCCGCCCAAGACAGCGGGTGGCGCGGCCTAGGGTTGATGGCGTGACTGAACAGGAGCGGGCGAGCACCCGGCATACGGCATCGGCGGCAGCGGGCGAGCCGCCGCGCGCGCCGCAGCGGCCGCACGAGCGCACCCACCACGGGCATACGGTTAGCGACCCCTATGCCTGGATGCGCGACCGGGAGGATCCGGAGCTGATCGCCTACCTGCACGCCGAGAATGCGTATGCCGACGCGCGCACCGCGCACCTTGCGCCCCTGCGCGAGCAGCTTTTCCAGGAGATCAAGAGCCGCGTCCAGGAAAGCGACCTCAGCGTTCCGGTGGGCGACGGGCCGTGGTGGTATTACGCCCGCACCATCGAGGGGCAGCAGTATGCCGTCCACGCCCGCTGTCCGCGGACCGGGCCGGATGCGCCCCGCCCCGTGCTCGAGCCGGGTGCCATCCCCGAGGGGGAGCAGATCCTGCTGGACGGCAATGCCGCCGCGGCGGGCCACGACTTCTTCTCTGTCGGCGCGCTCGCGGTCAGCACCGACCACCGGCTCGTCGTGGCGGGCGTCGACACCGAGGGCGATGAACGGTTCGCGCTGACCGTGACCGAGGTGGCGACCGGCACCATCCTCGACCACGAGATCACCGGGGTCGGCTATGGCGCGGAGTTCGACAATTCCGGTCGCTATCTCTTCTATGTCGCCGTCGACGATGCCTGGCGGCCCTACCAGGTGTGGCGGCACGAGGTCGGCACCCCCCGGGCCGACGACGTGCTCATCTATCAAGAAGACGACGAACGCTTCTGGCTCGGACTCGGTGGCTCGCGCGATGACAGCCACCTGATCATTGGGCTCGGCACCAAGACCACCAGCGAGGCCTGGATCCTGCCCGCCGACGACCCGACGGGCACCTGGCGATGCGTGCGCGAGCGGGTCGAGGGCGTCGAGTACGACATCGAGATCGCCGGCGAGACCATCCTGATCGTCCACAACATCCGCAATCGCGAGGGCGACCTGGCTTGGACCGAGCTCGCCGACCCCAGCGAGTGGCGCCCGATCGCGACCTCCCTGCCCGGTGAGCGCTTCCTCGGCGTGGATGCCTTCGACGACTTCGCGGTGCTGACCTTGCGGGCCGACGGTCTGCCCACCCTGCGCGTTCTGCCCCGCGATGCCGCCACCGAATCCGGTTTCGGTGAGCCGCAAGCCTGGCCCGTCGACGGCGAGTTGACGGCCGTCTACCTCGCCGACAATCCCGAGATGGCTACCCGCGAGGTTGTGGTCACCGAGGAGAGCTATATCCACCCCCGGGCCAGTTATGCCGTCTCCCCGCTGGACGGCACCCGCACCCTGCTCAAGCGGCAGCCGGTCCTGGGCGACTTCGACCCGGCGAACTACGCGGAATCGCGCGAGTGGGTCAGCGCGGCGGACGGGGCCCGCATACCCGTCTCCATCGTCCGGCGCGCCGACGTCGGGCAGGACGGCAGCGCCCCCGGCCTGCTCAATGGCTATGGTGCCTATGAAATCTCCTCCGACCCCTACTTCTCCGTCGCGCGGCTGAGCCTGCTCGATCGTGGGCTGGTGTATGCCGTGGCCCACGTCCGCGGCGGCGGCGAGATGGGCCGCGGCTGGTATGACGAGGGCAAACTCGCCGCCAAACCCAACACCTTCGGTGATTTCGTGGCCGTCGCGGATGCCCTGCGGGGCGGCTGGGTCGATCCGGACCGGCTCGCCTGCGAGGGCGGTTCGGCCGGGGGCCTGCTCATCGGGGCGGCGCTCAACCTGGCCCCGGACCGCTTCCGTTTCGCGCACGCCGCCGTGCCCTTCGTCGACGCCCTGACCTCCATGCTCGACCCAGATCTGCCGCTGACGGCGGGGGAGTGGGAGGAGTGGGGCAATCCGCTCGCGGACCCCGCGGCATACGACACCATGGCCGGCTACGCGCCCTACGACAATGTGCAGGCGACGGAATACCCGGCCATCCTCGCGACGACATCGCTGCACGACACCCGGGTCCTGGTCACCGAGCCCGCCAAGTGGGTCGCCCGGCTGCGCGAGCTCGCCACCAACGATCCGCAAACCCGCCCGATCCTGCTGCACACCGAGATGTCGGCCGGGCATGGCGGCCGCAGCGGCCGCTATGACGCGTGGCGCGAGGTCGCGTGGGAGTGGTCGGTGCTGCTCGACCAGCTCGGCCTCGCCGACGGATCGTTACCCGCTGTTCACGACTCATAGCCGCCGGGGTCTGGCCGTTGTCGGTTCGGCCGGGTAGGTTGCCCACGGCGGCACGTGATCGGTCTCTGGCCGCCCTTTACGGGAGGTACTGCATGCGCAAGATGACGACGCTGTTCGCGGCCGGTGCGGCCGCGGCGCTCGCCGGAGGACTGGTCTCCACGACCGGCGCCACCGCGGCGACAGAGAGCACAGCCCGGGCGATCCCGGTGCAATTGCTGTCGTTCAACGACTACCACGGCCACCTTGAGGCCACCGATCCGCCGCTGGCCAGCGACCCGACCAAGACGCCCGCCGGCGGCGTGGAGTACCTCTCGGCCAAGCTCACTGAGTTGCGCACCAAGGTAGGGGACAAGAACTCCCTGACCGTGGCCGCCGGTGACACGATCGGCGGCTCGACCTTCCTGTCCGGGATGTTCCACGACGAGCCCAGCGTGGAGTCGCTGAACACCCTGGGCCTGGACGTCACCTCGGTCGGCAACCACGAGTTCGACGAGGGCACCGCGGAGTTGCTGCGGATCCAGAAGGGCGGCTGTCACCCCGTCGACGGCTGTTACTTCCCGGATCAGCCGTATGCCGGTGCGAAGTATCCCTACCTGGCTGCCAATGTCTTCAAGAAGTCCGACAACAAGCCTTTGCTGCCCGGTTTCACGATCCGCAAGGTCGGCGGGGTGCCGATCGGCTTCATCGGACTGACGCTGCGGGAGACCCCGACCCTGGTCGACCCGGCCGGTGTGGCCAGCGTGCGCTTCGCCGACGAGATCAAGACGGTCAACCAGCAGGCCGGCGCACTGGACCGCAGGGGCGTCAAGGCCATCGTGGTGCTGATCCACCAGGGTGGCACCCAGGACCCGGCCACCTCCAACTATGACGGCTGCGTCGGCTTCAACGGCCCGATCGCCGAGATGGCGCCGAAGTTCTCCTCGCTGGTTGATGTCGTCGTCTCCGGTCACACCCACCAGCCGTATGTCTGCACCCAGAGCGACCCGCAGGGCCGCCCCCGCCTGATCACCAGTGCGGCCTCCTACGGCCAGATGGTCACCGAGACCTACTTCAACATCAACTCCAACACCAAGGACGTCAACCGCAACTCCTTCGTCTCCCACAACGTCCTGGTCGACCGGTCCAACACGCCCGACCCGGCGCAGACCGCGGTGATCGACAAGTGGAAGACGCTGGCCGGTCCGATCGCGGGCAAGGTCGTGGGCACCATCGCCGAGGACATCACCGGTGACTCCAGCGGCAACCGCGGTATCGAGACCCCGATGGCCGACCTGGTCGCGGACTCGATCCTGTGGGGTACCCAGAGCGGCAACAGCCAGATCGCCTTCATGAATGTCGGCGGCGTCCGGGCCAGCTTCCTGACCAACCAGATCAGCAATGGCGAGCAGCCCGGTCAGATCACCTACACCGAGGCCTATAACGTCGCGCCCTTCGGCAACCTGCTGGTCACCTTGGATATGACCGGCCAGCAGATCAAAGACGCGCTGGAACAGCAGTACGACCCGACCCGTGGTCGGCAGTACCTGGCGCTCGGCGTTTCCGAGGGCTTCAACTACACCTGGGATGACACTCAGCCCCAGGGCAGCAAGGTCGTCGCCTCGTCCATGACGCTCAACGGCACGCCGATGAGCCTGACCTCCACCTACCGCGTCGGCACGCTGAACTTCCTGGCCAATGGCGGTGACGCCTTCACCGCGTTCACCGGCGGGACCAACCTGCTCGGTGGCAAGGAAGACCTGCAGAACCTGGTCGACTACCTGGGGGCCCACCCCAACCTGACCCCGCCCCCGGACCGGGTTGCTGGCCTCTGAGCCCCGACCCGCACGGGCATACGCGAAGGGCCCGGCACCTCGATCTGAGGTGCCGGGCCCTGCCCTGTCCGGTCCGTGCCAGGGGTATGCCGTGCGGTTGCGTCAGGGACGGCCGCCCATGCGCGTGCCGAGCTGGTCGGCGGAGGTGATCTGGGTGCCATTCGCGGTCAGTTGCGCGGCGGTGAACTCGATTGTGCCATTGGCGTCGACCGCGCCCGTTCCGCCGCCCGCGCCGCTCGTGATTGTGATGCCGCCGCCGGTCAGGGAGACCGAGCCATTGGAGTCGATGCCATCCGCGCCGGCATTGACCGTGACGGTGCCGCCGCTGATCGTCAGCAGCGAGCCGTCGTCGGACTCGGTGCCGCCGGTGCCGGCCTCGGCGGACACGGCGGTGGCGTTGATGCCGTCGTCGGAGGCGGTCACGGCGACCGTGCCGCCCGAGATGGTGATGTCTTGGCCCTCGATGCCCTCGACCGACTGGGTGACGGTGACGGTGCCATCGGTGATCTCGACGGCGCGCTCGCCGTGGATGCCGTCATCGCCGGCCTCGATGGTCACGCTGCCACCGTCGATCCGGACCCAGCCGCGGTCGGCGTCTTCGGTGTTATCGGCCTTGAGCGCGTCGCCGCCCGCTGTGACCGTGATGGTGCCGTCGAGGATCTGGACATAGTCCTTGCCGCGGATGCCGTCGTCGGCGGCCGTGACATTGAGGGTGCCGGAGACGATGACCAGGCCATCGGTGGAGTTGATGGCGTCATTGGTCGAGCCAGTGACATTCAGCGTCCCGGTGCCCGCGATGGTCAGGTCGGACGCCGAGGCGATCGCGGCGACCGGCGTTGCGTCATCGGGGACGGTATAGCCCGACCCGTCCTGCACGGAGTTTGTGGTGCCATCCGCGAGGTCGATCGTGACCTCGTCAGCGCTCGTCACGGCGATCGCGGGACCCGCGGAGTTGGTGATGGACGCATTGTCGAGGATCAGCGTGACGGTCTCGTCGTCCGGGGCGGCCACCACGAGCTGGCCATCCGTCAGGGTGCCCGAGAGGCGGTAAACCCCACCGCTGGTGATCGTCACGATGTTCCCGTCGACGCTCACGCCCTCCCCAGCGGAGGCGCCATCGGCCAGGGTGATCGCGACCTCGTCGCTGGCGTCCCAGGTCAGGTCGTCGGCGTCGTAGTGCGTGTCGATAGCGCTCGTCGCGTTCTGGTTGCTGGCGTTGGTCGCGGTGGCGGCGGAGGTCGCGTTGGCGTCGTCGGCGGCGGCGTCATCGGCGGTGGCGGCAGCCGTCACAGATGTTGCGCTCGTCGCACTGACGGTGGTCGTGCTGTCTGCGGTCGTGGAGCAGCCGACGAGCACGCCAGCGGCCAGGGCCAGGCTGGAGGTGACGGCGGCGAAGCGGCGGGTGCGGATGCGGTTCATGGGGCGGCCTTCCGAGAGGTCTTGGCAAGTGCGTACCCCTAGAGAGTGGCGACTGGCCCTTTTCGTCCTCTTTGGGGTCGCTGTGCGCTTGCTATGACCTGAAATTGCCGTCTGGCGGCCGCCCATCACCCGTCGAGATCGGGAAACACGCCGACGAATCGGCCGTTACCTCGGCGTGTTTCCCGGACTCGACGACCTTGGGCCCGTGACCCGCGGGTGCGCGGGCGACGCGAGTGCGCGGTCGGCGGTCGGGATCAGGCCAGCGTGGCCGTGAAGGTCGCGGAGGCGATGTAGTCGTGTGTCGCGCTGACGGTGCCGAGGGTCTGGTCGTCCGCGACAGTGAAGACGATGGTGGGGTTGTTCATCGCCACGCCGACGCCGAGCGCTGGCCGCCAATAGAACGTGCCGTTGTAGACCCAGCGCATCACCTTCAAATAGCCGGGCTGCACCGGGTCGGTGTGGTGGACGTAGGTCGCGGTGTAGCCGTTATTGGAATAGTCCGGCAGCGAAAGATTGGTGCGGGATTCGGCATACCACAGCACTGCCGTGCCGCTCGTCCCCGAGGCCGCCAAGGCGGGGGCCGCGGCCGTCAACGTCCGTTCTCGCGCTTGGCCTCGATGCCAGCCTTCTCCAGGGCCGGCCGCCAGAGGTAGGTGTTGAAGTAGTTGCGGTTGCTGGCGCCCTGCCCAGTCGAGGTGCCGTCCCGCTGATCGGACGGGTGACGAGCACCGATCCTCAGATGCGACGCAGGCGATACGAGAAGGGATACATGCGGTCGACGATGCTGCGTACCTGCAGGTGGTTGTCGTCGATGCAGGTGAGCTTCTTGGGGGCGAACTGAACCGCGAAGGCGATGTCGGTGGCGTAGTCGGCCTCGCTCCCCAATTGGGTGCCGGGCAGCTGCCAACTGCCACCGTGGTCGCTGCTGCGCATCCGGCGTGAGGGCAGCTCCACGGCGAAATCGTCGCCGACCCACCGCCCGTACACCTTCATGGGAGTTCCACCGGTCCATGACGATGTCCATCCCGGAAGCCCCTTGATGCGGTTATGCCACAAGTGCACGGACATGTCGAAGCGATCCTGGGTGATGTCGAACGTCCAGGACTCCCAGCTCTGCTCGACCCCGAAACCCTTCGGCGTTCGTTGCATCGCCCATCGGCCGACGAAGCAGGGGGCGAACTCGGGTCCTTCGGGCGGCGTCCAAGGGTGGTAGGAGACGGTGGTTGTGCCGTAGCCCCGCACTGTGAACATCTGGCCGACGGCATTGCCGAAGGCGCCCTGGAGGCGAGTGAGCAGCGGCTTGAGCCAGCCTGTGAGGGTCTCCCGGAGGAATCCGTCGAGTTGCAAGGTGACGAATACGGGCCGGCTGGCGATCGAGTCGATCATGCTGCGCAGCATCGACTCGGTGGCTTCATAGAGCGCCCTGATCTCTGCGCGTGGGATGGCGACCTCGACGTTGGCCCAGCCCGTGGCCGGGTCCGCCTTCTGTTGGGGCTCGATGCCCGAGGTGAACGGAAGGGAGATGTTGCCAGACGCAGGCACCTTCTGGACCTGGGACAACGCCGAGTAGGAGGCGAACGCAACCTGTGGTGGGGCGAGCGGATCGAACCCGTCAGGCAGAACCCTCCACGTCACCGGAGTGCCGGGCTCGAAGATCGAGAGGAGTTTGTGATTGCCCGGCAGGGTCTTGACGCAGTCCTTGATCGGGTCGTCGAAATCGACGTAGCGCTGGTCGGGGACGACCCACCATCGTCCGTCCACCGCCGGCCCACTACCCCCCGGCATCACCAACGGATCGTGTGACGAACTCACCTGGACCGTCCATCCGAAGATGTAGGTGCTCACATGCAGCACCACCTGGGCGATGGCCATCGCCTCGGCCAATGCCTCGAGCGCATCCTGGCTCAGGGTCTTGACCAGCCCGCGCACGACGCCCTCGGCCAAGGAGACGGCGTGGTCCCACAGGCCGGCGACGAAGCCCGACACTGCCTGGATTGCCCCCGACCCCACCCCCTTGGGGTCCAGGCGCAGCGCGTTGAAGAGCGACGTGAGAGAGGTGTTGAAGAACTCTGCGACCGACGAGCACGGCGTGGCGAGAGGATCCGCGGCGCTGAGGGCAACTGAGCGGGTCCCCATGAGGTTGCCTTCGTCCCGGTGACCTGTGGGCCAGACCTGTGGCGGGGCTGGCAGGTCCTTCGTGGCTGCCTCGGCGTTGTCGGCGAGGAACAGCGGCAGGACCGCTGCCGGGAACAGCACGCGTGGGCTGAGTCGCCAGTTCGTGTCCTCCTGGAACCACTGGGCGGCAGTCAGCGCGCGCGGTGTCTCCGCCAAGTCCAGCCAGGCCCCGAGGAGATAGCTGAACGATGGGGATGAGTCGGGCATGGGGATGAGTTGGTCGAGCTCACTTCCCCACAAGCCTCCATGTCCGCCGAGTTGGCGGGCCATGTTGGCCACCTGTGACCGCGTCACGCTCACGCCGTACGGCGCCTGCGCGACGCTGTCGAGGTCGGCTGCGGAGGCGACGATGGTGATGCCGTGGGAGCGCAGGGTGTCGGCCAGGTCTGCCGGATCGGATGAGTCCGAGCCCTGCTCACCGGACTGCGGCTCACCAGACTGGTGGGAGTCGGGCTGGTGGGTACGTGGATGGGCTCCGTCGATGCACGCGGTGAGGGTCAGGGTGAGCAGTATCGCCAGCGAGGTGATCAGGCGAGAGCGCCATCGCGTCACGGTGCATCGACCTGATCGAGTAGCAGTTCGGCGATGCGTACGACGCGCTCCTGGCTGGCGGAATCGGCGGTGACGTTGGGCGTTCCGACACTGATCGTGTGGTCGCCCGAGCGCGCCACCACGCTGACGTTGCCTTCTTCTGGACGGTCAGCGGTCGTGAAGACGTAGCCCACCGACTCATCCCCCAGGGAAGGGGTGAACGGTTCCCCGACGTGGCTGGCCTTGCGGAGTTCGTAGTCCGAGGCAGGAGCCACGGCGAGGAGTACGTTGACGCCCTCGTAGCGCACTTGGCAGGTCCCCAGGGAGGCCCCGCGGTCGGTGGGATCGTCGGTGAACTCGCGGTTTCCGGAGAACAGGGCCGACCAGTCGATCCGATCGGCCAGCGCGCAGACGTCGACCGGCGCGTAGGTACCGGCGTCGGGTGTGGCCTCGCTGGGCGCGTCCGTGGCCGTGGCGGCGCCCTCGCCTCCGGGCCCATCGGCGACAACGGCGTCGGCGTTCCCCGTCGCCGCGTCGACGGAGTCGCCGTCGCCACCACATCCCGCGACCAGCGACGTGGTCATGGCGAGCGTGAGAATGGCGGGCAGGACTCGTGCAGTGAGCGTGGACATGGTGGCCCCTTTCCGAGGAGGTCACCAGCGTGCCTGCGCCGAACTCGCCGGCGCATCGGTGCTACCACCTATCTCGGACTCGGGGTTGGCCCGTGGGCGAGGTGTCGGTGACGACAGCAGACAGTTAAGTTACTTTCGAGTAGCATCGCGGCATGGTCGACGTACTCGCACTGTGGAACAAGCTCTCACACGGTCCGCCAGCCGCAGCCGAGCTGACGGCGGATCCCGTTCACGGAGGCGTGTTCGCGGCGGATCTGCTCGACCGCCCACCGCGCCGCCCGGACGGTCAGCTTCGACCTGGGTGCCGCGATGGTCTCATCCTGCTCCAGGAACGACCCGACCGGGCACCCAGCCTCGGGGCACACCCAGCGGCGTTTGCGCCACACGATCCGCACCGGCCGCCCGAACGCCGGCGCATCGACCAGGCGCACCTCGACCCGGCCGTGAGCGTGCGCGACGACCCCGCACGACCAGCACCCCGTCACCGATGGCTCGGACTCCACCGTCACGGTCAGGGCGTCGTGGTCGTCGCGGGCGACGTCGATCACGCGGAGACCGTCCAGGCCGACCAGCAGGTCGCAGCGGCCGCAGTAGCCGCCCACCGGGCAGCACAACGTAGGCTCGGGCATCGTCGAGGTCCTTGGGTTCAGGAGAGGTAGAAGTCCTCTGATCCTCAAGGGCCTCGACCCCTACCCGCCGGACCCCAAGCGCTTCAGCGCGTCGTGCCCACCCCACACTCAACGGCGAAGAGATTCCCTAACTGGTTGTCAAGGTCGTGGGGGCGGATTCTTCGGGCAGGCGTGATCGACGAGGGGCCCTGGCGTGACGAGTCCCTCGGTCGCTTCTCGGGGTGAGGTCAGCGGGTGAGCTTGGAGCGGTGCGTGGCCGCGCTGCGTGCTCGGGCTCGGGCCCGGACC